>Ga0315553_10002664_pt1 | contig 14230 bp, 16 predicted proteins | sample SalMarSW160140MG_FD_203099 | JGI IMG/M metagenome (GOLD analysis project Ga0315553, IMG submission 203099) | Salt marsh sediment microbial communities from the Plum Island Ecosystem LTER, Massachusetts, United States - Salt Marsh Sediment SW1601-40 ... | reverse complement strand
CAAGGCCGGCCTCCATGAGGAAGTCGACAACCTGCACCTGCTCTTGGACACGATCCTAAAGCGAATCCCGGAACCGGCCTCGGAGGAAGGCGCGCCCTTCCAGATGCTGGTGTCGGACCTCTCGTACTCGGACTTCTTGGGACGCCTGGCCATCGGCAGGGTCGTCAACGGCTGTGTTGCGGCCAATGACAGCCTGATCTGCATTGGAGAGCGGGAAGCCCAGCTGCCCCTCAGGGTGAGCCGCCTCCAGGCCTACCGGGGGCCGTACTTCGAGGAAACGGATCGGGCTGCTGCCGGGGACATCGTGGTGCTGGCAGGGATCGAGAACGTACACATCGGCGACACTATCTGTACCCGGGAAGCCCCGAAGGCGCTCAAGCGCATCAACGTGGACAAGCCCACCGTGGCCATGCGCTTTATGGGCAACACCTCGCCGTTCTCCGGGATGGAAGGTCGCTTCGTCCAATCGAGCAAGATCTACGAGCGCCTGCTCAAGGAGACACTGCTCAACGTCTCGATAGTGTTCGACAACGCACCGGATGGGATCGGCTTTGTAGTTAAGGGCAGGGGCGAGTTCCAGATGGCAATCCTGATCGAGACCATGCGGCGGGAAGGCTTCGAGCTGTGCGTGGGCCGTCCGGAGGTCATCTATCGCCACGACAACGGCAGGCGCCAGGAGCCGGTGGAACAGGTATTCATCGACTGCGAGGCCCGGCACACCGGGGTGGTGACCGAGAAACTTTCGGGTCGCAAGGCGCGGATGCTCGTCATGAACGCCCAAGACAACGGCCAGGTCAGGATGGAGTTCAGTGCTCCGTCCCGAGCTCTTATCGGCTACCGCGACGAGTTCCTGACCGACACCCGGGGAACCGGCACGATCAGCTCCTACCTGAGCGGCTATGAGGACTACCGGGGAGACTTTCCCAGCCGCGTGACCGGCTCCCTGGTTTCCGACCGGCAGGGTGCGGCGGTTCCCTACGCCCTCTTCAACCTGGAGCCCCGGGGAGAGCTGTTCGTTCGACCGGGGGAACCCGTGTATGAAGGGATGATCATTGGCCGGCACAATCGAGAGAACGACCTGGACGTGAACCCCTGCCGGACCAAGAAGCTTACCAACATGCGCGCCGCTGGCAAGGACGATGCCGTTACCTTGAGCCCGATCCTGCCGATGTCCCTGGAACGGGCCATCCAGTACATCCGGGAGGATGAGCTGGTCGAGGTGACACCCAAGTCGATCCGGCTGCGCAAGATGATCCTGGCCGCCGAGCAGCGCAAGGTGGCTGCCCGGCGCAAAGGGGCAGAGATTCGCCAGGCGGTTTAGCTCCCCAGCGGGGGGGATGGTGCTCCAGCCGAAGCCGTCCACTTGTCCTGCTTCATCCTGCCCACCACGCGCACTCTACAACCCTGTTTGAGGCACTCCCCCCCACAGCCTAGCCAGCGGTGTCCGGCAGGCGGCCGTGAACTTGCACACCCCCGTGCCCTTGGGGGCGTACGAAAGCTCAGTACCTTACACGAGGTGGGATCACTTTCAGCTCGCTGGTGTTTCAACTTCGTCGACCGGTGGTAGCAGATGATCCTCATTGAAAGTGACATGAATTTTGTAATCTTCGATATATTCTGCCTTTCTAATCCAAACCATATTCCCTCTCCAAGACCTGTGGTTCTATTTTTCGATAATCACCGGACTCTGGTTAAGTATTCTTTTTTATGACGAAAAATGCAGACATTTACCACTCTTAGCATTATCATCCTCAGGAGGATATTGCCCGCATCAACGCTTGATGCGGACAGGTGCGACAACGTCGGAGGGTCAATCCGAAGGTTACCGGGCTCGATGAGGTGAGCATGTCGGATGGAAAGATCCGGATTTTAATTCTTGTTCTATGCATCGGTGGCTCGGTCCTAGCCGGGATCTCGTCACGTTATAATTTCTCGCGCACCCGTGACGGGCACGACCCCACAACGGAATGGGCTGGCCTCAGGGAATTGATTGTCGGCACGCCGGCGGGATCCCCAAGTGACGGTTCCACAGACACGGTGAAGCAACGGAGAGCCGACGGCAAGGAAATCACTTGGCAGCTGTCGCGCCTCCTTCGCCACCCGCTCACCTTCCTGAAAGAGCTGGTCGGGAAAGCCTCTCGAGCCCTTCGAAAGCCCCTCGGAGCCGCCGAATCGATGTTGCCGCAGCCGGTATCGGCAACCGGGGGGGTGCCGATCGCTTCCAGCGGACCGGATTCGGCTGGGCATGGGCCGAAAGATGTCGATGGGGAGCCTTGCGTCGAAACTTCCAGACCCCGATACAGGACTAAAACTCCGGAAGAGTCAAAGGTAGAACAGCTCATCCAAACGACGTTCCGGAAATACTTTAGCACCTATCGAATCGCCGGAAAGTCACTGACTCTCAGGATGCCCTTCGGCCTCAACGATGAGCGACAGGGTGGTCCGGGTTATTCTCAGGTGTTCTATTTGGGTGGTAAGGGCACACCGGAGCAACTATGGCCGCACATTGATTCGGTACTGGCCTCGCAGGAGTTCGCCGAATACGTGAATGCGATCATCAGCCCCGGCAACAAGGTAATCCTTTTTGAGTTGGAGCGACAGGCGTATTCCCTGTCCGGGGATCAGGACTTGTTCGAGTCACTCAGGCGAGGTTCCTATCTCGGGACTCCAACCCGCATTCTCGTGTACAGAAACACCACGGAGCTGGCAGAGGCTGACGTGTATAACTACCTCTATGCTGTCGCGTCTGTTGGGGTGGATTGCTCGGGATTCACTTTCCATATCCATGATTCCATTGCGCAGGCCTACGGCATGGACATGAGCAAGATGCTCGGCGAAAAATGGCGGATCAGCCCGGGCCAGGTTGGGAGGCGAGTAGGCCTCTGGTTTTACGATCCTGCAAGCGGGTACACCGAAACGCTCGATGACCGAATCGAGAACCTCAGACCTGCCGATATAATCTTGTTTCGCGGGAGCGATGGAAGGCTTAAACATTCGGCGGTAATTCAATCCATCGATTGGGAGAAAGGGCTTATCCGCTATGTCCAGTGCACCGACTGGGCAGTCGAGCCGGAGCGCGGGGCACATCAATCGGAGATTCTGTTCGATCCGTCGCGACCGCAGGTTAGCCTCAAGCACTATTCCGTAATATGGACGCAGCAGGTCCGCCCGCCCTTCGGAGGCGAGCTGGAGCCGAGGGATTGGCTGACCGACCGCGATCGGTATGCGTGGTATCCAGAGGCAGGCGGGAGCCTGATAGTACGGCTACAGTATCTGGCGGCAATATTTCAAAAACGGGAACCCCTGTTCTATTCAAACCCCGACGGAGAGCAGGAATAGAGGCTCGCAGGAAAGCCGGAGGGTCAAGGGCCCAAGCCGCAGAACGAAAGCCGGGGAGTCCCTCCCGAGTTGATCGGTCAATCGCCCTGATGTTCCATCCCCAACCCGGCTGTTCGACAGAGCTGGAAGCGACGAAATCAATAGCCGGCTATCGCTTCCTGGCAGCGGGTCGTGGCGTGGCCCGCTCTATCGCCCTAAGCACCTCTACGATGTTATCGCGAGCTCCCCCGGCGCTGGCCATGGCGCTGTCGAACCGTTCAGCATCCATCTCCGACTGAGCTTTCTCAATGAGCCTCCCGGCCTCATCCAATCTCGCCCGCAGATTTGCGGTGTTTACCGCCGCGGTGCCGGGCAGACCGAAAAGCTGGGTTCGGGCGGATTGCATGGAACTTTTTACCTCCGCAATCATCTTGGTGATGTCGGCACGCAACTGCGCCTTTTTCTTGTCAGCCTCAGCCTTGGCCTGATTGGCAGCGTTCGCAGCTTCTTCTGCCAGTGTCCTGACATTGTTGAAGTTGCGGAACAGTCTGAATCTCTGATCCTGAGCAGACAGCTCTGCATTCAGCCTTTCCATGGCTTGTTTCGCCCGGTTCCAGGCATCTGGGGCATACTTCTGGGCGCCGGCAGCTTCCGCCGTCTCCAGGGCAGCCCCCGCCTGCTGTATCTGTGCATCGGGAGGTTTGGCACAAGAGGTCACGAGCAGAACGACAACGATTGAAAAGGCGATAACAATTAATCGCTTCAAACTTCACTCCTTCACGGGGAATATCCGCTTCATGGAACAATTAGTGTGGACCATATTGAATTTCGGCTGTCAGAGCTTTTCTGATAACGAAGATGACACCCTCATACACAATTCTCGATTTGGTTCTAGTGACCGATACCTTGCTGTGATCAGCGACAATTAAAGTCTCCTTCCTACAGGATATCGTTATTAGTGAGGCGAAAAATGCAGACCATTTGCCATTCCTTGCACTATCATCCCCAGAAGGGTATTGATCGCATCGGCACTCAAAGCTGTTTCCCCTGGACGATCAGTTCCGCCACGGAATCCTTGCCACCCTTTTTGGCGCTGTACATCAGATCGTCCGCCGTCTTGATCATCTCGTCGATCGAAACGGGCATGCTGGCAAACGTAACCAGGCCCACACTGAGTGTCGACGACCAATAGCCTTCCTTGAGGGTTTCCACCAACATCCTCCGTATCCGATCGACCACAACCCGCGCACCCTCCTGCTCGGTCTCCGGCATAAGCACAATGAACTCATCTCCCCCCAGGCGAGCGACGCAGTCGATCGTTCTGACACTCTCTTGTAGAGCTGAGGCCACCGAGACGAGCAGCGCGTCGCCAGCCTGGTGGCCGAGGCTGTCGTTGACCATCTTGAAGTTATCTAAGTCGATATAGGCCACCGACAGAGACTTGCCGCTACGCCTGGCCCTACTGAGCTCGCGACCTGCAACTACTTCGAAGTGACGCCAGTTTCCAATCCCCGTCAGGGCATCTCGCGTCGCCAGGTGCGTTTCCCGCTCCAACGCTCGCTTGAGCTGCACCAGAAGCATACCGACCGTCAAAAAGATAAGGCCGCGCATCAGGGAGTTCCAGTAAGGGATTACATGGCGGCTGTATTGATGACCGGCTGAGAGATCGGCAACCAGCCAGGCCGCAGCTCCCGCTGTGGCCGTTGCCACCCCGGGCCAGAAGCCGCCCTGCCAGAAGGCGAAGGCGACGGGCAGCAGGTAGAAGATCGAGAAGGATATCTCGGTGCCCGTAAGATGGTCAATGTAGCCGATCGCTGCCACCATCCCCGAGGCACCGAGGGTGATCAGCAAGTTCATACCGGGTCTGCGGCCGTGCGTCAGGACAACTCACCTCCAAAAAGCGATGCAATACGAATAATACTGTACCAGACAACCGGACACATTATCCATCGTTCCGGCAAGCCTAATTCCGCTAAAACACCGGAGTTCCCATGAATTGCACATCACTTTCAATCTCTGAATTATCAAGTTCGGTTGGTTGTTGCGTGGTGATTCTCTCTCAGCAAGATCCCCTACCGGCAGGCGAATTCTGCGAGGTTTTGGGTGATTTACTCATCAACAACCGGGACAAATGTCTCAGTTTGAAACACAACGAAGCAAAGCTAGTATTTGCAGTATCTAGGTACAATAAAAAAATACAACAAAAGAAGACGAAGTATATGATGTATTTGGTAAAATTGACTGAAAGTAGGTCATATTGCTTCAAATCATGTCGAATATGACGCACATAAAACGTGTGTCGGTCTCAAAATCTGGTGAGGGGTGACCCTCGTGTCGGTTCGACTCCGACCGCCGGCAACCTGCTTTCAACAACGGCGTAGTATTTCTCCTTCAATCTTCAAACCCACTGATACCGGCGGTCGTTGGTTCCAATCCCCCTCACAGCACCCACTTTCGCTTGATGTTCCGCAGGCTGAACAGGAACAGACCGACCGCAAACAGCAGCAGCACCGGGAAGCTCAGCCAAAGGGGCAGTAGTCCGTCCCCGTTGACGGCCGCCTTCAGGATGTCCGCCCCGTAGGTGAGGGGAAAGGCGAAGGACAAGGGCCTGAGAAATACCGGCAGAGCGGAGATGGGGATGAACAGACCGCAGAGAAACAGCATGGGGAAGCGAAAGAAATTCGAGAACGTCTGCGCCTCGAACACCTCGTGTACGGCCACCGAGATGAACAACCCCAGGAAGGTGCTGGTCGCGGCGATCAACAGGATGCTGCCGATCACCGCCGGCCAGAGGACCCCGGAGAGGTCCACTACGAAAGCGGCCACCACGATCGGCGCTAAGGCATTCAGCATCCCGAACAGGATGGCGCCGCCGGTCTTGGCCAGCATCAACAGACCCAACTCGAGCGGGGCCAGAAGCAGCCGTTCGAAGGAGCGGCTCCTGCGCTCGAAGGTGATCGTCACCGCCAGCATGGAGGTGGTGCCGAAGAGGATCGACATGGCGATGACCCCCGGCAGCAACGCCCGGATGTCGAGGGGTGTGCGCGAGCGCAGGTAGAACATCAGCATCCAGGCGAAGGGGAAGATCAGGCCCCAGCTGATGTTGGGCGGCTTCAGGTAATAGGTCTTCATGTCTTTGGCCACGATGGCCCGAAAGGCGGTCCACGAGCTCATTTTTTCTTTCCCTCCCGCTCCTGCCTCATCAAGCCGGACTCGATGCCGGTCACGCGCACAAACACCTCCTCCAGGGTGGGCCGGATGAGCTTTGCCTCCGTGACCTCCGCCCCGCCCTCGGCCACCGCCCCCAGCAGGGGCAGAAGCTCGATCGAGCCGTCCGAAACAAGGCGAAGATGACGCTCATCCGGTCGGTGCACGGCGTAGCGGGGAAAGCGCTGCCGCAGAGAGTCCGCCAGCTTCGCTCCGACCTGTTCCACCGCCAGCTCGAGAACTGTTTCCTGCTGGTGCTCCTTCATCAGCTCTTCCAAAGAGCCGATCCGCACGAGCCTGCCGCCCACGATGAAGGCGATCCGGTGGCAGAGCCGCTCGGCTTCCTCGATGTAGTGGGTGGTGAGAAATACCGTAGTGCCGTGGCTGTTGAGCTCTACGATGAGAGAACGGATCTGGCGGGCGCTGGCCACGTCAATGCCCGTGGTCGGCTCATCAAGAAACAGGATCTTCGGCCGGTGTATGATTCCGGCGGCGATGGTGAGTTTGCGTTTCATACCCTTGGAGTAGGCTCTGAACGGTCGCTTTTCCGCCTGTTTCAGGCTGAACTGCTCCAACAGCGCCCTGGCCCGGGCTTCCCGCTCCGTTTTGTCGATGCCGTACAGGGCGGCACAGAAGGTAAGGTTCTGAAATCCATCCAGCTCATCGTAGAGGTTGCTCTCATCGGGAACGATTCCCATCAGCGCCTGGGCCTGCTTCGGGTGGGCCGTGTATTCCCGTCCTTCCAGGAACATCGTGCCTGAGGTGGGCCGGGCCAGCCCGGTTAGCAGGTTGATGGTGGTGGTCTTTCCGGCTCCGTTGGGACCGAGGAAGCCGAAAATCTCCCCCCGGTGCACGCTGAAGCTTGCCCCGTTCACGGCGGTGACCGCTTCAAAACGCTTGACAAGATTATCGGCTCGCAGCATTTCCGCTGCAGGTCTTACGCCATCCTGTAGCCGGGCGGACACAGACTCAGCTCGCTGATCTGACATCGTTCTTCCCTATTTCTCTTTGGTAGTGCAGGGATGCTCCTGGAGCTCGCCATGGCACTCGCGGATTTGTTCAGGAGAGCACTCCTCAGGCTGTCCCTTCAGACGGTCCGGTTTCTCGCAGCAGTCCTTTTTTAAGCTTTCCTTACAACACATCTCTTTCTCCTCCTTCATGACGATTCGTTTCGCCCGGTTTGGGCTCATGTTTTCACAGCTACTTCTTCCTACGTACCTCCCAACTGTTTGCAAGTACCCCCGAGGACGTCCTCCCGCGGGATATCCAAGTTGCAACATCCTCCTTCAGAAAGCCCGCTGCCGCTTGGTTGAACTCATCCAGTCTCGATTGGTTGAGGGTATAGTGCACCATGTAGCCTTGTTTATCCCGTTTCACCAAACCTGAATGCCTTAGCACGGCTAGATGCTGGGAGACGGCTGGCTGACTTATTTGGAGAAACCGGGTGATTGCATTTACGCATAGCGATTTTTCCGAAATCAACGTCAGGATCCTTAGTCGAACCGGCACGGATAGGGCTTTGTGTATCTGGGCAAGCTCTTCTATATCCATAAGTCTATAAGAATTGACTTATATTATACTCATTAGGCCGATCTTGAGCAAGAGCTGGAAATTGGCCAAAAAGGATGGCCCCGTTTAACCCATTCCACTTATTCCTAGGCAAATCCCAGTATTCGGTTGTCCGGGTAGGGGGAATTTGTGTCGGTTTCCTCGACAGATACACAAGTACATCGTGGACGGCCCCACGGGATCAGCAGGGCTGAATCTCGACGAAGACGCGGCCTATCCATCTGGACTAATGCATCGCAACGGCATAGGATAAGCGTTGCCTATGAAAAAAAAGGAGCAAAGTGTATTCCGGGTGCTTCTGAAGTTTCTCGGACCCGGATTCCTCGTCACAATCGGATTCATCGATCCCGGCAACTGGGCAACAAATATAGCAGGCGGTGCGGACTTCCGCTACAATCTACTCTGGGTGATTACACTTAGCACCCTCATGCTTATCCTCATCCAGAGCATGAGTGCACGGCTGGGAATCGCCACAGGCAAATCCCTCGGTGTCAACATCCGCGAACATTTTCCGGCACCCGCATCCGCTCTGGTAGGTGTGACCATCGTAGCAGCCTGCGCCGCGACCGATGTCGCCGAGCTTCTTGGCGGGGCGATCGGATTCAACTTGCTCTTGGGACTGCCCCTTTGGTTTGGCGCGCTGCTGACGGTGATCTTGGAGGTTTTCTTCATCGTTTCGCAGCGCTATCACCGGCTGGAAAGGATAATACTGGGATTTCTCGGGGTCATCACGATCTGTTTCATCATTGAGCTGTTCATAGTAAAACCGGATTGGCTCGCGCTCGGTCCCGCTGTGGTAATACCACGCGTCACGCGGGGAAACATCTATATCGCCATGGGAATGCTGGGGGCGGTTGTCATGCCTCACAACATTTTTCTTCATTCGAACGTGATACAGAGCAGAAAATGGGGAGCCACCGAAGAGGAGAAAAAACGGCTGATCCGGTACGAGAAAACAGACACTTTTGCTGCCATGGCTGTGGGCTGGCTGGTCAATTCCGCCATGATCGTTGTGGCCGCATCCGTGTTCTTCAGACACGGCGTACACGTTGACAGCCTGGAGCAGGCTTCTGCTACACTGCGCCCTCTGGCCGGACGGTTTGCCGGGTTCCTGTTCGCCCTTGCGCTCCTGGCCGCCGGTATCTCATCCTCCACAACGTCGTCGATGGCGGAGGTAAATGTTATCACCGCGTTTCTGGGAAAACCAGAGGACCCGAAGACACTGCTCTACAAGATCTCCGCTTTCATTACCGCCGTACCTTCGTTTTTAATCATTCTTCTGAAGATCGATACGTTCAAAATCCTGATTTTAAGCCAGGTTGTACTGAGCGTACAGCTTCCGTTCACCTTGGTTCCGCTTCTGATCCTGTGCCGCCGCCGGACGGTGATGGGGAATTTTCGCAGCAAATCGGTGGAGTTCGTGCTCGCGATCGCGGTCTCCGCTGTTATCATCGCGCTGAATGTTTTTCTGCTCTATTCCACTATTTTCGCATAGGAGGTTCGTGGTGTACGAGAAAATCCTCCTCCTGATGGACTGCTCTCCGGTCGATGAGGCCATTCTGAATCATGTCGTGGAATTGGCCAAGATTCACAAATCCAAAGTTCACCTGTTCCATGTAGTTCACGCTCATACGCTTGATCAGCAACGGATCATGATCGCCAATACCGAAGAGTGCCTGTCAAGAGCGCAAGCCATCCTCAATAAGGAGCATATCTCCGCAAGTTTTTCATTTTCTGAAGGCGAACCCTCAGAGCTGGTGCTGGCCAAGATCGCCGGATCCGATTTCGACCTCGTGGCCCTGGCAACTCACGGACACAAGGGTATTAGCGATGTCGTACTGGGAAGCGTGTCACGATTGCTGAAGCACCGCAGCGACAAACCTATCCTTATGCTGCGGGGAGAAAAATAAGGAATTCCGGCGATTGGCTTTCAGTCCGGCTTGCCCTTGTACCCCTTTACCGGCGACTTATCGCTACTTTAGCAACGGGTTGGCGGATGCTGCCCTAATCCTCAAACGGTCCGTATCAGTCGGACCTCCAGCACATCGCTCAATAATCTCGTCGATCTTTGAGAAATACTCATCGTATGGAGGTTCAAGCGGATCGATCGAATCGGTTTGGAGAACCCGTATGCCTGCCGGGCCGGGAGCTTCCTGGTGTTCCTGTCTTCGTTTACCCGGGGACTCGCGGGCAATTCTTTTGGCCGCCACAGTAACATCAAAGGGCTCGTACCTGACCATCTGGATGATCGTGTCGGCAACCTCGAAATAGTCTCCGACTCCTCCCAGTACCATTATCGATGACACTCCCTCTTTCTCATATCACTGACGGACCCTCTCGATGTAGGGGGTGATCGGCTCATCATTTTTGCTGACCAGATCCTGCATCTTACGATTACGGATCATGAAATTCGAAGCGCAGGTGTCCTCATCCATCAACAGCACTCTGGCCTCCATCTCCAGAGCTTCCATGATGCTGGCGGCTTGTGAGGTACTTCCGCTGGCGTTTTCTGTAGAAAAGCGAGTCGTGTCCCGCTTGAACGGAAGGTTGTCGATGAACCCCGAGATGTCGACGGATGCTACGGAGCGCCCGCTGTACGCGCGGACTTTTACTGCACGAGGGTCGACAACGCAGCGCTCGCGGCCGTCACCTGGTATGTGGTTATAGATGCCGGATTCGATGGCATGCAGGAGAGTGGACTTGCCGTGATATCCTCCGCCCACGATCAGTGTTACGCCGCGGGAAATGCCCAGGCCCGTTACTGTGCCGGCCCGCGGCAGCTCAACGCAAACACGGAGACTCTCCGGTGAATGAAATACAACCGCATCCTCTGCCGGCAGAGGTTCGTCGCTGGCCCCGCTTTGTCTGGGAAGGATAGCACCATCAGCAATAAAAGCGACCAGATTCAGGCTTTCCAGCTTCCCGCGCAGGTACTCGGCGTTTTCCGCTATGTTTATATGCTGTTCAACCGCAGCGGAGTCCAGGCCTTTTGGAGCCCCCTGCACGATCGCCGGGCGCTCCTCGAAGAGCATTGTCTCAAGCCAGGCAGGGTTGAATACCTGGATATGCATGATCCACCCTGATTCTGTAGATCCCCGTATGCGGCGGTGCATAAGCATCCTTGGGGATCTGTGTAATCAGCAGCTCGAAATCCGGATAGGCGTACTCGTCCTTGAGGGATTGCCAGGTACCGTAGTCCTTCCCGTCAATATCCTGGAGTTTGCTACGCAGTACCGGAACGGATTGCATGACAAGCCGCTACAGCCTGAACATACGGGCGTCCGGATCACTGAAACTCTCCTTACATACCCCCAGTTCGTGGTCAATTGCATCCCAGATCTTCGTCAGCTGCTTTTTATCCCAGGCGTAGATCCTGTGATTGGCACACTGGGAGAGGCTCCGGATCCCCTTCAGGATGTTCTGGACTCGTTTTTCCGCAACCCGCTTGAAGCGTTGTTCCCTGCTTTCTTTTTCCATAATTATTTCTATATTATTTTATAAATATTAACAATATATTTTGCGAGCTTATCGGTTCTGCCGCCGACAATCGGCACAGAGGCGATCCCAAGCCAGATCATCCCAGAGATAGGAAAAAACGAGGATATTTCGCAGTATACGGGTCTTCTCCGTTACAGGCACGGCTTCTGGCGGCACGAAGCCTCTTGACGGAATAATCATACAATACTACGTTTTCCATAATTCGTAACACTTCGCATCCGGAGGAAATCGTGATCCCCGAAACCGCCGGCTCATCTCAACCGTTGATCTCGAACTACCAGCTGGAGCTGGACTCACCGCCATGCAAACCGGGTGCCGCCACCTGGAGCGCCAGGGCTTCGCTGGACAGGAACATAGACGCTGTTCTTCCCTATCTGAACGCAATGCTGGAGGGCGCCGATTACGACCACGGCGCTAAAATCCTCATCTGGAAGAAGCACGGGCAAAGCTTCGCGTTTCGGTCCCGGGAAATCAAGGCCGCGCCGGCCCGAGACCGGGAGGAGGCCAAAAGTCTCATCGACCGCGCTGTGGCTCTGGCCAACGACACCTGGCGTGAACGGGAACTTTTAAAGCCCCTGTATGAGGCACGCCCAAAGGCAAACCTGATGCAGATCTTTCGCCTTCTGCCCCGCACGAACTGCGGCAAATGCGGCTGCTCTACCTGCATGGCCTTCGCAGCCGAGCTGCTGGAAGGCAGCACGAAGCTCAGTTGCTGCCCGGTTTTAGAGCAACCAGACAAGGGAGAGGATCGCAGCATCCTGCAGGAATTGCTCGGGTCCGCCGAATAATAGTCTGCCAAGTGACCGGCTCCCCCTGCACCGGCACGACCGCGCATGCCGGGTAGCACCAAGGCGGAGTTGTCCCGGATTTGAAAATCAAACCTGCTCTATTGACATTTCAGCTGTTCAGATATAATACTAAGTATTACCTAGGAGAAAGAAATGTCCTCTGTGCAACAACACAAAGATGAGGTAATCACCTTCAAGGCGGAGCCTCGGCTGGCCGAGCTGCTGAAACGCATGCCTAACCGTTCTCAGTTCATCCGTTCGGCGATCCTGAGCTCCTTGGATCACATCTGTCCGCTTTGCCAAGGTTTGGGTATCCTCTCGCCCGATCAGAAACGACACTGGCAGGAGTTCGCCGAGCATCACGGCACCAGGGAGTGCAAGGATTGCGGTTCGGTGGTCTTGGTCTGCGATGCGCGGTAGGTTGGCTGCGCTGCTCGGGTTGAGGTTGAGGTTATAGAGGGATGCAGTCGCGGTAAAAGAGGGTTTAGGATCATCCCAAGCGAGTAAATATGCAAATTGATCGAATACCGAGAAGCCGTCTCATAGCAGTGGCAATGGCGGCGCTGGTGTGGCTGGCCGGACCTCCTCCCGGCTTTGCCCGCGGGGGCGATGAAAACGTGGCAACGACAAGCACCCGAGCCACGCTCGGCGCCTTCGTCAGCATCCTGCCTCAGGCTTATTTCGCGGAACGTATTGCAGGCGCACGGGTGCGGGTGGAAGTACTGGTCAAACCGGGGCAGGACCCCCACACCTTCGAGCCGACCCCCCAGCAGATGGCTCGCCTGGCCGAAGCCGAGGCTTTTTTCCGCATCGGCGTCGAGTTCGAAAACACACTGATGCCTCGGATCCAGAGCACGATGACAGAACTCGTGGTAGTGGATTGCCGGGAAGGCATCCGCCTGCGGCAGATGAACACGCAAGGAGATACGGAGCATGCAGGGAATCACGAGGGAAACGACCCCCACATCTGGCTGAGTGTGCGCAATTCCATCCAGATCGCTGCGACGATGCACGAGGCTCTGGTTCGCCTGGACCCGGAGGGCAAAGAGATCTACGACAGAGGCTATCGCGACCTGGTCGAAGAGCTGCAAGCCCTGGACCGGCGCATCACCGAAATCCTGGCCCCGGTGAAGGGAAGGCCGTTTTTCGTGTTCCACCCCTCTTTCGGCTACTTCGCCGACGACTACGGCCTGGAACAGATCGCCGTGGAAACCGGCGGAGCAGAGCCCAGCGCCCGGCAGCTGACCCATCTGATCGAGCAAGCCCGCAGCGCGGGGGTGCGGGTGATCTTCGTACAACCCCAGTTCTCGCAGAAAACCGCGCAGACCATCGCCGCCGAGATAGGAGGGGCAGTGGTTCCTATAGATCCCCTGGCTTGGGATTACATCGACAATCTCGAGAGGATGGCCCGGGCCGTGGAGGAGGGCTTACGATAGAACCTGTCATTTCCGTTCACGATGTGAGTTTTTCCTACAACGGCGAACCCGTGCTGAGCCGGGTGTACTTCAAGATCTTCCCGCTGGACCTGGTCAGTCTGATCGGACCCAACGGCGGCGGTAAGACAACCCTCTTCCGCCTGCTTCTCGGCCTGCTGCGGCCGGGTCACGGAACGATCCGCATCTTCGGCCAATCCCCGGACCGAGCCCGCATCCGGGTTGGGTACGTGCCGCAGTACGCCCGCTTCGATCCTCGCTTTCCGATCTCGGTGAGGGACGTTGTGGCTATGGGGAGACTGGGTAAGCTGCGTACTGGACCGTATCGAACCTCCGACCGGGAGGCGGCGCTGGAGGCACTGGAGGAGGTCGGGCTGGCCTATCTGCGCAGCCGGCCCTTCGCCGACCTATCCGGCG
>Ga0315553_10002663_pt1 | contig 14233 bp, 10 predicted proteins | sample SalMarSW160140MG_FD_203099 | JGI IMG/M metagenome (GOLD analysis project Ga0315553, IMG submission 203099) | Salt marsh sediment microbial communities from the Plum Island Ecosystem LTER, Massachusetts, United States - Salt Marsh Sediment SW1601-40 ... | reverse complement strand
TCGGTCGCCTGCACCCAAAGCGGCCCGCCGGCGTAGCGGCCGGGGAAATCGTTGAGCAGGTAAAACGCTTTGGTCAGAACGTGGTCGGCCGGCACCGGCTCAAGCGGTGGAATGTCGAGGCTGGCGAGCATGTCGCGCAGGCGTTCCACGGCCGGCGTGCCGGTGAAGGGGCCGAAGGTCGTTGAGCGGTGGAGCTGGTCGCGGGTGTCGAACAGAACCGAGCCGCCACGACGCATGTATGCGTCGATGCGAGCCATGGTCGCCGCGCTCGGCATCTCGCCATCGGGCACGATCGGCCAGTAGATTAGCGGGAAGAACGTGAGTTCGTCGCGAGCGGGGTCGACGCCGATCGGGTCGCCGGGCTCGAGCGCGGTTCGCTCGGCAAGGGCCAGCGACAGGCCAAGGAGACCGGCGCGGGTCGCGTCGTCGACCGCGCTGTCGCCGGTTACGACGTAGGCCAGATGGGTCTCGTCGACCGCCTGGAGGGCAAACTGGTCGGCCGCCTCATCGGCGTCGGCGCGTCCCGCGGGAAGCGCGAGCAGCGCCAGGGCAAGGGCGCCGGCGGCGGGGGCCCGCCGCCAGAACCTGAAAGTGCCGTTCAGCCACAGCACCGCCAGCGCGTCGAGGGCAAGGAGGGCGGCGGCCAGGGCGATCAGCCACGGCGCGACGGCCACCGGGGCCGCCGTCGGGTATGGCCTGACGGTGGCGTCGCCGACCAGCGACGTCTCAAACGGCGGCAGGGTTGCGTTTTCGTCGAGGAGGTTGAGAGCCTGGAAGCCGTCTTTGCTGCCGTAGAGGCCCGGCGGATGCGCCGGGCCGGTGGCGACTGCGGTGATGTCACCGACGATCGGCTCGGCCTCGGCGCTTGGCGTGGTGAAGTGGCCGAATCCGTCCAGCAGGCGGTACGGCGCGATCGGCTGGGCGGCCTCGGTTCCGGCCGCACCGGCAACGCCGGTCGAGAAAGCGATGATTCGCCGCAGCATGTCCACGAAAGTGCCGGAAAGCGGAAGATTAGACCAGCTTGTATCCGCGGTGACGTGAAACAGGATCAGCCAGCCCTTGCCGGACCGGCCGGCGGTGACCAGCGGCGTTCCGTCGGCGAGTGCCGCCCAAGTGCGCTCGGCCAGCGATCCGTCGGGCTGGGCCAACACTTGGCGTTTGACCAGGACGTCGTCGGGGACGGCCAGGCCGGCGAATGGGCTGGCAGGCGAAAAGCTCGCTAGCGGCTGCGGGGTCTGCCACGACAGGCTGCCGCCGAGAACCCGATCGCCATGGCGCAGGCCCACCGGAATCAGCGAGTCGGTGGCGGCGGCCAGGCGCGGGCCGGCGAAGCGGATGAGAATGCCGCCATCGCGCACCCAGGTCGCCACCTCATCCTCGACGTCGTTCGTGAGGTGGCCAATATCGGCCATGGCGATCACGGAAGCGCCGGCCTCGATCAGGTCAGGGACGGCGATGGCGGCGTTGGCGTCGCGCGGCCGGCGGACGTCGGCAAACGGCTGCACCGCCCGCTCGATGTAATAGAGCGGCGACAGCAACGGCTGGGCGGACTCGACCGAAGCGCCGGAGAGCAGGCCGATGCGCCGCCGCCGCCAGCGGTCGTCGAGCAATTGGACCGCTCCGGCGGTGTTGGCGCCCGTGACCTCGAGCCGGACGATGTCGTTGCGCAGCTCGATCGGCAGTGTGAACTCGGCCGTGCCGGAGTCCACGTCGGCGCCAAGCGTCAGCGGAACCTCGTCGACGATCCGCCCTTGGATGTCGCTGGCGCGGACCATGACTGCTGCCGGCTCGGAGGAAGCCCGTCGGATGATCCGCACGCTCAGCGCATCGGCGCTGCCGACGGGCGGTTTCATGGCGACGAGATCGGAGCCGGCGTCGGCGTAGGCGACGATCGGTCCGTCGACTGCGCCGGCGAGGGCCGCGGCGAAGGCGGAGACGTCGTCGCCGCCCAGCCCGTCCGAGAGCCAGGCGGCTCCGCCGAAGGTGGTGGTCGCGGCGGCCTCACCGAGAATCGGAGCGAGCTCGGCGTACCTCGCTGCCCACGGGCGCGGCACCAGGGCGTCGAGACGCTGGCGGATGGCGTCGGGGTTGGTCGGTGCCAGCGACTGGTTGGCCGGTTCGGCGGTGGCAATGAGCGCGACCGGTCGCTCCGTTTCCTCGGCCATGCCAACCACGCGGTGGGCGGTGTCGATGGTTGCGCGCCAGTCGGGGGCGGACGCCCAACCGTTGTCGACCACCACCAGCAGCGGCCCCTCGCCGGGGGCGACCTCGCCGGTCGGTTTGAACACGGGTCCCGCCAGCGCCAGAATCACCGCGGCGGCAAGCACGAGCCTCAGCGCGGTCAGCCACCACGGGCTGCGCGCGGGTTGTTCCTCCTTCTTGGCGATTTCGAGAAGCAGGCGGGTCGGCGGGAAGTGCTCAAGCCGCGGCTTTGGCGGCATCAGCCGCAGGAAGTACCAGATCACCGGCAGTAGCGCGAGCGCTGCCAGCATGCCGGCGTTGGCGAAAGCGAAGCCGCTCATGCCGCGCGCCCGCTGGTGTAGTAGCCAAGGCTGTGCTGCCGGTCGGCGAGGCGGGCGTGCAAAGCCAGCAGCGGCTCGGTCGCTGGCCGGTCAGTGCGGTGGACGAGGAAGGTCCAGTCCATCCGGCGGCAAAGGGTCGACAGCCGGTCACGCACTGCGGCCAGTCGCGCCTGGTAGTCCTCGCGGTACTGCTCCGCGCGCGAGACGACGTGGCGGTCGCCGGTCTCGGGGTCGCGGAACTCGGTGCGCCCGGCGTAGGGAAACGTCTCCTCGATCGGATCGACGACCTGTACCAAGTGGGCACGGGCGCCGGCCCTCAGAATCGCGTCCATGACACCCTCGAGTTCGTCGATCGGGTCGAGAAAATCGCTGATCACGACGAGGTCGCAGAAACGCCGGAGCGGGCGGGTGTCGGGCATTGCCGGCTGGCCATCGGCCGTGGGCAGGTGGACGGCCAGCCGCTCGGATGCGTTGCGCGCCAGGATTGGGTTGCTGACGCCGAGGAGGCCGATGCGTTCGCCGGCGTTGGCCAGAAGCTCCGCCAGCGCCAGCAACAGAACCAGCCCCCGTTGGCGTTTGGCGACGGGTGCCAGCCGCGAACGGAAATTCATCGACGCCGACGGATCGGCCCACAGCCATACCGTGTGGGCGGCCTCCCACTCCTTCTCGCGCACATAGACGTGATCGTCGCGCGCCGACCGCCGCCAGTCGATCGATGCCGCCGCCTCGCCGGGGACGAAGGGCCGGAACTGCCAGAACGTCTCGCCGCGGCCCGCAACTCGCCGTCCGTGCCAGCCTGCGAGTACCGTTGTCGCCACGCGCCGCGCTTCGATCAGCAGGTCGGGCATGCCGGCGGCGATGCCCTTCGCCTCGGTGAGCCCCGCGGCTGTGAACCGGTCCATCGCGGCCTATCCGATCCGCGCTCTGATGTCGGCGATCACGTCGCGAACGGTTAGGCCGTCTGCGCGGGCCGCAAAGCCGAGCGCCATGCGGTGCTGGAGCACGGGCTCGGCAAGGGCGACCACGTCATCCAGAGAGGGCGCGTAGCGCCCGTCGATCAATGCTCGGGCGCGGCAAGAAAGCATCAGCGCCTGGCTCGCGCGCGGGCCCGGTCCCCAGGCGATGGCGTCGGCCAGGCGCTGGTCGGGATTGCCGTCTGGACGCGCCGAGCGGACGAGTTCGAGGATCGCCTCGATAACCGATTCACCGACCGGCATGCGGCGAACGAGTTGCTGGATCTTGCGCAGACCCGCCGCGTCGAGCACGGCCTCGGCGCGCACCTCGGTCGAGCCGGTGGTCTCGAACAGCATCCGCCGCTCGGCGTCGCGGTCGGGATAGACGACGTCGATCTGCAGAAGGAAGCGGTCGAGCTGGGCCTCCGGCAGCGGATAGGTGCCCTCCTGCTCGAGCGGGTTCTGGGTCGCCAGAACGTGGAACGGTAGCGGCAGATCGTGGCCAACGCCGGCAACGGTGACGTGATACTCCTGCATGGATTGGAGCAACGCCGACTGGGTGCGCGGGCTTGCCCGGTTGATCTCGTCGGCCATCAGCAGTTGAGCGAAGACCGGGCCGGGGACGAAGCGGAAGCTGCGCGAGCCGTCGGCGGCCTGGTCCATGACCTCAGAACCAATGATGTCGGAGGGCATCAGGTCCGGGGTAAACTGGATGCGACGAGCCGTCAGTCCGAACACGGTGCCCAGGGTCTCCACCAGCTTGGTCTTGGCGAGGCCCGGCACGCCGATAAGGAGGCCATGGCCCCCGGCCAGGATGGTGATCAGCGCTCGTTCGACGACCGAGTCCTGGCCGTAGATGACCTTGCCGATGGCTGCGCGGGCAGCCCTGATCTCGGCAACCGCGGCCTCGGTCTCAGCAACGATACGGTCGGCGTCGGTGGGAACTGCCTGTTGATTGATGGCGCTCATCAGGTCGATTGGTCCTCGTATGCCGCGTTTGGTAAGCCTAGAATCGCGGAGAATCCGCGCACTGATGAATTGTTACACGGGCCGGGCCATTGAAATAGAGGGTCGAAGCAGGTGCCGCCAAGCGCCGCGGGGTCGTCCCACCGGCCATCCCAGTCAAAAAGCGAGGCAAAACCGTGGCCGCCGGGTTGGTTTCGCAACGGCTCCATGCCATGGCATCGACGATGACCAGGTGGCCTCACCGCATTGTGAATATCCGCCGCAGGGCGCGTTCCGGGTCGGGATGACCGGCCTGCCGGGCAAACCGAGCGATGCGTCTCGTTTTTCGCCGGAGGCGTTCTTCGCGCGTGCGACGCGGCGCCTCGACCGGCGGCCGGCGACGGCAGCGATCGCCGGCGACCACGTCCTCAATCCCGATTTCGCGAGCGATGAGGCGACCTATCACGAAGCGGCGATCCTTATGCCGGTTGTGGCGCGCCGGCCGGGCGTCGGCATGCTCCTGACCCAGCGCACCTCGCATCTGAGCGCCCACGCCGGGCAGATCGCGTTCCCCGGGGGCCGGGTCGATGCCGCCGACGCCGGTCCGGCGGCAGCGGCGTTGCGCGAGGCGCATGAGGAGATCGGCCTCGATCCTGCGGCGGTGGAGGTCATCGGCTATCTGGGGCCGTATCTCACCCGCACCGGCTACCGAGTGACGCCGGTGCTCGGTCGGATCGAGCCGGGGCACCAATTCGTGCTCAACCGCGACGAGGTCGAGGATCTGTTCGAGGTGCCGATGGCCTTCCTGATGACGCCGGCGAACATCCGCCGGGCCAGTCGGGTTATCATGGGGCGGGAGCGCTTCTTCTATGAGCTGGATTTCGACGGTCGGAGGATCTGGGGCGTGACGGCGGGGATCATACGGGCGCTGCACGAACGGATGTTTGCCTGATGGGCCGGGTCCTCATTATCGATGCGTTGGTCTTCCTTGTGCCGTTCGCCGCCTACGGCGCGTGGCTGTATTTGACGCGCGGCAGCCTCACCAACGTCGAAGACTGGCAAGCGCGGACGATCGGTTTCCTGGCGATCGCCGGGGCCGGCTCGCTGCTCCTGGCACTGGTGGTCTTCACCCACTACAACGTGATCCCGCCCGGCGGCACCTACAGGCCGGCACACATCGAGGGCGGCAAGATCGTTCCCGGCCGTACCGAGCCCGATTCGGCTGATCCAGGCTGACGACCTCAATCGGGCAATCCGGCCTTGGCGAGGCCGGCGGCGATCCGGTCGGTGTCGGCAGGATTGCGGAACGGCAGGCGGTTCATGTGGATGGTGAAAGAGTAATCGGGGTTGATCCCTTTCAGCTCGTGCCAGATGCGGCGGGCTTCCTCTGCCTCGCCGAGGTGGCCGAGAGCGGAGGCTAGCATGGCGCGGGTCAGGTCGGTCCGAGGCGAGGCCAGAACCCGCTGACGGAAGTGGGCGATCGCGGTCTCGAAGTGGCCGAGCATCAGATGGGCGAGACCGAGGAAGTGGAGGTATTGTGGGGCGCCCACGGGGTCGAGCTGAATGGCACGCTCGATGTCGGCGATCCCGTCGGCGGGGTCGCCTGCGAAGATTTGGAACACACCGCGTGAATTGAGGGCCGCGGCGTTGTTGGGGTTCAACTCCAACGCCCTGTCGACGGCAGCCTTCGATCGGTCGTAGTCCCGGCTGAACCCAGAGGTCATCGACAGGATGTACTGGCAATAGGAATCGTTTGGGGTGAGCTCGACCGCGCGCGTGGCGAGTTCGTCGGCGCGGCGAAGCGTCGCCGCCAAGTCGTCGGTCCAGTTGTTGTTGTAGGCGAGACCGTATGCCAGCGCGAGGCTGGCGTATGCCTCGCCGTATTTGGGATCGAGCGCGATGGCCCGCTCGAGTAACCCGCGCACCTCCTCGAACATCTCGCGAGTCTTGGTGGGGTCGGCCATGACCTCGCGCGCTCGCAGGAACAGGTCGTGCGCCTCGAGGTTTTCGGTCGGGTTATCGGTGATGCGCTCCTGTTCGCCGGGGCTGAGCGTCACCTTGAGCGCCTCGACGATCCTCTGGGTGACCTCGTCCTGGACCTCGAAGATATCCGTGAGGTCGCGGTCGTAGCGCTCCGCCCACAGATGGCTGCCGTCGGCGGAGTCGATCAACTGCGCGGTGATCCTGACCCGGTTGCCGGCACGGCGGATCGAGCCTTCCAAAACCGACTTGACGCCGAGGTCGCGGCCGACCATGCGGATGTCGGGAGCCTTGCCCTTATAGGCAAAGCTCGAATTGCGGGCGATCACCTTCAGACCGCCGACCTTGGACAGATCGGTGATGATGTCCTCGGTGATGCCGTCGGAGAAGTACTCCTGCTCGGGGTCGTGCGACATGTTGTCGAACGGCAGCACCGCGATCGACGGCGTGTCGGAATGGGCAGAAGAGCCAACCGAAGGCGTGCCCCGATCGGGGATCGGGTCGTTGTCCGGGTGCCACTTCCAAACCCGGATCGGGCGGTCAATATTCTTGACCGTCACCTCACCGCCGTCCTTGAACGCGATGTCGACCCGGCTGCCAACGCTTTCGTTGACGATCGAGGCGACGCAAACGCCGCCGGGCTCGGCCAGCGGCTCCAGGCGGGCGGCGACGTTGACGCCGTCGCCGTAGATGTCGTCGCCGTCGATGATGACGTCGCCCAAGTTGACGCCGATGCGGAGCGTGATGTTGCGGCCGTTCGGGTGAGCCTGAATCTCGGCCTTGATGGCTCGCTGGATGGCGAGCGCGCACTTGACCGCGTCGACGACGCTCGAAAACTCGACGAGAGTGCCGTCGCCGATCAGCTTGACCACGCGGCCGTTGTGCTCAACCACGCACGGGTCGAAAAGGGTCTCCCGATGGCGCTTGAGGGCGGCCAGGGTGCCGTTCTCGTCGGCGCCCATCATGCGCGAGTAGCCGACGACGTCAGCCGCCAGAATGGCGGCCAGTCGGCGGTTCGCAAACTCTTCGACCATGGGCAGATAGGTAGTGCAAATCTCGGTGCCGCGCCAGCGGCTCAGTCGGAGACGCCGGCCTTGGCGAAGCCTTCTTTGATCCTCTCGGCATCGGCGGGATTGGTGAACGGCAAGCGCTCCAGATGTTTCTCGAATGAATACTTGGGGTTCACCTTTCCCAACTCATCCCAAACGCGTCGCGCCTCGTCGGTCTCGCCGAGGTGGCCGAGCGCCGAAATGAGGAGCCCGCGCGAAAGGTCGGTGTCCGGCACCTGGCGGATTCGTTCGCGGAAGGTTGCCGCCGCGGTCTCGTACTTGCCGGCGACCAGATACGCGGTGGCCAGGAACTGCATGGCCTGATGGGCGAAGCCGGGATCGAGCCGCATGCTGCGCTCGATCTCGGGGATCGCCTCCAGGGGCTGGCCCGCGTAGATGTTCACAAATCCCTGCATGCCGTAGGCGAGGGCATCATTCGGACTGAGCCGTGTGGCGACTTCCGATTCCGCTTTGGCGCGCTCGATGTCCTTCCGCCAAAAGGCGTTCATCGCGGCGATGAAATGCGCGAAGGGGACCGAGGGCCCTTTCTCGACGGCCAGGGCTGCGAAGCGCTCGGCGGTGTCGAGCGCGTCGTCGGCGCCGGTCCAGCGGTTCTGGAAGTCGAGGTTGTGCGCCCAGGCGAGAGTTGCATACGGCTCGGCGTAGTCGGGATCGAGTTCGATCGCGCGGCTGCACAGCCAGATCACCTGGTCGAACATCGCGTGATCGCGTTTGGTGCCGTGCAGGAGTCCGCGCGCGCGCAGATACAGGTCGTGCGCCTCGATGCTGGTCGTCGGCGCGTTGGCAATGCGCGCCTGCTCGCCTGGCGACAGCGTCACCTTGAGCGCTTCGACGATCTTCTGCGTGACCTCGTCCTGGACGGCGAAGATGTCGGTGAGGTCTCGGTCATAGCGGTCGGCCCAGAGGTGCGCGCCGTTGGCGGCATTGATGAGCTGGGCGGTGATCCTGACGCGGTTGCCCACCCGGCGGATCGAGCCTTCCAGGACCGAGCGGACACCGAGATCGCGGGCGACGGTGCGAATGTCGACGCTCTTGCCCTTGTAGACGAAGCTCGAGTTGCGGGCGATCACGAGCAGGCCGCCGACCTTGGAAAGGTCGGTGATGATGTCCTCAGTGATGCCGTCGGAGAAGTATTCCTGCTCCGGGTCGCCCGACATGTTGTCGAAGGGCAGCACGGCGATCGAGGGGCGCTCGGCGGCCGGCTCGGTCCCGGCGGTCGCCTTGCCGGTGCGGGGCGCGGCTTGGGCGATCGCCGGCGCGGCGTCGCGCGGGTGCCACTTCCACACACGGATAGGGCGCTCGATGTTCTTGACGTGGACCTCGCCGCCGTCCTCGAAGGCGACGTCGACCCGATTGCCGACGCTCTCGTTGACGATCGAGGCGACGCAGATGCCACCGGGCTCGGCCAGCGGCTCAAGCCGCGCGGCGACGTTGACGCCGTCGCCGTAGAGGTCGTCGCCGTCGAGGATGATGTCGCCGAGGTTGATGCCCATCCGAAGCACGATGCCGGACTTGCCGGCGCCGGCGACCCCGCCGCCCGCGGCTATCGCGGTCTGGATCGCGAGGGCGCACTTGACCGCCTCGACCGCGCTCGGGAACTCGACCAACGTGCCGTCGCCCATCAACTTGACGATGCGGCCGTTGTGCTCGGCGACGGCCGGGTCGAACAGGCTCTCGCGATGGTGCTTGAGGGCGGCCAGCGTCCCGGCCTCGTCGACGCCCATCATGCGGGAATAGCCGACCACGTCGGCGGCGAGGATGGCCGCAAGCCGGCGGCTGGCGTGGTCTTCAGCCATGAGCGGATTCGTACGGGATAAGATCGCGCCGCGCCAGTTGCTCAGTCAGTCAGGCAGGCCGGCCTTGGCGAGGCCCTCGGTCATCCTTTCGACGTCGCGTCGGTTGGTGAACGGCAGGCGGGCCATGTGCTCTGAAAAGGAATATTCCGGGTTGATCTTCTTCAGCTCGGCCCATGTCCGCCGCGCCTTGTCGATCTGGCCGAGATGCCCCAGCGCCGAAGCAAGCGCTGACCGGCTGATGTCGGTTTCGGGGGCGAGCAATATCCGCTCTTGGAACATCGTCGCCGCGGTCTCGTAGTGGCCGAGAAGGAAATGAGCAAGGCCGAGGAAATGCAGGTATTGCTGGCTGAATCCGGGATCGAGACGCATGGCCCGCTCGACGTCCGGGATCGCCGCTTCCGGGTGGCCAGTGTAGATCGCATGGGCGCCACGGGCATTGAGGGCGGGCGCGTAGTTCGGGTTGAGCGCCAGCGCCTTGTCGACCGCGGCCTTGGTTCGCTGGTTGTCGTGAAGGAACTGCGCCGGAATCGCGGACGCGAAATAGGCGAACGGTTCGTTCGGATCCAGCTCCAGCGCCTTGAGCGCAAAGTCGTTGGCGGATGCCAGCGAGGCGTCGGCATCGTCGGTCCAGCGATTGTGATAGTTGAACATGTGGGCCATCGCCAGACCGGCGTGGGCGAGCGCATAGTCGGGGTCGAGTTCAATGGCGCGCTCCATCAACGCCTTCGCCCGTTCATACTTCTCGCGATTGAGGTTGGGCGCCTGGAGCAGCTCGCGCGCCTTCAGAAACAGGTCGTGCGCCTCAACATTGTCGGTCGGGTTGTCGGTGATCCGCGCCCGCTCGCTGGGAGTCAGCGTCACCTTGAGGGCCTCGACGATGTGCTGGGTGACCTCGTCCTGGACCGCGAAAATGTCGGTCAGGTCGCGGTCGTAGCGCTCGGCCCACAGGTGCCCGCCGGTGGCGGTGTCGATCAACTGGGCGGTAATCCTGACCCGGTTGCCGGCGCGGCGGATCGAGCCTTCCAGCACCGAGCGCACCCCGAGGTCGCGGCCGACGATGCGAATATCCGGGCTCTTGCCCTTGTAGGCGAAGCTCGAGTTACGCGCGATCACCATCAGGCCGCCGGCCTTCGACAGATCGGTGATGATGTCCTCGGTGATGCCGTCGGAGAAATATTCCTGCTCGGGATCGCCGGACATGTTGTTGAACGGCAGCACCGCGACGGACGGTTGCTCGGCCGCGGTTTTCGAGGCGCCGGTCTGCCGGCCCGACTGATGGACGACGGGATCGTTGTCCGGATGCCACTTCCACACGCGGATCGGCCGGTCGATATTCTTGACCGTCACCTCGCCGCTGTCCTTGAACGTCACATCGACGCGGCTGCCGACGCTCTCGTTGACTATCGAGGCGACGCAGACGCCGCCGGGCTCGGCCAGCGGCTCAAGCCGCGCGGCGACGTTGACGCCGTCGCCGTAGATGTCGTCGCCGTCGAGGATGATGTCGCCGAGGTTGACGCCTATCCTGAGCGTGATGCCGTCGCCGTTTGATGGCGCGGCGGCCTTGACGGCGCGCTGGATGGCGAGGGCGCATTTGACCGCGTCGACGACGCTGGAGAATTCCACCAGCGTGCCGTCGCCGATCAGCTTGACGACGCGGCCGTTGTGCTCGGCCACGCAAGGGTCGAAAAGGGTCTCCCGATGGCGCTTGAGGGCGGCGAGGGTGCCGGCTTCGTCGGCGCCCATCATGCGCGAGTAGCCGACGACGTCGGCGGCGAGGATGGCCGCCAGCCGGCGGTTGGTGTGGTCTTCGGCCATGCGCGGATTCCTAGTGCATGTCCCATACGGTTGCCAGTGAGAACGCATGGGAGCGAGCCGGATTGGGCTCGATTGACCGCCGGCGAGCGGCTAAAGGTAGCGCGCGAATCCCAAGAGAATCAGCTCGGCACCGCAGACGCCGGACAAGTCGCGAACCGATGACCGCCTCGATTCCCAGTCTCGCCGGCGCCGACTGGCTCGTTGCCCCGGCGGTGCGCCGGGTGTTCGCCGCGCTTGCAAAGGGTGGCGCGGAGGCGCGCATCATCGGCGGGGCGGTGCGCAACGCGCTCATGGGCGTGCCGGTGGCCGACGTCGACTTCGCAACGACGGCAATTCCGGACGAGGTGGCGGCACGCGCCGAGGCCGCCGGGATCAAGGTCGTGCCGACCGGCATCGACCACGGCACGCTGACGCTGGTTGTGCACGGGCGTCCCTTCGAGGTGACGACGCTGCGGGAGGACATCGAGACCGACGGGCGTCACGCGATCGTTCGCTTCGGCGGCGATTGGGAGGCCGACGCCCGGCGCCGTGACTTCACGATCAACGCGCTGTCCGTCGACGCCGAGGGGACGGTGCATGATCCGGTCGGCGGCTACGACGATATCGTCGCCGGCCGAGTCCGCTTCATCGGTGATCCCGACCAGAGGATCGCCGAGGACCGGCTGCGCATCCTTCGCTTCTTCCGGTTCCACGCCGAATACGGCAGAGGCGAGATCGACGCCGATGGGCTCGCCGCAGTCATGCGCGCGCGGGATGGCGTGCGCTATCTGTCGGCCGAGCGCGTCGGCCAGGAGATGCGGCGCCTGATGATCGCGGCGCGCGCGCCGGAGACGGTCGTCCTGATGCAGGAGGTGGGTGTCCTGCCTGTCGTGCTTGCCGGCATCGGCGACCTGGCTCCGTTCGTGCGCATGGTACGCTTCGAAGCGGAAGTGGGGCTCGAGCCGGCGGCGCCCCGCAGGCTCGCCGCGCTCGCTTGCCGGGTGGAGGAGGACGTGGTGCGCATCGTCGAGCGGCTGCGGCTGACCAACGCCGAACGCGACCGCATGGCGGCCGCGCTCGCCGCCGCCCGCGCGGTGATCCCGCCGCCGGGCGACCGCCATGCCCGCCGCGCGCTCTATCGACACGGCGCCGCGGCCTATCGCGACGGTGTCGCACTCGCCTTTGCGTGGAGCGATGCGCCGGTGGGCGAGGCGCGCTGGCGCGAACTGGCGACGCTGCCCGACCGGTGGGCGGCGCCGTCATTCCCGCTCGCCGGCCGCGATGTGGTCGGCATGGGTGGAGCACCCGGGCCTGGCGTGGGCGTGGTGCTGCGCGCGGTCGAGGCGTGGTGGATCGAGCACGACTTCGCGCCCGACGAGACGGCGCTGCGCACCCGGCTCCAGCAGCTCTTGGCGGCGGAGCAGTAGGTGCGGTCGGCCCTAGCCTTTGCCCTGCCGCCTCTGCGTCGGCCTCTGCCGCTTGAGGGGCACGCCCTTTGCCTTTGATGCCGTCGGCGGATTCTCGTTCACGATCTCCTCTAGTCCTTGCTCTACCAATGCACGAAGGGTCATGCCGAGCTCAGCCGCAACTTCGCGCGCCCTTTTGTGCAGAGAGTCCTCAATAACAACGGTTATTCTCATTCTCTCCACTCCAAGCGGGTGGGCCGCGCCTGTGCTACGCGACGAAGCGTTCCAGCCCATCCCAGCCCGAACGGACAGGCTCGCGCAACCGCGGATCGGAAAGTCCGGCCTCCTCGAGCGTCAAATTGGAACGTCCGTTGTTGCAGGGAGCGCAGGTCACGATCAAGTTGTTCAGATCGTTGGTGCCGCCCCTCGCGTGGGGAAGCAGATGATCGAACTGTAGCCACATTGCCTGCAAGCCGGCGTGCTGGTCCGCGTTACGAACTCCCCATCGCAGTGCGTCGGGATAGACTTCGCGTATGGTGGAGCGAACCTCCGCGCGCACCAGCGGAATGCCGCAGAACCGGCAATGGAAACCGTCCCGCTCCAGCAGAAAGGTCATGTCCGCCTTGGAGGGCATTCGCGCGGAGGGTCTCTCCTCTTTTGGCACAAAGGGCGGCGAATGTTCGTTCGCGAGCGGCCGCGTCCACGGGCCCCCGGCACCCCACAACGACTCGCTCCAATCCGCTATCGCTGGAATATCAGCGAGCCGGATCAACTCTTCCGCCGCCGCCCGCTCGCCCTTGAGATGCGCTGAAACGGCTGCATCGAGATACTGCGCTGCCCCGAATATCTCCGGGATTGGATCGCGAAGGCATGTTCTAAGCATCAGCTTGCCTCAAAGGAGCCAATCCCGCCAGCGGAACGTGGGAGACGCTCCGCTCACGGCCACTTGGCCAGCGGCGGCATCGACGACAGGATCGATTCGACGTTGCCGCCGGTCCTGAGGCCAAACACGGTGCCGCGGTCGTAGATCAGGTTGAACTCGACGTAGCGGCCGCGGCGGACGAGCTGCTCCTCGCGTTCGGCCCCGCTCCACGGGCTTGCGACGTTGCGGCGCACGAGCTTCGGATAGACGTCGAGAAAGGCGAGGCCGACGTCGCGGGTGAAGGCGAAGTCCGCCTCCCAGTCGCCGGAGTTCAGCCAGTCGTAGAAAATGCCGCCGATGCCGCGCGGCTCGTTGCGGTGCTTGAGGAAGAAATAGTCGTCGCACCATTTCTTGTAGCGGTCGTAGTCGGCGACCGCGTGGGCGTGACAAGCAGCCTGCATCGCGGCGTGAAAGTCGCGTGAGTCCGGGTCGTCCTGGGTGCGCCGCGCGTCGAGCACCGGCGTCAGGTCGGCGCCGCCGCCGAACCACTGGCGGCTGGTCACCACCATGCGCGTGTTCATGTGAACGGCGGGGACGTGGGGGTTCCACATGTGGGCGATCAGCGAAATGCCGCTCGCCCAGAAGCGCGGGTCGTCCTCGGCGCCCGGGATCTCCTTGCGGAACTCCGGCGCGAACGTGCCGTGGACGGTGGAGACGTGGACGCCGACCTTCTCGAACACCCGCCCGCGCATCATCGCCATCTCGCCGCCGCCGCCCGCCGCGCCGGTGTGGTCGGTGCGCTGCCAGGGCGTGCGCACAAACCTGCCGGCCGGCCGGTCGCCAAACGGCGCGTCGGCCGGCAGGTCGTCCTCGACCGCTTCGAACGCTCCCGTGATCTTGTCGCG
>Ga0315553_10002662_pt1 | contig 14234 bp, 13 predicted proteins | sample SalMarSW160140MG_FD_203099 | JGI IMG/M metagenome (GOLD analysis project Ga0315553, IMG submission 203099) | Salt marsh sediment microbial communities from the Plum Island Ecosystem LTER, Massachusetts, United States - Salt Marsh Sediment SW1601-40 ... | reverse complement strand
TTGATGGTGAAAAAGAGACGGATCTGTTTCATGGTGTGAACATCCTCGTCCGAGAGTCTATCGGTTTGACACCAGTTAAGTCTCAAGATGAACTTTTCCAAGTCCTTTTGATCTAGAGTGATGGTCCCATTGTGCATTGGTTTACCCTTTTCGCTTAAGGTGATTTCTACGTGCCATTGTAGACCATAGGCGTTTCATGCTGCGTTTCATTTTGCGATGCGGCCAGGCAGGGATCAAAAACTGGCAACTTTTGATTCCCAGCACAACGACCCGTGACGAAAGGTGTTCTAATGAGTGTGGCCTGGTCCACCAAACACGGAAAACTGTAGGGAGACACCAAGCTTGTCCGAACGACGCGAGACCTCAAGCCTGAACACGCTAGCCCTCGGCCTGTGTCTAGGCATTGCCGTGGGAGTTGTCGTGAACAACCTCCTGATCGGTCTATGCCTGGGCCTGGTTTTTGACGCCGCCCTCGGACGGCGGCGGGCCGAGCCGGACGCGTAGGGGCCGGCGTTTTACACCCATCGTTCTGGCAGACAATTGGGAAAGATGGATCAGGCAACAGGCCACCAATCCAGTTGCAGGCACACGTCGAGGGCTGGCCACCATCCCTAACAAAGGGAAGCCGGATCTTGCGATTATCCTTCGGTTCGCCTTAGGGACGTTTCTCCGGTAGCAGGAATATCAGAGGCAACCCCAACAAGGGTATGATGGCGCTGATCGCAAAGGCCCAACGCAACCCCAGCCAGTCTCCAAGCGCGCCGAGTATCAGCACCACCACAGAACGGATCGCGACATCCGCGGCCATGTAGACGCCATTAGCCAGTGCCCGGTTCTCGGGATAGCTCTCCTGGACCATCGCCATAATGACCGGGGTGACCGATAGGGCCGTGAGGCCCAGCATCAGAAGCACAGGGAACTGAAGCCAACCGGTCACCGCCAGGAAGAGGAACATCAGCAGCGGCGTCGTCAACGTCGACACAAACAGAACCCACCGGCGGCCCACCCTATCACTGATAGCGCCACCCAGCAACGCACTCACCACGCCCGCCCCCTCCAACAGCGAAAGGGAAGCACCTGCGACCCACAGATCGGCACCCTCTGCACTCAGAAAAGTGGGCAGGTAAGTGGTCAGCACCGATACCATAAACGCGCGAACGGTGAGGATGCCCGCCAGAGGGGCTAGAAGCGGTCCCATCGCCCGCAGGGCTTGCCGCCAGGGCAGCCCATGTCCGGCAGTCGTGGGACGGAGAGCTACGTCTCTGAGTTGAACGTAAAGCAGCGCGGATGTGGCAATGCCCGCAATCATCAGCCAGGGCGTGCCCCTCAAGGTCAACACCTGGACAGCACTGACGACCACAATTGGTCCCAGGGTCCGGCCCAACTCGCCGCCAACCATCCAGAATCCCATTCCCCGGCCCAGGCTCCGCCCGGATAGGTGACCAGCCACCACTGGCCCGACTGAGTGCAAGCAGGCGGAACTGAGGCCCGCCACCAGCAGGAACACCACCAGGAAGCCATAGGCAGGCGCAATACCAAGCAGGCTCATCATCACCGCGCTCACCGCAGGAGCCAGAGCAAAGATAACCCACACGCCATACCGGTCGGCGAGGTGCCCGATAAAAGGCTGGAGCAGTGATGGCGCTCGCAAAAAGATCGTCAGCAAACCGGCCGCGGTGTTGGAGAGAGCAAGGTTTTCAATAAAGATGGGCAAGAGGGATGGCAAAAAGGCGGTGTAGGTATCGTGCACCGCGTGCCCGGCACTGACGGTTACGACGCTCCCCGTCTGGAAGCGCTGGGACCCGGCGACCGGGGATAGTGATTGGATCTCGACAACAGTACTGGCAGGTGGCATATCAATCCTCAGCAGACAGCTCTAGCCGGGCCAACAGGTCCGTCTCAACATCCTCGGGCCAGCCCACGGTCGAGTGAGCCAAGACAAAGTGCTCACTCTGGAACCAGGGTTGCTGTTTCACCTCGTCAGGGGTCTCGTCGAAAGGGCTCGTACGACCCACCTGGGTGGCGTGACAGCGAATGCCCTGCAGTTTCGCCTCGGCGTAATCGCTTACGTCGATGATGGTGGTGATCTCGTCGGCCCGCCGGGAGGCGAAATAGAAGGGCACGCCATCCATCATCACCGCCGCTGGACCATCCCCCTCAGACATCGCGGCTACCTGCTCCTCGGGTAGAGCGCGGAAGTAGACCTTGCTCACCTGATGGGGCTGGCAGACATCGGTCAGGTGATCGGGGAAGCAATCGGGTGCGGCGGCGAGATCCACGGCGATGGTAGCCCATCGGTGGATGGCGATGTGGTCGTAGTGACCATAGATACCATCAAGTCCGAATGTGATTACGACCTCGGGACGGAGATCCCGTATGATGCGCACCAACTTGCCCACGGCCTGTCCCTGATGGACGTTAGGCAGCTGTCCATCCATATAGTCCAGGAAAAAGGGAGGGTTGATGCCGTATACCTGACAAGCGCAACTCAGTTCCTGTTCCCGGACGTACGGGAGATTGGCAGCGGTCGCCAGGTCGGGTTCGGCAATCTCCCCGGCCTCCCCCCGGGTAGCGGTCACCAGATACACATGGTTGCCCTCAGCCGCGTATTTTGCCAGCGTACCACCGGTGCCAAAGGCTTCGTCGTCAGGATGGGCAAAAATGGCCATCAACGTGCGTGGATTCACAGGCGTTTTTCCTCTTCCTAATGCTCAGGTGTGTCAAATTCTGCATCCGCATATGATAACATATAGTTGGAGGCTGGTCAAAAGTGGGGATCACCTTTGCCCAAGCAGAGTGTGCCACCCGATCTCAGTTTCCGACGCCACTTGTGGCTAGCGGCGATTCCTGTAGAATTGAGCGCGGAATGAATCGGATCATGTGGGATGGTTACGTATGAATCAGGAGGCGTGGAGTCGATCAGAACTGGAACCGCTTGAACGCCTCGGCGTATTCGTATCCGGCTACCTGGCCTGCCTCACGCGTCCGGTTGCGAATCCGCTCGGCCAGCTTTTCCATATTCAGGCCCACCTGGCTGGCGTGTCGTGCCAGCGCGGCAATGCGCGTGTCGATACATTGGGAGATGTCCTCCCAGTAGTCAGCATCGTCGGTCCAGAAGAGATACACCTCTTTGACCTGCCACGGCTCCGCATCGCCCACCAATTGTTCCGGGAAGACGTACCACTCTCGTGCAGCATAGATTGCGTCCAAGGCCACCTGACCCGCTGCCCGATGGTCAGGATGAAGTTGATACCGCCGCCACGGATCGATGGTCAGCACGATGTGTGGCCGGTGCTGGCGTATAATACTGCAGAGGTGACGACGTAGGTCCAGAGTGTTCTCTAGCAGGCCATCGGGATACCGCAAAAAGATCAACTGATCAACGCCGAGATCCTCGGCAGCGGCGCGTTGCTCATCTTCCCGACGAGCGGCCAGCCTACCGGGCCTCAAATCAGGTTCGTGACTGCCCTTGTCGCCGCTGGTCAGCAGCAGGTAGGTGATCCTTTTACCCGCCTGGGCCCATTTGACAACCGTCCCGGCACAGCCAAACTCTGGGTCGTCGGGGTGTGCGGCGATAACCATCACGCGATCAAGTGACTCTGGCGTTTCAGACATAGAAAGAGGCACCATGGAACTCACCATCATTCGTCACGCTCAATCGACCAACAACGCGTTGCCCAGTCCCAAGAATCGGGTCTGCGATCCCCAACTTACTGAGCTGGGACACCGGCAAGCGGAAATCCTGGCCCAGCATCTGGCCACCGGCCAGCGTCTGGCACCATGGCAAGCAGACCCCTTCGAGCAGGGTGGCTATTCCATCACCCGGCTGTATTGTAGCCCAATGTGCCGGTCCCTGCAAACCACTCAGCCCATTGAACGAGCACTGGGACTGACGCCCGAGGTCTGGGTCGATATCCATGAACGCGGAGGCATCTACCTGGATCGCGGTGAAGCCGGGGGCGCCGTCGGATATCCAGGCAAGACGCGCGCAGAGATCTTGTCCGAGTTTCCCAGCTATACACTGCCCGAGGGGATCACCGAGCAAGGGTGGTGGCGACACCAGGGACGGGAGGATCGACAGACCTTTTACGGGCGGGCAATCCAGGTGGCATTGATGCTGCGTAGGTGGGCCGCCAGCGATGAGAGAATCGCGCTGGTGACACACGGCGATTTTGTCGACGCCCTGCTAAAGGCACTCTTCAACCAGTTGCCCGGCGCCGGCATCGCCTATCGGCATCTCAACGCAGCGATTACGTCGATCTGTCTTCAGGGTGATGGTAAGCTGACCGTGGCATACCTGAATCGAGTGGATCACCTGCCGCCAGGGTTGATATCCTAGGCTTGTTCTCGCTCCCTCGTTGAGCAGACTACAGGGCACCCTGTTGGCGTAGCAGGTCTATCGATTCCAGGTCATATCCCAACTCGGTCAGCAGCACCGTGGTGTGCTCACCCAACGCCGGAGCACTGTCTGCCGGGCCTACAGGCAGGGCAGAGAGACGTGCTGGAGGAAGTAGGGTAAAACCAGATAGTATCCCCAACGACTGCACCGGCGCAGACGATAGGGCTTCCTCTGTGTCGTATACCAGCTCGCAGCAGGCATCGATCCCGTCCATAGCCTCCGCCCACTGCCGGCGGGTACGGGTGCGGAAGAGCGCGCACAGCACATCGTAGGCCGATTCGCCAGGGACCGCCGGAGCGTATTGCTGCCCAACAAGATCATCCCTCCCCACCGCCTTGCAGAAGGCAGTCCAGAACTCGGGCTCCAGGGCCGCCAGCGTCGCGTACCCGCCATCCTTAGTCTCGTACACATTGTAACAAACCACCCCACCGGTCAGAGTGCTGCCGCCCCGCTCCAACGGCTGTCCCCCTTGGGCATGTGCCAATGCCAGTGGCATAGAAGCCAGTGCCGCTCCCAAAAGCGACACGTCCACCCGTTGCCCCACCCCCGCTCGCTCCCGCGCCAACAGCGCCAGCAGGATACCGAGAGCCGCCCACATCGCGCCCTCAAGGTCGGCGATGGGCACGCCGGGGATGACGGGGGAACCATCCCGAGGACCGGTCAGGTTGAGCAAGCCCGCCAGACCGATATAGTTCAGGTCGTGGCCAGCCCGCTCACGGTATGGACCGTCTTGTCCGTAACCGTTTAGGGAGCAGTAAATCAGGCGAGGGTTGATCTCGGCCAGGCGTTCATAGTCTACGCCCAGGCGAGTCATCACGCCGGGCCGAAAGCTCTCCAGGAGCACATCGGCGGTCTCCACCAGGTGGAAAAACACTTTTCTCCCTGCGCCGGATTTGAGATTGAGGGTGAGGCTCTTTTTGCCTCGGTTGAGGGCTCGGAACAGAACACTCTCTCCATCTACCAACGGCGGTGTGTTCCGCAACCAATCCCCACCGCCAGGCCGCTCTATCTTTATGACCTCAGCCCCAAAGTCGGCCAGGATACGAGCACAATAGGGCCCAGGGAAAAGTCTGGATAGATCCAGCACCCGCACCCGATCCAGGGGAAACATCGGATTTGCCAATCTCGGAGAAGAGACTAGTCGGAGAATTTCTCGACGGCCGGTAGCACGATGGCAAATGTGGTGCCCTGTCCTAGTTCGCTCTCAACCCAGATGCGCCCGCGGTGTTTCTCCACGATGGTTTTGACAATTGACAGACCTAACCCGCTTCCGATGATATCTTCGGTCTCTGGACTATCCACACGATAGAATTTGTCGAAAACGTGGGGCAAGTCCTCCTGCGAAATGCCGATACCATCATCCGCTATCTTTACCACCACCTGACCATCCTCGGGCTCGACCACGATCGTGATATGTCCGCCCTCCGGCGTATATTTGACGGCGTTGCTGAGCAAGTTCGATACGCTCTGAGATATCCGCAATGGATTGATCAGCACGGGTGGCAGCCCAGGGGAGATATCCACGTTAACGGTCTGCTTCCTGAGTTCGGCGTGTCCTGCCTGGCTCTCTAGCGCCTTTTCGACAATGGCTCCCATATCACAGGGTTCCATATCCATACGGACTTCGGCCTCGATGCGCCCCAAGTCCAGCAAGTCGCCGATCATGGCTGTGACGGTATCCGCACCGCTGCGGATCTTGCGCAGAAAGTAGGTCTGCTGCTCATTGAGCGGTCCGACCATTGGCAGCAGGTCGGCAAATCCCTTGACCGACGTAAGGGGGGAGCGAAGATCGTGAGAGACGGTCGAGACGAACTCGGACTTCATCTGATCCAGTTCTTTGAGGTAGGTGATGTCTTGCATCACGGCCACCCACCCCACGTCCGGAATGGGCGTGACGTTGACGTTGAGGGTACGCTCGTCGGCCAGCGGCACTTCGGCGTGAGCGGTCTCTGCATTCGACTTGGCCCGTTGGAAGACGTCGATCAAGATTTCATCGTGGACCACCTGGCCGAGCGAATTCCCTATTGCATCGTCACCTATGCCGAAAGCACTGCGAGCCGCGTGGTTAGCCAATAGCACCCTCTCCGCGTCCCCTCCCTCGACCAGGAGAATCCCTTCCGCCGTGTTGGTCAGCACAGCCTCCAGTTGACGGCGTTCCGCCTCCAGCGTCTGAGTGAGGGCATCCCTTTCCCGCCGCAGGCGCACCTCCGACAGGGCTCTATCGATGGCTACCAACATCTCGTCTATGTCAAAGGGCTTGATGACATAGTCCTTCACGCCCAGCCGAAAGGCGCGCACGGCTAGGTCTTCGGAACCGTGAAGTGTCATCATGATGACGGGAATCTCACTCCCCGCACTGTGGAGGGCCTCGAGGACCTGGATGCCTGTCATACCCGGCATCTGCATATCCATAATGATCAGGTCGGGGGCCTCCTGTTGGGCAACGCGCAGCCCACTTTCTCCATCTTTCGCGGTCAGCGCCTCGTAGCCACCAGGCGCCAGCACATGATTGACAAGCAGATCGCGATAGACCAAACTGTCGTCAACCACCAACACGCGTTCACCTGCCATTCCACTCTCCCTCAATGCCAATCCATATCGACAAACACGACCCACAGACGGCGAATGTCACCTTATACAGTTTAATCCAAAACTTGCGTCTGCTGGATTTCATTTGTGTTACGGTATGGTTTCTAAACTCCTGTCACCTACAGATCTCGCAAGCGGCGGAAATGCTTCCGATGGCGCTGGTACGCGTCACGAAACAGAGGCATCAAGGTCTGGTAAAGAGCATGGCGTTGACCATCCGGCTCAATGGGTGGGCCATACCTGGCCCACGCTTGAGCGGTGGACTGGGGGTCAAACAGACCAATGCCCCCTCCGGCCAGCAGAACAGCACCCCAGGCAGACTGATCATCTTGCTCCAGCCGCTGCACAGGCAGGTTAAACACGTCAGCCACAATCTGCTGCCAGAGCTGACTGCGCGCTCCGCCCCCGGCCATGATGATCCGATCTGGGTGTGCCCCCAGCTCCGCTAGAACCTGGTAGGCATCATAACAGGCCAGCGTGACCCCTTCCAATACTGCACGCACCAGTTCCGCTCGACCGTGACTGGCTCTGAGTCCTAGAAGGATGCCCCGAGCATAAGGGTCCATGTGCGGTGTGCGCTCGCCCGCCAGGTAAGGCAGGAACAGCAAGCCATCCGCGCCAGGTGGCGCGGACTCTGCCCAGGCAACCATTTGATCGTAGTCCGTCCTTCCTGACGAGCCTGACAGGCCAAAAACCTGATCGCGGAGCCAGCGCAAGCACATGCCAGCGGACAGAATGGCAGCCATGTGGTACCAACCAGCCCGCGTTGGTTCGGGCATCAACGCGCCACAGAAGGTGTGGATGCGGCCTGCCCGATCAGTCAGGGCTTTGGGTGCGGGTAGAATGATCTGTCCGCCCGTACTGATGGTCAAAAGGAGGGTCTGAGCGCTGACGATACCAGCACCCAGGGCGCTACTAGCCGTGTCGGCAGCCCCGGTCACCACAAGAGTTCCGGCCTGCAGACCTAGTACCTCGGCAGCCCGCCGAGTGATCTGGCCAGCTACGGCAGTCGAAGGCTGCACATGGGGAAGGTGAGCCTCGTCTATGCCAAGCGCCGTCAGGATTTGAGGCGACCATACGCGCCGGTGTACGTCAAGCAGCAAGGTACCAGATCCATCACTGGGATCAGTATGGACTTGGCCGGCGAGACGGTAACGGACATAGTCCTTTGGCAGCACGATGGCGCGCGTCCGCCGCCATAGATCGGGCCGGTTTTGCTGTATCCAGCGAACGGTGGCGGCCTGAAATCCGGTGGCAATGGGGCTGCCAGTCAACTCGATCAACCGTTCAGCCCCGATCAAATCGGTGATCTCTTCCACCTGAAGGCTGCTACGGCGGTCAGGCCAGATAATGGCAGGCGACAGGAGTTCGCCTCCCTCTCCCAGGAGCACCGTGCCGTGCATCTGCCCAGCAAGGCCAACAACTGATATGGGGGCAGATGGATACTTGATAGAGTCCAGCGTTTGACGCACCGCCGCAATGGTAGCACGCCACCAATCATCAGGATCCTGTTCTGCCCAGTCAGGCCGTGGATAATGTATCGGGTACTCGGCACTACCCCGACCCAGAATGCAGCCGGTCTCTGTGGTCAAGATCACCTTGACTGACGAGGTGCCGAGGTCGATGCCCAGTAGCGCCGTGGTCATAGTCACAACTATAACCTGATCTCACCGGGAGGTCAATACCCTGCCACGCCAGACGGCTGATCATGTTGGTCCAGTTGTCGTTCAGACGCAACTATCCCAAGTTGTACAAGCACGGCCAAATCGGGTATAATGGCTGCGCGAGAGGGGGGAATGCAGAAAGCACCGTGAACTGGCGTGAACATTAGCTTTCCGCGCCTCCTTTTGTTGCTCCAGGGCAAGGTGCCTGTAGGGAGAACCAGATGAGAGAGATACATATCCTGGTGATAGACGACAGCTCGGCTATCCGGGACTTTATCACAGATGCCCTGGCAAAATGGGAAGGGCTAGTTGTCCTGGAGGCCAAGGATGGGGCCCAAGGGCTGGAGATGGCCATGAGGGAATCACCAGACCTGATCCTGCTTGACGTGGAGATGCCCCGCCTCACGGGCTTTGAGGTAGTAGACGCCCTACAGGCCCGACAGGTCAATATCCCCATCATAATGATCACCTCTCATGGCTCAGAGGCCATCGCCGTAGAGCTGTTCCGCAAGGGCGTCAAGGACTATATGAGCAAACCGTTCACCGCAGACCAGTTGTACAGCGCCGTCGAACGGTCCCTCAGCGAGGCTCGCTTGGTGCGGGAGAAGGAGACCCTCACCCAGCATCTCTCCACAGTCAATCACCAACTGCGCCTCAGGGTGCACGAGATGGATATCCTGTACAAAGCAGGAAATTCGATCACATCCGGTCTCCCCAAGGAAAACGTGCTGGAGGAGATTCTGGATGCAGCCTTCTCCGTTACCGGAGCGGAGGAAGCAGTGCTGATGCTGGTGGACGAAAAAAGTGGTCAACTAGAGCCAGTGCTCTACCGCCAGCGCGAGCCTGGAAAGATGCCCCATTCTGCCCGCCACAACATGGAAGAGATGGCAACCAATGTGGCCCGCACAGGAGAGTTGACAATCACAGGGGCCGCCCTCTCCGCTCCCCTCAGATCAGGCGATCGGCTAATCGGTGTACTATGCGCGAACAACCGGGGCCATGACCAGCCCTTCTCAATGAACGAACGGCGGCTGCTGCTGGCCCTTGCTGACTATGCCGCCATCACCGTCTCAAAATCGCCCCTCCCCAACGGGACACAGAACAGGACACAGGAGGCCACCCAGACCGATCCGGATCTCGTCTCCACCATAGCTCACGAACTAGGTACGCCAATCACGTCCGTCCGAGGCTACGCCGACATGCTGCTAAAGGGTATGGCCGAGCCACTGACCCCCAAGCAGGAGCAATTGGTCCGCGCTATGCGCGGCAACGCAGTGCGTATGCAGCTCCTCGTCTCTGATCTGCAGGACATCTCTCAGATCGAAACGGGGCACATGCCACTGGAGCTGAAGGCAATCAGTCTGGTTGATGTGTTAAAGGAAACATTGCGGGCCACAAGAGGGCAGATCGAGGCCCGGTCGCAGCAACTGATGGTGCAATTGCCAGATAGTCTGCCCTCCGTCCAGGCCGACAAAGCTCGGCTGACCCAGATCCTGTTCAACCTGGTGAGCAACGCATACAAGTATACGCCACAAGGTGGCAAGATCCGAGTACGGGCCTGGCATCAACAGGGGTACGTCTACTGCGCCGTATCTGATACCGGTATCGGCCTCTCTCCAGAGGATCAAGCGAGATTATTCACCAGGTTCTTCCGCTCCGAGAACCCAACCGTACAAAAGATGTTTGGGACCGGGCTAGGACTGTGCATCGTCAAGCACCTGGTGGAGCTTCAGGGAGGGGAGGTCATGGTGCAAAGCAAGCCTGGACAAGGCTCGACCTTTGCGTTCACCGTGCCGGTGGCTGCGGAGACCCAATAGGGCCACTATGACCGTGGTGGTGACTCTCGCCTCCACCGCGGCTCAAGTTCGACCTACGATTTTCTAGTCCTGTTGCTGGGCGGGTCCTCAGAACCCGAGCTGGAACCAGTCTGTGCCAGTGATGACGGAGCAGGACAGCACCAAGAAAATGATCAGCAGGATGACCCCACATCCACAGCCGGTGCAAGACACCCCTCTCCCAAAGCCAAACCGCTCTTGCAGCCAATCAAAGATCCAATTCAGAAACGCCAGTTTGAGCAGGCCGGACAAACAACCAGGTCTATCATTCATCTAGATCTCCTCGTTTCCCCTGTTGGTGGTTATTCCAGCAACGCGCAAGCCATCGTAAGATCATGAGCCCATTCAACATTCCATACGAGATCCCAGGGCGAAAGTTGCACCCAACCAACAGAGGGCAAAGTCTACGAAAGCCAGAACAATGCACAAACCGCCCCCTGACGGAGCGGTTTGTGTTTTCCCACCCGGTCAAACTATGCCAGGATGTTCTGAAGTCGCATCGCGAGCGACATGTCGCCGGTGACCTTGATCTTGCCCTGCATAAATGCAGCCATCGCGTTAAGATCGCCGTTGCACATCGAAACGAAATCCGAGCTACTCATAGAGAGGGCCATAGCCGGCGTAGCCGTTTCCCCCTCTTCAAGCTTTGCTCCCTCGCCGGAGAGGGCCAACGTCCACTTGCCACCTCCGTCCCCGGTCAGATCGAATAGCAGAACGGCTTCGATCCCCGCATACCTTGCCGGATCCGCACTGCTGATGCCCTCCAGCGCCTCTTGTGCAGTTGAATATGCCATCGCCTTGTCCTCCTGGATGTGATTTGCACTCATTATAGTCTGCTTGTTTCCCCCTGTCAATCAACCAATTGGAATTGGACGAACGCTGGGCAGCTATCATTCACCTGTATCCCTACGGAAACGGATGAACGAGCAATCAACTATCAGGGCGCAACTTGGCCGGTGAGAGAACGTATTGTATAATGCTTCTACATCGGATCCTCGTTGATCTCTCAAGGGAGGCAAGATAGATGCGGAGAACATTCAGTTTCCTGATTGGGCTGCTATCTGGCGCAATGTTGGGAGCCGCGGTTGCGATACTGTTGACGCCCACTTCAGGCCAGGAGCTACAGGAGCACGTGCGCATACGCGTGGAAAGTCTGATCGAGGAAGGACAAAGAGCTGCCGCTGCCCGTCGTGTTGAATTGGAAACGCAGCTCGAGGCATTCAAACGCGGTACGCCGGTCACCATAGAGCCAGCATCCAAGCACCCTCAGGCATAGCGGCGCTGCCTATTGGTCAGCGCTATGCAGTCAGCTCACCCCTATAGCGGCAGATAACAACTGCTTGGAAGTTGACTGAGCCTGTTCTGCTCAGATCGCCTGTTCGACCAGGCTTCTAGCTGCGCCTTGGCTGACTCCCTGTCACCGCGGCTATTGGACCCTCCCTATTCCGAAATCGCCAATTGGTAGCGCGCCGGCATGGTGGTAAAGGGCGCCAGTCCAGAGAGCGTGATCACCGCCTCTCGCCAGCCCTCACTGCCCAACGGCACTGTCCACTCCACAGAGTTGCTCTCTAGTGAGCCCTCCGTCGGCAGACGTCTCACCACGACTCCATCCTCTGCTCCATCCTCCGTCGCCAGGCCGAAAAGGAGCGCCAAATAACGCTGGGATACAGCGCCGTCACTGTACACAAAGCCCGCGGGATCCCACCCTCCTCCCCCCTGTTCCAGATCGTCGGCATAACCGATCGTTGGGACGGCAATATCGTCAAGCAGGAAACCTCTGCCGATGATCGCTCCATCCGTCAGATACGCAAAACGCACCTGTACCTGGCGCCCGGCGTAGGGTGACAGATCCACGGCTTCCTGAATCCAACCGGGTGGCTCACCGCTCTGCCCTGTGTACCCCCATCCTGGGTTGTTATGATGAGGATCACCGGCTGTGCCGGAGGGGGTGATCAGCACCTCCCACGTCTCTCCACCATCGGTGCTGACATCGACGGTGGCATAGTCATAGCCCGATTCGATCTCGTACCAAATCCAGTATGTCAGGGATATCGGGTCCGTATTGGCAACGCCAGTCAAGTCAAAGGCCCGTGCAAGCGTGGTCTGCGACTCGTCAGCAGAGTTCGACCACCACAAGCCACGCCCGCTATGGGGAATCACATCCAACAGAGGCGTAGTAATGGTTCCCGTGAATTGGAGATGGAGGTCGGCATTGCCCCGGAGCAGGATATAGTCCGCGCCGAATTGCTGGACCGCTGCTTCCACCGTGACCGGAAAGCGTTCATAGACTGCTGACGGTGAGGGGCGTTCCACGTCGAGTGTAGTATAGCTATGGTGGGGACCGTGGGCCAGTGGCTCGCTGTCGAGGTAGTTGGCCGCCAGCCAGTCGGCAAACAGATCCTCAAAAGAAAGATCGGTCCCTAGCTCGGTCAGGGCGGCGTCGAATCCGGCGGAGCCGTTCAGCGGCTGGGCCACCAGTGCCCGGGTGCCCTCATCCCCAAACCGGTCAGAGAAATAGACGGCGAAAAGATAGGCCGCTCCCCGTTGACGGGGGTCTTGTTCAGCCTGCCAGCCCGTGAGTGATGTGTCAGGTTGCTCCAGGTAATCCCGCTCCAGAGCCCCGGTGCCAAGGCCGTTCCTCCGAACAGCCAGATCCGCCAGTCCGCCCCTCACCCACGACTCCTCGTTTCGGTCTTGAGACCATTGGATGAGCCGCTGGAACTGGTGAGCCAACAATCCATAGTACTCGGCACTTCCCACCGGAACCAGATCAGCGTGGACAATGATCAACTCGGCCTCGTTGGACATGGGATAGAGGGCACGCGGAAGCTCGTCGGCGCTGGAGGTATAGCCCAGCACACCCTCACCCAGGCCAGTAGCGTGCAGGATGTGAATGTGAGAATCATTATCCACTCCGGGCGTCCATTCGGAACCAAAGGCAGTGCGCGTCGTAGAATAGATTTGGGCCTGAAAGAAAGTCGCCGCTTCCTGCAACATCCTCACGTCGTGCCAGACGCCTTCCTCTATCCACATCGCGACGTGCTCAGTCTGCACCCGCAGACGCGCCGTGATCTCCCGGTGTCCGCCATTTGCCCCTTCAGCGACCCAAAAGGAGCGGACTGCATTGGGCACCCGACGTGGCGGTTCAGGGTTCACGACTATACCGCCAAAGGGACGGGGCGGCGGGTCGATGGACAGAATATCCGGCGTGAGGCTGCCAGTGTCAACGGTAGGGGATATCGCAGGCGTGGCAGTAGGAACGGGCGTATCGGTAGGGGTGGGATCAGGCGTAGGAGAAGACGTGGGAGAGGGCATGGGCGTGGCCGTAGCCGTAGGCACAGAAGATGGAGAGTCGGTATGGGTAGGCGTGGGCGTGTGAGTAGGCAGCGGTGTGAGGGTGGATGTGAGAGTTGGTGTAGGTAGCGCTGTGCACGCTGCTCCGAAAACAAGCGCCAGAAGCACGATGATGAGCAAGCAGCGTGAGCACATTATCCAGTTCTGGCGCTTGCTGCCTCGGCCAACCCCTCAAAGAGACGTCCCATGACGGGATAGCTTTCGAACATAGCCTCGGGATGCCACTGGACGCCGACGCAGAAAGGATGATCCGCCAGTTCCAGTCCTTCAACGATGCCGTCAGGAGCACGAGCCGTGACGACCAACCCCGACCCGACGGCCTTGACGGCCTGATGGTGAGAGCTGTTCACACCCAACTCACCGGCGCCAACCAGCGAAGCTAGCCGGCTGTCC
>Ga0315553_10002660_pt1 | contig 14244 bp, 8 predicted proteins | sample SalMarSW160140MG_FD_203099 | JGI IMG/M metagenome (GOLD analysis project Ga0315553, IMG submission 203099) | Salt marsh sediment microbial communities from the Plum Island Ecosystem LTER, Massachusetts, United States - Salt Marsh Sediment SW1601-40 ... | reverse complement strand
ATCTTTCACTCGTGGATGAAATTTCCGAATTATTAGGGATCAGTACGGATAGTGCCTATCGGAGAATACGTGGTGAAAAACAGTTATCGCTGGATGAATTCTGCAAATTGTCAAAACACTACGCCATATCCATTGATCGTCTCCTGGACCACTATACGGGGAAGATATGCTTTAGCTCTTATTTGCTGGATGAGCAGGATTTCCGGTTTGAGGATTATTTTGAAGCCCTGTTGAGGGATTTTGCGGGTCATTTCAGACAGGGCGGGGGTGAAGTAATTTTCATTCTGAATGAGTTAAATCTTTTACACGTTATTCAGGTGCCTGAAGTTGCTGCTTTCAAACTCTTTTTCTGGAGGAAATCCAACCAGGGTTTTTCCGATTACCAGGACAAGAAATTTTCATTTGAAGATCAGAGCATGCAGCTCTCAGAACTCAGTAAAAAACTAATTCAGTCTTATCTTCAGGTTCCAACCATTGAACTGATCAGTGCTGAAGCATTGAATAGTTTCTTTAAACAGATCCTGTTTTACAGGGATTCGGGGTACTTTGAAGACAGATCTCATATTTTCATCGTACTGGATAAGTTATTGGAATTAATGGGACATCTCCAGAAACAGGCTGAATATGGATTTAAATTTCCTTTTGGAATGAAGCCCTCGGGCCAGGAAGGAAATTTTAAATTATACTACAACGACCTGGTACTGGCAGATAATACGATCCTTGTTAAACGGGAAACGGAAGGGATCACTTATATAACCAATAATGCCATTAACCTGTTGTATACCGATCACCCCGGATTCTTTCAGAAAAATTATTTCTGGGGCAAAAACCTCATTGGCAAATCAACCCTGATCAGTGGTACTGCCGAGCGGGAAAGAAACCGCTTCTTCCTCAATATGCGTGAGAAAATAGAAAATTTGAAAGACAGGATTTAATTCATATTTTTTCTGGAAATCCGAATGCTGAACTGATTGGTGAATCGAAATGCTATCCTGATGTTGCATCGCTTCCTGATGAAGTTGACCGGTTGTATATCGTTACCCCGAAGCGGGAGACTAAATCACTCCTGGAGGAAGCAATAAAAAAGGGAATTAAGAAGGTGTGGATTCAACAGATGTCTCATACGGACGAAGCCCTGAACCTTGCCCGGGAAAACAACCTGGAATTGATTACAAAGGAGTGCATTTTCATGTATGCTGAACCCGTAACCGGTCCACATAAGTTCCATCGGTTTTTCAAGAAACTGTTTGGCCGCTACCCGCGATGAAGAAGTTAAAAGTTATCAGTTATAAGTTGATAAGTTTTCTGTGAGTTTGGAAAGAAAGAAACCTTAGTTGAACTCCTTGAAGAGTTATTAGGTTAGTAGGTAAGTGAGTTACTGAGTACATAGTTTTTAATCTTGTACTTGCCGGTATTAACATTCCCATTTCTCCAGTTGGTTTAATACTATGCAACCAGTTCTCAAATAAATACATCCTATTTTCAATATACCAATACCTATTTCAACACATAGGCAATCAATACCCCCAGGTAATTTCCCACTGCATACCCGGCGATTCCGACTGCAAGCCCGGTCAATATCACCTCCCGGTTCTTTAACGCGCCAGCAATAACGGGTACAAACGGTGGAGAACAGATCAGGGCACTTCCCGAAATGATCACGGTATCGGCATCTAACCTGAAGAATCTGGCAATCAGGGCATGAAGAAAATGTGACCCGAACATCACCAGTGCAACAAACCAGAAAAGAGAAAAAGTAATGTTAGCCAGCTGACGGATGTCTGCCATTGAGGCTACGACCAGGCAGAATATAAGGATGATGTACATCCCTCCCTGAAACGTTTTTTTAATCCGATTGATTTTTGGAACAAAGGAGAACGCGATACTGAAGGTTGTGATCAGGAGTATGATTGCTGCCGTCATGAAACTTTCCGGAAAGAGGAGACTCAATCCATAACTTGCGGCAACGATGAGCAGTGATAATCCAAGCGCTGCCAGCAGGGGTAAAAAGACTATTTTCGTGAATATGCCCTCATACGATTCGAAATCCTCTTGAGAATCAGCCACATCAGGCGAGGGACCCTCTTCCGTTGACTTGAACGGACGCAAAAACAGCAGGAAAACCCGCTGTCCGACTGAGAGGATAAAGATCAAATAAATGGCTCCCAAAAAGAGATCGTACGTGTGTGTCATGAGGTAAAGTTCCTGGTTTACGTTCAGGGCAGTCTTCATGGCAGCCATGTTCGGCGTTCCTCCGGTGTACACGCTCACAAGCATTCCGGTGACTTTCCAGATTTCATCGATATCATCAACAAAAATGAAGTAGCCGGCAATAACCATTGCAATGACGGTGAATAACCCGATGCCCAGGGATAGCATGGCTGAACCGGCCATCTTTAACCATCTCCTGACATTCAACGAAAAAAGGATCAACGGCAGGGCAATCGGGATGGTTATATTCATCAGTAATTCCTGGTACTTCTCACTCCCTTCAGGAAGGATCCCTAAATTACCGATGATCAATCCCAAACCGTAACAAATTAAAACTGCACCCACTTTTTTGACCAGGATAAAATGTTTCTCAAGAAACAGGATTAAAAAAGGAGCGAGGATGAAAAAGATAACCAGAATAAGTGTTTGAGACGTCATGATGAAAGGGCGTTTATTGAACGATGGAATTTGCACCTTTCCCGCTTGCAGTGCAGAACGGATGGATATATCTTTGTGTGTTCAAGGAGGATGGTTTCCTGATTTATTCAGACGAATATAGAAAAAAAATGCAATACATTTCCTCAAATTTCCGGTAACAATCCGTTAATTTAATTGATATATGGTTATTTTTAGTACTTCCATTAAATATCTGCTTATTATGAGAATCAAGCGGTCATTGTTTAACGTCACTTCTCTGGTGATAACCTTACTGGTGATCTCCTGCCAGGGAAAGAGGGATGAAAATGATAATACTGCAAAAGCCATAGCAATCCATGAGAGGGTATTAACAGTTGATACGCATGCTGATACTCCTTTGGCACTGGATCATATCGATCTTCGCGGTGGGACCACCCCGGATGAACGTACCGGCAAGGTTGATTTTCCAAGGATGAAAGAGGGCGGCCTGGATGCGATCTTCTTTGCGGTTTATGTTGCTCAGGGACCTCTTGATGAAGAGGGTTATGAAACTGTAAGGGGAAAAGCCATGACCCTCTTTGAAAGGATACATACTGAACTGAAAAAGAACGGCGATCTGGCTGAACCAGCCACCAGGTCTGCTGATGCATTACGAATTGAAGCACTCGGGAAGCGGGCAGTTTACATCGGTATCGAAAATGGTTATGCTATTGGCAGGGATCTATCACTGGTTAAGACCTTTTATGATCTGGGGGCAAGATACATCACCCTCTGTCATTCACGCAATAATGATATCTGTGACAGCTCAACGGATGATGAAGGCCCTTTGCATCATGGATTAAGCGATTTTGGAATGCAGGTTGTTGAAGAGATGAACCGTTTGGGGATTATGGTTGATGTTTCACACATCTCCGATGAATCCTTTTTTGATGTCGTTGAATATTCACGTACACCGGTGATTGCTTCACACAGTTGTACCAGGGCTCTCTGTAATCATCCAAGAAACCTGTCGGATGAGATGTTGTTGAAGCTCAAGGAAAATAACGGTGTGATACAGGTTACCCTGGTAAGCTCTTTTGTGAAAGAGAGAGAAGATGAGGAAGCCATGCAGCAAGCGTATGATATGCTGGAGAATAAATATGGTGATCCGGATACGCTTTCAACTGATCGGATGGAACTGTACCGGAAGGAACGTGCAGAAATCAGGGAAAGATACCCGAGAGAATATGCTACTGTTGCTGACCTGGTTGATCATATAGACCACGTTGTTGAGCTTATCGGAATTGATCACGTTGGCATTGGATCTGATTTTGATGGAGGTGGAGGGCTAAAAGACTGTTCCGATGTCAGTGAAATGGGTAATATTACCCGAGAACTGGTGAAAAGAGGGTATACTGAAAAGGAGATTGCTAAAATCTGGGGAGGCAATCTGATGCGGGTATTCCGGGAAGTGGAAAAACAAGCCGGGCAGTGACAGATATACAATTCACCATGTATTTGATAAAGGATTGATTCATCGATATTCGTCAATCCCTTTTTATACGTTTCGAGTTACTTTTCTGAAAAACATAACATCATGAGCACCAATAAGATTATCCTGTATTTGCTTCTTGTATTTTTGACCTCCTGTTCATTAAATCAGGAAAGAATCACAGTCCTGTCCTTCAATATCCGATATGATAATCCGGCTGATGGAGAGAATAGCTGGTCTAACCGCAAGCACATGGTGACCGACCTGATCCATTCAATGTATCCCGATATCATAGGAATGCAGGAAGTGACGCACCGGCAGTTTACAGATCTGGGTGCTATATTACCGGATTATGCAAGAAGTGGAGTTGGTCGGGATGACGGGAAGGAAAAAGGGGAATATGCTGCTATCGTGTATAAAAAAACGAAGTTCAACCTGCTGGATGAGTCGACTTTCTGGTTATCCGAGAATCCCAATGATACAGGCAGTATATCCTGGGGAGCCCACCTGCCCAGGGTGGTAAGCTGGGTAAAACTGGAGAAGAAAAAAACAAAAAAGGTGGTCTATGTATTTAATACCCATTTCAGTCATGTATCCGATAGCGCAAGGACTCAGAGTGCCAGGCTGCTGATATCCAAAATCAACACCATAGCCAACGGCAAGCCGGTTATCCTGACCGGTGATTTCAATTTCACAAATGAATCAAGAGGGTATTCAATTCTTACGGAAAAAACCGGAGATTCCCCGGGTCTGGTAGATGCCCAGTTTGTTTCCAACACCCCGCATTTTGGAGGGAACATGACCTATAATGGATTTGGCAGTGTTGAGGACGGCAAAAAAATTGATTTTGTTTTTTTGAATCATTCATTCACGGTCCTTCAGCATGGGATCTATCCGATACATGAAAGGGATCATTATATCTCGGATCATTATCCTGTTTTTGCTGAATTGGAATTCCGTCAGGGTGCACCGGACTGACCGGTATATCATCTCAAATGGGTTTTCTGATTTCGTTAAGTTAAGTGAATAAAAGGCTGATCCAATGACTTCAAAGGAGCGGTGTTTTTCAGTGTTGAACCGTGAAATACCTGACCGGGTACCTGTTGTCCCACAGAGCTTCATGTTCTCAATAATGGATGCAGGATTACGGATTGGGGATATTAACCGGAACGGGAAGCGCATGGCAGAAACCCACATTCGGTGCCAGGAAAAATACGGTTACGATGGCTGTGTCATTGATTTTGATGATGCTTCACTGGCTGAAGCCTGTGGTGCCCGGGTTATTCTAAGGGATGATGAACCGGCAATTGTTGATGAATCAAAACCGGTTTTACTGGATCTGCGTGATATTTACGACCTGGAGGTGCCTGATCCGCTGAAGGCGGGAAGGTTACCCGAATGGCTTGAAGCAACCCGAACCCTCTCGGAGGCGATTGGGGATCATGTATTCATTATGGGAAGAGCGGACCAGGGTCCATTTAGTGTAGCTTGCCTGTTACGGGGCACCCAGCAATTTATGGTTGATCTGATGACTGAGGATCCGCAGCTCATCCGGGATGTTATTGCATATTGCAGGAAGGCATGTGTTGCCTTTGCAAAAGCACAGAAAGATGCCGGTGCACATGTAACCTCTATCGGGGATGCCCTTGCCGGCCCTAACCTGATAGCACCGGAAATGTATCGTGATTTTGCATGGAAACCTGAGAAGTTGCTGGCTGATGAGGTTCAGAACTATGGCATCCCTCTGTCCATTCATATCTGTGGAAATACAACTTCCATCATTCCACAAATGGCTGCAACCGGTGCCCGGATCCTTGAAATCGACTGGCAGGTGGATATGGGCAAGGCAAGAGAGCAAATTCCTATGGATACTGTTTTAATGGGAAATATTAATCCCTCTGACCCCATGGTGTTTGGTACTGAAAATGATGTTGAAGATGCTGTTAAGAAGATCATTACCGACACCAGAGGCAAGGGAGTGTTTGTAAGTACCGGGTGTGCCATGGGTAGAAATACACCACCTGAAAATTTCAGAACAATGATCGAGGCAACAAAAAAATATGGGACCAGAGAGTTGATCTTATCCCTGCAACCAGAAAATTGAGGATTTTGAATCTATGAAAAAAGTAATGCCTATCTTGTTTCTTACCTTTCTGACAATTTTAGCAGATATGCAAAGAGCAGATGCTCAAATAGAACCTGGAGGGAGAATAGAAAAACAGGGCAGTTTAAGCAAAAGAACCCACGGTTGGTTTGAAGGTTTTTCTGAAAATCTTGGTGGTAATCAATTTACCTATGAATCAATTCGTGAGGATGTTACCGCCTCATTACTCACCCGGACAACCAATGGGGAAATGGCGATCGAATGGCTCACGGGTAAGATCCCGCCTGATTGGGAAGGCGAAGCTGCAGATTTTCTCTGGATCGCAGCAATGGACAAACCGAACCGGGATAAAGAGTTCTTTATGTATATCAACGGGGAATTAAAATTTGTCTTTACCAATCCTTCGGATCACTGGGAGGTGACCTCTGATGACGGAGGGAAGCTTGCATTCTCAGTATTTATGACCGATCGTCATGGAGATGGTCATGGATACATGTCCCTCCATTCTCCTTCATCCTGGTTAACGCCCGGAGAGGGATTAAGCATAAAAGTGGTTGGTGAAGCAGCAGAAACCAATACCTGGTGCATTGTCTATCAGGCTCCGGATGCACTGTCTTATCTTCACAGGGCGGCTGAATACGAAAGCTGGTTTGACCTGACCGGGCATTCCGTTGGAGAGTCCCATTCCTTTATTCTGGTGGCACCCGAATATATGGCAGGTCAAACACTCTCCTGCAAGGTTGGTGAGACCGTTCACGCCGTTGAACTGGATCTGGATGAGTCTGTTTCGCGCGGCACTTTTTCGTTGACCGGCAAAAGGAGTGAATTAAAGAAAATTCCATTTTCCCTGTTTCATCAGAGCCGAAAGCTTTTTGAAATTCCCGGTCTCTTTACCGGGGAATCCGTAACTGCACTGAGGGATCCAACCCTTGTTATCAACCAGGCTTCTGAACAAACGGATGGCACCTGGATCCTGAAAACCAGGATCATCTATAAACCACAATTAATAAACAATTTGAAGAAACTATCCAATGCAAACCAGGGCAATGGCAAAATTTACCTGATGAACTCAAGTCACCAGGATATTGCCTGGATGGATAGTCCTGAAAATTGTATCATTGAGCGGGATACCATGTTACTTACCCCCCTGTTTGAACAGGCACGCCTGGATCCTGAATACCATTTTGACATTGAGGATGTACTGATGGTTCGGGAGTTTATTGAGCGGCACCCGAAACAGAAGGAGGAGTTCATCGAATTGCTTCATTCTGGCAGGTTAACATCAGGGTCCACCTATATACAACCCTACGAAGAGATGTATTCGGGTGAATCGCTGATCAGGCAGTTTTATCTGGGTGCCAGGTGGCTCTCAAAAGAGTTTGATGGATATAAACCGGATACCTACTGGAATGTTGATGTCCCCGGCAGGACATTGCAGATGCCTCAGATTGCAAAGAAAGCCGGCACCAAACAGATGGTGATCAGCCGACATCAGATGGGCGTTTTCAGGTGGTATAGCCCGGATGGGTCCTTCGTAACAACCTACTCACCAGGACATTATTCCTTATCTTTTCCTCATCTGCATCGTGATTTTTTCAGTGCAGCAGCTCACATTGCAGATCAGGCTGTTTGGTGGGGAGACTATCTGTCCTCCAAAGGATCAGATTCGGTGGTGCCCCTTTTATCTGACTGGGATATGAGTCCTGCTGAAGATTATAGCCAGATTATTGATCATTGGCATAACCTGACTTATTTTGAGGATGAATTTGGAAAGCAGCATCAGATCAAACTGCCCGGGATAATGCTTTCTTCAGCCAGGAATTTTATCCAGGATTTCGAAAAATCTGCACCAGAACTTCCCTCCATCATGGGTGAAAGACCAGCTGTCTGGCTTTATATTCATGGTCCTTCACACCAAAAAGCACTGAAAGCAAGCCGCGAAGCAGATATCCTGATGACTGTTGCTGAGAAATTTTCTGCCATTAATGCCTTGTTGGTTGAATCATTTGAGGCATATCCACAGGACCGCATGACCAAAGCATGGGAGGCAAAAATATATCCTGATCATGGATGGGGCGGGAAAAATGGTGAGATAACAGATGCCTGTTTCCTGGAAAAATTTGAATTGGCGCATCATGAGGCAAGTGAAATAGCCAATACTGCCCTGAAATCAATCAGTTCAAGAGTCATGACAGACAGAAATAAAGGCATCCCGGCGATCGTTTTCAACACTCTTTCCTGGAAAAGGAGCGATCCTGTTCACATCGGTCTTGAGTGGGAAGCGGGTTGGGGAAAGAATGTGATGGTACAGGATCACCAGGGGAAGTTTGTTGAGAGCCAGTTGACTGACGTAGTAAGGCATCCGGATGGATCGCTAAAAAAAGCAGTTCTTCATTATGTTGCTGAAGATGTTCCGTCGATAGGATATAAAACCTATTATGTCAATCCTTCCCAGCAGAAAAGGGAGGAATACGCCATACACACGGCAACGGGTTACGAAAACAACTTCTATAACATTACTCTTTCCGATGGCATTATCGAACAGATCGTTGATAAGGAGCTGGGGAGGAACCTGCTTGATGGCTCAAACCTGAAAGGCGGTGAGGTGTTTACCATGAGATCAGAAGGAAACGGTGCCGGAGAATTCGCAGATATTCAACAACCCACCATGGAAGGATTCGACAGGGTTTCCAATTATGATACCGAATGGAAATGGCTTGAAAAGGGAGAGGTATTCAGCCTGTTTGCAATGCGGCAACCCATACGGAATGCCATTGTTGAGCAGAAATTGATCATCTATAACCACATTAAACGGATTGATGTTGAGGTTTCACTGATCGACTGGGAGGGTGTTTTGTTCCGTGAATACCGTATGGCTCTTCCACTCGATCTCTCTGACGGGCAGGTCGCTTATGAAGTCCCCTTTGGAGTTGTTGAAGTTGGCAAAGATGAAATTGAAGGGGCAGCAGGCGAACGGTACGTTACGCCCTGCAAAGAGATCCATCCCAGGGGAATAGAAAACTGGATCGCAGGGTATGATGAGAAGATCGGGATAACGCTCTCCTCATCCGTGGCCGTTGCAGATTATATTGACCCCACGGACAAGGGGATCAGAAAACCGGTGTTACAGCCCCTGCTTCTGGCTTCCAGAAGAAGTTGCCATGGGGAAGGGAATGAATACCTCCAGGCCGGTGATCATCACTTCTACTTTTCACTTACTTCCCACCATCCCGATTGGAAAAACGGGTACAAGTTTGGCAGGCAATCCAATGAGAAGTTGTTTGTTGTTTTCGATCCGCCAGTATCGGAAAACGAAACATTACCGGAGGAAATCAGCTTTTTTTCTGTGGATAGGGAGAATGCAATCATTTCCACAATAAAAAAATGTGAGGATGATAACAGCCTGATAGTAAGGGTCTATGAATCAGAAGGCAACGAGGGGAGCAGCAAACTGACTTCCCATTTTAACCTGAAAAAAGCATTTAAAACAAATATCATTGAAGAAGAGGGTGTCGAAATTTCTACAAATAAAAACCACCTCAACCTGGATATTGGCAAACATGCTATTGAAACATTTAAGCTGATACCAAGCTTCAAGGAGGAATAGGTTTATCTTATTTAGATTTATATTAAATGGTTGATTTAGACAAATTCATTGATTATTCTATATTATCTTTACAAGAAGTTTTCATTTTCACTAATTCTTTCTGAGCGTTTTCGTTACCAATTTTATGAAGTTTCTATGAAGTTTCGTGCACTATTTTCCGGATTACGTTCATTATTCGTAAAGGGAGCTGGTTACGTTTTTCTGAGTGGTATCCTGATCACCGGTTTACTTATTTTTCTTGGGAACCGTGCCATGCGATACACATCCACGGATGAATATTGCCTCTCCTGTCATTCCCATCCGCATGTGGAGCCCACCTGGAGACAATCGACCCATTATGACAACGAAAGTGGCGTGATTGTTCACTGCTTTGAGTGTCATCTGCCACCTAAAGGTGATAACCATCTGATGATGAAAATCAAGCACGGTGCAAAAGATGTTTATGGAGAGTGGTTTAAGGATGCGGATAAGATCAACTGGGAGGAAAAGTCAACCCTGGAAAATGCAATTCATTATACCTATATGAGCGGATGCGTGGATTGCCATGACAATCTTTTCCCTTCTACTTTATCAAAAGAGGGGGATGAAGCGCATCTTTACTATACACAGCAGAAGGAAACAGTGACCTGCTTGAATTGTCACCTCTCTGTAGGGCATTATGACGAAAATGCAATTCATGCCAAAAACGTTGATTTTGGGAAGACCGTTACAAAGCCAACCGTTGTTTTTTCTGAACCTGCAGTGGTTGATGAATTCAAGGACTTCACCGAATATATACCACAAACAAACGTTTCGTTTGAGATGGTTGCTGTTTCCGGTGGTGAATTCAATATGGGGAGTCCCGAATCGGAAGCATTCAGGAAACCGCATGAAGGACCGGTGCAACGGGTCAGGGTGAATGATTACTGGATGGGGAAAGTGGAAGTGACCTGGGATGAGTACCTGGCTTTTTTTAATGCCACTGCATCGGAAGGGCGGAAGAGCCTGGAGGAACTGCAACGGGATGCCGGAGTGGATGCTATAACCGGTGCAACACCGCCATGGGGTGCACCCGACCAGGGATGGGGGAAGGGCGACAGGCCGGCGATTACCATGTCCCATTTTGCCGCTGAAACATACTGCCGGTGGTTAAGCAAAGTTACCGGCAAAACGTACCGCTTACCCACGGAAGCTGAATGGGAATACGCATGCAGGGCAGGCACCGATGGTCCCTATTTCTTCAAGGGCGACCCCAAGGACTATAGCGCGGATGGATTCATGAAAAAAATATTCAAACCGGATACTTCAGTGATCAATTCTTATGTGATCTACTTATTGAATAGTGAAGGGAAGACGCATGAACCCGGGGAAGTAAAGCCCAATCTGTTTGGTTTGGTCAATATGGTGGGGAATGTGAGTGAATTTTGCCAGGATTGGTATGCGCCGGATGTGTATGCTTCCTATTCCGGAGAACCCGTCATGAATCCCACGGGCCCTGTCAGTGGAACAGAGCATGTAATCCGGGGAGGTTCATACCGCAGTGATGCTGCAGATGTAAGATCAGCGGCACGGGACCAGACCAGAACCGATGCATGGTTGGTGACAGATCCTCAGATACCGAAAAGCATCTGGTGGTACTCGGACTGCATCCATGTCGGTTTTCGTGTAGTTTGCGAAGTGGAATCGGTGTTAACGAAGCAGTAGATCAACCATGATATAAATGACAACATAGAGATGGAAAAAAACAGTAAGAATCTGACCAGAAGGCATTTCCTTGAAACCGCTGCCATTGCAGGCACCATCGGAACACTTGGTATTGGTGCAGCGATTTCTTCCTGCAGCAGGAAAAAGTCACATGAGGAATTGGGATTACCCCCGCTACTGGATATGGCACCCGACGGACAGAAGTTAAAAGCCGGTCTTGTGGGAGCAGGACACCGGGGAACCGGAGCAGCAAAGAACTTCATCAGTGCCGGGAGAAATCTTGAAATTACAGGACTTGCCGATCTGTTCCAGGAACGGATTGATGCGTGCCGTGCACAATTTCACCAGTATGACATTGATATTCCGGAAGAGAATTGCTTTACCGGTTTCGATGGGTACCTGAAACTTCTGGAAACAGATATCGATGTGGTCATCCTGGCCACGCCACCCTATTTTCGGCCGGAACAGTTCAGTGATGCCATTAAGGCAAAGAAGCATGTTTTTATGGAAAAACCGGTTGCCGTGGATCCGGTGGGTATACGTTCAATACTGAGTACGGCACAAAAAGCCAGCGCATTTGGACTGTGTGTTGTTACAGGAACCCAGCGCAGGCATAAGAGAGATTATATTGAAACGTACAAACGGGTTGCCAATGGGGCAATTGGCCGAATCGTTGCAGCAAAAGCGTTCTGGAACCAGGAGCATGTTTGGTTCCGCTTGCGGGAGGAGGGGTGGTCTGATATGGAGTATATGATCCGGAATTGGAACAATTTTATATGGCTGAGTGGTGATCATATCCTGGATACTCATGTGCATAACATCGATGTCATAAACTGGTTCGCCGGAAAACTGCCACAAAGTGCAATCGGTTATGGAGGAAGACACCGGCGTGTCACCGGAGATCAGTACGATTTTTTCAGCATTGACTTTGATTATGGTGACGGATTGAGTTCCCACAGTATGTCCCGACAGATCGATAATTGTGCCAATGGTGTTGGAGAAGTGGTCGTTGGAACCGAAGGGTATACAAATTGCGAAAACAGAATCTATAATCCGGATGGTACCATAAAATGGGAATATGATTATCCAAAGGATGAGAAGGGAGAGCCATTAACAACAGTGAAGATCTCGGAGTATATACAGGAACATATCGATCTGGTTACGGCTATTCGTACGGGGCAGTATATAAATGAAGCGGAACAGACAGCCCATTCCACTTTAACAGCCATTATGGGAAGGGAAGCAGCCTATACAGGGAAAAAGATCACCTGGGATGAAATCCTGAATTCAGACCTGAAACTGGGACCTGAAAAGCTGGAGATGGGTCCTGTGGATATGAAGCTTGAGGTTCCTGTGCCGGGTACTGCGGTTACGATCGATTAATTCTGTGATGATGCGTTTTTTATACAAAATATAAATTAAATCTATATGGAACAGAAGAAAAGTAACAGGAGAAAATTTATTAAAAGTACCATCTCATCAGCCATTGGGATAATAGCATTTCCACACATCATTTCGGCCTCTACGCTCGGCAGGGGAGGAGCCATTGCCCCCAGTGACCGCATTGTTATGGGAGCAATTGGAGTTGGAAGCCAGGGAACCGGGAATATGCGAAACTTCCTTGGCAAAAAAGAGACCCGGTTCGTAGCCGTTTGCGATGTTGATAAAAACCACCGGGATCAGGCAAAACGATATGTTGATGAGACGAACAATAACACGGAGTGCCGAACCTATCATGACTTTCGGGAATTTCTCGAGAAGGAGACACTCGATGCTGTCTCTATCGCGTTGCCCGATCACTGGCACATGATCATCACTGTGGCTGCAGCAAAAAAAGGAATTGACATCTATGGTGAGAAACCCCTGGCAAGGACCATCAGGGAGGGCCGTTCAATCGTTACTGCCTGTGAAGAGAATGACATCATCTGGCAAACGGGCAGCTGGCAGCGATCGGTAGAGAATTTTCGCAGAGCCTGTGAACTGGTTAGAAATGGATTCATTGGAAAGGTTAATCGCGTTGAAGTTGGGTTGCCGGATGGTGCATCCCTGATCGGAACACCCCCTGTTATGCCGGTGCCTGAAACCCTGGATTGGGACTTCTGGCTGGGTCCTGCTCCTGCAGTTCCCTACCGTGGTGTTAGTCATTGGGACTGGCGATGGATTTTGGATTATTCGGGTGGTCAGCTAACCGATTGGGCAGGCCACCATGTTGATATTGCTCACTGGGGGCTTGACCTGGATGATGGCGGTCCGGTTGAAGTAGAAGGAACGGGTGTTTACCCAAGAGAGGGAATATTTGATGTTCCGGTTGAATATGATATCAACTGTACCTATGCAAATGGCATCGTGATGCGGGTTGCGAACCGGAGTAGATTACCGTTTGGAATGGGTACAGCCTGGTATGGTGATGAAGGTTGGATTCATGTGGCACGTGGTAATGTTCTGGAAGCCAGCGATCCGTTAATTCTTGAAAATGAGATTCCTGAAGATGGAAGACTCTATTATAGCCAGGATCACCACCAGAACTTTCTCGATTGTGTCCGATTGAGAAAGCCAACCATTGCACCGGTACAAACAGCCCATCGCTCAATCAGTGTCGGCTTGCTTTGCGAGATTGCAATGCTTACGGGTCAAAAACTGAACTGGGATCCGGAACAGGAGATATTCACCAATAGTGATATGGCAAACCGCTTATTATCCAGACCCTTCAGGGCCCCCTGGAAGATATGAGCTTCATGAATTACCCTGTTA
>Ga0315553_10002657_pt1 | contig 14249 bp, 9 predicted proteins | sample SalMarSW160140MG_FD_203099 | JGI IMG/M metagenome (GOLD analysis project Ga0315553, IMG submission 203099) | Salt marsh sediment microbial communities from the Plum Island Ecosystem LTER, Massachusetts, United States - Salt Marsh Sediment SW1601-40 ... | reverse complement strand
CGTCATGGATAGAAAGGAACAGATGAGAAGAGGCCACATGACCGGGCCGCCCCTCGACATGATCGAAACAAAAGCTTCCGTAATTCGACTCCTTTATTAGGTCTCTTGGCCGCGGCCGCTAGTAGCGGTACGAGGCACCAACTTTCCAACTGCGCCCTTCGCCGGGGTAGTAATAGACCTCTATACCGTTGTATACCCCTGTGGGCGCGTAGGCGACGTCCAGAAAATTATTAACACCAACATAGACTTCGAGTTTCCCGGGGACGTAGTCCGGCTGATAACGCACAAAGGTTCCCAGTAGCAGGTAGTCCGGCAGCATGGCCTGGCTGTTATCCAGATCCCCGGCGGCAAAGACGCCCGTGACGTAGCTGCCCGAGACACCGACATTGAAGCCCAATGGAAACCGCAGGGTCGCTTTGCCCGAGACCTGGTGGAGTGGCACCAGGGGAACTCGGTTTCCCTGGTGGGTCCCCTCCCGGAACGTCGCCAGGGTGAAGGTGTAGTTCCCGGACACTTCGAGCCATTTCGGGTGTGAAAGCTCGATCGCTGTTTCCGCGCCGAGATGGCGGGTCTTGTCCAAATTGACGTTGGCGAAGGTGACTGGATCGGGCGCGATCTCGTCGTTCATGTCCAGGAGGTAGCCGCTCGATACCCACCTAAGCCACCGTGCCGGCTTGACTTCGAAGCCGATTTCGATGTTATACCCTCGTTCCGGGTCGAGATCGGCGTAGAACGTGTCAGTTACATAACCGTACATGCTAACCTGTTCGTCCACAAAGGGGTAGCGAAAAACCGTTCCATGGCCGGCCCAGATCTTCATTCCAGGAACGGGGGTGAAAAGCAAACCTAAATCGTAGACGAAGGCTTGATGCAGCTTGGCGTCGTCGATCGGTGTACCAGAGGTCTTGAGAGTCTCGGCGGTGATTCGAGCCAGCTCGTAGCGTAAACCGACGCTGGCCGTAAGAGAGCTTAGCAGATCCAGATCATCCGCGGCGTAGACACCCAGTGTCGCTTTGCTGACCTGTGTTTCCAAGGTGGTCGTGCTCCGGCTGATGTTGGAATAGGTAGCCACGTTGGCATGGTCGAAGTACCCGTCGACGCCGACAACCAGGCGGTTCCCCCCCAGCAGCGGCAGGTCGAGTTTGAATTTCGGTGTCAGCGCTACGCTCTGCAGCGTTAGATCTGTAAAGCTCGGAATGAAAAAACTCGGTATGTCGCTGCGGATGAAGCGCACCCTATAGCCGGCTTTCCCGCTGAGCAAAAAGCGCTCGGTCGGACTGAAGGAGAGAGAAAGATCAGCGTTTAGGTAATCGCCGAGGGCTTCATCTGCATCGTGGCCTGGCTGCGCTTGCGTTGGTACTGTGTCGAACTCGGCCTTTTTCAAAGCGCCCGGCAGCTCGTAGAATAGACGGGTGTACGACAGCGCCAATCCCGAAGACAGGCTCTCGAGGTCCAGTCCGACGTTGCCCCCGAAGGCCAGCGACCGGAATGCCGACCGGTCCCGGTATCCATCCGTGGCGGTGTGCTCACCGGTGATCGTAAAGCTGAAGAGGTCGCTGGAGCCACTGACCTCGACCCCCTCCTGATTCTGATTGAAGCTTCCATACTGAGCGGAAACCGCAACGTCAAAACCCGCTGCCCCCTTCTTGGTGATGATATTGATGACCCCGGCCACGGCGTTGTCCCCGTACAAAACGCTCGAGCCGCCCCGTACCACTTCGATGCGCTCTATGTTTTCCACCGGGATCTCCAGCCAGTTAATGCTGGCCAGATCGGCGCGGTTCAGACGCCTGCCGTCTACGAGAACCAGGACGCGGCCGTGGGAGTTCTCCCCGAAGCCGCGCATGCTGATTTCGGCCAGGGCGGCGTTCCCGGAGAAGCTGCGAAAACGGATACCCGCCAGGCCTTCGAGGGCGTCGGCTAGAGTGGTCTGGCCCGAGCTGGTCAGCTCTTCGGCCGTGATGACCGAAACGTAGGCCGGAACCTTTTCCACCGGCTCCTCGACTCGGCTGGCGGTCACCACCACTTCTATGTCGGACTGTTCTTCTTGAGTTTGCGCCGTCAGGCCGACGGCGAGGGTGCACGCCAGAATCAGCGCGCACAGCAAGATCTTGTTCATGATACCTCCCTGCACGATGCGTGCCTGTGTTGATGTTAAAACACGGGCGGTTACTCTCGGGAGGGCAACAAAAAAAGCCTTCGCCGGCAGATGGAAGCTCGAACCGAAGACTCTTGGTCGGGTTGCCTCATCTTCATAACCGCGAACGAGTAGGACGAATTACCGCAACGCGGAATCATCCCTGATGGGCCTGAACGGGACCGTCTTCTGGCTACCGGATCGACCTACTCCCTCAGCCTTCCCATCCGCCTAACCGGCTTGCACCTATGGACAGTGGCAGCACTTGAGGTTTCGTCCCCGGATACAGCGGCGCGACCGCGTCTGACTCTAACAGACTTCCGGGATCCCCTTCAGAAATGGAAGTTGTCAAAAGGTTTTATAGACGTATCACCTCCCTTTCAATAGACATTATGGGTTGAAGTGTTCATATTTTCCCACGGCTCGGGAGATCCTGTCAAGCATCAAGCAGCGAAATTCAGCTCTTTGGCTTGTCCAGAACGAGAGATGCAGCCGGTGAAATCTCAAGCGTGAATGGTATGAACGGAGCTGAGCAGCCGAACGGCCCTGGACAGGTGCTGTTGTTTTACCAAGAGGTAATCGGTGTCAAACGTGGAGATGACGAAAATGGGAATCCCCGCTTCGGCCAGAGGAGCGGTCAATCCTGCCAGGACTCCGATCTCCACAAGGGCAAGTGGACCCTGCACCTTCAAGGCTCTCCATCCCGGATCGGTTTTTGTTCCCGGTGGCGGGTGCCCGTCCGGGCATACTATCGACAGTTCATCCTCGGTGCGCGCGACGGCGTAGAAACTGCCCGCCAACGCCCATTCGGGGATCCCGGCGTCTTTGCTGAGTCGGCAAATAGCCAAACTGTCAGGCAGAAGGATCAGTTCCATCAGGCGGCAATAAAACCGAAGATGAGAGCTCCGGCTGCGATCAGGGAGAAGATAACCATGACTATGCCCAGACCGGGTTCCCACCGAAAGAGCCGGTTTTCTCTGTTGATTGTTCTCGAGAAGTACACATCTTCGGGAGGAACCGGTTTGCCGCTTGTCCCGACAAAGACAGACAGCAGGATCGCCGCTGCCAATACCCCGATCGTAACGGCTACTCCTTGATAGCTTTGCCAGGAAAGTGGTACCAGGTCGAGGGGAAGCGGGAGCCGTGAAGCGGCGGCAAAGCCCGCCAGTAGGAACAGCGGAGTAAAAATGCTCAGACTGCTGGCGAACAGGATCGCCGCAACGAATCCCAAAGGCAGTCGCCACAGGATATCCGGGAAGGACGGCGGGAGCAGGGTGAACAGCAGTGTGGGCATCAGGATCTGGAGTCTGCTCCGCCGCAGCACCCACAGGTTTTCCGCAACTCCGAAAACAAAAAGGCTGAGGACCGCTATCCCGGCAAGTTGAAACAGGCGTCCCTGGTTTGTCGGCGCCACCACGACAAAGGATGGCGGAAGGGACACGGGAAAAGACAAATCACCAACGGTCAGCAGGAGGCTGCGGAAGAAGATACCAAGCAGAGCGCCGACCGCTAGAGGCAAAAGCACAGTCCTGAGGGAGAAACCTCGAAAGCGGAAAAAGGGAATCGGATTTATTTTCTTGGGAATTAAAAACCAGAGAATGGGGAGTACGCCCGCCAGCAGGGGGGGGATCACCTGAGACATGAAATCTGGCTGGAAGCGAAGAAGACTCAAACCGCTGCTCACGCCGACAGCCAGAAGGACGAAGATCGCCACCATCCAGCCGAGAGGCTGACCGTTCAAGGTTCGGGATCTCCTTCGGGGCGCGGGACGGTTCTTGCCTTCTCCTGTTCTTTTGAAAGAGAGAAGCTTGTTGGCAAACCAACTGCCCCCGAACCATGGAGCCCACGCGCCGCCTTTCTCTATAGCAGCCGACTCGGCAGCCGGCAAAGCCGCCTGGAGATACAAGGCATCCCTGTGAGCATAGTCACTGCCATCCCGGGAATGGAAGATCAGGGCGGGAGTTTTTTGACGGCTCAACTTCGGATAGCTTATTCTGTTCCGGCAATAGAGCAAATCATGACAGAGGCTTTCGGGATTGAATCCGGGGGCAAGGATTTTGGCAAGTCCTTTCGCATGCTCTGTCGGGAGCTTGGAATCCCACAACTCCTGGAGCGCCGAGAGCAACAGCCCCTCCTGATCGGACTGTTCATGAGAATCGTGCATCAACCGGTGAAGCTTGTTTTTAGCGGATCTTTTCGAAAATCGGTCCGCAAGACAGAGATCGGGCTCGACCAGTATCAGGGAAGCGATGGAATCGGGTCGAAGAGCTGCGATATCCAAAGCAAGCGGAGCAGCGGAGAGATGTGTCAACAGATGAAATCTCGAGGCACCAAGGTGCTTCTTCAACAGATCCAAATTCTCCAAAAAGATCGAGCTGTAGGTACCGCTTTCTGCCGCTTGTCGGTTTCTACGGGAACCGGGGAACTCGATATAACAGATGCGGAAGTACTCCCTGAAGGGATCCATCAGGTCGTGCATCACGTCGTGGGAGAGTGAGGGATGAGCGGGAAACGCGATGACAGGTGTACGGTCCTCCCGCCGACCAACGCTCTCAACCCACAGCCGGCCTACTTTTGTTCCCCGGCAGCGCAGGGAGTCCGGTGCCAGGGCTCGGTAGCTCTCCGGGCGCTCTTGGGGGAAGAGTTTGCCCAGGGTGAGAGGGAAGGGCTTTTGGCAGCGGCTGCAGCGGATTCGCGTGGTTTTTCCTATCGGGAAGTGATCCGGAATTTTTACTCCGCCGTTGAATCCGCAGGATGGACAACGGAAACGCATGGCCCAAACAATGATGGTTTTCCCCGCCTTTGTCAAATTCCACAGAATGCCGCGTACACTACAGTTGATGCAACCTTGTATTCGAAGAATTCGATTTTCGATATACTTTTTACGTTCCATGTTAGAAAAGGCAGCGAAAAAACAATTCTCTCTTCTAATCAAGCCCGCCTCGGCGGATTGCAATCTGGCCTGTGCCTATTGTTTTTACTTGCCCAAGGCCGGTCTGTACCCGGACTCTGCGCGACACCGCATGTCGGAGAGCGTGCTGGAGCGTATCGTCTGTTCATATCTATCGACAGAACAGAGCACCTATTCCTTCGGTTGGCAGGGGGGAGAGCCCACTCTGATGGGGGTCGAGTTTTTTCGAAAAGTGGTTGAGCTGCAGAGTCGTTACGGGAGCCCCGGTTCGGTTGTAGCCAATGGACTGCAGACAAATGCCACGATGATCACCGACGAGCTGGCCCGGCTGTTCTCCGAGTATCGCTTTCTCCTCGGTGTCAGTCTCGATGGTCCCGAAATAATTCATAACACCTACCGAAGGAACAATGCAGGAAAAGGGTCGTACGCCAGGGTTATCGAGGGAATTGAGCTGTTGAAAAAACATCAGGTCGAGTTCAACGTTCTCGTGGCCGTGAATGCGGCAAACGTCGGAAAGGCTCGGGAGATCTATCGATTTCTCCTGGATCGTGGAGTTCTGTTTCACCAGTACATCCCGATCGTCGAGTTCGACCAACGGGGCAATCCGTTACCCTTCTCTATCGAGGGAAGACAGTGGGGTGAGTTTTTGCGGGAGATCTACGAAGAGTGGTACCCCGATGCCGGTCGTGTTTCCGTAAGGCTTTTTGATGCCATTCTGACCTATCTGGTGGATGGTGCTCCGATTATCTGCACTATGGGCAGGGATTGCCGACAGTACTTCTTGGTCGAGCACAATGGCGACGTCTATCCCTGCGATTTCTTCGTACAACCGGAACTGCGGCTGGGCAACGTGCTGGAATCGGATTGGCTGCAGCTTCTTGAATCGCCCCGCTACGAGTTCTTCGGTCGCCAAAAATCCCGGTGGAATGCGATGTGTGATTCCTGTCCCCATCTCGAGCTCTGTCAGGGGGATTGCCTGAAGCATCGCTTCTATGGCGAGGGTAGCGCGCGCAGCGCGCGCGGCGAGGCCGATCCCCGCAAACTGAGTTGGCTGTGTGCGGGATGGCAGGCGTTTTACGAATCTACCGTACCCGGATTCAAGCGGATCGCCCGGAGAATCCAGAGACAGAGAAGTCGGGAACTGGAGGTTCATCTGGCATCCTCGGTGTATTCATCACGGTCCTCTGGTCTCAAACCATGAAGACGATCCTCATCGTCAATTCCAAAGCGGGAAGGCGCTTCCTCCTCAACCTCCATCTGCCCCAGGTAATCAAGCTCTTCGAGCGGCACGGCGTATCCTTTCGAGTTTTCTATACCCGTTATTCCGGACATGCCGCCCATCTGGTGCAGCGGTTTCGAGATGAAATAGACTTCGTAACAGTGTTTGGTGGTGACGGGACGATACGGGAAGTGGTGAAGGGGATGGAGGGCAGACCCCTGCCGATCGGGATCGTGCCTTTCGGTACCGTGAATGTCCTGGCCCTCGATCTTAACATCTCCCTCAACCCGGTGATCGCCACGACGAGTATCTTGGCGGGACACACCCGTCTGATCGATGTCGGTTACGTGAACGAGGAACCCTTCCTTCTCATGGTGTCTACAGGTCTGGATGCCATGGCGGTTCACAGCGTCGATTTGCGGTTCAAGCGCTATCTCGGGCAGATGGCCTACGTACTGGGTATGATCTGGTCGGCCCTGACAGATCGTGTTCACAAAATACAAATTTTCGTAGAGGAGAAAAACATCACGGACGGGGGGTACTTGGCTATCGTTTCAAACTCCCGCTATTACGCCGGCCCGTACACCATTGCCGAAGATGTTCAAATTGACGACGGCCTTCTCAACGTCATCCTCTTCAAGAAGAGCGGGATTCTCGATACCTTCCGGTTGCTGGTCAATGTGCTTGCCAACAGGCACAGGATGATGCCTGATGTTTCATTTTACACAGGTAAGGTCATTCATATTCGTTCCCGAGGACGGGTGAAGATGCAGATGGATGGCGACAAGGCTCCTTCAGCCCCCGCTAGGATTTCTGTACGGGAACGCTTCTTGCCTGTTTTTGTTCATGGGAACGAGAAGAAAATAGAAGGCCTGGAAGCGGTAAAGACGGTGCTTGCCAACGTGTTCACTCCGTCGGCGACAAAGATCACTCGCCTATAATCTTCACCAGGACCCGTTTCTTCCGTTTTCCGTCGAACTCGCCATAGAAGATCTGCTCCCAGGGACCGAAATCCAGCTTGCCCTCGGTTACCGCAACAACGACTTCCCGGCCCATGATGCTTCGTTTAAGGTGAGCATCGGCGTTGTCCTCGAATCCATTGTGACGGTAGCGGGAGTAGGGTTTCTCCGGCGCCAGCCCTTCCAACCATTCCTCGAAATCCTGATGCAGTCCGGACTCGTCGTCGTTGATAAAGACGCTTGCCGTAATGTGCATGGCATTGCACAGCAGGAGTCCCTCCCGAATCCCGCTGTCTCTCAAAACCTGCAGGATCTGCGGCGTAATATTGATGAGCTCCCGGCGTCTGGATGTGCTGAACCACAGCTCTTTTCGAAAACTTTTCATATCCTAATCCTCGCTATTGCGGTACACCGCATTTGGGCGCTCCCAGCACGGCTTATAAGGTAGATATGGATATACCTTGCTTCATAGAGCAGATATTGTCAAAGTCTTTTGATGATCCGTTGCTTCAACGTTTGGAGTGAAATCTGAGCAAAGTGAGGTCTGGCAACGAGGGAAGAATTTGAAGATAATTCTAGTGAGGAAGTTTGCCTAATGGGAGTTGAAAACTGCGCTTCTGACCTCCAGGTGCTGTACGAGGATAATCACCTCATTGCGGTGAACAAGAAGGTCGGGGACCTGGTTCAGGGTGACCAAAGTGGAGATCCGCCGTTGGTTGATACGGTGAAGTTCTACATCAAAGAGAAATATGAAAAAAGAGGCAATGTCTATCTCGGTGTAGTGCACCGCCTGGATCGCCCCACCAGCGGTGTGGTGCTCTTCGCCCGTACCAGCAAGGCTCTGCAGCGGCTGAACCAGCTGTTCCGTGAGGATCGGGTGCAGAAGCTGTACTGGGCGGTGGTTGGAGAGCTTCCGCCTAAACGCGCGGATACCCTGACCCACTACCTCAAGCGCAACAGAAACCAAAACAAATCTTACGCTTCTGATATGCCGGTAACGGGTGGCAAGGAAGCCCGTCTGAGCTACAAGTTGGTCTTGAGCCTGGACCGCTACCATCTTCTGGAGATTTTGCTGCACACGGGGCGCCACCATCAGATCCGGGCTCAACTGGCCAGAATCGGGTGCCATGTCAAGGGCGACCTGAAGTATGGATTTCCCCGCTCCAACCCCAATGGGGGCATTCATCTCCACGCTCGCGAGGTGATTTTCGATCATCCGGTTCAGAAAACCCCAATTCGAGTTGTGGCTGATCCCCCCGCCGATCCCGTTTGGGACGCTGTAAGGGGGCAACTTGCTTTATAGTTCGGGTGGCAGTTATACTCTTTTTAGGAGTTCGTAAGTGAGCCAAACCATTCGTTTCATTTTGAACGACGATACTGTAGAAAGCTCTCTACCTCCCGGCACGGTGGTTCTTGATTATTTGCGGAGGGAAAAGAGGCTCACCGGTACGAAGGAGGGCTGCCGCGAGGGCGACTGCGGAGCCTGTACCGTTCTGCTCGGAGCGTCCGGCGTGGCCGGGGAACAGGTTGTAGAGTACAAGGCGGTGAACTCGTGCCTGCTTCCTCTAGGCGATGTAGAGGGGAAGCATTTGGTGAGTATCGAAGGGCTCAATCCTTCGGTCGAGGATCTTGCCCTTACACCGGTTCAACGAAAGATGGTGGAGCAGGGAGCCATTCAGTGTGGTTTCTGTACCCCCGGATTCGTTGTTTCTCTTACCGGATATCTGCTTGGCGCCCGTCGGTGGGATTATGAGGCGGCGGTCGACGCTGTGGCGGGAAATATCTGCCGCTGCACGGGTTACGCTTCCATCAAGAGGGCAATCGGGGAACTGCTGGCTGAGTTGAACTCTTCCAAAGACTCCCGGGACCCGGGCAGTGGGCATATTGAACGGCTGGTGGCTTTCGGAGTCGTTCCGGAGTACTTCCTCACCATCCCGTCCCGATTGCGGGCGTTGAGGGCAACGAGGCGAACAGATTCTCGATTTCGAGGCCATACCGTCGTAGCGGGAGGCACCGATCTGTTCGTCCAGAAACCGGAAGAACTGGTCGAAAGTTCATTGAGATTCGTTTCCAGAACAGAGGAGTTGCATCAGATTCGCCTCGAGAAAAGCCGTTTGATCCTCGGGGCAGGCATTTCGATGGAGGAGGTGAAGGATATTCCTGTCTTGAAGGATCGTATACCCCAGCTCGTCGCCGCCCTTCCTATGATCGCTTCGGCGCCCATCCGAAACCGCGCGACCCTGGGCGGGAATATAGTAAATGCTTCCCCCATCGGGGATTTTACCGTGATGCTTCTCGCCCTGGGAGCGGTCCTCGGACTCAAGAATGGAAAGGCTACGAGAGAGGTGCCCCTGGATCAGTTTTTCGAGGGATACAAGAGTTTGAACAAAAAGCCGGGGGAGCTGCTAGCCTGGATCTGCCTGCCCCTTGAGGAGGGTTTTTTCAGCTTTGAGAAGGTCTCCAGGCGCAGGCATCTGGATATTGCCAGTGTCAATTCAGCCGCCTGGATCTGCGCGCAAGACGGACGGATCAGCAAAGCCCGTATCGCCGCCGGCGGGGTTGCGCCTGTTCCACTATTTCTGGCCCGCGGCTCCGATTATCTGGCGGGCAAGCCCTTCAGCGAGGAAAACCTCGAACAAGTCCTGACCCTGGTACAGCAGGAAATTTCCCCGATCAGCGACGTAAGGGGAAGCGATCGGTACAAACGCCTTCTTCTCCGACAGTTGGTGCTGGCGCACTTCTTCAAACTCTTCCCTGACAAACTGCATCCGGAGACGTGGATATGAAGTATGGTGACTTGGATCTTCATAGCCGCGGCCAGGCTCGATTTGTCGATGATCTGCCCGAGCCGGAGGGTCTGCTCCACGCCGTGGTGCTGACCTCGCCCGTGGCCCACGGCAGGATCACTCGGCTCGATACGGGAAAAGCAGGAAGTTCAGAGGGGATCCATGGCGTGCTTACAGCCGCAGATATCCCCGGAGTAAATCAGATAGGAACCCTGGTTGCCGATGAACCTCTGCTTGCAGAGCAAACCGTGCATTTTATCGGGCAGCCCGTGGCTTTGATTCTGGCTGAATCGGAGCAGCAAGCCAGAGCGGCGCTTCCGCAGATAGAACTGGAGATCGAAGAGCTGCCTCCCATTGTCGACCCGCGGGAAGCCAAGGCGCGGGGAGAGTTGATTGTTCCTCCCCGCACATTCTGTCTCGGGGAAGTAGAGACAGCCTGGAAGGAATGCGACCTGGTGATCGAGGGCACGGTTGATTCCGGGGCCCAGGAGCATCTGTATCTCGAAACCCAGGGATCTCTGGCACTTCCTGCAGAGAGGGCCGGGGTCAGGGTCATCTCTTCGACTCAAAGCCCGACGGGGGTGCAGCGGGTGATCGCACGCCTCCTGGGTTTGGCCATGCATCAGGTCGAAGTCGAGGTGACACGTTTGGGCGGTGCTTTCGGAGGGAAAGAGGATCAGGCTACGGCTTGGGCAGCCTTGGCCGCCCTCGGCGCTGCAATCCTCAGGCGTCCGGTAAAACTGGTGCTTCACAGACAGGAGGACATGGTCTATACAGGCAAGCGGCACCCCTATACCTCTGATTTTCGCATCGGGTTGAAGTACGACGGCCAAATAATGGCTTATGAGGTGGAATTCTATCAGAACGCCGGTGCGGCGGCGGATCTGTCCCCGGCGATACTCGAAAGGACTCTGTTTCACTGTGCGGGCAGTTATTACATTCCCAACGTCAAAGCGACCGCGTACTGCTGCCGTACCAACCTGCTGCCGAATACGGCTTTCCGAGGATTTGGCGGTCCGCAGGGCATGTTCGTGATTGAGGCCGCCATCTTCAAGGCAGCAGCTGCTCTGGGGATCAATCCCGCGGATATTCAGGAAAAAAACTTGCTCGCAGAGGGAGACACCTTCCCCTACGGAATGGCCGCCCGCGGCTGCAGCGCTCCTGTCTGCTGGGGGGATGCAAAATCCCGTTACAATTACAAGGGAGCTTTGGAACGAGTAGAGGAATTCAACAACTCCCATGTACTCGAAAAGAAAGGGCTGGCGTTGATGCCTGTCTGCTTTGGGATTTCTTTTACCAACACCGTGCTGAACCAGGGGGGTGCCCTTGTTCACATATACACCGACGGCAGTGTCAGCGTTTCCACCGGCGCTGTGGAGATGGGCCAGGGAGTCAAATATAAAATTCTCGAGGTGGCGGCCCGGGTCTTCTCAATAGACAGGAAGCGGGTCAAGGTGGAAAGCACGAGTACCCTGCGGGTGGCAAACACCTCTCCCACCGCTGCTTCAACCGGGACGGATCTGAACGGAAAGGCAACCGAGTTGGCCTGCCGGGCGATCCTTGACCGACTCAAGGAGGTAGCGGTTCAAGAGATGGGAGAGGAGGATCCCGCAAAGGTGGAGATCCTGGACGAGCAGGTACTCTACGACGGGAAGAAAACCAAGTTGATGTGGGAACACCTCATTCCCCGCGTCTATTCTCGCCGGGTCAATCTCTCCGCCCAGGCCCACTACGCAACACCCGGTATCCATTTCGACAAGGCGAAAGAAAAGGGAGAGCCTTTTTCCTACCATGCCTACGGAACAGCGGTTTGCGAAGTCACGGTGGATTGTCTGCGGGGCACCTACCAGGTCGATGCTGTGAGAGCGGTCCATGATCTGGGACCCAGCCTTGTCCCCGATGTCGATCTGGGTCAGGCCGAAGGGGGAATCGTCCAGGGCATCGGCTGGCTGACCCTGGAGGAGGTACTGTACTCGGATCGGGGGAAACTGCTGACCGGTACCCTGAGCACGTACAAAGTCCCGGATATCTATCACATTCCGAGAGAACTGGATGTTTATTTCCTCGAGCACGGGGAGAATCCGTTGGGTGTTTTCAACTCCAAGGCGATCGGGGAACCACCTTTCATGTACGGAATTGGAGTGTTTTTCGCCCTGCTCGGGGCTATCAGGGCCTTCCGTTCGGGAGTTGATCTCCCCATCACCGCCCCCTTGACGCCGGAGCGGGTTCTCATGACCCTGTACGGAGATCGCATGGCGGAATTGAAAGGTCTGAGCAGGGAGGATCCTCAGGCGGTAACCCGGCGATAGGATTTGAAATTCGTCGCTCTAGTATGCAGCCGGGCGTATATATGAGTGTTGCAATAATCAAAAAGTTCTGTTACTCTGTATGTTTAGGAATGTTATATCATTCCCAGATACGAGCAGCTGGAGATAATAGAAGAATTCGGGCTTTTTTTGTATTCAAAGTCGCCCGACGTTGTGTCTGACGTAATAGTCAAAATCACCAGGGGAGGCTGATAACAATGCAGCGTTTTTTTCTCGGTCTAGATATCGGCTCGATTTCCGTCAACACAGTACTCATCGACGCTGAGAGAAATGTAGTGGAGAATCACTACACTTTGTGCCATGGACGCCCCTTCCATGCGCTCCACGAAGTGTTGACGGATCTCTTGAAGCGTCATCCCGTCGAGGCCTTTACTGCGGTGGCCATCACCGGTACCGGTGGAAAGCTGGCCGCCGAGTTGATCGGAGGCTACTTTGTCAACGAGATCGTGGCTCAATCCAGCTCCGTTGCCCTTCTTCACCCCGAGGCAAAAACCGTAATTGAGATGGGCGGAGAAGATTCAAAGCTGATCATCATGAATCTGGAAGCGGGGAATGGGAAATCCCAGCTGGCCGATTTCGCCATGAACACGGTATGCGCCGCCGGTACCGGAAGCTTCCTGGACCAACAGGCCAAACGCATCGGTGTGTCCATAGAAAAAGAGTTCAGCGAGCTGGCGCTCAAATCCGAAAATCCGCCCCATATCGCCGGGCGCTGCAGCGTATTTGCCAAGAGCGATATGATCCATCTGCAGCAGATCGCTACCCCGGTCCACGACATCGTGGCCGGTCTTTGTTTTGCCGTAGCCCGTAACGTCAGGAGCAACCTTGCAAGGGGCCGAGACCTTGAAACTCCGGTTGTATTCCAGGGTGGGGTGGCGGCGAATGCCGGTGTAGCACGAGCCTTTCGGGAGGTCCTGGATCTAAAGGATGGAGAACTGATCATACCTCGGTACTTCGCCTCCATGGGCGCCATCGGAGCGGCATTCCACATCCTCGATAGTCCTCCGGAGACGGATACCGCCTTCAAGGGACTCTCACGCCTGAAGGAGTATCTGCAAAATCCCACGGTGGATCTTCCCCACTGGCCGCAGCTCAAAAGATCTGACGCCAAAGGGCACAAGGATGTAGTATTCAAGCCTCAGGCCGGGAAAAAACTGGAAGTCTATCTGGGTCTGGATGTGGGGTCTTTGAGCACAAATGTGGTGCTCATCGATAACGACATCAACGTGGTGGCCCGACGTTATCTGCCGACCGCCAGTAAACCCCTGGAAGCGATTCGCCGCGGTCTGGCAGAGATCTACGACGAGGCGGGAGAGGCGGTGGTGGTAAAGGCGGCGGGAACCACCGGCTCCGGTCGGTATCTGACCGGACACTTCGTCGGCGCCGACACGATTAAGAACGAAATTACCGCTCAAGCCACTGCGGCCATCCACTACCACCCCGAGGTGGACACGGTGTTTGAGATCGGCGGACAGGATTCGAAGTATATCAGCATCGAAAACGGCGTTGTAGTGGACTTCGAGATGAACAAGGTCTGCGCCGCCGGTACCGGCTCTTTTTTGGAGGAGCAGGCGGAGAAGCTGGGCATACAAATCGTCGATGAGTTCGGCGAGTTGGCCCTGGGGGCACAGCAGCCCTCCCGTCTCGGCGATCGTTGTACCGTATTTATGGAGAGCGACCTGAACTCCCATCAACAGAAGGGTGCCGACAAAGAGGATCTGATCGGTGGGTTGGCCTATTCTATCGTGCAGAACTACATCCAAAAAGTCGTGGGAGCAAAAAGGATCGGCAACAATATCCTGTTTCAGGGCGGGGTGACCAACAATCCCGCCGTAGTCGCCGCCTTTGAAGCGATAACCGGGAAAAGGATCACCGTGCCGCCCCACTTCGATGTAACCGGTGCCATCGGA
>Ga0315553_10002656_pt1 | contig 14252 bp, 13 predicted proteins | sample SalMarSW160140MG_FD_203099 | JGI IMG/M metagenome (GOLD analysis project Ga0315553, IMG submission 203099) | Salt marsh sediment microbial communities from the Plum Island Ecosystem LTER, Massachusetts, United States - Salt Marsh Sediment SW1601-40 ... | reverse complement strand
GTGCGGGTGGAACGCTTCGCCCTCGGGTTCGGCCCACGGCTGTTCGGCAAAAAGATAGGCCAGACCGAGTACTGCATCTGTGCGATTCCGTGTGGCGGCTACGTCAAGATGGCGGGCGGCGAGGGCGAGCAGCAAACGACGGGCGCGCCGGACGAGTTTCCCTCCAAGACCCCCGGCCGACGGGCGCTGGTGGTGGCGGCGGGGCCGGCGGTGAGCCTGCTGGCCGCCGTGCCGCTCCTGTTCTTCCTCCTGTTCGCCGGGCTGGAACGGCCCGCCTCCCGCATCGACCGCATCGTGCCTGGGATGGCCGCCTGGGACGCCGGCGTCAAGCGGGGCGACTTGATCACCGGGCTGAAGCGCCGGGACGAGCACTCGTGGAAGGAGATCCGGCTGTGGCGCGAGGTCCGGTTCAATGCGGCCCTGAGGGACAAGGTCGGAGACATCGTGGTGCGGGTCGAGCGCGGCGACCAGGAGAAGCAGTTCCACCTCAAGACCGACGACGAGGGCCGCATCGGCGTCCGGTGGTCGACGGTGGGAACTGGCCAGGGGTATCTGACCACGACGGTCGGGGTGGTCCCGCGCGGCAGCCCCGCCGAGAAGGCGGGCATCGAGCCCGGCTGTGAAATCGTCGAGATTGCCGGCCGAAAGGTCCACACGTGGGATGACGTGCGGTTCGCCGTGCTGGAGAACCCGGGCAAGCAAGTCCCGGTCAAGTTCCGCAGCCCGGCGCCCGAGCGCCGCCTCAAGACCGGGACGCTGACGATTGAGACCAAGAAACACTGGGGGCTGGGTATTATCGCAAACCGGCCAAACAAAGTGCGGCTGGTCCGGCGCGATTTCCCTGCCCAAAAAGTCGGCCTGAAACCCGGGGATGCGATCGTGGCGGTCAACGGCCGGCCGGTGAAGAACTGGCCGGAACTGGAACAAGCGGTGCTCGACGCCGCCCCCGCCGAGATCGAACTGAAAGTCGCGCGGGCGCCTGAGTCCGAAGACGGTGAGGAGGACACGAAGCCCGCCGTCGAGGAGTTGACATTCAAGGTGCAGCCCGAGCCGGGCGATCACATCGGCGACGTCCTGGGCATCGCGGCTCAGGACAATCCCGTGGTCGAGGGCTTCCTGCCGGGCAGCAGCGCCAAAGCCGGAATCCCGATCGGTGCCGAACTGGTAAGCATCGTCAAGCCGGACTCGAAGAGGAAGCCGGTCGAGTTCAAGTACGCGGACCACGTGCATCAGTTGACGTGGCCTGGCAAGGAACCGCCGGAGCTTGAGTTGGCGTTCACCGTTCTTGGCAAAGAACAGACCGCGCAGGTGACACTGGCGCAGATCGAGCTGGGCGACCTCGACCTCAGCCCGCAGCTCGACATGTGCCGGGCGGTCAAGCCGGGCAGGCCGCTTGCCGCGCTGGGCCAGGCGTTCGTCGAGACCGGCCAGTGGATGGAATTCGCCGCTCGCGGCCTGTGGATGCTGGTCCGCGGCAAGCTGTCGCTCAAGATGCTTTCCGGCCCCGTGATGATCCTGACGGCGACGCGGTACCAGGCCGAGGCGGGCCTCGGGAAGTTCATCGAGTTCCTGGTCATCATTACCATCCATCTCGGCATCATCAACCTGGTCCCGTTCCCCATCCTCGACGGCGGCCACCTGGCGTTCCTGGCCATTGAGAAAATCCGCAGGAAGCCGCTCTCCGAACGGGTGATGGCGACACTGATGTACGCCGGCATGGTCGTGCTCATCGCGCTGATGATCTTTGTGACCGGGAACGACATCATGCGGCTGGTGGAGATGATGGGCGGGGGGTAACCGCGCCGAACTCTGTGACCCGGGGGCCGGCGGTCAGCCAGAACCAGGCATGGAACAGTCGCACCACGACGTGATCATTGTGGGCGGAGGCCACGCCGGCTGTGAGGCGGCGCTGGCCGCGGCCCGAATGGGCGCCCGCACGCTCCTGGTTACGATCTCCCGCGACAGCATCGGCCGGATGTCCTGCAATCCCGCGGTCGGCGGGCTCGCCAAGAGTCAACTGGCCCGCGAGGTCGATGCACTCGGCGGGGAGATCGCGAAGGTCACCGACGAGACCGGCATCCAGTTCAAGATGCTGAACCTCAAGAAGGGCCCGGCCGTTCATTCCCCTCGCGCCCAGGTCGACCGACTGCTGTACGAGCGAACCATGCAGGCGCACCTGGCGCGCTGCGCCGGCCTGGACATCGTCGAGGACGCCGCCGGCGGGCTCTTCACCAGCGACCGCGGCGTCGCCGGTATCCTGGGCGAGAGCGGCACCCGGTACGCCGCGCCGCGCGTCGTCCTCACCACCGGCACGTTCCTGCGCGGCATCATCCATATCGGCACCGAGCAGTATAAGGCGGGGCGAATTGACGAGCCGCCGGCCGACGCGCTGTCCGCGTCGCTCGAAAGCCTGGGGCTCGAACTCGGCCGGCTGAAGACGGGCACGCCGCCGCGCCTCCACCGCGCCTCGATCAACTACGATGTCCTCGAGGTCCAGCCCGGCGACGAGAATCCCCGGCCCTTCTCGTTTTCAACCGAGCGGCTGGACCGGCCCAACATTCCCTGCCACCTGACCAAGACGACCCCGGTCACACACGACATCCTGCGCGACAACCTCGACCGCGCCCCGCTCTACACCGGCCAAATCAAGAGCACCGGGCCGCGGTACTGCCCCTCCATCGAGACCAAGATCGTCCGCTTTCCCGACAAGGAATCCCACCTGGTCTTCCTTGAGCCCGAGGGAGTGGACTCCCGCGTGGTGTACTGCAATGGCATCGCGACCAGCGTTCCGCGCGACGTGCAAGACCTGATGACCCACTCCATCCCCGGGTTGGAGAACGCGCGGATCCTTCGCTACGGATACGCGATCGAGTACGACTTCGTCCCGCCCACGCAAACGCAGCCGACCCTGGAGAGCAAGGCCGTCCCGGGCCTGTTCCTCGCGGGGCAGATCAACGGCACGTCGGGCTATGAGGAGGCAGCGGGCCAGGGCATCGTGGCGGGTATCAATGCGGCCAGGAGCCTCCGCGGCGAGGAGCCCCTCCTTCTTAGCCGCGCCGACGCGTACATCGGCGTGCTCATCGACGACCTGGTCACCGAGGGGACGGACGAGCCGTACCGGATGTTTACGTCCCGCGCCGAGTACCGGCTGATGCTCCGCCAGGACAATGCAGACCGCCGCCTGATGAAGTACGGCCACGCGTGCGGCCTGATCTCCGACCGGCAATACGACCGGCTGCGCCGCAAGGAGGACGCCATCGCCGCGACGCGGAGATACCTGGAGGGCCATCGCCACGAAGGCACTTCGCTCGCCCAGCTCCTGAAGCGAACGGAACACAGCTTCGCCACCCTCGAAGCTCTTGACCCCGAGCTTGCCGCGCGGTACCTGACGGATGACGTGAAAGAACAGGTCGAGATCGAAACGAAGTACGACGGCTACATCCGACGCCAGGCGCGCGAGATCGAACGGTTCAAGCGGCACGAGGGCAAGACGATTCCGGGGGGAATCGACTATTCGGGCATCACGGGGCTGACGTTCGAGGCCGGCGAGAAACTGTCGGCGATCCGGCCGGTTTCCATCGGGCAGGCCTCGCGCATATCGGGTGTGTCGCCGGCCGACATCGGCGTCTTACTCGTCTATCTGGAGCGAGGACGGAACAAATGAAGAAGCTCGCCATCCGGATCGTGCTCGTGCTGGCGGTCGTGATCCCGGTCTACTTCCTCATCCGGGGCTACTTCCGGACGGAGAGAGAGCGCGTCCAGCGGGTCATCGACGCGGTCGCGTCGGGCCTTGAGCGGGAAAACGTGTGGCTCTCGCTGCACAGCATCTTCGAGCACGTGTCCGATAGCTACCGCCACAATGAAGGGCGACGCGAGGTCGGCAAGCAGGAGGCGCTGGTGGCGGTTCGCGGCTACAAGCAGCGGTACGTAGAGTTTCGGGTCGAATTGAAGGACATTGACATCACCGTCATCGCGGACACGGCAAAAGCGGAACTGACCGGCCGCATCACCGCCGCCAAGAAGGACGACCCGGAGAAGCGAATCGAGTTGATCACCAGAGACGGCTGGAACCGCGCCGTCATCTACTTCGAGAAAGAAGACGGCGAGTGGCTGGTCACCGGCTCGGAACGGCTCCGCAGGAAGTGGGGGGACGCTGTCCCGGATTGACCGGGGCCAGGCCGCCTGGCGCCCGTGCGTTGGGCATTGACTTGGCGGTCGCAGCCTGCTACCTTGATAGGTGCTCAATCGCGATATGGCGGCGGAGGGAAGAACGTGTTTCAGCGCACGAAGCTATATGAGTCCTCCCTCAGCATGAAGGTCCTGCTGACGGGATTCATCGTCGCGGTGTGCATGGCGGCCCTGATGGGGGTCAGTGCGTTCCTCTACGCGTGTCGAAACGTGGACGGTGATCCGGCCATCTCATTCGACGATGTCGAGATATTCCTCCGCGGCGCCGACCGTTCGATTCTCGAGGCCGCGGCCGACGAGCCCAAGGAGTGGGGGCTGGTCAGCGCGAGCGAACAGGACCTGGCGCGCCTCACGAAGTGGTGCCAGGACGGCGCTCCTCGCTCCGACATGCTCGAGATCTCGAGCATCCTTGCCGGCAGCCGATTCGATCTCCCCGGCGGGCGGGGCCTTAGCAGCACGCCAAAGAGCACTTGGCGCCTGAACCAGCGCTACAAGCGACTCCTCGCGCTGGCCACGCGGCAAGAGAAGGTGTCGCCCGTGCAACTGACGACCGGTACTGCGATCTACCTGGCCATTGTGTCGCTCGTCTTCCTGGGACTGGGCTTGATGTTCGTGCGGACTTCGCTGTTCGAGAAGACCAAAGTCTTCTTCATCAGCGCCACGTTCATGTTCGCCGTGGCCTGCCCCGCCCTGCTCTGGCTGGGCCGGAGGCACACGGCCTACATCTACGCCATGCTGTTGTCGGCACTCCTGCTGGTGGTGTCTTTGGGCGTGCTTGCTCTGGTGGCGCTCTACGACATCTGGTTCCGGCGACCGGTCACCTAGCCGGCTAGTTCCACACTCCCGCGATCACCTGGCCGCAAGACGCGCACTTGCCGTCCTTGATGTTGACGCTCGTCACGCGATAGCCGCGCCGGCCGACGACGATCTTGCCGCAGTTCGGACAATAGGTCTGCTCGGTCTTGTGGCCGGCCCGGCGCAGGTTGCCCAGGTAAACGTAGTTCAGCCCCTCCTCGCGAGCAATGTCGTATGCGGCGAAGATCGTCTTCTCCGGCGTGCGCGGCAGGTTGCGGAGCTTGTACCGAGGATAGAACACCGAGAAGTGCAGCGGCACGTCCGGCCCCAGATCCTTCTTGATCCACTTGCACATCGCCCGGAGGTCGGCGGGCTTGTCGTTCATCGTCGGGACGATGAGGTTAACGATCTCGAACCACATCCCCTGTTTCTTGAGCAGGGAAAGCGTTTCCAGGACCGGCCTGAGCCGCCCCCCGGTCAGGTTTTTGTAGAACTCCTGAGTGAATGCCTTGAGGTCGATCTTGACGGCCGAAAGTACCTTGCACAACTCCGTCATCGGATCCTTGTTCATGAACCCGTTCGAAACCATCACCGGCTTGATCTTCTTCTCCTGGGCGAGCTTGGCGACGTCGTACATGTACTCGTAGAAGATGGTCGGCTCGTTGTAGGTGAACGCGATGGCCTTACACCCGCGGTCGGCGGCGACTTTGACCAGGGCCGCGGGCGGCAGGTCAAAGTTCCGCGTCTGCTCCGGCCTCACCTGAGAGATGTTCCAGTTCTGACAGAACTTGCACTTCATGTTGCAGCCCGCGGTGGCGACCGAGAAGGCCCGAGCCCCCGGCATCACGTGGAACAAAGGCTTCTTTTCGATGGGGTCGATCTGGAGCGAACACGGATTCCCCCACACCAGCGTGTAGTACGTCCCGCCGCGGTTCTCCCGCACGCCGCAGTACCCGCGCTCACCGTCGGGCACGGCGCAAGCTCTGGGACACAGCGCGCAGGTCACCATGTGGTTGGCGCCCTTCTGCCAGTGCCGCGCCTCCTTCTTGTAGAAGATACCCCCGTACTCCACCCGCACCTTGCCCTGGGCGGCAGAGCAGGCGGCCGTAGCCAGCGGCATCGCGCAGGCGCCGGCGACGCACGCGCGCAAGAAGTTCCGCCTCGACATCACTTCCACGTCTGCGCCATCCATTTCCATGGTCTCGGGCCTTGTAGCTGCGCCATGATACCACAGAGCCGCGCGCGGCCAAAGCGAAACTTCACCCAACCGATTCCGCGGGAAAAGCTATTCGACGAACCGGTTGGGCGAAGCCGCCGTCCAAAGCCGCCGTCCGCGCAGTCCGCGCGGTCCGCGCGGTTTGACTTTCCGGGCGTTTTGTGGTAGAAATATCCCCGATCAATCTTGTTGTTCCCGGATCTCGGGAGTGTCTGGTCGTGGCAAAGGCACATGGCCCGGAAGAGTTCTTCGAGGTCTTCCGGACCGTATCTCAGAAGGGCAAGCGGACGCAACCGGAGGCGAAGGAGGAACCCGCGCCCGGCCCCAAGGAGCCGGTACCTTCGGAGGAGTCGCCGCCACAAGCCGCCGCGGCCGCCGCGCCTGCCGCGCCCGCCGCGCCCGCGCCGAGGCCGGCGCAGCGGCCTGCTGAAGGCAGGTTCCCGTTCTCCGTCTTCACCGAGGACGAGCCCAAGATCGCCATCCGCCGGTCGACACTTATCTTCGCCCTCATCGTCATCATCGTGCTGCTGTTCATCTTCTACGCATTGGGCAAGCGTGCCGGCCGGTCTGCCACCGCCGGCGCCCGTACCACCACCGCGATAGACCGTGATGGCTTTCACGAGACACGGCTTCCTGCGCAGCCGGATGCACTGCGCAACAAGTGCGTCGTGGTGATGAAAATGCTGCGCCACACCCAGGCGGCCAACGAGATGAACGCGCGCGAATATCGCGATTTCCTCAACACCTCGTCCGAGACCGCTTTCATCAAGGCCGGTGGCAAGCAGGCTTTCATCGTGTCGTACCAGCAATGGCTCTACGTTTGCGTAGGGCCCTTCGAGCGGCTGGACAGCCCCGATCTGGACGCCATGCTTCCCAACTTGCGCCGGTTGCGCTACAATAGCATTCAACAGTTCGCCAACGCCGGGGTCGAGCCGCTGCCGTACCTCGCGAAGCTGTTTGAGCACAAAGGAGCCTTTCGATGAGTATTCACAAGAGCCTGGTCGCCAAGAGCCGACTCAGGCGGCACCGCAACGTCCTGTCCCGCACGGAACGCATCCTGAAGCTGGAAGAGGAAGAGAAGTGGGCTGCGGGGAACGACTCGGTATTCGCGCTGCCGAAGGTGCGCGTGGCGCGGCTGAAGAAGAGCCACGCCAAGAAGAAGGAAGCCCAGGCGGAAGAAGCGGCTGAGGCCGCAGAGGGCGCCGTCACGACGCCCGAAGCCTCCGCAAAGGCTCCTTCCGGCGCCAAGAAGCCGCCCAAGAAATGAGGGGTTCCATCGAAGCTCTGGTGGGGCAGGCATTCTTGCCTGCGACGGGGCAGACAGGAATGTCCGCCCCACCGTTTTGTTAGAGTTCATAAGCTCCATCGTCACGAACCCGCGGGGGGCGTGCCATCGAGGACAGCGCACGCAAGTTTCTGGCGGACCGGTCGCGCCTGATCGATGCCTCGGGCATCCGGAAGGTATTCGACTTGGCCGCCACCCTGAAAGACCCGGTGGACCTGAGCATCGGGCAGCCGCACCACGACGTGCCCAACGCCGTCAAGGAAAGCGCCATCCGCGCCATTCGCGAGGGAAAGAACCGTTACACCCCCACTGAGGGTCATCCCGATCTGGTCGCGGCGCTGACCGAGCGAATCGCCAAGACCACCTCGACCGATGGCAAGAAGCTGTTCGTCACGTCCGGTGTCTCCGGCGGGTTGTTCCTCGCTTTTGCTACGCTCGTCAACCCGGGCGACGAGGTGCTGATGGGCGACCCCTACTTCGTCATCTACCAGCAGGTCGTCGCGTTCCTGGGCGGCGTGGCGGTCCCGGTCGACACCTACCCCGACTTCCGCCTGACCGCAGAACGCATCGAGCCGTTGGTTACCGAACGGGCCAAGATGATCATCGTCGCCAGCCCGTGCAATCCGACCGGCGTCGTCTCGACGGAGAATGAGCTCCGCGAGATCGCCGAGCTTGCGCGCAAACACGACCTCCTCGTCCTGAGCGACGAGATATACGGAGTGTTCAGCTATGACGGGCCCGCGCCCGGCATGGCGCCAATCTACGAGAAGACGCTGCTGCTCTCCGGCTTCTCCAAGTCCCACGCCGCGCCCGGCTGGCGGATCGGCTATGCGTTCGGGCCGACGGGCATCATCGACGAGATGGCCAAGCTGCAGCAATATACGTTCGTGTGCGCGCCTGCCCCCGCCCAGGCGGCGATGCTAGAGAACCTGGACCTCGACACCGCCGCGATCACCGACGCCTACCGCCGCAAACGCGACCTGATCTGCGAAGGACTGGCGGAGAAGTACGAACTTGTTCGCCCCGGCGGGGCGTTTTATGTGTTCCCCAAGACGCCCTGGGGCACCGACGTCGAGTTCGTCGAGGGAGCGATCCGTAACAACGTCCTCATCATCCCCGGCAGCATCTTCAGCCGCCGCGGCACGCACTTCAGGGTTTCCTACGCCACCGACGACGAGACCATCTGCCGGGGCATCGAGATCCTGAACCGCGTGGCCGATCTCGGGAAGTAGCCCAGGCCACCCGATGGCCACCTGACAGGCCCTGCGCTTGACACTTCCTACCAAATTTGTAGCTCTCGTCCGCTCCAGTGCAGCGTCGCTATAAGCGACGCTGTTAGCGGGGGTTAAGTCCAATCTCATGCTGGCGGAGGCTGCTTCTCTACAGCCACCGTCGAGGCCGCCCCGGCAGCCCCATCGTCCTCGCCCCAAAAACGTGATTCTCTAACATCCTGAGTTCTAACGTGTTATGCCCTCGGCGCCGCGCCCGCGCACAGCCAAGTTCCAGCTCCGGCACGGCGATTGCTCTAGGACCGGTGCCAAAGGGCCAAGTCGCACGATTGGGACGAAAGCAACTCAGAGGGGAATTGTTATGGCGATCAGGGAAAAGGAGAGGGCAGGCGCGGTGGTCCTGAAGCCGGACTCGGACATCACCTGGAGAAATCAGCCCGAGCTGAAACGGGTGCTCGATCAACTTTCGGCCAACGGACAGAAGCACATCATCATCGACCTGTCCCGCGTGCGGGAGATCTCCGGGTACGGGCTCGGACTGCTGGCGTCGCGGTGCGGACGGCTCCGCCGGGACCACGGAGACATCCGGCTGGCCAACGCATCGGATCCCATCAAGCGACTGCTTCAGGTCACCGCTCTCGATGACTTGTTCGAGCAGTTCGACAGCGCCGACAACGCGGTGAGGAGCTTTTCGATCATCGACCGAGGGGTGGATCAATCTGAGGAGGATGAGGAGGAATAGCCCCATGCAGCGGCTCAACGGGCGGGAAGTGGTCATGCAATTGATCACTGCGTACGAGGAAGAGGCGGCGCTGTATGCCGGCCTCGAGGAAGCGGCGGCCGACCAGCGCCATCTGCTGGCGAACGGCCAAGACCCGGAACGCCTGGCGACGCTGGTCGAACGTCAGAGCGACTTGGCCGAGCACATCGGCAAGATCGAGGCAGGCATCGCGCCGCTTCGCGAATACTGGGAGAAGGTCCGCGACGGCGCCAGAGACACCCGCGTCCGCGCCCTTGCTCGAACGCTCGACCGACTGCTGGAAGAACTCGTCGAGCGCATCCACGCGATCGTCGAGATCGAGAAGGAGAACTCCCAAGCGCTGCTGACGGTGAGAACAACCAACGGGACCTGACCATGAATGTCGAACGGATACTCATCGCAGATGCCGACGACTCCGCGCTGGACAAACTGGGCAGTCAGCTTGCCGCTCACGGATACGAGGTCTTTCTTGCATCCAGCGGTGACGAGCTCGTAGACGTGGTTTCCGCCCGGGGATGCGACGTGGCTCTCATCGATCTCGCGCTCCCCGGCAGAGGCGGGCTCGAAGCCGCCCGCACGCTGATCGCCGTGGTCCCCGGCGCTTCCGTCACGCTGATGGGCGAGCGCTCGGAGATTGGCGACCTTTCCGAGGAGCTTATCGCCTGCCACTACAGCTACCTCCAGAAGCCGGTTACTCCCGGCCAGGTACTGCTGGCCGTCGAGCAGGCCGCTGAACTCAAGGGACTGCGCGAAGAGAACCGCATGCTCCGAAAGCAGTGGGAAGAAGACGAGCGGCCCGAGGACCTCGTCTACCGCAGCCCATTGATGATCGACGTGCTGCGCCAAGCGGCCACCGCCGCCGATGCCGACGAGCCGGTGGCCCTTTACGGCGCGCCCGGCACCGAGAAAGAAATCCTCGCTCTGTACGCCCACCGGTGCAGCCGCCGCGCGGACAAGCCGCTCATCCGGTTCGAGTGCGGCCGCGCCACCGGGACCAACGAAGAGGCGGAGTTGTTCGGAAGGGAGTACGACGGCTCGAACGGCGCCATCTGGCGTCGCGCCGGGCGCCTTGAACTCGCCGCCGGCGGCACGCTGTTCATGGACAACATCTCCGAGCTGTCGCCCGGTTGCCAGGCCAAACTGCTCCGGTTCATCGATGAGGGGAAGTTCCTGCGCGCCGACGCCGACGGATTCGGCCTGTCGGTGCGGAGGCAGGGACGCCGCCCCACCGCAAATGACGCCGACGTCAGGATCATTTGCGCCTCTTCACAGGCGCTCGACGGCATGCACGGCACGCGCGGCCTGCGGGAGGATCTCCTCTTCCGCCTGAACGCGCTCTCGATCAGGATCCCGCCGCTGGCAGAACGTCGCGAGGACATTCTGCCTCTGGCACAGCGCTTTCTGCGGCGGTTTGCCCTCGAAGCAGCAAAGGACGTCCATGAGATCAGCCCCGGCGCGGCACGACTTCTCGAGCACTACGACTGGCCGGGCAACGTGGCGGAGTTGAAAGACACCATCCGAACCGCCGTGATCGGCGCCCGACGGCAGGTGCTGCTCCCCGAAGATCTCCTGCGCGGGCCCTCGCGCACGGTGGTCTCCGGTGTGATCGGTGGGGTGACCGGGCCGTCGCTCGACGACGCCGAGCGGCAGCTCATTCTGAGGACCCTGCACGAAACGCACGGCAACAGGACCAAGGCCGCCCAACGGCTCTGCATCACCGCCAGCACGCTGTGCAACAAGCTGGCCCGGTACCGCGACAGCGGGCTCCTCGGCGTCGGACCGCACGTGGCGGAGCAGGGGGTGAAGAAATGCTGGACCTGAAGGACGTCTGGACGGAGTACAAGGAGACGGGCAGCCCCGAAATCCGCGACCAGATCATCGTGGACTGCATGCCGCTCGTCAAGTACGTCGTCGGCAAGGTCGCCTCCTCCGCCCCCCGCAACTGTGAGCGCGAAGAGCTGATCCAGTGCGGCATATTCGGCCTGATCGACGCGATCGAACGGTACGATCCCACCAAGCAGGTCAAGTTCGAAACGTACGCCATCCTGAGGATCCGCGGGGCCGTCATCGACGAACTCCGCTCGCGCGACTGGGTCCCGCGGTCGAAGCGGAAGATGGCTCGAGAAGTCGCCGCGGTAGCGTGTGAGTTGGAGGCGCGCGACGGCGCCGTGCCGACGGTGGATGACCTCGCCGAGGCGATGGACGTCTCACGCGAAGAGATGGACGAAACGCTTCAGCAGGTCAGTTTTGTCTCGTTCGTCTCACTGGACGACCCCAAGAACGGCGGCAGCGGCGACGGCGGCGACGTAAGGATGCGAGACCTGCTGCGGGACACCACCTCCCGCGGGCCGTCCGCCCGGATCGAGCTCGAGGAAAAAGTCCGAGCCCTCAGCCGGGCAATCACCGAACTGCCCGAGCAGGAACGCATCGTCATCACGCTGTACTATTACGAAGACATGCGGCTCAAAGACATCGGCAAGCTCTACGGCGTGTCCGAATCCCGCATCAGCCAGATTCACGGCCGCGCCCTGATCCTCCTCAAGCTCCAAATGGAGCAACTCCTCGGCGAATGAGCGCCGCTTGCGTTCCCTTCAGTGTCCATTTCTTGTGCCCTCTCACGGATTCCGGCCGCTCAAAGGACTAAAGGCGACCGTCCTCGTGTCGATAACACCAGCGGAAAGAAGGCCGGACACCGTACGCAGGGCAGGCGGCGAACGACGATGTCAGACACCAAGTTCTGGAATCCCAAGGAGTTACGCGCCTACCTGAAGCTCCTTCGCGACGCAGAGGACGCCCACGGTGAGAAGATGGACCTCGTCCGCAGGCGGATCGAGAGCGGCTACTACCTGACCGACGAAATTGCCCGCGCGACGGCGCTCAAGATGCTGGCCCGGGCGCCCGATCTGCGCCCTCCCCCTCCTCGTGAAATGCCCCCAGGTCCGCAGAGGCTCATCGGTTGAGCTTCAGCCCCGCGTCCCCGGTCTGCCGGATCTGCCCCAGGAACCCAAAGAGCGCCTCGCCGATGAACTGCCGCAGATCAACTTCCTTGCTTTGGCGCCATTGCACTTCGACGACCCCGGCATAGGCCGTCACGCACGCGCTGTGAAACCAATCCCTGAACTCCTCTCCGGCCGCGGGGAAGGCGCTCTCCACCAGTTGCCCGGTGCGAACGAATCCCAGCCAACTGTTCTGTCCGGGCAGCAGCGCGTTGGTCTGACGGTACGCGGCAAGGTCACTCAGAGCTTTCACTTCCCCCCGCGCGGCGATCACCTTCTCGATCGTCTCCCGCCGGCGCGCGATGAAGAGACACTCGTCGACCACGGACCAGACCAGATCATCGTCACTCACATAAATGGTCGCGCCGAGACGGGCATAAGAGGTACTGTTCTTGGCGCGCCGCGCTTTCTTGAACCCGTCACTGGCTATGACCTGATTCATGAGCTCTTCGGCCTTCATCGGATCTCTCACCTTGGCACACAGGCACAGCGCGCCCATGCCGAACTCGCCGTCCAGGAAGACACCCGCCTCCTTGACAAGCGACGCGGCCTGGTCGAACGACACGTTGAACGCCTTCTCCGCCTCCCTGATTTTCCGGTCGTACGCCGCCTTGTTGGGGATCTGACCCGTTTTCATCAGAACGTCGGCCGCCAGCGCGGTCGCCCCGCGCCAAGTGTCCTGCCCGTTACCGACGCTCGCAGTCAGGAACGCCACGGTGCTGCGGGGCAGGTAGCGCGGAATGCTCTTGTCTGTGTCCGGCTGTGCCAGCAACCGGAAGACCGGGCTGTCGAGACTCATCAACAGTCTCACGGCGCCCTTGGCAAAGGCATAGCCGGTGGTGAACGAGAGGTACTTGATGCCCGCCAGGTCCAGCAGCAGGGCGCGCGGAAGCTGCCCGTGTGCGTCTTTCGGCATGGCGTTCTTGAAGCTTCGCAAGAGAACGGGCAGCGCGACGTAGAGTTCCACGTCACCGGGGAGCTGGCCGGTCCGCATCGCCCGGAAATCCTTCTGGTCCGCGAGCGAATCGTCGCGACCATCCTGCAGCGCGTCCAACACGCCTTCCAGCAGGGTCCGATCGGTGGACAGGATCACTCTCGCTTCAGTCTGCGCGATGGAGAAGGATACTCCGAGCGCCGCCCTTAGTGGCAGAATGTCCAGCTTCTGGACCTGGATGCCGGCGTGCTCCCCGCCCGGCTGGAGCTGCGTCATCAGGGAGGGCGGCAAGAGCTCGTCCAGAGGGGTGGGCCCTTCCAGTTCAGCGATTGCCAGCAGGCCGATATGCTCGCCGTCCTGGTGTGCCCTGACACCGTGAAAGCTCACGTGGAGCGAGCGGATCTTTCTCGCCGCGTCTTCACCCGTGTGCACGTGGCCCACTTCCCCCGGTCGGGTTGTGCCTCCCGCGCGGCCCTCGTCGGGGGCGCCTTCTTCAAGCTTGGCGAACAGCTTCGAGACGTTGGACAGCTTGAGGTAGACCTGCGTGTCGCCGGGCAGGAGCTCGGCCACGTCGAACGTGGCGGAAAAGGAAGGCGGCGCGGGCAGGAAGAGCACCGCCGCGGTCACCGCCAGCACGACCAGAATCGTCCCGACTACGACGCAGATGACTGATCGACTCATGGTCCGGTCTCCCAAGTCCCGAATCAATATCAATATAGGCTAACACAGATGATGCGAAGGGGGCAGTTTTAATCGGTCTCAATCCGCGCAGCCCACGCCGGGCGCTTTCCTATTCGCCTTCGCCGTCCGCGGCTACTTCTTCGGCTGGTTCTCCTTGATGAACTTCGC
>Ga0315553_10002653_pt1 | contig 14257 bp, 7 predicted proteins | sample SalMarSW160140MG_FD_203099 | JGI IMG/M metagenome (GOLD analysis project Ga0315553, IMG submission 203099) | Salt marsh sediment microbial communities from the Plum Island Ecosystem LTER, Massachusetts, United States - Salt Marsh Sediment SW1601-40 ... | reverse complement strand
CTGCGGGTCTGGGTTCATCTCTTTGTCAGGAATTACGCCAGCAGCCCCGTAACACCCAATACGCGCCTGATCCTGCGCTTCTTGCACGGCTTCGATCAGGCGGAATCATTCGACTACGAGCAGCGCAAGCTCACCTCTTCGGTGACTTCCTACATCAACGGCTACGGCGTTGTGCCGGTCATCGGGGACCGCACGCGCGTGCTCTGCCACCCGGAAAACCTGCCTGCGGGGCCATATGATCTCTTCATGAATTACTATCTCGTCCGGTGAAGGGTAGGATCGAGCCATCGGCGCCTGGCGCCCGCAAAATGGACCAACGGAGAGTGCAATGAGTTTGATACCGCGGCTGCCGCGCTGCCTCTGGCGCTTTTTTCACTTCCCGCCACAGCTTGCATATACGCTCGGATTAGGACCACTGATCGGGCGTATGGTCCTGCTGCTCACAACTCGGGGCAGGCGGTCAGGGCAAGCACGCGTTACACCCCTGCAGTATGAGGAAATTGATGGTAGTTTCTATGTCGCCGCCGCACGTGGTGAGAGAACCGACTGGCTGCGAAACATCGCGGTGTATCCTCGAGTTGAAGTACGAGCCGGCCGGCGGCGTTTAAAGGGTGACGCTGAGGTCATTCGCGATCCGGCGATCATCGCCGATTTCCTCGAGCTCCGCCTTCAACGGCATCCACGCATGATTCGCGCCATCATGCGCACGGCGGGTTTGCCAGGCGCCCCAACGCGCGCGGACCTGGAGGAGTATGCGCTCGGCCGGCCGCTGGTTGTGATCCATCCCCTGGAACCGGGCACCTGATCCAGCCAAGGACGGCCAGGTGTGCTAGATACGGCGATCCTTCCAGATTCGACCACCTGCCAGTCGCCGTATCACCCCCTCGGTGTTGACCACTGCAATCAGCACATAGGAGAGCGGAAGCAGAAGTAAATACTGCAGCGGCACCTTGTGCCGGCGAAGTTCGACGGCGTGAGCTGTATACCAGAGCAGGGATCCGCAGACGGCGAGGATGAAGGGCGCCCACAGCTCCGGCCTAGCTATAAGCCGCACACCCAGCCAGCAAGGGAAGACGAACGGAAAGAACCCAAACACGATGGAATTCAAGATAGCCGCGGTTGTCAGCGGGACGCCGAAAAGCTCCGATCCGCTGCGCGCCAGCCCCTGCCATAGTGCGCGTAAATCCCGGTACATGCGGGTCTGGATCAAATCCCCTCCGCCCAGCAGCTGAATTCGAAATCCGGCGCCTTTCACCAACTCGGCCAGGCGGACATCATCGAGTACCGCAGACCGAAGCGCTTGATGGCCGCCGACCGCAAAATAAGCACCCCGTCGTACTAGAATAAACTGTCCGTTCGCCATCGCCCGCCGGCTGTCAGGGTCGTTGATCGCGCCGGCGTCCATCAGGAGCATGAGTGTCATGAAAGGAACCGGCATCAGCAGCCGTTCCCAGAAGGTGAGCATGCGCTGCTGCGGATGTAGTGAGAGCAGGTCTATGCCGCAAGCCTGAGCCTGTGTCACGGAAAGCTTGAGCAGGTCCGGGTCGAGGCGGGTATCGGCATCGAGAAAACAGAGCCATTCCCCGCGCGCAGCTTCAGCACCGACCCAACAAGCGTGAGGTTTCCCAAGCCACCCCTCCGGCAGCGGACCCGCCCGGACGACGTGCAGATTTGGGTTCTTTGCTGCAACCTGCAGTGCGCGCTGATACGTGTCATCTGTCGAGCTGTCATCAACAATCAACACTTCGTACTTCGCGTCAGGATAGGTCTGCCTGGCCAGGTCACCCAGGCAGTGCTCGATGTTGTCGGCTTCATTCCTGGCCGGAACGATCACTCTTAGCTCTGGCCAGGGCGTGGGCAGGGGAGCTTGATTTTTAAGCGGTTTCAAAGCCCGATGGCGCAGCACGAGAAGTATCATCACCGATCCGGCCACAGCCATCCAAGCGGCAGAGAATAGCAAGAAGTTCAGCACGGGATAGGTCTCGGGATCTCCATGTTCCGTTCATACCAAACCGAGAGTACATTCGGCAGGCCGGATCTTGAACGAACGGGCTCAGCGCGCAAGCGACATGACAAGCAGCGCCGCCATTCTTCCAGTCATTGCCAGACGCTCAGGCTGGACTTCATCTGCCTCGCTTTCAGGTAGATTTGCTTCGCTCGCCCCACGCCAGGTCAGCAAAACCGAAGGCACGCCTTGACTTCGGAACGGGAGATGATCGCTCGTTTCTTCATTCGTAGGGAGAGGCCACGTTAGCCAGCGTGCCTTTTCAGCTGATTGAAAGTCGCTCGAGTTAAGACTCTTCCGGACCAGGCTGAGGCGCACGTCAGCAATACCCTCCAGCAAGCTTGCGCTCTCAGTTAGTAAACCATCCTGCTCGGGAGTCCCGTGCACTTCCAGGTAGTACCCGCGACCTCCGGCAACCGAATCGAGTTGAATCATGGCTACCGTATCTGCCAGCGGGATAATCGGATTTTCACTGTAGTACTCCGAACCATATTGACCCGGCTCCTGCGCGCCCCACGCGGCGAACAGCACGCTTCGAGCTGGCCGATAGCCAGTCACCTGCCACAGCCGGGCAATTTCGAGTAGCACGGCAAGGCCGGAGGCATCGTCGTTCGCTCCCGGGTAGCGTATGCCTTCCAGGACGCGGCACTCACCGGATGCAAGCGCCTCTTCAGAAGGCTGTGTGTTTGGATTACAAATCCAAGTATCCGGATCATCCCCTACATGATCGTAGTGCGCACCCAGTATAACTACCTCATCAGCCAGGTCTGGATCTGAACCGCGCAGCAAACCGAGCACATTCGCCGTTTGAATTTCCCGTGGCGGGAGAAGGGGCAAGTCGAGCCTGACCGTGATTCCCAATTTGGCTGCCGGGGGACCTGCCAGTAGCTCGGGCTCTGTTCTACCCGCCTCCCGGAGCAAATCCTGATAAACACCCTGGTTAATACGAAATACCGGAATCCCCACGCTCTCCGGAACTTCAACGGGCACGGGGGATTTCATGAAGAAAGAATCAACCAGATTACGCCGGGAAACAAGGATCAGGCCGGCGGCGTTCTTCTCAACAGCCTGAAGTGCATCTGTGGCCGGATCGCCCACCTCGATCTGTATCACGATCTTCCCATCAAGACCAGCCTCGGGATAACCGCGCGCGCTATCAACCCAGATCAGATCGCCTCGGACTGGTCCAGCATAGTCGTATGACTGCGGTAGATCGATGAACTCCTCCCGGTAGGCAAGTGTCCGGACGCTGCCTGTATTGGTAAAAGTCATCTGAAGCGCTGGCGCACGCTGATACGGTACACGGTATATCGAGAACTGTTGGAAGTAGCTCGATTCAGAATCTGAATCTAGCACTTCGGCGTTTCCTTGACTGGCGCCATCACTTCGATCGGGAGCGGCACCCTCAACCGGCTCAGAATTGTTCACCTGCTCGATGGGGACTGGCGGAAGCAGTCCAAAATGTTGAAATTGGGCCTGAATTTCGTGCGCAGCCGCATCGGCTCCCGGCGTCCCGGTGCCCCGTCCTTCATAGGTCGAAGCGGTTAACTCAGCGAGGAACGCCATCGCTTCCTGGGGGTTAAATCCTGCCGCAAGGTCGGGCCAGGAAGGATCGAGATGGGCTAGCAAATAGGACTTCATCCAGATCGTTTCAAACTGCACGGGCGTAACGCCGGTTGCACGATTGAAGGCTTCGTCGAATTCAGTTCCCCCCGAGATCTGCTGCAGCACCTCCCGCAACACATCCGGGCCATAGCTCTCAATGAGTGTCCGGACGGCATCCCAGGCTTGCGCGTCAGCCAATGCTCGCGAATCATCGTCGAGCTGTTCATCACCTGGAAGATCCTCCAACCGCGGAAGTTCGTGATGGGACAATGCAGTTGCCAGCGAGCGCAGATCGCGGGTTGCGCTGAACATGCGCGCACGGCCGTCAAGTTCGGGCGCAAGGTACAGGCTTACACCCCGTACCAGCCACTCCACATCCAGGCCAGCGTCCGTGAGAATGGAACGTATGAGAGCCTCGGCCAGCCTCGACCGCAAGGCATCATCCTCGTCAGGCGAGGGCTCTAAGAGTCCAATTTTTATCGACCCTCCGGGTGTCACCCACAGATCAGGGCTTGCATTTGCCGTCAGAATAGGAATCGAATTCGATAAAGCGTCGCGTCCGTCGTAGATTTTCAATGTCAGCGGCCGGGATGATAGAATACCGAGCGTGTTTTGAAGCTGCGCATAAGCGAGCTCAACATACTCCAGCAGGTCTTCAGCGACGGTCTTGTAGCCCGAAGGGAAGAAAATACTCGTTCGACCGTGCCTCAACTCCTGAAGCGGAAAGCCAGCCCAACGCAACCCTGCGTCCCCCGGTGTGAATAGGACATACGATTTTTGGCCCGTCTGCAAGCCGTCCGGGCCCTGGCTTTCGCTGGAAAAATCTGTAAGCCCAACCATGGCCAACACGCGGCCATCCGGGTAGAGCAGCCGCGGTTCCGCGCTCCATTGCAAGCTGGATGGCGAAGTCGCCCTGATCCGGAGGTAGTACTGTTGCTGCTCATAACGCAGGTCCTTGATGGATGGGTCGACGGTACGAAGGAATGTATTCATTTCGGCGTTTAGTACTGCCTGAGTACGGCGATCAAGCGTGGCCTGAAGTTCTCTCTCGACAGCCTCAAAACGACCAATCCATGACTCCCACCATGCAGTTTCAAACTCCTCCTTTGTCATCCCCAGTGCAGCCGAGAGCACCTGCGACTGTACCTCCGGGAGTGTGCAATCGTTTCGCTCGCAGCTCAATCCCAGAGTCTCTACGAACCGTCCAATCCCAGTCCAACCCAGCCTATCTTTCAGGTATTCAGCTGCGGCCCAGGATGCCACTCCGACAACGGTTGGCCGCTCCTCCGACAGGCTTTCGTACATTGCGGTGTAGTAACTCTCGCCTTGATCTGGATTTTCCAGAAGCCGGAATGCAATCGGCAGCCCATTCCACAACCATGGAGCGATGTCCTCACGCAGACCATTCTCGAACAGCAGCCATCGTGCCAGGGTGTTCTCAAGCTCGTTCGTACCGGTGCGGAAAACCCAATCGGTCAGCCGAATAGTGCCTGGCCCTATCCAGACGGACCTGGTGCAGTCTGGTTCCGGCACCGAAAATGCGCATAATTCATTCTGATTGGAGAAGATTTCAATCTTCAACCCCCCGTTCGGAATCTGCAGCTCAAGCCGGGAACTGAAGCGGCCCAGCCACTCCAGCGAGGGTTGGAGAGTGTCCAATCCGGTCAAACCATCCGGCTGCGTGGCTAATACTTGCACATCCAATCCAGAGGTTAACTGTGGGGCGGTTTCTGCCTGGTCGAGTGATGTCACTGCCATGACATCGGGTCCGGACCAGCGCCAGGTTTGCTCAAACCGTGTAAAACGTACGACGATGTGATGAATCTCTCGCTGGACCACATTCTCCCCTTCCCTCTGAGAGTAGGCCAGCGTCACTTTGACGTCGCCATAGGCTCCATCCCCTGTCAGGACTAGGTCCGAGAGTTCCAATTGAAAATCAGAGAGTCCTTCTGCTTCTGCCGTCGCGTACCAGGATCGATCGAGAACGGCCTGGGCTGGGTCGCTCGTCGCGAGATACGCTGATAGATCTCCCGCCAGCATTGCCGAAGCCCGCTGGTCAAGGAGTGACTGGATTGTGGGCTCGCCATCGACCAGTGAAAGTAAGGCAAGGTGAGCTACGGTTCCAGCCTGGCGTAGCCTTTCTAGGTCAATATGTGCTGCAGTATCGACAGGTCGGTGGTAATCCGTATATTGGTCTGCCGGGTCATGCCAGATGAGCAGTGCGGCATCCAGCCCATGCTCCATGAAACTGATGTGATCACTCCCGCCAAACTCGCCCATGACGGACTCCACGCCGTTGGCTTCTGCCGCACCTTCCAGAAGCTCACCCAGGCGGCCATCACCGCTGATGGCCAGGGTTGAACCTCCGGCACCGATCATGTCCAGTTGGATATCCGCCACGATCGAATCGAGCGGAATCGTCGGGGCTGCCAGGTATGCCCTCGAGCCAAGCAAACCCAATTCCTCCGCATCCCAAGCAGCGAAAAGTACGCTTCGTTTCGGCGTGTAACCTTGCTCCTGCCAGATCCTTGCGATCTCCAGCAACGCTGCCACACCGGAAGCATCATCGTTCGCACCAGGCCAGATCGTTCCGTCTGGCGACGAACCCATATGATCGTAATGAGCACTTAGCACGACAACCTGATCCGAATACACCGGATCACTACCCAGCAACAAGCCAAGCACGTTCCGGCCCTGGCACGCTCCACCCTCACATCCTTCGCTGCCCTGAAGGAAGACCTTCATAAGGACCTCAGATTTGAGAAGGCGGGGGGTCGAACTCAACTTCAGGTCCTGGAGCGAGATCCCGCTGCCTGCGAGCAGTGCGGTGGCAACTCTTTCACCAACCAGCATTGTCGGAATCGGTTCCGGGACGAGCGGCTCGAAGCGGGGATAAGCAAAGTCGAAGGGTCGATCATCCTCTTCATTCAGAAGCATCAATCCTGCCGCACCATGTTCGATCGCATTCCGGTCTGCATCTATCCCTTGTGTGCGTTGGCAGAATACGACCATTCCAACGACGTCTGTCCGATTGAAATCTTCCGGGCCGCAGTCATCCACCCAGATAACGGAGGCGCCTATTTCACCCGCGCCCGAATACCCACCGGCAACTACCGCATAATCCTGCTCCAGGCGGAATTCCGTCTGGTTTTCTGTGTCCAGGCTCAGCACAGCCAGCTTAGGCATTTCGCTCTGGACCGAATAGGGAACGATGAAGGATTGGAAATATGTATCTTCTTCGCCCGCCGGGATCAATCCTAGTTCTGCGAAGCGCTCAGCCAGGAAAGCCCCGGCTGCTTCACCTCCCGGAGCGCCGGCTTGCCGACCGGCAAACTGCGCGCTCGTAAGAGTTACCACGTCAGCGAGAGTCCGGTCTGCGTTGAATGCGGCCGCGAGCGCGCCCAGTTCTCCCGACGCGACTAGGGGTTCTGGATTCCGTGGAATTGCTACTGCCCGCTCGAGCAAGGTCGGCTGGATCTCGCCCTCTTCACGGTTAGCTTTAGATAGAGCGGTATCACTCTCAAGATCCGGCGCCACGGACCGTATCGCGCTGTACAGGCTCTGCGAATTGACAAGTTCACCCGAAAGCGACCGACCCCATGTGATTAAGCCAGCGCACCAAATTATCAGGAACGCGCTAATGGAAATCAGAATCCATCGAGTTTGCAAAGATTTACGGGCTCGGGCGGGCCTTACTGCCTTGTCTTCGAAGGGGTAGCGGCGGCGCAGAACCGGCGCCTCTCCGTACGTCAATATCCGCCAGATCCATTCCATGGGGCCATATTGGTAGCGCTCTAACCACCACGAACTGAGCCTGAGTTGTAGGGCGTATATTGCCAGGGTAAGGACAAGCCCTCCCATCGGTTTCAAACTGCCATAATAACCTAATCCATAACCATAAAAAATAAGCGTGCAAAGGACCGATTGAAGGATGTAATTACTGAGAGCTGTCCGCCCGACCGGAGCCAGCAGATCCAAGGTCCTCCGCCAGCGCGGACGCTGGTAAAGGAGCGTAATCCCTATCATATACGTCATGGTCAGCAGTGGAGCCCCGATCGTGCGCGCCCCGACCCGGATGCTGTCTTGATAATCCAGGGGAAAACGGTCTGGTTGGAGGATAGCCAGAACAAAAATGGCGTTAAAGAGCAACCCCAGCAAGAATACTGGAACCAGCGCCCGTCGAATGCTCGGCAAGCTCTCGCCAAGCTGCGCAAACACCCTGGCTTTCCCAGCGGCCAGTCCTAGCAGGAACATACCGAAGACATTCCCCAGCGCGAAGAAGGAGTACACCATCCCGGTCATGAAATCCTGTACCCTCAAGCGCGTGATCTCAAGGAATGAGCCGTTGGCATAGAGCGCCTGACTGTAGCGGTTCAGGAGATGGGGTGAGACAAGTTCCTGGAATGAGTTGCGGAATGATTCAATGGGTTCCCACGGCAGTCTCAGTACGATTGCCAGCGCAAAGGCCAAGATGCTTGACAGGAGTAGAAAGCGGATCGACCGCCGGCGGAACAGGAGCAGGAGGAAGCCGAGCAATGCATATAAGGTGAGAATATCGCCTGTCCAGATCAAGGTCCCATGTACGATTCCAAAAAGCAGCAGTGCCAGCAATCGCCGCAGATAGGTGGGGAAAAATCCAACCTGGCGCAATTCCATCCTGCGCATCTGCACCGCGAACCCCCATCCGAACAGAAAGGAGAAGAGCGTGTAGAACTTGGCTTCGACGAAGAATCGGATGAGGACGAAAACGATCTGATCGAGCGACTGGTACCGGACTTGAAGACCACTCTGCATGCCAGAAAAGGCAGCCATATTCGCCACGAGAATTCCGAAAACGGCAAAGCCACGCAGCACGTCAATCAGATCGATGCGTTCGGATCGGATCGTTGGGCCTACCCGTCCTGGGGCCATGCTTTGGGGGCTATCTGACATGGTCCGTCTCTCAGTCGCCAGTCTCGAGCCGGTCGAGCGGTACCCAACCGGTCTCCCCGCTTGCCTCAATGCGCACCCAACCAGGGTTTCTCACCGGGTCATATTCGAGGACATTGATCCAGCGGTTGCCCGGAAGCAAGCCAGCTATTCCAGAACTAGCCTCGGGTGCTGAATGCAGCACGACGATCTGCTGGTCACTCACCAGGAAGGCCTGTACCTGAGACCGATTGCTTTCATCCGATTCCAGGACGTAGACGAGTGTCAGGATCATCAACGCCAGTCCGAGTAAAAGGAGCAGAGTCCAAATCAAGCCCTGCCACCGGATCGCCCTGCGCGGGTTCTGCATCGGTTAGAAGTCCGTCTGCCGGAGAATTTTCGCCAGCGTCAAAGTCAGCAGCTCTCCCATGCGGTTAAAGTGACCGGCATCAAGGTTCTCAACCCGGTCGTTCTGCGGCGGCACCGTACTCCCTACCCACCCAACTCGAATCCAGGGAACCCGGGTTCCAGTTGTCGTACGCAACATTTCGTCTCCTTCACCAACCCTTACGAGGTTCAGGCTGAGCTCGCTGGCGGTACCCTCCAACACGTCCAGGAAATCTCCTTCCTGCCCGGAAACTGTTACGAGATCGCCTCCCGACCCCACCCCCTCCATCTGAAAGATGACCTTGGGTTCGACATGCGCTTGGTTGTTTGCCGTCAGTAAATGCCGGAAATTAAACCGATCACGCAGGAATTCTCGAGCGCCAGCCTCCTCGAGAGTTCCGGTACCCCAGAAGACGAAAAGTACCGAACGGCGGGGCTGCAGACCCTCCCGCTGCCAGAGCCGGGCAAGTTCTAAGAGCAAGGCAACCCCTGAGCCATCGTTATTGGCACCTGGAAATACGGTACCATCCGGGTCTGCACCGGGGCCATCATAATTGGCAAACAGCACAACCATTTCATCCGCGTGATCGATATCCGACCCTTGCATGTAGCCGAGAATATTCCGTACTTCGTAGGGCTCTGCTTCGTGAAGCATCAGTGACATCCGAACCTTCGCATCGAGCTCACGCTCAAACCAGATCGTTGGCGGATCCGATCGCTCTCCATCAATCTCGAACAAATCCGCCAGAGCCAGACTCTCTGGCGCGAGAAACGCTCGCGCAGTGGAAGGCCGGACGCGGAAGATCGGAATCTGGGGCAGAAGCAGCGCGTTAGGATCGCTGGACAACCTCAATACCTGAGACCGAAGTTCGGTCTCTTCCTGTCTTGTAATCCAGATCACACCTTTCGCGCCACGAATGAGCGCTTCGGTCGGAAAATCGGCCGGGGCGTTTCCTTCCTGCAGCAGAACGATCTTCCCGCGCAGATCCAGGCCTGCATACGCCTCTTGACTTTGCCTATCAGGATGTAGAAAGCCCAGGAAGGTCAGGTTCCCCTCAACCTCGCCGCTTCCGCCATGGCCCTCGATGAGATAGGCGAAATCAGTTTGATGGATGAATTGTGCTCCGCCAGAGCCGCCAGAAGCGAGAAGTTCGAGAGCGGGCTGCTGAACTGGCCGCACGAGCTGGGCTGGCAAGGAGAAGATGTACGTGTCATCCTGCCACCCGGGTTCCAATCCATATTCCTGAACGGCCGCCAGAATGTCAGTGACAGCCTGCTCGCTGCCCGGTTGCCCGTGTCCGCGCCCATCGAGAGCAGCCAGCGTACGGGCTTGTTCCAAGGCTTTTTCACCATCGTATGCGTGTGCAACCCGTTCGAACCAGGGAGCTGGCCCCGTCCGATTGATGATGAAGACCGTTGCCGCACCGATCGCAGCAAAGACGAGCAGTGATCGCTTTCGGAGCATGGCCCCGGTATTGAGGCCATAGCTCTCGATATGGCGGCGTAATCCATCGCCAAAGGTGTTGAAACCGACGACAGAGATGAAGAACGCCGTAGCCGGAGGAAGGACCACAAAAGGCTTTGAGCGAAGGTAACGGAAACCTTCTGCCAGCATGGCTCCCCATTCCGGCGTTTCGACCAGTTGGAAGACCTGTTGCTGATAAGCGGCTGCTGTATTCACGGCAACATCAACACCAATCCGGCTTCCGCCGCCAATGTAAACGCCAATGAACCCTAATTCCCCCAGCAGCATCATGACGGCACCCATTTCGAGGAAACTCAATACAAGCAGGTTGGGAAGCAGGTTGGGCAGAACCTGACGTACGGCGATTGAAAATGAACCCATGCCTGAGGCTCTGGCACCTTCAATAAAGGGCATCTTTCGAAGGACGAGGAACTCCCCGCGGATGTATTGCGCAATTTCAGTCCAGCCCACGAAAGAAAGAGCCAAAATAAACGTTACCAACCCGCGCCGAATATCAAGGGCGAAAATGAGAAAGACGCTGCTGATCAGCGCTGGTACTGCCGTCACAATCCCTACTGCTCCCATGGTGACCTGGTCCACGAGACGGCCTTCGTTCCAGCCGGCGAGGCCCCCGATGAGCACACCCAGCAGGACTCGCACGGACGCGATGAACAAACAAGCAACCAACGTATTGCGTGCGCCGTGAAGCAGCAGGCTTAAAAGATCCATCCCCCAGCGATCGGTACCCAACGGGAAATCAGGCGAAGGTGGCAGGGGGGGATCGACGAGCACCTGCTGCGCTGTGTCGTAGTAGCGCGATATCGGTTGGCTAGAAAGGTACGGATTTTGAGGTGCCCAGGTAGGGCCAAACAGCGTAATCGCGAACAGCACTAGCATGATTAACGCGCCGATGAGCAGCGGCGGGTTGCCCAGCAAGACCCGTTGCGCCTCTTTCCAGCCATTTCCAGGTCGATCAGAGGCCTGATCGCCTGCCGAATGACTTGAGCTCGGCCGAGGTAGGCGAATTCGCGGGTCGAGCAAGCGCATCAACCAGCTAAAGCGTGGCTTCATTTTCGACTCGCAGACGCGGATCAATCAAGCGATACATGATGTCCAGCAGTAAGTTGGTTCCCAGGATTGTGAGCCCGAGTGCCAAAGAGAGCGAAACGGCAAGCACAGTCTGGTGCTCGTTGACAGCTCCGAGAAGCGCCCGCCCCAAGCCTGGCCAGCCAAAGAAAATTTCAACGATTGGCAAGCTTCCGAGGCTGAACCGAAGCGAAACGCCCAACGCAGTTAAGACCGGAACTGCAACATTGCGGAGTGCGTGCACATTGATTACGCGGAGTGATGAGAGCCCCTTGGAACGCGCAGTACGTACAAAATCCTCCCCCATGACCCGTCTCAGATTGAGATATGCCGCCCGTGTTAAGTATGCAAGTGGTCTTGCGATCAGCACCAATAGTGGAAGCAGCATATACTCGAAGCTCCACCCGAAACCCACGACCCGTACCAACCTGATTCCGGTCTTGTTCAAGAAGAATATTTCCCCTTGTTGCAGCAGTAAGGCGGCAAAGAAAGAGGGGGTGGAGATTCCGAGCACGGTGAATGTCAAGACCGGTGTCGTAAGTCGTCGTAGACGGGTCAACGCCAGGAGACCTCCTAAAAAACCTCCTAGCAATGCGGCAATCGTGAGTGCGGTCAGCAAGAGCCCCATACTGTTCACATAGGCCTGAAGCACAAGCGACCTCACAGGAATCAGCGCACCACTCTGGCTGACTACCCCCAGCTGTCCGGTCGAAAGCAGGCGTAGGAAGGATCTCGATTCAGCCCAGGCGATCTTCGTTTGGGAGCTTAGATCAAAGCTTGGCACGACCGCCGATGAATTTGCAGCCATGCGCATCCCCATATGGACGAAGAATATGATCAGGAGCACCGATAGCACCAGAAAAGCGGAGCGCCGGAGGAGGAAACGGATCATCGGTCAATTTTGCCCATGGAGTTGATCTGGATAAGTTGGCCGGGTATGCGTGCAATCATGAACGCTATTACCTCATGTATTCCAGGTTTGATGGGCTAAGTTTCCAATTTAGACTGCCTCGGTATCTGACCCGGGACGGCTCACAATAATATCCTATAACTACAACCCGGGTCTGAGTGAAGTTCATCAAGCCTAACAATGATCATGTTCGAATCTGATGGTATCCACAATCACAAAGGCTGCATGCTCAGCGATGCCGGGAATCTCCTGTACAATCGGAAACATGAGCACGGATGGCTTCCATAAGGCGACCTCGCAGCGTGACATTAATACCGGCATATCGTGGCTGGCTCAGGCTGAGACCTGTGTAGATAAGACCCTCGAAGCGTTCGGCATAGACCGCCTCAGCCCACTCGAAACCATCCAAATCCGACCCTGGTCGGCCATCGCCCGCTGCGCCAGCAATAGCGGGGATCTGTACTTCAAAGCATGTGGGGAACGATCTCGATATGAGGTCAGTCTCGTCGAGCTGCTCGTAGAACGGCATGCGGACTGTACTCCGGAGATTCTGGCGGCAGACCACGAACACGGCTGGCTGCTGATGAAAGATGCGGGCCCGCGTTTACGCGACCAGCTGGATGAGGAGAACTGGCTTTCCCACTGGAAACGCATCCTCGCCCGCTACGCTGAGCTCCAAATTGATCTTGCCCAGCTTCAACCGGAACTGTTCCAGCTTGGAGTGCCGGATCGGCGTCTGCCGCTGCTAACCGAGAGGATTGAGGCGATCCTAGATGAGCCCGACCTCCTGTTGGCAGGCGAACCAGACGGCTTGACCCAACTCCAACGGGGTCAATTGGTGGATCTTCTGCCCCTGATTCATTCACGCTGCAGTGAGCTGCAGGCTGCGGGCATCCCGCATTCCATCAACCACGGTGATTTTCACGATGCAAACATTTTCGTTCGCGGCGGGAACTATGTCTTCCTCGACTGGGGCGATGCCAGCCTGGCCCATCCCTTCTTTTCCTTGCGCACGGTCTTCGTGAGCCTGGAACATACGCTTGGACTGGAGGAAAACGCACCGATCTCCACCAGCCTGCGGGATAGCTATCTCGAAAGCTTCAGCGAATATGGGACCGCGGATCAGCTGATCAGCGCGTTTGATCTCGCCAGCCGGCTCTGGCCGATCGGCTCACTCCTGTCCTGGCATCGTTCGCTCAGTGCCTGGCCAACCGAAAACCGAAACGAATACCGGGAGGTCATCCCATCGCTGCTGCTCGAGCTGCTCGAAGCCAACCGCGATTGATCATGGACACTTCAACGACGTTCAGTACATTCTCCCCTCTTCTGCAAGGCCTGGTGCTCGGCTTCTCAATTGCCGCCCCCGTCGGACCAATCGGAGTACTGTGCATTCGCCAGACATTGGAGCGCGGCTGGCGAACAGGCTTGCTGACCGGTCTGGGCGCGGCCACCGCCGACATGCTCTATGGGGCTATAGCCGCTTTTGGGATTACCTTTATCTCGAATGCGCTGCTTGCGGGGCAATCCTGGCTGCGACTCGCCGGGGGGTTGTTCCTGCTCTACCTGGGCGCGAAGACGTTTTTTCGTAAAGTGGAAGCGGTTCCCCAGGAAAGCGGGACACAGCCCGATCGAACCGCGTTTCTAACGACCTTCGCTCTCACGCTGACAAACCCGGTTACGATTTTCGCTTTTGCGGCGATCATCGCCGGCCTTGGCCCGGGTCACCTGGGTACCGGATACCTGCCGGCCCTCCTGCTGGTACTAGGAGTATTTCTTGGCTCCAGCGCATGGTGGCTTCTCCTGAGCTCAAGCGTTAATCTGCTCCGGCACAGGGTCGGGCCACAAACATTGGCCTGGATCAACCGCCTCTCGGGGCTGACGGTTTTCATTT
>Ga0315553_10002652_pt1 | contig 14260 bp, 8 predicted proteins | sample SalMarSW160140MG_FD_203099 | JGI IMG/M metagenome (GOLD analysis project Ga0315553, IMG submission 203099) | Salt marsh sediment microbial communities from the Plum Island Ecosystem LTER, Massachusetts, United States - Salt Marsh Sediment SW1601-40 ... | reverse complement strand
TTCGTCAGGCTCGAGCGCGGCGAGGGCTCCGGCAACGAGGCCAATGTCCGGGTTCTTGTGCGCACGAGTGCCGGAGAGCGCTGGCTGACGGCCGGTTGGGTGGTTGGCACCGACGGGCTCCACAGCCTCGTGCGTGACGCCGTCGGCATTTCGTTCGACGGGCACGACTATGCGCTGCACTGGGGTGTGATCGACGCACACCTGGACGGTTGGCCATTCCCGGGTGATGCGAACGCCGTGCAGTTCGATCCGTTCCTAATCGCGATCCCGATCGGGGGCGACAGACGGCGCATCTATTTCCGCGCCGATCCGGACACTACGCACCAGGTCGAGCACATCAAGCAATGGCTTGCTGAGCTCGCACCGGGCATTTGGCTCGAGGATCCCGACGAACCGCAGCTTTTTCACACGCATTGCCGCGTGGCCGGGCAATTCCGTGCCAGGCGCGTCCTTCTTGCCGGCGATGCGGCTCATGCCTGCAGTCCCATCCAGGGGCACGGCATGAACACCGGCATTCAGGACGCCTTCAATCTCGGCTGGAAGCTGGCGCTGGTCGCTGCCGGCCACGCACCGGAATCGCTGCTCGACTCATACGACGCCGAGCGCCGTCATGTCGCCGAGTTGGTCGGCGCCGGCGGCGACGACGCGGAGGCCATGGCCGCCAAGGGCGATCCCACGGCAACGGAAACGATCGCCGCGGCGCTCGCCTCGGAGGACGGTCGCCGCAACGCTGCCATCGGTGAATCGGAGACCGGATTCGGCTACGACGATAGCCCCATTATCGACGCGGTCGGCCCACAGCGACTTTCGCAACTCGGCACACCCGTGGGATATCGCGTCGGCGACGCCGGCTCCATCGAAGGGCGCGACGGCGCGGTGCGCCTGCACGAGCTTCTCGCGCATACCAGCCACACGCTGTTCCTGCTCCTGGGCGACGCCGACGCGGTGGCGGTCGACGCAGGGCTGAGCCTGGTGAGAAACGTCACCGGGCGTTACGGCACCCATGTCATTGCGCACGTGGTGACCTCGAACGCGGTCGCCTGCGAGCGCGATGCCGGCGAGCTGCTCCTCGACAGGAACGGCGCCATACATGCGCGGCTCGCCTGCGGCGAGCCATGTCTTTGCCTCGTGCGTCCCGATGGCCATCTCGGAATGCGTTGCGTTCCTCCGTCGCTGCAGGCGGTCGAAGCCCACCTGGCGCGCATATTCCGGTTCGGGCCATGACCAACATCGAGGCCGACGAGATTGTGCTCCCGGAAGGCCGGGACCGCACCTGGACGCGGCGCGCGATCGAGTTGCTGCAGGGATTGCCACCGCTACGCCGATACACATCTACTCAAACCGGTCTTCAAGGACTCCGGGGAATATCGCTTGAAATCAATGCCGTCGCGGGCCTAGCAGCCACAAGAAGCGGGGCACACGGGAGGAAGAAGGAATGACCAGCCGCTACCGCGAGGTCTACGAAAGCTGGCGGAGGAACCCGGAAGGGTTCTGGGCCGGCGTCGCTTCGTCCGAGATCGACTGGTCGAAGCCGTGGGATAAGGTGTTCGACGAGAGCCTCGGCGTCTACGGCCTCTGGTTCCCCGGAGCGGAGTGCAACACCTGCTTCAATTGCGTCGACCGCCATGCGGCAAAGCGGCCCGATGCACCGGCGATCATCTACGACAGCCCGGTCACCGGCGCGAAGAAGACGATCAGCTACGGCGAGCTGCTCACGGAGGTGCAGGCGCTCTCCGCGGTGCTGCAGGACTTCGGCGTCAGCAAAGGCGACCGCGTCATCCTCTATCTTCCGATGATCCCGGAAGCGGCGTTCGCGATGCTCGCCTGCGCCAGGCTCGGCGCCGTTCATTCCGTCGTGTTCGGTGGATTCGCCGCGCCGGAGCTGGCGACCCGCATCGACGACGCCAAGCCGAAGCTCATCGTCTCCGCGTCCTGCGGCGTCGAGCCAGGCCGCATTGTCAAGTACAAGCCGCTGCTTGACGCGGCGATCGAGCACGCGAGGCACAAGCCCGACGCCTGCCTCGTCCTGCAGCGCGAAGAGGAGCGCTGCGCGTTGACGCCCGGCCGCGATCACGATCTCGCCGAGGCCATGGAGAAGGCACGCGGGCGCGGGGTCGAATGCGTGCCGCTCAAGGCCACCGACCCGCTCTACATCCTCTACACGTCCGGCACGACCGGCCAGCCCAAAGGCGTCGTGCGCGACAACGGCGGCCACATGGTCGCGCTCAAATGGTCGATGAAGGGGATCTACGACATCGATCCGGGCGAGACCTTCTGGGCGGCGTCCGACGTCGGCTGGGTCGTCGGCCACTCCTACATCGTCTACGGCCCACTCCTTCATGGCTGCGCCAGCGTGCTTTATGAAGGCAAGCCGGTGGGCACGCCCGATGCCAGCGCGTTCTGGCGGGTGATCTCGGAGCACAACGTCGCAGCGCTCTTCACCGCGCCGACGGCGTTTCGCGCCATCCGCCGCGACGATCCCGACGGCGCGTTCGTCAAAGCCTACGACCTCTCCAAGTTTCGCACGCTCTTCCTCGCCGGCGAGCGCGCCGATCCGGCTACGATTCAATGGGCGGAGCATCATCTCGGCCGGCCGGTCATCGATCATTGGTGGCAGACGGAGACCGGCTGGTCGATCTGCGCCAATCCGGTCGGGCTCGGGCTGATGCCGGTGAAGTACGGCTCGCCCGGCGTGCCAATGCCGGGTTACGACCTTCGCGTCCTCGACGACGCCGGCCACGAGGTCGATGCCGGCACGCTCGGCAACATCGTGGTGAAGCTGCCGCTGCCGCCCGGCGCGCTGCCGACGCTTTGGAACGCCGACCAGCGCTTCCGCGATTCCTATCTCAGCGAGTTTGCGGGGTACTACAAGACGGCGGACGCCGGGTACAAGGACGCGGACGGCTACGCCTTCGTGATGTCGCGCACCGACGACATCATCAACGTCGCCGGGCACCGGCTGTCGACCGGCGCGATGGAGGAGGTGCTCGCCGGCCATCCAGACGTTGCGGAATGCGCGGTGATCGGCGTCGCCGATCAGCTCAAGGGGCAGGCGCCGTGCGGCTTCGTCGTGCTCAAGGCCGGCGCGACACGCGAGGCCGTGGAGCTGCAGGCGGAGTGCGTGGCGCTGGTGCGCGACGCGATCGGCCCGGTCGCAGCCTTCCGCATGGTGCACATCGTGAAGCGGTTGCCGAAGACGCGAAGCGGCAAGATCCTGCGCGCCACGATGCGCCAGATCGCCGACGGCGAGACGCCGAAGGTGCCGGCGACGATCGACGACCCGCTGATCCTGGAGGAGATCAGGGACGTACTGGGCCTCGGCTAGGCGTGACCTCTTTCGTCGTGCTGACCGTCATGTCCGCTTTCCGGCGCAATTGCGATGTCATCGGGCGGCTCAGACCGTGCGAGAAGCAGACGTCTGGACCCTGGATGGTGACTTCATGTTGGTTCCCATCTAGAAGCGGCGCATTCTTCCGCTGAGGTCCCGTCTTGCCGTCGTAGCCCCCGGTCTCAACAGACAATCCTGAAGAGCAGCCAGAGAAGCTAATCGCTTTTCTGAATATATTCGTTCGCTTGGGGTGTGGCTTGAGACCGGACTGGCGTTTCAAGACGTGCCCCGCACGCCCGCTTCGTCGGGGCCGACCCCTTACCAAGTAATTGCCACTCCGCACCCCGTCGGGTGAACTCGGCCGTCACCGCCATGGCGAACTTCCGAATGGAAGGCCAAGGCAACGTGACCGGAGCACATGATGTCCACTGGACGGTGGAACCAATCGCTTCTCCCGACCCATGGAGACAATGCAGCAGATGCGGAGAGCCCAGGCCGTTCGTTTCGAGCGGCAAGATCAGGCTGAATGCCAACGGACGCAGGCTGGACGCATGGCTCATCTATAAGTGCATTGCATGCGACGGGAGTTGGAACCGGCCTCTCGCCGAAAGGGTAGCGGTATCGTCTGTCTCGGCAGCAGATCTGCGAGCAATGCAGCAGAGCGATCGGGACTGGCTGCGTAAACGGGAATTCGATCTGGTTTCGCTCAGGAGACATTGCAGTCGTATCGATCTTCATTCTGATCTTGTCGTGAAGAAGTTCTCTCCGCAGCCCATTCCCCCGGATTGGTCGACCATAGCCCTGCACATCGCGGCTCCAAGGCCGACGGGCATTCGTCTTGACCGCCTGCTTTCGAATGAACTCCCGATTTCGCGATCTGGTCTTCAGGCAATGTATCGAAGGGGCGGTCTGGAGATTGGCCCGGCTTCCAGTACGAGCTTGAAGAAGGCTGTCTTTGCACACGTCACAGTTTGGTTTTTTCGCGTCCAAGCTCTCGGACGAACAACGTGCGGCGTTGGCGAGGATGTCATTTGCATGATGACAAGAGCAGACCATCGCACACGGCGCTGAACGCCGAACTCACGGGTAAATTCGAACGAAGTCCTTGCGCCATCATTAACCCGCGTTTGCAACGAGTTCGGCTCCCGACAATGCGGATCGTTGGAGCGCAAAGTGCTGATTGGCGACATCCTCATTTCCCAAGGCCTTGTCTCGCAGGAGGATGTGGAGGCGGCGCTCGAACGGCAGCGCGCGCAAGGCGGCATTCTCGGCGAGCATCTGATCGCGATGGGAAAGCTCGACCCCGCCGACCTCGAGCGGGTGATGAAGAGCGCGCCGCCATCGCCGAAGGACCTCGACGATACGGGCCTCAGCGTCAACGACCTGCTGAACCTCGTCTCGAAGGCGATGTACAACGGCGCCGAGATGCCGTCGGTGATCGGCGGCATGCTCAAGCTGCCGGTGCGCGTCGTCCAGCTCGTTCTGGAGCAGGCGAAGGAGCGCAAGATGATCGACATCCTCGGCGCCGCCGGGGGCTCGGTCGCTTCGGAGCTTCGCTATGCGCTGACGGAGAAGGGCAGGCAGTGGGCCGCCGACGCGATCGCGCAGAACCAGTATTTCGGCCCGGCGCCGGTGCCGCTTTCGGCCTTCGTGGAGCGCATCCAGCGTCAGCGCATCACCAATGAGCGCGTCGACCGCGAGGCAATCGAAAAAGCTTTCGGCAATTTGATCGTCGCGGACGAATTCATCCATCGGATCGGGCCGGCGATCAATTCGGGCCGCTCGATCCTGCTCTACGGGCCGCCTGGGAACGGCAAGACGTCGGTCTCCGAGCGCATCGGCTCGCTCTTCAACGAGACGATCTACATCCCGCACTGTTTCGAGGTCGAAGGGCAGATCATCAAGGTGTTCGACCTGGGCATCCACCAGCGCATCGAGCGCGGCGGCGGACCGGCCGGCCGCGGCACGCTCCGCCGCCAGGATTTCGATCTGCGCTGGGTTCCGTGCAAGCGGCCGTTCATCGTGACCGGCGGCGAACTGACGCTGGAGATGCTCGACCTTTCCTTCAACGCGCTGGCGAAATTCTACGAGGCGCCGCTTCACATCAAGGCGCTCGGCGGCATCTTCACGATCGACGATTTCGGCCGCCAGCTGGTCAGCCCGGAAGCGCTTTTGAACCGCTGGATCGTGCCGCTCGAAAGCCGAGTCGAATATCTGAAGCTTCATACGGGAAAAAGCTTCTCGCTGCCCTTCGACGAGCTCGTCGTGTTTTCGACCAACCTCGCGCCGCGCGACTTGATGGATCCGGCGTTCCTGCGCCGCATTCCCTACAAGCTGGAGATCGCCGGCCCGACGGCGGAGGAGTATCGGCAGATCTTCAAGCTCGTCGCGAACGCCTTCGAGATGGAGGCGACCGACGAGATCGTCGACTTCGTCATCCACCATCTGCGCGTGGAGCACGACTTCCCGCTGGCGAGCTACCAGCCGAAATTCCTGATCGATCAGGTTCGCTCCGCCTGCAAATTCGAGGGGATTCCACCACAATTTCGGATGGACCTCGTGGCGATGGCGCTCGGCAACCTCTTCACCAAGGATTCTCCCGGATTTCGCGACCGCGAGCTGCAGCCGGCGCCGCTCGAAGCGGCAGCCTGAGCTTAAGCCCCCAACGTGTTCGGGTCGCGCCAGGCGCGCTCGAAGGGGAGCCGCCAGGCGTGCGGCGCGATGAGCTGGTGGATCGATTTCGGCCCCCACGATCCCGGCTGGTAGAGGCGCACGGGCGGCGGCGCGTCAAGCAGCGGGCTCGAGACCTCCCACAGCCGCTCGATGCCCTCCGCCGTGGTGAAGAGCGTGTGGTCGCCGCGCATGGCGTCGAGGATCAGCCGCTCATAGGCTTCGAGCACATCGCCGATCCAATTGGTGTCGTGCATGGCGAATTGAAGCGAGAGCTTGTCGAGCCGCATGCCGGGACCGGGACGCTTGCCGTAGAATGAGAGCGACATCTTCGAGGCGTCGGCGAGATCGAAGGTCAGATGGTCGGGCCCTTGTGCGCCGACGCCGGAGCCGACGGGGAACATGCTCTTCGGCGGCTCGCGGAAGGCGATCGAGATGATGCGCTGTCCTTCCGCCATCTTCTTTCCCGTGCGCAGGAAGAATGGCACGTCCGCCCAGCGCCAGTTGTCGATGAAGCACTTCAGCGCGATGAAGGTCTCCGTCTCCGATTCCGGGTCGACGCCGTCCTCGTCGCGGTAGCCGGTGTACTGTCCGCGCACGACGTTTCGCGGATCGAGCGGTACCATGGAGCGGAAGACCTTGTTCTTCTCCTCGCTGATCGGCTTCGGCTCGAGCGCGGTCGGCGGCTCCATCGCCATGAAGGCTAGGATCTGGAAGAGGTGCGTCACCACCATGTCGCGGAAGGCGCCAGTCGCCTCGTAGAAGCCGGTGCGCATGCCGAGCCCGAGCGTCTCCGGCACGTCGATCTGCACGTGGTCGATGAAGTTGCGGTTCCAGATCGGCTCGAAGAGACCGTTGGCGAAGCGGAAGGCGAGGATGTTCTGCGCCGCCTCCTTGCCGAGGAAGTGGTCGATGCGGAAGATCTGATCTTCGGTGAAGAACTCGTGCAGCTCAGTGTTGAGCTTCACGGCGCTTTCGAGATCCGTGCCGAAGGGCTTTTCCATGATGACGCTCGAGCGGGTGACGAGATCGGCTTCCGCCAGGAGCTTCGCCGCCGACATCGCGGCCTTGGGGGGGACGCTTAGATAGTTGATGCGGTGCGTCCCGCTTCCGAGCTCCTTTTCCGCCTTCTCGACCGCTGCCTTCAGCGCGCCGGCGCCGGCGGAGAGCGGCACGTAGTCGAGCGTTCCCGCGAAAGCGCCCCACGTGGCTTCGTCCTCCTTGCGCGTGTTGGAATGCGCGATCGCCTCGCGCGCCACTTGGCGGAATCCGTCGGCGTCGATGTCGTCGAGCGAGACGCCGATGATCCGCCATGCGGGGATGAAGCCGGTGCTGCACAGATGGAACAGGCCAGGCAGGAGCTTGCGCTTGGCAAGATCACCGGTCGCGCCGACGAGCACGACGACTTGCGGATCCCGCGGGCCGACACGTGAACCGTTCTTCGCCAAATGTTCCATCCCGCGCTGAGTCCTTCGTTGCTCACAGAGGCGAGCATAGAGCGTGCCAATTCGGGAGGCGGCGGCCTCAGAGTGCCCTTGCGCCGACGTGGGCGGTGCGTCCTTCCGTCCCGCTCGCAGTTTGATCCTTGTCATGGAGCGTTAATGTGACCTGATTAACGTCTCCCGAACGCGCCCGGGAAGCCTGGGATCACCTGGTGTTTCGCGGGGTGCGTCACGAGAAGAAGCGCATGCGCGCCGGCCGCACGAGGCGACAGTCAGCTAAAATGCCCGAGGTGCTCACCGCGCCTGCGGCGGCTGATGCCTTGATGGACGAGGTGCTGGCGCTGCGCGCCTCCGTCGCCGATGCGGCCGCGCCGCTGATCGCCCGGCTCGGAGCGGACGCGGACGACCCGGCGATCGAGAATCTCGCGCACTATCTGGCACTCCGCCACCACGACCTTCGCGCGCTGCAACGGCAGCTCATGCGTCATGGTCTCTCCTCGCTCGGGCGGCTGGAAAGCCGCGTGCTACCGACCCTCGACGCGGTGCTCTTTGCGCTTTCCGCGCTGACCGGTCGGCCGAGCCCGTATCCGGAGCCCACGGAAGAGGCATTCTTCGCTGGCGAGGTGAGGCTTGCGCACGCCACCGACGCGCTCTTCGGGCCGCATCCGGCGCACCGGCGCACGCGCATCATGGTGACGCTGCCGAGCGAGGCCGCGCGCGATCCCGCTCTCGTCGCCGATCTCGCGCGGCGCGGGATGGACGTGGCGCGCATCAATTGCGCGCATGACGACAGGGCCGCGTGGGAGGCGATGGTCGGCCACGTTCGCGCGGCGAGCAAGCATATCGGCCGCCGCCTCACGGTGCTGACGGACATCGCCGGGCCGAAGATCCGCACCGAGGCGGTGCTGCTTCGCGAGCAGCACCCGAAGCTTCAGGCCGGCGACGCCTTTCGGCTTGTCGCCTCGGGGCCGCCGCGGGCGAGCGACGACGTGCAGTTTTCGGCCGCCGTCTCGCTGCCGGAGATGGTGACGCGGCTCGAGGCCGGCCATCGGCTCCTCTACGACGACGGCAAGCTCGAAGGCGTGGTGGAGCGCGTCGACGACGGCGAGGCGGTCGTACGCGTGCGCCGCGCCAAGGCGGGCGGCACCAAGCTCAAGCCGGAGAAAGGCATCAACCTGCCCGACACCGCGCTCGGCCTTTCGCCGCTCACCGCCAAGGACGAGGACGACCTCGCCGCCGTCATCGAGTGCGCCGACATGATCGGCTATTCCTTCATCAGTTGCCGCGAGGATATCGATCTCCTCGAGTCTGCGCTGGAGCGGCGCGCCCTACCTGGGAAGCGGCTCGGCCTCGTCGCCAAGATCGAGCGGCCGGAGGCGGTGAAGAACCTGCCGGAGCTGATCGCCCGCGCCCGCAGGCGGCCCTTCGGCGTGATGATCGCGCGCGGCGATCTCGCCGCCGAGATCGGGTTCGAGCGCCTCGCCGAGATGCAGGAGGAGATCCTGTGGATCTGCGAGGCCGCGAGCGTGCCCTCCATCTGGGCGACGCAGGTGCTGGAGGATCTGGTCAAGCACGGCGTGCCTTCTCGCGGCGAGATGACCGACGCGGCGATGGCGGCGCGCGCCGAATGCGTGATGCTCAACAAGGGGCCCGCCATCGGCGTTGCGGTCGAGATGCTCGACCGGCTGCTCGCGCGTATGGACGAGCACGTCCTCAAGAAGACGCCGACACTCCGCGCCCTGAAATCCTGGTAGGAAGCGCCCGCCTCGCGGGCAGAGAGAGCCAACGAGTCGGCAATGCGCCTGCCCGGTGCTAAGAGCGGCCGGACGGAGGTGCCAGATGTCGCTTGAGAACAAGGTCGCGATCGTCACCGGCGGTGCGAACGGCATCGGCTTGGCGGTCGCTAGGCGCTTCACGAAAGAAGGCGCGCGCGTCGTCATTGCCGACATCGACGAGGACGCCGGCAGCCGTGCGGTCGAGGAGATCGGCGCGCACGGCGCCGCGCGCTTCGTCCGCTGCGACGTCGGCGACAAGACCGACGTGGACAATCTCGTTGCTGCGACCGTTGAGAGCTGGGGCTCGATCGATGTTCTCGTCTCCAATGCCGGCATCGTTCACGGCGCCGATTTCCTCGATATCGCCGAGGCGGATTTCGACCGCGTCATCCGCGTCAACCTGAAAGGGATGTTCCTTGTCGGCCAAGCGGTGGCGCGGCAGATGGTGAAGCAGATCGAATCCGGCGGCGCGGCGGGTGCGATCGTCAACATGAGCTCCATCAACGCCGTCGTCGCGATCGCCAACCAGGTACCCTATTCGGCGTCGAAGGGCGGCGTGATGCAGCTCACCAAGGTGATGGCGCTGTCGCTCGCGCCGCACGGTATCCGCGTCAACGCCGTCGGGCCGGGCTCGATCATGACGGAGATGCTGGCGGCGGTGGCGCGCGACGAGGCTGCAAAGAACCGGGTGCTTTCGCGCACGCCGCTTGGGCGGATCGGTGACCCGGAAGAGATCGCGTCGATCGCCGCTTTCCTCGCATCGGACGACGCGAGCTACGTCACTGGCCAGACCATCTACGCCGACGGCGGCCGCCTGCCGCTCAACTACACGGTTGCGGTGAAGGAGGACTAGAGGCTTCGGCGGATGTCTCAATCGGCATCCGGGTCCGGCGTCTCCACCGCGGGGCCCGGCAGCGCCCAGCTCTGGCTCTCGACCCACGCGCGCTCGTGGGTGTGGCGAAACGCTAGCAACGCTTCCAACTCCGCCTTGCCGGCTTCGGGGGTGGCCGTTGCATTGCCGAGGGTGAGCCTGCTGGCGGCGAGCGCGCATAGCCTCGCGTGTTCCAGTCCAAGCTGAAGGAACTTCACTCGCTCCGTCGCCTCCGGGTCTGACGCCGCGGCATCCGCGGCTTTGGCGAGCAACGTCTCACCTTGCGCGAAGCTCTGTTGCGGATATGCGACGTGCGCGATCTTAGCCGCGCTCCTCCAACCGGAAGCGCCGAAGGCCGCAAGCGCATCGTTGTAATTGGACCTTTCGGCGGACGTGTACTCTTCCCAATGATCAAAATACGCCTTCACGTCCGCTGCCGCGGGTCCGAAGGCTGAATAATATTCGGCCAGTAACGTATCGGCGTCCATCTCCGGGCGCGCTTGAAGGCGCATCAGCAGATAAAGAGTCGGCCCCTGCGTCGCCCATTGTCCCGTTAGGGAATCAAAGTCCGTGCCGATCAATCTGTTCTGCGCGGCGTTTTCGAACTCGTCGGCGAACTGGTGGGCAAAGATGTAGGGCATGCAGTAGCCGGCGAGAAAATAGTTGGTGCGCATGAAGAGCCTGGCACCGGTATCCGCCCAGCCCCGCCACTGTGCCTTGAGCCACGCGTGCTCTTCGTCGCTGCGCGGGAGGCCCCAGGACGACGGACAAAATCCGATCAGGACATTCTCGCCCAATTTGACGCCCGACGTCGGCGCGGCGAAGTAGTTGAAGTAGGCGTAACCGACGACGATCGCGTTCGGATCATATTTTGCGGCGATCTGCTGTATGGCCAGCCAGGAACGTGCGTAACGATCCGAAACGAGAGGCAGTTTGGCGATCTTCGACTTCGGCGAAATGAAGTCCCGGTAGTCGGCCGGCTCCGGACCGTCGAGGGCGGTGCATATGTCGCACTGGCAGAGGCCGGGAATGTCGTTCTCAACGGCATTGACGAAGCTTAGAGTTTGTCCGTGCTTCCCGCCGCCATGCTGCCGCCACTGCACAACGATCTCTTCATGCAGACTTGGATCGGAAATGCACATCGAGAAGCGTGCGCCGGGCTTCACCGGGCCGCGCTTGCCGTTCACCAGCTGAAACCATTCCGGATGCTCGGTGCCGTACTTATCCCACCAGTCCCCGAAGGCATGTCCGTAGCTCATCCGCCAGCGGCGTCCCATCCGGTGGCGGCGCAGAAAGACGGTTTGCGCCTGCATGTATTCATCCGCCGCCGCGGCGGTGAACCCCAATTCAGGATGCTCTTTGCTCTTGAAGCCAGCGCCGCCGCGGACGTGGCGCTGCACCAGCCGAGGCGCGACGACGAGGTCGACCGGCGGAATCACGACACTCTCGGCTTTGGGAACGAACGTTCCGAGCTTACCCGGCCACAGCCATCGAACCGCGAGATAGCGCTCAAGAAACTCGTAGACGCCGAAGAGCGTGCCGGCCGATGTGTTTCGGTCAAGGGGATCGCCGGAACCGTCCGCTCCGGCGATACACAGATGCTCGCCGACTGTTTTGATGTTCGATGTCTCCAAGGCCAGCGCGTCGATCGCAAGTCCGGCTTCGCGCGCAAAGCTGGTGTCGCCAAGAAAGATCAGCGTGCCGGCGTCGCTCGCCGGCGAGACAGCGCTCTCGGTCGAGACCAGAGGCCGGGAGCCTGTCGCCCTCTCGATGTGCCAAGCGAGCTCCTCGGTGGCGTACCGCACAGACGCCTTTGGCTTGTCGGGCGTTACGAGCGTCGCCGCAGGTTTGGAGTCCGCGATGATCAGGACGCCGGCGGCAGGCTGAGCACTGGCAATCGCCGGAACGGGAATGCCCGCCCAGCGCAAGAGACCCGCGATCGCTCCTTGCGCGAACGCCCTGCGCGATATTCTTGGCACAACAAGACTCTAACTTCTGTTTCCAGAGACGATCGGGGACGCGCCCGTTCAACGACGCGAGGCCCTGAGAGAAGTCGTAAATCTACCAGTTGGCCCTGCGGTCTGGAAGCCGCGCGGCGCGACCGGAGTCGCGCACAAGCTCGTGAACGGATGCCCGTTGCCGTTAACGGTAATGCCGCCCCGAGGCGCGAAGCTGCGGATCGAAGGCGAGCCGGTGGTGGGTGTCTGCCGCCAGATGGGACGCTTTGTCGCCCACGAGTTTCGCGACGGCTAGAACGTCGTGCGTCCGGCGCGCACGCGCTCTTTCGGCGCTGCGAAGAGGGCGCTGATCTCCTGGCCGCTTCGTCCGACTACGACGACGCCGTCGCCGGCCGCGACTGTGGTGCTCTTGTCCGGGGCGGTGATGGCATCGCCGTCGCGGCGGTTGAGCTGCACGATGAAGAACGCGCCGCGCGCGCTCCTCGATCTCCTCGATCGTCAGATTGGTGAGCGCGCCGTTCGGCGGCACGACGACGACTTCCGTGCTTAGTCCCAGATTGCGCAAAGTGCGCTCCAGCTCGCGCATGCGCTCCGACTCCCGGACGAAGCGGGCCGTTTCGGGAAAAGAGAATGGTCTCGGCAATTCGCTCGGCGCCGATATGGGTGGGCAGCACGACCTTGTTGGCGCCGGCATGCATGAGCTTGCGCTCGGTCGAGACGGCGTCACCGCGGGCGACGATCTCGATGTTGCGGTTCAGGTTGCGTGCGCTCAGCGTGACAAAGACGTTGGCGACGTCGTTGGGCAGCAGCGATGCGAGCGCGCGCGCGATCGATGCCGGCGTCCTCCAGCGTCGTCTCGTCGGTGGCGTCGCCCTGAACGCAGAGATAGCCCGCGTCGCGTGCCTGCTCGACGCGTCGGTCGCTCTGCTCGAGGACCACGAAGGGCGTGCCGCCGTCCCTCAGTGCTCTGGCCAACTCCACTCCGATGCGGCCGAAGCCGCAGATGATGACGTGGTTCTCGAGCTTGTCGATGTCGCTTTGCATACGCCTGCCTCCCAGAAATTCTTGGAGCGGACTCAATGTGAAGAATTGAACCAGAGCGCCGGTGAAGAAGATCATGCCGGTGCAGCCGAACCCCATCGTCGCCATCGTCAGCACATGCAGAAACGGCGTGTCGATCGGATGCACTTCTTCGTAGCCGACGGTGAACACCGTCAGCGTGACCATGTAGAGTGCGTCCGGAATGCTCCATCCGGCCTCGGCATAGCCGAACGTGGCGGCCGCCCAGACGACGAGCATGAAGACCGCAACCCTGACCAGGTTGCGCGACGGATGGGCAAGCAGTCTTTCCATCGCAGTGCTTGTCTGGGCTCGTCCCCATTCAGCCTGTTCGTGGCGCGGAATCGAGATGCAAAATCTCGGCCAGCAGCGACTTTCTTCGTCTTCCTGAAGACTCCTGACAGAGAGCTGTCAGGAGGGGTGTGCGATGACTCTCTTCCAGGATTGGGAGAGTTGGCAAAGAACGCGATTGGGGAGGCACAGGCACCTTTGGCGTCTGACCGTTCGCCGGCGGAGTCCGATGTTCTGATTGTCGGCCGGTTCGACACTCCGCGAGAGGAGCAGCGGATCGTGACCTTCATCGATCTGGTCGAATCGACCGGGATTGCGGAGCGGCTGGGCAGCGTTCGATTCTACGCGCTGCTCTCGGATGTCTTCACGTGCCTTTCCGAGGTCGTGGCCGGCTTCGGCGGCGAGGTGCATCGCTATGTCGGCGACGCGCTCATCGCGACGTGGCCGCTCGGCACCTGCCAGGAGAACGCCCGCGCGATCCGCGCGCTCTTCGTCTGTTGCGAGGCGTTGGAGTCGGCAGCTCCTGATCTCTTGCGCCGGCACGGGCATGTGCCGGAATTCCGTGCCAGTCTCCATTGCGGTCCGCTGGTCGCCGCGGCGTTCGGCGCTCGCAAGGGCGAGGTCGCTCTTGTCGGCGACGCCATGAACACTGCCGCGCGGATCGAGCAGGCCTGCCGGGCGACGGGTCATCGCGTGCTGGTCTCGCGGGCGGTTTTCATGCGCACCGCAATGCCGGTCAATGTCTCGGCCACGAGCATCGGAACGCACGTGCTGCGCGGCAAGACGGAGCGCCTCGAGCTTTTCGCGCTTAGGCGGCGCGCAGCCGGAGAAGCCGGTTCGTGTCATTCCCTGCGCGCCTGTGCCTG
>Ga0315553_10002651_pt1 | contig 14264 bp, 12 predicted proteins | sample SalMarSW160140MG_FD_203099 | JGI IMG/M metagenome (GOLD analysis project Ga0315553, IMG submission 203099) | Salt marsh sediment microbial communities from the Plum Island Ecosystem LTER, Massachusetts, United States - Salt Marsh Sediment SW1601-40 ... | reverse complement strand
ATCGGCACGCGGCCGAAGGCTCGGATGAATGGGGCGTTCGGCCCGACGAAGGCTTTGAGGTTAAGATGTCGGACGAGGAGGTCGGCCAGTATCTCCTCTTCCGCCGGTACCGCGACGTGGTGCGCCGCGAAACGCCCGCGCCCGAAGACGATGCCCCGCCGACCTACGACGATCGGGCTCTGGCCAAGGCGCTCGAGTACCTGACGCAAGAGCTTTCGCCGCCCTCCGAGGAGAAGAAACCCACGGAGGAGGAGAAACCGGCGGAAGCGGACAAGGCAGCCGACGCGAGCAAGTGACGTGCGCGATTCGCGGGGTTGCGGGATTGGCACCGTTCCCGACGCGCTCCGCTGCGCGTCGCGGCTAACCGGGAGCGGATCGCGGCTAACCGGGAGCAGATCGCGCTCGTCGCCAGAGGCGGATTGCGGCTAACCGGAAAGTAGCCCTCCCGGCCATCCACACGCCGCGTAAGCATGATCGTCCTCACGCTCGAAACGACCTGCGACGAGACGGCCGCGGCCCTGGTCACCGACAAGCTGGAGGTGCTGGCGGCGGTCGTCGCCTCGCAGGACAAGCTGCACGAGCGATTCCACGGCGTCGTGCCGGAGCTGGCGGCGCGGGCGCACGTCGAGCGGATTCTTCCGGTGATCCACGAGACGCTCCAGCGAGCGGGCGTAGCGCTCGATGACGTGGGGGCCGTGGCGGTGGCCACCACGCCCGGACTGGCGGGTTCGCTGTTGGTGGGCCTTTCGGCAGCCAAAGCGCTGAGCCTGGCACTGGGTGTCCCGCTCGTCGCGGTCAATCATCTGCACGCTCACATCTACGCATGCCGCATGGCGGCAGGACCGGGTGTGTTTCCCTGCGTGGGGCTGATCGTCAGCGGCGGGCACACCAGCCTGTATCGCTGCCAGTCGCCGTTCGACTTCCACTACCTGGGGGGAACGATCGACGACGCGGCGGGCGAGGCGTTCGACAAAGTGGCGGCGATGCTGCGTTTGCCCTATCCCGGCGGGCCGGCGGTGTCGCGGGCAGCCGCCAGCGGCGACCCGCGGGCGCACCGCTTTCCCCGCTCGTTTCTGGGCGACCGGGAGCGGCTGGACTTCAGCTTCAGCGGGCTGAAGACGGCGGTGCGGTACGCCATCACGGGTGCGGGACCGGGCGACCCCGCCGCGGTGGAGCTCACGGATCGGCAGGTGGCCGATCTGGCGGCCAGTTTCCAGGAGGCGGTGGTCGATTGCCTGGTGGCCAAGGCGATGGCGGCGGTAGCGCGGTGCGGCCTATCGACGCTGTGCGTGGGGGGAGGAGTAGCCGCCAACCGGCGGCTGCGCGAGCGCCTGAAGCAGGAAGCCGACGCCGCGGGCGTGGCTTTAACCATCGCTCCGCCCGAGCTGTGTACCGACAATGCCGTGATGGGGGCGATTGCGATCGAGCGGCTTCAGGCAGGGCAAGTGGACGATTGGTATCTGGACGCGGTGCCCGGCCTGGTGCGGGCGTAGCGAGCGCCGGTGTCGATGCATTCCGCATTTCGTCGCGCGCAAACCTGGGGCCCGGTGCAGTTCGAGCCGGCGAGGCGGCAATTCTTAACGCATAATTGCAGGTAGCAATTCGGCGAGTCCCAACGATGCGTATGAACAGGATCGCGGCCCCTTCTGAGCAACGTCGCAGCCCCTCGTTCCTGGCGCAGTGGCTGGGAATCGATACGCGTGCGCTGGCACTGTTTCGCGTGGCGCTGGCTGTGATTCTGCTTGTCGATTTGACGATCCGCTCGCACGATCTGGTCGCGATGTATACCGACGCGGGGTTTTTTTCCGTCGCCGACGCACGCGAGTACTTCAGCCGTACCGGCGACGAATGGCGGTGGTCGCTGCACCTGTTGAGCGGGTCGGTCGACTTTCAAGCGCTGCTGTTTGCAGCCGCGGCCATCTTCGCCGGGATGATGCTGGTGGGCTACCGCACCCGCGTGGCGACGATTGCGTCGTGGGTGCTGTTGGTATCGCTGCACAACCGCAGCCCGCTGTTGCTCAACGGCGGCGACGTGCTGCTGCGGATGCTGCTGTTCTGGTGCATGTTTCTACCGCTGGGGCGCACCTGGTCGCTCGACGCGCTGCGCCGTGCGAGACGCCGCTCAGCGGCGGGCATTCCGGGCGCGGGCGCCCAGGAAGCGGGCGCCATGTCGCCAACCGTCGTCTCGATCGCCACGGCCGCCCTGCTGATTCAGATTTGCGTGATGTACACGGCGACCGGGTTGTATAAGCTGCAGGAGGACTCGTGGCGCGACGGCGACGCCATGATCCGCTCTCTTTCGTACGAGCCTTACGCCCGGCCGATGGCCGACGTCGTGCTGACGCAGCCATGGCTCGTGCAAGGGCTTGGCGTGGCGGTTCCCTGGCTGGAGATCGTTGGCCCGCTGCTGCTCTTGCTCCCGTGGGTGGGGCGATACGCGCGGCTGCCCGTTGTCGTGGCGCTGGCGCTGATGCACGTGGGTATCGAGATGTGCATGACAGTGGGGCTATTTTCGTACGTTTCGCTGGCAGGGCTGATCGCATTCTTGCCGGCGAGCGTATTCGATAACCGGCTGATTCGGCGTATTGCGAGGTACCTCGTTCCGAGGGTACCGGAGCCACCAGTGGAAGCGGAAGTTGCAGCCGAATCGCCAGCGGCGGCGATAGCGGAAGCGATAACGGTAGCAGCAGGGGCAAACGGCTCGCGGCGGTGGGAAATGGCGGGCACCGTGTTTTCCATACTGGCCGAGGCCGTGTGCCTGTTCTTTCTCGTGTACGTGGTCGCCTGGAACGCGTCGTCACTGGCGGGCAAACGTACGGCGGCCAAATGGCTGATGCCCGAACGATTGCGATGGATCGGCAACGCCACGGCCGTGAGGCAGAAGTGGAACATGTTCGCCAATCCGTCCGGCAACAACGGGTGGTACGTGGCGCGGGCCACGCTGCGCGACGTGGAGGCGGACGACATCGACCTTTTGCGTGGCGGCGCCCCGGTGGACGAATCGAAGCCCGACCGCCCGGCGAGGCTGTTCCCCAATCACCGTTGGCGCAAGCTGTATCGCAATCTGGTCCCTACCGACAATCGGTCAGCCAGCAAAGAGCTGGTCCGCCAACTGCTGGCCGAGTATCTCTGCCGGCAGTGGAACCAGCGCCATGAGCCGGACCAACAGGTGGTGCGGCTGGAATTGCTCTACATCTTGCCCGAAGTGGGCGCGGATGCGGAGGACCGCGGACAGCTCACGGTGCGCGCGGCGGTCGTGGAGCTGCGCCCGGCGGAAGAGTCGGGCAACTTCGCCGATGCGCTGCGTAAAATCGAGCGTGATGCGCTGCGCAAAGACGAACGGGGCGAGTCGCCGCTGCCGTAGGCGCTTCGCTCAGTCGGGAGTGAGCAATCGCACGTGGACGTGCGTTTGCCGGAGATCAAGTGTCGGTGAGGTCGATGTCTTGGATGCCGCCGGCACCGGTGGCAAAGTTGAACGTGCGCACCTGGCCGATCGACGAGAAGAACGGTTGCGGCGTGATGCGCACGTAGCGGCGGTCGGCCGAAATAACCGCGGACGTCACGCTCAAGCTGGCTCCCTCGGGGAGCAAGGTAATCTCGGGACGGAAACCGACTGCACCGCGGAGCCCCGGAACCAATATCCGCCCATCTCGTACGGCGCGGCTCTGCGCAACGGCGTAGGCCAGTGCCGCGTCGGAATTCTCCAGCATGTTGAGCTGCTGGGCCAGAATGGTGTTGCCGATGGCGATATGCGTGCGAGCGGCCTGCGCCACCTGCTCTTCGGCGAGCGGTTCCGTACGTCGGCCACCAGCCAAGATAAACGTGCCGAGGGCGTCTTCCGTTCCCAGCTCAACCTGCTTGCGCAGTTTCTTCTCCTTGTCGGTTCCGTAGTTGGTGTACACGTCGACCGTCACCTTGCCCGCCGTCACCTTGCCCCAAACGCGCTTCAGCAAAATGCGGTACTGGCCGCTAAAGCCCTCGGGGCAAACGTAGGTTTCGGAAAACCCATCGGGCGAACTGTTGCCCAGATCGGAGTACGAATCGGCCAAGAGCACGCCCCCCGAGGTGGTTCGAGGCGTGCGGAACGAGCAGACCGAGCCCGAGGGTTCCTTAATCAACAGGTCGACATCGGCATTGCCGGTCCAGGTGATCTTTACGATACAGTCGCGCACCAGGGCCTCGCCCAGTTCCTGGTTGAACTGGCGGGCTTCGGCAGTTCGGTTCTCGCTCTTCAGCCTTTCCAGAGTTACCTTGGCCACGCGAAGAGCGTTTTCTCCGATCGCGCGGTGCTCCTTGGGCCAGGCTTGCCTGAGAATGCCCAGACAGGCCCAGCGGATGCCGTCCAGATCGTCGAGACGCTGCGAGATCGCCAGACCCTGCACGTAGGGCTCGGGACGAGTGGGATTGGCTTTGGCCACGTCGCGGAACAACTGAAGCGCTCGCTCGTCCAGCCCGATGCGCGACATGTACAGCGCCACGTACATGATATCTTCCGCGCTGCCGCTGAAGTCGACGGCCGACATGAGGGCCCGCTCGATCTCGCTCGAGGGGTAGTGGCTGGCCTGCATAGCCAGTCCCATTCCCTCAAACATCCAGGGTTGGGGCTGACTGTGGCGCAGGGCTCCCTGGATCAGGGCCACCACACCTTCAAAGTCCTCTTCGTTCATTAGCTCGCGGGCCGTTTGACGGACCGCGGCGGGATCCTCGTCGGGGTGCGAGGCGAAGTGGCGATCCCAGGCGTCGGCGGCCGATTCGTCCGCTTCGCGGTGGGGAACGATGCGCTTCGCACGAGCAGCGCGAGCCTTTGGTTTCTCAACGCGAGGTTCGTCGGCTGCGGTGCCCTCGTCCGAGGCCGCCGGAGCGGTTGCCGCCGCGGCGGGGGCCTCTTTGTTCTCGGTCGAGAGGATCAACTCATCGTCAACGGCCATGAAGCCGCCGCCGAGGCCACCGCCACCCAAGCCGCCGCCAAAGCCGCCACCGCCCAAGCCGCCGCCAAAGCCGCCGCCACCGCCCAGGCCACCCATGCCCATGCCCATGCCACCCCCCAGGCCGAACGCGTTACCTGACGTATTGCCCACGGGGATCACCAGGTCGCCCACCGGGTAGACCTTGGTGATCAGGTTGGTTTCGGCCGTCTCGGGCGAGGTAATGAGCAGCACTTCGTCCTGGATCACGTAGGTCAGGCCCAGGTCTTTCAGCATCAGCCGCAGCGCCGATCGTAGCGAAACACCCTTGATCGTTCGGTTGATCGGCGTACTGGTATCGATCGCCAATTCCGTCATGGCCGTGGCATCGATCTCGATCGGAATCTCGTGCGTCCGCTCGAGGTAGTCGATCACATCGGTGAACGGAGTCTCAATGAAGTCGAGGCTGGTATCCTGATCGAGCGCGGCGTAGATGCGCTGCTCGGCATCGCCGCTGCGGGCCAGGTCGACCGAGGCATACTTCTTGCGGCGGATCGTCAACTCGCGCCACACTTCGGGGTCGGGATAGAGGATCGGCGGCTCATCGGGGAATGGAATGTGCGACATCTCTGTCTGGTACAGAGCGTCGACGAATTTCTTGTGTCGCTGTTCGCGCAATAGCGCCGTCTTGGCCACGTTTTCAGTGAATCGCGCCGTGTACACGGCCGCCTCGGCCGCGGTGTTCTGTGGATCCAGCTCACGCACCTCCATGGCGACGTACGACTCGGCCTCGGCATAGCGGCCTTCGTCCATTAACGACCGAAACTTCTGCATCAGGCCTTTGATCTTCTCGGCACGCCGGGTCGTGTCTTCGACCAGCCGCTGACGCTCCAGCGCCGCCGATTCGATCTCCCGAAGCATCGCTTCTCTGGCAGTCCATTCGGTGGCGCGACGCTGCGCCTCGCGGGCGGCCGAGACGATTCGGTCGCGCAACTGGGCGCGGACGTCGGGGTCGAGCTCGGGCGCGCGCTCCACCTGCTCCAGCAACAGCTTCAAGCTCTGCGCGGCCTTCTCGGCGTCGGTGTTCTGGCGGGCCTGGTTGAGGCTGCTTTCGACGTCGGCCTGGATCTTCTGGCTGATCAGCCGCTGGTTCTCTTCCACTTTGTCTAAGAATTCGCCCTCTCGCTCTTCAAACGCTTTAAGAAGGCTGCCGGGCTCCTCATCGTCGGGGCCAACGAGCCGCAGGTCATCGTCGCCGCACGGCGTGGCGTCGACCTTCACTTCCTCGTCCTCTTCAGCAACCGAAATGACCGCCTGCGCGTGAGGATTGCCCGGATCGCTCTTCAGGGCGGCTTCGGCCAGCGTACGCGCCGACCGGCGATCGCCCGAAGCGAGTGCCTGTCCGCCCAGTTGGCCGAGCGTGCGCGACTCGTCGAGCAGTACGCGCCCCGATTCGCGCAAACCGGCCGAGCCGACGGTGGCCAGGCCGACTCCGCCATCCTTGCGCGCCATGTCGATGAGGCGAGGGAGAAAGGCCACGTCGTCGTTCGATTTCTCAGCCGATACTTTCCACGACAGGGCAACGGCTTTGCCGCCTACCTCGCCCTGGATGGCAATCTCGTGCGTGCCGGTCTTTTCCAAAGTGCCCACGAGGATGGTGTCGCGGTCGCCGCGCAGCGGGGGCATCACCGCCGGGAACGTTTCGCTCATGGCGTCGGGCAGCGTGACCGAGGTGAGCCACACGACCGTGCCCCGCGCAATCTGCGCGAGCGTCTGGCCGGCCTTCTGTGCGGAACCCGTATCGTCGGAATCGACGTACAACATTCCGCCCGTGTGATTCGCCAACACGGCCAGAAGGTACACGTTTCGCTGCGGTCCGATGGCGTAACTGGAAAGCGGCACGCGGCGGGCGACAAGTTGCCCGACCAACTCCGAGCAACGTTGCGCGTCAATCAGCCGCGCGTTGCTCACGCCGTCGCCGATGTAAACGACCGCACGCGCGGCGGTCGGCTCGCCGGAAAAATTATCGATCGCGCACTGGAGCACCTTGGTCATGTCGGTGGCGCCCAACGGAGCGCGGCGCTGGAGCTTGCGAATGGCCGCGTCCATCGCGTCGCCCTTTGGCGCCACGAACCCATCGCTCATCGCGATCGCTTCGAGATCGACCGCCGCAAGCATCACGCGATCCTCCTCGCGCAGCGAATCGAGCAACGATTGCAAAGCCGACAGCGCGTCGTCGCGGTACAGGCCGGTTTGGCTCGCCGACGTGTCGATCAGCACAAGCACTCGGCAAGGTCCGTCGGCTTGCGCCGGCACGTCGGGCATCAGGCTGAGAGCGAAGCAGGTTTCGCCTGACGGTTTCTGGTAGGTCATCAAGCGCGCTTGGCCGCTGGTGGAATCGGCGGGCGTGGCACCCTGCGTGACCGTCGACGACGCAAGGAAGAAGGCCGTCAGAAGCGCGTAAACGCACAGAACGCGTTGCGACATGGTGGAAACTCCAAGCACAGAATCAAATGGGAAAGGGCTTTCTCTGTTCCGCGTCGAAAGCCCTGCCTTGCCAGGTGACCCGCCGGCGCATGCGCTGTTCCTCGCGCAGTGGTTGCGCCACGTTCGTTCATTGTATTCTGACAGCCGAGTTGACGCCACCAAAAAACCCCCCGTTCGGGCCAGATGGCCTGAAATCGGCAGCCTTCCCACCCCGCAAACTCGCCGAGCGGCGGCCGGATCCTCCCCTTGTCGGGGGTGTGCGCGTGGGGGTTTGTCCCGAGTTTGTCCGGCGCCAGCGGGAGGGCGGACGGAGCCCGGGAATTAGGCGTTTCTGCCGGGGGGAATGCCCCCCAATATGGGCAGCGGCCTCATGACCGACGTATTCCGCCCGCACCCGCCGACGAGCGGCTCGACCCATTCGTTGGTCAGGCGACGCCGCGAGCGGCCCAGCTAACCGGTGGGTTGTCAATCCCTTAGGCCCGATGCCCCTAATCGGGCCAGGATTCGGCCCCGGCACGCAATGGCGCGGGCCGGGTGGCCAATAGTATCTTCGTCGTGGCCAATAGTATCTTCGTCAAAGAGCAACCGTTCTCACCGCGCGATTATTCCGACCGATCGAGAGGTCGGCGCAGCGGGAAGCAGTTGGGAGGATTGGGGCAGGCGACGAGACAGGAAGGAGGGCATTCTACCTTTCAATCCTTGTGGCACTTGCCGCGCGGGCCCGCGCCGGCCGGTCGGTCGTGCCGGAGAGGCGGAGAAGCACGTCCGACGCCTCCTGCAAAGCGTATCCCGTTTCGCGCAACGAGACTGCGGCAGCCATGAGCAGGTCGCGGGGCGAGATTGCCCGTGCGACCGAGCGCACGGCGGCCGAAGAGATCGCAGCCGTGCCCGCAAGCGACGCCCCCCGCGCAAATGGCGTTTCGCCCGAAAGCGGCGACTGACGCAACGGCGGCGTCTCGCCGTCCCAGCAGCCGAAATGCTGCCAGGGACACTCGTCGTAGACGAACGGCATCGAATGGGCGGCTTCCGGCGAAACACACGAAGGTCCGTGTACGCTGCGACTCGGCGGTTGCGATCGAATTGGCGGTTGCGATCGACTCGGCGCCGCGACCACGACTTCGCTGGGCCCATCTTCTTGGTGCCACGCGGCGTCATCGTCCGCCACCGTCGCAGTCCGGTCGCAATCATCCGACGAAGCCCATACGTCGGCGGCGCCGCGTGACTCGATGCCGCTTGGATTGGAGATCGCGGAAGGGGACGCTACGTGCGCAAGCCACGTCACCGCGCCCAGCGGATTGGGGCATACTCGCGTGCTTGTGTGTTCGGCCAGCCAGTCCACTGCTGCCCGCACTACGTCGGCACGCGCGAAGATGAATTGCGAGCCCCACTTCGAACAGGCACGTCTCGCCACGTCGGACCAAACGAACGGATGGCTCGACGCCCCGCTGTCCGCCGAATCGCTCACTTCGCCGCGTGCGATCGATCCGTACACCGCCTGGTCGTAAACGGGATCGTAAATGGAACGATAGTCATAGGCGGGCTCCGTCGGGCGGTGGGCCGGCCAGTGGTAAGTCGCCCAATTCTGTTCGTACGGGCAACTTGGCGGCAGCCCCGATGCCAGCGGGCAAGCGTATTCGGACCAGGAGAGCGGGAGTGCCACGGCGGGCAGAATTTCGCCGTACGTCGTCGAACCGGGCGCCGCCATCGAGAGTAGAAAAGCACAAGCAAGGGCCCAGGCAGGACAAGGGCGTTGCATGCGGAATCTCCTTGGCTTGGTCGCCGCATGGATGCGGCGCTCTTGAATTGTTGTCGCCGCGGTGCGGGCGCTTACGCTCCCGCCGCGGGGCTCTCGTCGGCCGGTAATCGGGTATCGGAGTCTGCCGTTTACGGGCATTAGGCAATCGAAGGGCCGTGGGAGAATCGGGCGACCCTTGCTGCCAATTCGCGCGACCGGCGAAGCGAGGGAATCTTTGGCGAAACGCCGGGAAATGACGCTCTTGCCGAAGTGGCACGCGCTCGCGGCTATGACAATGTGGCAAGCTTTCCCGCGCGAGCCGCCGTCGTCCCCGACTCCCGCCGTGCGCCGCAGTACCGGGTGTACCGGTACAACCGGGTGTTTGGATGGGAAATGAGGGCAGGTGTATTTGTCGGCAGCCGATAAATGCTTCTGTCACCCCAAGCCCACCGTCGCCCATGCACGCCAGCAAAATCGACACCAGCCAGCTCTGCATCTACGCGGGTGTGCTGCTCCTGCTCATGGGGGGCATTCTGCGCGCCGTCGATTCGTTCGTGCTCAGCGCTTCGACCACCCGCGTGCTGGCAAGCTGGACCGGCCCGCCCCCCGAAACGCCCAAGGGCGCCGTGCGGCAGATCGTGATCGACACGACCGCACCGCGACGCATCGTCACGCCCCCCGAGTGGCTTGGCTGGGCGCTGTTGTGCACCGGCGGCGTTCTCACCGTGCACGGCCTTCTGCACCGCTGGCGAAAATAGCTGCCGCGCCCGATGGCCGCTCGTAGTACGAGATTCCTCGCCTGCGGTTCACCACGCCTGGGGCGGCCATCGGCGCTTGCGGTTTCGCGATACCCCGGCGGGTCCGCTCGCCATACGATTCCGCGACGATCAAAAGCGCGGTTCCCGTCTCCGCCATATCCGTGACAGGCAGATAAGCGGAGACGATCATGAACGGTCGGCCTTGCCCGTGCCGCGAGCGGAACGTCCGCCTGGAGCGCGAACCGGCCCATCGCATCGTTCACAACTATGGCCATGGCGGCTCGGGCTTCACGCTTTCCTGGGGCTGCGCCCAGGAAGCCACGCAACTGGTCAAGAGCATGCTGAAAGCCGAGTGCGCGGCGTGAAACCTGCACCCGATAAGGACGCCTCACGCCGGAATTGGCGTGACAGTTGACTCCGAAACGGCTAACGTCAGGTTACCGTAGCGCCCTGCGTACGCATACGACGCGGCCTTCTGCCCTGGCCGGCAAGAGGTTCCGAGTTCCCGGCGCATCCGCCACTGCTGAGCGTGCTCGTTCCATCGCAATCGAAAAGTGCCCGACGAGGCCGATGCCATGAAGTCCAGTGCAATTGCTTTCAACTTGCTCGTCGCGGTGGTTGCGTCAGCGGGCGTTGCCGACGAACTCAAACCTCCCAGGGCGGACCAGAAACCCGACCCAGTATTTTGGAAGACTGAGCCCGAAGAGGTGACGATGCTGAAAACGGCGGGCACCGTATTGATGGGGAGCTACGCTCTCGACCCGACTGCCGCACGGTCGCTGCGCAAAATCGAGATTCTCAAACAAGCCCTGGACCGTATTGATACCCTGGCCGGCAAAAAACCCACGTGGGACAAAGAGAACGCGGAGCTCACGATAGGCCAGCTCATGGACATATACCTGGAAACCGCGCTGGCGTTCTACGCAGGCAAAGGCGATCGCGGCATGGGCAAACGCGCCGATCGTTTGAAGAAATACACCGACCTTGAAATCGGCGATCAACAGTTATCGAGCGCGCTGGTCAGCGTCGAGTGGGCGGCTGCCTGGGACGTGCCGTTGAAGCCGGGCCAGGAAGAGAAACTCGACGCGCTGATTCGATAGCGCCTCAAAATGATCCAAGCCGCTGCTCCATGAGGCCGTATGAAGACCGTCTCTGTTCCGCCTCAGGCCACGGACGTCAATGCGCTTCTCCAACAAGCCCGCAACGAGGACATTCTGGTGCGAGCCGCTGACGGCACCGAGTTCATGATCACGGTCGTCGATGAGTTCGACGAGGAGATCGCTCGCACTCGCCAAAATGCCAGGCTTATGGCGCTGCTCGAGCAGCGAGCCAAGCAATCGCAGACTATCCCGCTCGCCGAGGTGAAGCGGCAGCTTGGACTGAATCTGTGAGCGTCGTGGCTGAGACCGATTTCTCGGCGGTTGCAAGATGCCGACCCCTACCGGAAGGAATTCGCCGCGAGATCGAAATGACACTGGCCGTCGCGGCGCGGAACGAAGGGCAACGTCGAATTGGCATACCGAGTCGAGTATTCGCCGGAGACAGGCGAGCATCTACGGGTCCTGACGGCTCGCCAGTGTTCGATCGTTTTCGATGCCGTCGATCGCCAACTTGTTCATCAGCCGTCCGTCGAAACGCGAAACCGCAAGCCGATGCGGCCCAATCCGATTGCGCCGTGGGAACTTCGGATCGGCGACCTTCGCGTATACGTATGATGTGGCTGAGGAACCCGAGCAACTTGTAACCGTATTGGCAGTCGGCATCTAAGACCGCAACCGCGTGATCATCGGCGGTCAGGAGCTCGCATTATGAAGGTCGTAGAAAAGACCGACGCTACCGATACCTTGGCGCAGTATGCCGCGAATATCGAAAGCGGGCCGATCATCGTCACCAGCCAGGGGCGGCCAATCGCTGCTCTGGTGCCGATCGAGAATGCAGACCTGGAAACTGTCTCACTCGGCACCAATCGCTCGTTCCTCGAACTGATCGAGCGCTCGCGCGCCCGCGTGAAGGCCGAAGGCGGAGTTTCCAGCGAGGAAATACGCCGCAGGTTCGGGGCCACTGATCTGCACGGCGAGACTGGCCAATAACCGGTCTCTGCGGCGCCAGTCGCTGCACTACGCGCCAGAGTCACGGCACCTTCGCGACGGCGCTCGGTTCCATCTCGACGCGGGCGACATCGAATCCCACCGATCGCACGTCGCCGATGGCCGATCGAATCGCTTCTTCCAGCGACGCGGCTTCGCGATGGAAATGAATCTGCGGGACACCTGCAATGGTGGATATCGTACCGTCGTCGAATTGCCCGTACATTCGGTCGGCATCGTCGTCGGTCGGATCCGCGGTCAATACCAGGGTGAATTCATGTTCCTTCATTATGCGATCCCTCAATCCCCGTTCTCGCTAGTGCGGGCAGCGATCAACGCCGCGTCGCACCAAATGACCCACGCCTTCCGGCGTGGGCTACTATGTTCCGCAGGGCCAACAGTAGTAAGCAGCGCTATGAGATTGTGTGCGAATGGCACGCTACGCAAAGAACACGCTTTCGGCCGTCCGGCGGAGCAGCCAGTCGCGGTCGCCGTCGCTCAGGCCGTCGAGGCGGTCGCGGATGAGGGCGATCGAGTCGTGGTAGGTGTGGCCGTTCACCACCTGATACGGCGAGTCGCTGGCCCACATGCACCGCTCGACTCCGAAGGCGTCAAGCGCGCGGCGGATCATCGGCACCAGGTCGAGATACGGCGCCTTCTTTTTGCCCAGCGCGTAGTACGCCGACAGTTTTAGATGGGTGCGCTTGTGGCGGGCCAGCGCGCACAGGGCATCTACGTCGTGGTCGCGAATCTCGCCATCGACGCCGACCCGCGCGAAGTGGTCGATGACCACCGTGGTGTCGGGATACCGTTCGCACATCGCGGCGACGCCCGCCAGGTCCGCCGCGTCGATCAGACAGCACATGGCTTGGCTCGTCTCGGCGCCGCACTTCCACATGGCGGCCATGCCCGGGCCATCGAGCCACTTTTCTTTGCGAATCCACGAGGTGATGCGAAAGCCGTGCACCTGCCGCGGCTTGAGCTCGCGCATCACGCGGTCGGGGTCGGGGCGGGTGTCGTCGACCATGCCCACCACCGAGAAGATTCCTTTGCGGCGCTCGGCGGCGTCGATGAGGTACGTGTTATCCCACCCGTGGTAGATGTGGTGCTGGATCAGCACGACGCGGCCGACGCCCTCGGGCCGCGCGATCTTGAGCAGCTCTTCGTCGGTGAAGCTGGGGGGATCAAGGTCCTTGGCCGTCTTCCCCTCGGCCAGCGGAAACTGCTCGACGTCCGGCGACCAAATGTGGCTATGGGCGTCGATGTACTTCGCGGCCGGTTCTTCGTCGCCGTCGTCGGCGCGCGTGCTACATCCGAGCGCGATGCCCGCCATGCTCAAGGCGCCGATCGCACCGGCCTTAAGCACTTGTCGGCGAGAGAGAGCGACGGGCGCCGCGGGTGACGATTCGGGCATGGAATAATCTCTCGACTCTCAATGATCGCATGAATACACGTTAGCGCGGAGTTGACGATTTCGCCCGAAGACCCGTGCCCGCGCTCCGCAGCGCGTCGCGGCTAACCGCGAGCCTCGCACGCGCTCCCAATCCCCAATCCCCAATCCCCTTCAGCATGTCCGCTCGTGCGGGAACGACGCGCCGCGCGTTACCAGCCGCGGACGGCGGAGTAGATGCTCCCTTGGAACGGACTGTTTCGGTCGTAATACATGCCGGGTCCGTGGTAGTACTGCCAGCGGTCGAACCGGTCGCGGTAGTAGAAGCTGTTGTGGTTCAAATGGTACGGCTTCGAGTAATAGGGGCTGGTGTAACCGTAGGCCGAATCTTCGGGATACTCCTTATGGCGCTGCGCTCGGCCGAAGAGCCGCGGCCGAGCACTGGCGACGTCAGCCATCGCGCCTAATGCGGCAAACACCGCCAGGGCAATCAATAATCGCTTCATGATACGGGTCCCTCCCTTGATGCTCGATCGAGCGCGCCGGCCGGACAAGGCGGGCCGGGTCGCTCGCCCCATCGTTCCCGCTCGGCTGCCCGTCGTCGTTCGTTTAGCATTATGGACCGGTCAAGGCACAGGGGCAAGATTCCGGCCGACCTCGCCGGTGCTGGAGATTGCCGACTTCGAGAATTGGCGGCACGGGGAATTAGCGACAACTGCCCATTTCATTCTCGCGCGTTGAACGCAAGGCCCCGGACTGCCACAATTGAACCTTCCACCCGGCCAGCGTGCCGGACCGCCGCCCATGTGGGACTCTTTGACTCGCCGGCGGCGCACCCACCGTCGATTCCCACCTGCTCGATCATGGGAGAGCACCGCGTGAACGTATCGGCCGATGTTGTTG
>Ga0315553_10002649_pt1 | contig 14266 bp, 11 predicted proteins | sample SalMarSW160140MG_FD_203099 | JGI IMG/M metagenome (GOLD analysis project Ga0315553, IMG submission 203099) | Salt marsh sediment microbial communities from the Plum Island Ecosystem LTER, Massachusetts, United States - Salt Marsh Sediment SW1601-40 ... | reverse complement strand
GTAGTCGATGGAGAAATAGCTGCCCGCGTAGATGGTGAACACGTTTTTTTCCGCCCCGGGCCGAGCTTCATAGAGAGTCCGGAAGGTCTTGGTGGAAAAGTTGATCCGCCAGAAATCGCTGGCCCCCAGCACCGACGGGAAGTAGGGGCTGATCTCCACAGAGGCCTCGGCATAGGTGCCGTCGTAGGCCTTGGTATGCCTGTTGAAGTGCAGGGCGTCGTAGGCAAGACCCGTGAACAGGGAGTTGCCGAAGATCCCGTGGGCGTCGCTGCCAAGGTAGAGGGACTGCCAGGTTTCGTGGCTCGCTTCGATGGCTGCAATCTCACTGTCGCTGCTTCCCCAGTAATGCCGTCCCTTCAGGTACCTGTCATAGCGGCCCCGGTAGTAGAGGAAGGCCTCCAGCAGGTTTCGACGCTCAGCCGGATTCCAGGCGATCCCCTGACGTATCCCCCCCTGCCACTGGAGGTTGGGACTGTTGAATTCCAGGTTTCCGTTCGGGTCCGCGACGTCCGCCGCTACCGTATTGGGTTTATAGTCGGTGTCCCGGAAGGTGCCGAAGCCCTCGTAGCCGCCGCCGACGGTGGCCTGGAGGATCGTATCCACCCCGTCGATCCAGGGTGCAAGTCGGTATCCCACGGTCAGGTCGATCCCTGTGGGGATCAGGTCCCAGCCCCAGGTGAAGTACCTGCGCACGTCCTCGATCCGATAGAAGAAGGGAGCGCTGCTCTCGGAGCCCGCCCTCTCCTGGGCGGCAACGGGATGTAGGGCCATTAGAAGCAGGATGGCTGCCGTCAGAAAACGGGTGTAACTTCGAGTATGCGGCAACGACTGATCTGGCGATGCGGTCGTCAATCGGAGAGCACCAGCACAGACTCGGGATAATAGCGAACCATGTTGTTTTCCAGGCACCAGGTGATTCGGGATTGGAGCAGCTGGTTCTTGGTTGTCAGGTCGATGTCCTCCTTGAGCAGTATAAAATCGATATCGATGCGCAGCGGCCGCAGGGGAAATAGGTGGCGGGTGCTCTTTCTCGGCAAAATCTTACCCTCTATGGTCCGCCGCACCACCTCCTCCTTGGTAAAGAAGGGGCGCTTGAACAGGTTGAAGGCGCTTCGGTGCTGCTGAAATGTCCTCTCCGATTGATCATCCGCCACATATATAATGCGAAGATTTCGACGATCCAAATCCGCTTCGAAATCCTTGAGGGCCCGGATAAGCAGGTCCAGGCTGTAGCGATCCTCCCGCATCTTCACCTCGTACACCTCGTGCTCGCGGGTGAGGATGGCGAAGCAGGATCGATGGGAGCGGATGTTATCCACCGCGCCCGGGTAATCATCGTGGACGGTCAAGGTCAGATTTTCCTGTTGGGCGAATGTTTCTAAAAATCGGGAGACGGGGCAGGGATCCAGGATCAGGGCATCCCAGCCGAACAGGCCGATCGACGGATCGTCGTAGTCCACCTCGTAGACCACGATATCCCGGCACCCCAGGGCTTTGAGTGCGGTTACCCGGTGCATGCCGTCCAGGGCGATGTAGTGACCCTGGTAGCGGGTCACGATGATGGGATTCTTCATGATGCCGTCATGGTCGATGTTGGTGCTCAGCTTCTCCGTCCATTCGGACACCACCCCTTCGTGCAGCAGGATCTCGGAAATCGGTATGATCTTGATCTTGTCGAGAACTTCCTTCATGTTGATGAGCTTAACCCGTTCGATTTCCCTGTTTCAAGGTGACGGTCGAGGGTTTTTTTCTGTACATTTACCTCCATGGTTCTGGCAATCGCCCTGAGCGGCGGCGTGGATTCCGCCGTGGCGGCTGTGCTGTTGAACAGGAAGTATCCCCGGATGGTTGGAGCCAGCCACGCGATCTGGCCGGGTTCCCGCTGCTGTTCCGCGGAGGTGCTGGATAGGGCCAGGGAGACCTGCCGTGTCCTGGACATACCCTACATACAGGAAGATCTGTACGAGGAGTTCCGGGATCAGGTGGTCCGGGACTTCATTCACTGCTATCTGGGCGGCAGGACCCCGAATCCCTGTGTGGTCTGCAACAAGAGCATTCGTTTCGATGCCTTTTATACGCGACTCAAAACCACCCTCGTCGATCGGAATTTGCTCGGCAGGGAGGAGGATCTGTTGTTTTCCACGGGTCATTACGCGCGGATCGTCGAGAGCCATGAAGGGTTCTTTATCGCCAAGGGAGTCGACCCGGGTAAAGATCAGTCCTACATGCTCTACCAGGTCCGCAAGTCGATGCTGGCCAGCCTGGTGCTTCCCCTCGGGGAGCACCGGAAATCCGAGGTTCTATCCATGGCCGACGATCTCGGTCTGCCCTACACACAGGTCAGGGAGAGCCAGGATGCCTGCTTCGTGGAGGGGAACTACGTAGAGTTCATTCAAAAACAGACAGGTCGCGATGATTTCCTGAGGGAAGGAGAGATCGTGGATCCCAAGGGCCGGGTGTTGGGCCGGCATCGGGGTACGATCAACTACACGGTGGGTCAACGCAGAGGGTTGGGTTTGGGCAACGGTCCCTGGTACGTCGCCCGCATCGATGCGGAGGCGAACAGGCTGGTGGTGGCCAGAGAGGCGGATGCCCGACGCAGGGAGTTCGCCATCGACCGCACGAACTGGTTTGTCGATCCCCCGGACCGCCCGCTTTCCTGCGCGGTGAAGATCCGCTACCAGATCGGTGAAATCCCCTGCAGTGTGGAGCCCGGGGACGGAGGATTTCGGGTTGTTTTAAAGGTTCCCCAAATCGTGACCCCGGGCCAGTCCGCCGTGTTTTACGATTCCGATCTGGTGTTGGGGGGCGGGATCATCCTCTGAAAGCCGCAGATCACAGGCGCGCGGTATCCACGGCATCCCGGGTAACGAAAAAGCGGGTGTGATCCAGATTCATCCAGGAGGCGGGCAGCTCGGAATCCCCCTTTAGTACCCTGGTCAGGGTTTGCCGTTTGTTTTCTCCGCTTACCAGAAAAAAGATCCTCCGTGATTGCTTGAGGAAGGCCGCGGTCATGGTCAGGCGGAAGCTCTGCGCCCTGGGGGCATATACGGCCGCTGTCAGCCCCGGCAGATTGGGGCTCATCGGCATGGCATCCCTGGTTGGATCAGGCGCCCCCCCGCGCATGGCCCAGCCGTCGGGAAAAAGCGATGCCGTGTGACCGTCCTCACCCATCCCCAGGATCAGGAGATCCGGGTATTTTTGCTCGCTCTCGAAATGCCCCTTGAGGATCTCCTCGTATTGCCGGGCTCGCCCTATCGGTGAACCCATTCCGGCCTGCCAGGAATAGATGTGATCCTCCGGGATATTCAACGGAGCGAGCAGGATTGCCCGGATCATGCCCTCGTTGCTCTCTCTGCTCTCTTGACCGACCCAGCGCTCATCACCGAAAAACCAGTGGATCTTGCGGCAGCCGTCGGGAAAGGTCTGCAACAGCTCCGCCATCTTCTGGTAGCAACCCCGAGGTGTGTTTCCACCGGCCAGAATGACAGCCGGTTCCCGTCCGGCGCTCAGATCATCTTCGATCGCAGCGGCCAGGATCTCTGCTGAGGAATTGGAGAGGTCCTGCAAATCGGCGAACACCTGTACCTTTTCCACGATATACCTCGCTTCTTCGTCTTCACCAACGACCTGAGTGTATTGTATCGTGATGGTGCGGAGAAGTTCAATGAAGCGTCTGGCGATTCACAATCCCTGGCCGGGGGCTCCCCTCTACTTCAAGAAGAGAACCACTTCCACGATGGAGGACGCCCGGCGGCAGTTCGAATCCGGCTGTCCCGACGGAACCCTGGCCCTGACAGATTTTCAGACCATGGGCAGGGGGCGGGTTGCCGGGCGCAGCTGGAACGCGGAAGCGGGCAAGAATCTGCTGTTCACGCTGGTGCTGAGAACCGCCAGGGGTGGAGAGGGGATCGGCGCCGCTCCCCAGAGATTGCCGCTGGTCGCCGGACTGGCATTGGCTCTGAGCGTGGAACATCTGTACGGGATATCCGTGCAGCTGAAATGGCCCAATGATCTGATCGTGGGGAAAAAGAAGCTGGCGGGGATCCTCTGTGAAGCCCTGGTCCGGGGCGACAGCCTGGGCCTGTTGATCGGGATCGGCTTTAACTGCAACCAGATAAGCTTCCCCCGGGAGCTCGAGTCCAAGGCCACCTCCCTGGCTCGGGTGCTGGGCAGGCAGGTCAGCCTGCCCGATCTGTTGCAGGAGGTGCTGTGGAAATTGAAGGCGAGCCTCGACGATGCGGATTGGCACGCCAAGGTGGTCGATCGCCTGTACGGATTGAACCGGGCTCATGCCGCAAGGCAGGCGCAGAGCGCGGGGTACGGCCCCCCGGGGTGCGTTTTGTTTCCCACTGGGAAGCGCGGTATCGTGCTTGGACTGAATCCGGATGGGTCCCTGCTCTTCCAACCGGAAACGGGTGCGCCTGTGTCGGTGTACGGAGGGGAGATCCGCTTTGTCGCCGATGCGGAACTCTGAGGTGAATCCTCAGGCCCTCGATCTTCTATCTTTCCTGACGGTGCCGCTGAAACGGATGGCGTAGGACAGGTCGAGCCTTCGGGCCGAGAGATTTGTCGCCGGTTGGGGCAGGTAGCTGCCCCCGAGGTTGGCCCAAAGCAGATACCTCCGGCCGCGGGGGTAGGGCCTTCCGATGGCCGCACTGCCTCGCGGCATGAACCGCTGTTTCTCAGCTCGGAACTCGATCTGCCCGACCCGGCTTTTCTGCCGCGGCGACACCTGCAGGTCCACGACGAAGTTGTTCTGTTGGAGTCTGAACCGTTTGCCTGACAACACGAAGACCCCCGGGCCGGAGGCTACGCTATGGCGGTACGGATCGCGATCCGGAGTCTCGACCTCGAGCCTGGGGCGGTTATCCTCGGTAAAGGAGCACAGGCAGAGTTCCAGGGGTGTGCTCTCGCTGACAATACCGGGGGCAAGGGTCGGGTAGCTGGCAGTTATGTCCAAAGCCAAGCCGCTGTGTTCATCGGCGAAGTAGTAATCCAGGATGATCCGAACGCTCTTCCCCTCCCTGCCGATGCGGCCGGAGAGTATGGAGCGCAGGCCCGTTTGTCCCTCCCGATCGAAGGAAAATGCGCTGTCGGTTTGCAGGAACTGCTGTTTGTTGTCTATAGTGAAAACCGACCGCCCGGGTTCCCCGGGAAGGACTGTTTTGCCGTGGTCGATCAAGTTGGACAGCCGCCCTTCGCTGAACGTCGCCTGTAGACCGACTCCGATGAGAGTGACGGACCCGGCCATGCTGATATTGGTGATCTCCAGCGGTTCCGTTTCCCTGGTTTTGGCCTGGTCGCCGCGGGTGTGCGGACCGGAAGGAAATGCTGCGGATATGTTATTCAACAGTTCTCGCATCTGCAGGTTGCTCTTTCGCTTTTTCTGCCGCAGGTTTTCGATCCGACCCCACATTCTGCCGTCGGAGCATCCGTCGAGCGGCTCGACGAACTTCAGCAGTTCCGCAGGATCGATCGGAGTCGGGGCAGATTCCTCAGTTCCCGCTGAAAACGGGTGGAGCTCCACCCGGCGATGCCTGGACAACAGGCGCAGCAACAGTTCTACGGCCGCAGGTCCGGCCGAATCGCCTCCGGGGCCGCCGTCGCTCACGTCGAGCATCGTGTGGAGAGCATCGGCCTTGCCGCAGGCGGACAGCAGCGCGTTGATCCCTGCCTGCGTAACCTCTTCGGGGCGCAGCACGGCGATCGGCTTCAAATTCACCCCGGAGTTCGCCCCCCGGATTGAATAGTCCGTAGTGGCCAGAGGTTTCAGCTCCGTCCCTGGACTGCTGCCTGGGGGAGGGGAGAAGCGGTACAGTGGGATGGGGATGCCTATCGTGGCGAATCCCTGACGGCTGTACGCACCGCCCACCGCTTCGGAATACAGATCCGGATACACGGGTAGGATAACCTCCGGTTGCGCGTCGAACAGGTTCTTGAGGGCCGGAAACCAGGGATTTCGGTAGCACCACAGCAGCTCACGCTGGAGCTCCTCCGGCAGCAACAGCGGATGAGGGGCTCGACTGAATCCGCTGGGAACGATCCGATCCTCACCCGCCTCGATCCGCCTCCTGATCGCCGCAACCAGATCGGCGGTCTTCCGGCTTTGCTTCTCCAGAACCGCCGCCACCGGTAAGTTCCAGTACAGTGGGATGGGGTTTTTCGTCTCCAACCGTTCGATTTCTTCCAGAAATCCTGCGGCTCGATTGCAGATCTGCCTGTCAGGACCCATTCCTAACCGCAGGCCGAGGTGGAGGCGTAGAGTGTGACCGTTGCTCACCCCTTCTTTGTAGCAAATCCGGTGGTAAAGTCAAGCGCTCCCGTTGCGGTCAAACGGGAAGAAGGGCGAAAAAAGTGCATTTTTTTGTTGATGATCGCTATAAGAATTTGTATCTTTCACTCAGGTAAAACTCTAGTTCCAATCACAATTTACAAACTTAACATTAAAGGAAGGGTTAAAGAGATGGCGAAACAGTTACAGTTTGACGAGACTGCCAGGCGGGCGCTGTTGAAAGGCGTCGACAAGATGTCCTCGGCAGTCAAAGTAACCCTGGGACCCAAGGGGAGGAATGTCGTTCTGGACAAGAAATTCGGCGCCCCCACGGTCACCAACGATGGTGTCACCATCGCCAAGGAGATCGAGCTCGAAGATCCCTTTGAGAACATGGGCGCGCAGCTTCTCAAAGAGGTGGCGACCAAGACCAACGACATCGCCGGTGACGGTACCACGACGGCGACCGTACTGGCCTACTCGATGATCAAGGAAGGTTTGAAATCGGTTGCCGCCGGCATCAACCCGATGGAGATCAAGCGGGGAATCGCCAAGGCTGTAGAGGTGGCCGTAGGAGACATCAAGAAGAGCGCCAAAGAGATCAAGGAAAAGGAAGAAATTGCCCAGGTTGCCGCAATCTCGGCCAACAATGACATGGAGATCGGGAACTTGATCGCCGATGCCATGGAGAAGGTGGGCAAGGATGGGGTCATCACGGTTGAAGAGTCCAAGTCCATGGAGACCCACCTCGAGGTGGTCGAGGGCATGCAGTTCGACCGCGGCTACCTGTCTCCCTACTTCGTAACCAACAGGGAGAACATGACCACTGTGCTCGAGGATCCCTACATCCTCATCCACGACAAGAAGGTCTCCAGCATGAAGGATCTGCTTCCTATCCTGGAAAAGATCGCCCAGTCCGGGAAGCCCTTACTGCTCATCGCCGAGGATGTGGAGGGCGAAGCCCTGGCCACCCTGGTGGTGAACAACCTGCGGGGTACCCTGAATGCCTGTGCGGTGAAAGCCCCCGGGTTCGGAGATCGCCGCAAAGCGATGCTCGAGGATATTTCCGTCCTGACCGGCGGCCAGGTCGTTTCTGAAGAGCTGGGTCTCAAGCTGGAGAACACGGAGATGAACCAGCTTGGTCGCGCCAAGACGCTGAAGGTGGACAAGGAGAATACCACCATCATCGAAGGTGCCGGCAAAGGCAAGGACATCAAGGATCGCATCGGCCAGATCAAGGTCCAGATAGAGGAGACCACCTCTGATTACGATCGTGAGAAGCTCCAGGAGCGGCTGGCCAAGCTGGCCGGCGGTGTGGCCGTGATCAACGTCGGGGCGGCCACCGAGGTGGAGCTCAAGGAGAAGAAGCACCGGGTCGAGGATGCCCTTTCCGCCACCCGCGCGGCCATCGAAGAGGGTATCATCGCCGGTGGCGGTGTGACCCTGGTCCAGGCCGTGAAAGCTCTCGACGCTTTCGACGTCAAGGCGCTCACCCAGGACGAGCAGGTCGGCTACAAGATCGTGAAGCGTTCCCTCGAGGAACCGATGCGCCAGATCGTGGAGAACGCCGGGTTGGACGGGGCTGTGGTAGTCGATCGTGCAAAGAAAGAGAAGAAGGGTTTCGGTTTTGACGCGGCCAAGATGGAATGGTCCGACATGTTCGCCCGCGGGATCATCGATCCCGCCAAGGTAACCCGATCCGCCCTGCAGAACGCCGCTTCGATCGCCGGCCTGCTGCTGACCACCGAGGTCACGGTAACCGATATTCCGGAGAAAGAGCCGGCCGGACCGGCCATGCCTCCGGGAGGCGGAGGAATGCCTCCGTACTAAACAGGAAGAGGTTGGTTGATCCGCCGATTCTGTGAGCCCCTGATCATCCGATTGCTGCACTGGAAAGCTTGCAGGAGAGCGGAGAGACCCAAGAGCCTATATAAAACCCCTGGGATCGGCAACGTTCCCGGGGGTTTTATTTCACTCCCCGTCCTGAACGCAGATTCTGTCGGTTCGGCAAAGCGGCTCGATCGAGGTTGGAAGGGGGGATCCATAGAAGGGGACTCCACGGAAGATATCCGCGGAAGCTGCCGAGCTTGCCGGGGGAGGAGCAGGTACGATACGATGGATGCCCGCACCTGGTCGCCGCGCGTCGGGCCCTGTACAGGCAGGCCTACCGCGTGTACAGGGAGGAGGCACCCTGGCTGTACCTCTACCAGCCCCACAGGCTCTGGGGCATCCGCCGTCCGTCGAGGTCGGCGGTGCGGGCCAACCGGGAAGCGGTGCTGCGCTTCCAATAGGAGCGAGGTATGACTGTTCTTTCCGCCGTGATTACTCTGATCCTGGTCATGGATCCCTTCGGTGGGATTCCGATTTTCCTGTCGCTGCTGAAGCACAGCTCGGCACGGAGGCGAAGGATGATCATCCTCCGGGAGATGGTCATAGCCCTTGGCATCCTGGTGCTGTTTCTGTTCTTCGGAAAGTTCATACTCTCGGGCCTGCACATCTCCCAGCCGGCCCTGAACATCTCCGGAGGCGTCATCCTCTTCCTCATCGCCCTGCGCATGATCTTTCCCAGACGGACGAAGGAAGAGGACAACGGCGAATCGGAGGAGCCGATCGTCGTACCCCTTGCCGTGCCCCTGATCGCTGGCCCCTCGACCCTGGCCACAGTGATCCTCCTGGCAACCGGCTATCCCGAGGCAATCCTGAGTTGGATGTTCGCCCTGCTGATCGCCTGGTCCGCGGCCCTGCTAGTACTGCTGTCAGGCGATCTGCTGAGGAAGCTTTTGGGCGACCGGGTGCTCCAGGCCATCGAGCGTCTGATGGGCATGATCCTCACGACCATGGCCGTGCAGATGCTGCTCAGCGGAGTGCGGGAATTCCTGCAATCATTCTGAAAAAAACCGCCCCGAGGTCCGTAAAAGCGACTCGGAGCGGCACGTGTCCCGGCTGCCCGAGGTATGCTCGGCTCAGAGAGCCGGCCGGCAGAAGCTTGGAGCTACAGGCAGCCAAGTCTCACTTGCTTGTTGACGTCGATCTGGCAGGCGTAGATAAACGCTATGGTATGGCCTGCTGGATTTCGATCTGGTACCCTTCGGGATCGTTGAACACGAAGGCCTTGATCTTCAGCTCCTGACTCTCGAACATCTCCGAAAGCTCATCCACACCGATCTCCCGGCAGTAGCTGTAGAAAGCGTCGACGTCGGGTACGCGCAGACAGATCTGGACGGGCTTGACCGGGTGGGATTTGTGCATCCCCCGGGTTTCGTCCACCACACCGACGTAACCGGCCTCGCTTATCCTGTAGATCTTGCACCAGCCCTGGTCGATCTCCATGGGAAATCCCAGGGTTTTTTCGTAGAAATCGATTCCCTTCTGCAGGTCTTTGTAGTAGATGAAGGTGATGAGTTTCTCCGCTTTGTTTCCCGGCAGCTTCGGCCGTTCCATCGGCTTCCCTTCCTTTCTTAAATGGACCATTGGTCCACATCATGGACTGTATAGAGAGCTTTATATACCATTGAAGTCAGGATCGTGTCAAAGGGTAAGAGCGCCGGTTTTGGCGGCGTTTCAGGCGGGTTGACGCGCGAAAAGGGGCGTGATATAAAAAATGAAATAGCATTCCACGATCCGGTCCTACACACTCCATCCGGAGCATCGAACCGGCTTTACAGGGCGGGGTAACACACGAAATGGCGATCTACAGCGAAGAAATAGCGGATTTCATCTGGCGAAACGGGGAGATCATCCCCTGGGCCGATGCCACCATCCACGTCAATGCCGTGGGACACGCCTCCGTAGCGGGCATCTTCGAAGGCATCAAGGCCTACTGGAACGAAGACCGGAAGGAGCTGTACGTGTTCCGCCTGGCCGAACATCTGCAGCGTTTCCTCAACTCGATACGCATGGTTCGCTACGGCTGCGAGTACGGCGGGGAAGAACTGCAGAGAGCCGTGCTGGAACTGCTCAGAGCCAATAAATACCGCCGCGGCGTCTATATCCGTCCCTACATCTTTCAGAAGGGACTGGTGCGGGAGCTGCTCCAGGCCCAGCCGGGAAAGGCCACGGAGCTGATCATCGATTCCTGGCCCTTCGCATCCTACCGTGACATGAGCCAAGCCCTCCATGTCTGCGTCAGCTCCTGGACCCGCATCTCCGACAACGTGATGCCCCCGCGGCTCAAGTGCTTCTCCAACTACCACAACGGCCGCCTGGCGGCCATGGATTCGGTGGTGGCCGGATACGACTGGCCGATCATGCTCGATGACCGGGGCAAGGTCACCGAGGGCCCCGGTGCTTGCCTGCTGCTGGTGCGCGGGGGCAAGGTCATAGCACCCCCTGTGACCAGCGCCATTCTGGAGAGCGTGACCCGGGAGACGATCCTCACCCTGCTGGAGGAGGTATTGAACATCCCCTTCGAGCAGCGGGAGGTGGATCGCACGGAGCTGTACGTTGCCGAGGAGATCTTTTTCGTGGGTACGGGCTGGGAGATCATGCCCGTGGCTTCGGTGGACAGGCTGCCGGTGGGCAGCGGCCGGACCGGTCCCATCACGCTGCGCATCGCAGAGGCCTACCGCAATGTGGTTACCGGCCGGGATGAGCGGCACCCGGAGTGGCGGACCCCGGTGTGGAAGGCCGAGCCATGAGGTTCGAACGGGAATTCCGGGCGCCGGACCTGCAGCCTCTGGTGGCGCCGAAGTCCATCGCCGTGGTCGGAGCGTCGGAAAATCCAGGTCCGGGTCTGCAGGTTTTGGAGAATCTGAGGCAGCTCGGCTACAAAGGCAGGATCTACCCGGTGAATCCCCGCTACCAGGAGGTGCTGGGGCTTCCCTGCTATCCCTCTCTGGCCGCCGTCCGGGAGGCGGGACACTCGGTGGATATGGCGGCGATTCTCCTGAATCGGAACCTCGTTCTGCCTGTCCTGGAGGAAGCTGCGCGGATCGGCGTGCGGGCGGCCTGGGCCTTCGCCAATGGGTTTGCCGAGGCCGGGGAAGAGGGCAGGGTGCTGCAGCAGCAAATAACCGATCTGTGCCGCAGGCACGACATCCTCTTCTGCGGTCCCAACTGCGTGGGGATTCTGAACTTCAACGGCAAGGCAGGGACCTACAGCGCCCCCGCACCCAAAGAAATCGTGCCCGGTGATATCGGCATGGTCGCCCAGAGCGGCTACGTCTGCATCCAGGTGGCCAATGCCAATCGTGGTCTGGGCTTCAGCATGATCCTTTCGGCCGGCAACGAAGCGGTGGTGGATGCCACCGATTACATCGCCTACATGCTGGAGGATCCCGGAACCCGGGTGATCATGGCCTTCATCGAGCAGTTCCGCCGTCCCGAGCGGCTGCCCGCCCTGGCCCGCCGCTCGCGGGAGCTGGGGAAGCCGATCGTGCTGGTCAAGGTCGGCCGTTCGGAGATGGCCCGGCGGGCTACCGTCGCCCACACCGGCGCTCTGGCCGGCTCTGACGACGTCCAGGACGCCCTGTTCAAACAGCTGGGTTTGATCCGCGTGGAAGACCTGGATGAGATGTTCGAGACCGCGGAGCTGCTTTCGAGGTGGCGTGACAGGCTCCCCCGGGGAAACGGCGTGTTTGCCGTGACCCTTTCCGGAGGCGTGATCAGCCTGCTCGCCGACCTGGGGGAGAACCTGGACCTTCGATTTCCCGGCTGGACGGATGCGGGCCGCGCCCGGGTGCAGGAGTTCCTGCCCCCCTATGCGGGGGTGGACAATCCTCTGGATGCCTGGGGTTTCGGCAAGGTCGAGGAGGCCTACCTGCCCTGTCTGAGCGCAGCTGCAGAGCAGCCGGAGGCGGATCTGATCCTGGTCTCCCAGGACGTTCCCGGAGGCATGGCTCCGCGACAGGTCCAGCAGTACGCCGCCGTGGCCGAAGCGGCCGCCGCGGTGTACCGCGGCAGCGGCAAGCCCGTCGTGTTCCTCTCCAACCCCTCGGGGGGCTTCGATCCCACGATCCGGGGGATCCTGGATCGTGCGGGAGTGCCCCTGCTGCAGGGAAGCAGGGAGGGACTGCGGGCTGTCGAGCATGCCGTTACCTACGGGCGGTTTCTGGCCGGCGATCCTCTTCCCATCGCCTCAGCCGCGCCTTCGCCGGCGGCAGCGGAGGTCCGGACCCTGATAGAGGGGAGCCGGGGGGCTATGACCGAGTTCCGGAGCAAGCAGGTGCTGGCCGCCTACGGGGTGACCTGTACCCCGGAGCTGCTCTGCGGCTGTGCCGAGGAGGCGGTAGCAGCGGCCCGGGAGATCGGGACGCCGGTGGCGCTGAAAGTCATGTCGCCCCAGATCCTCCACAAGACCGAAGCCGGCATAATCGCCCTCAATCTTTCCGCCGAAAAGGAGATCCGCCGCAGTTATGAGCAGCTGATCGAGTCGGCCCGCAGCTACGACCCCCAGGCGCGGATCGACGGGGTTCTCTGCCAGCGGATGGTCTCCGGAGCCGTGGCCGAGGCGATCGTGGGCCTGCTGATCGATCCTCAGTTCGGACCGGCTGTCATCTTCGGTATGGGCGGGATCATGGTGGAGGTGCTGGGGGATCGCTCTTTGGGCGTTCCGCCCCTGGATCGTGATACGGCCAGGGGCATGATCGAGCAGACCCGGACCTCCCGAATCCTGAAGGGTTTTCGGGGAGCCCCGCCGGCGGACATGGAGGCTTTGATCGATGTTTTGATAGCGGTCGGGAATCTGGCCGTTGATTGGTCTGAACGGATCGAAGCTCTGGATATCAATCCTCTGCTGGTCATGCCCGAAGGCAAAGGGGCTGTGGCCGTGGATGCCGTGTTGGTTTTAAAGGAAGAAAAGGGGCAGTGATAATCAGGGCGCGATCTGCGATCCGAGGCGGATTTGCGCCATTTTTAATGTAGATAGGAGGTAGGAAGTTTGAAGGAGATTTTATCCGGAAACGAGGCGATCGCCCGAGGCGCTTACGAGGCGGGAATCGAGATCGCGGCGGGCTATCCCGGTACGCCCAGCTCGGAGATCATCAAGACGATCGCCCTCAAGTACGGAGAGGACATATATACGGAATGGTCGACCAATGAGAAGGTGGCCATGGACGCCGGCGCCGGGGCGGCCTATTCGGGCCGCCGGACCCTGGTCACGACCAAGCAGGTCGGAATGAACGTGCTCTCCGATTCGCTGATGTATGCCGTGTACACCGGCGCGGAGGCGGGGCTGGTGGTGGTGACGGCGGACGATCCGGGGATGTTCAGCTCCCAGAATGAACAGGACAACCGCTGGTACGCCCGCTTGGCCAAGATCCCCCTGCTGGAGCCGGCGGACAGCCAGGAGGCCAAGGACTACGTGGTTCTGGGTATCGAGCTGTCGGAGAAGTTCGACACCCCGATCCTGGTGCGAACCGTGATGCGCACCTCCCACTCTAAGAGCGTGGTTACCTTGGGTGAGCGCCCGGCGGGCAGGGCGGAGATCGGCCCGTTTAAACGGGATCCGGGGAAGTACAACTGCACGGCCAGCAACGCCCGGGTGATGCATCCCATGGTGGAGCGGCGTATCAAAGAGATCGCCGAGTTCGCCGATACCCTTTCTATCAATCGGATCGAGTGGCGGGATCGCTCCCTGGGCTTCATCACCGCAGGGGTACTGTACCATTATCTGCTGGACGTGTTCCCGCAGGCCTCGATCCTCAAGCTCGGGATGACCAACCCCCTGCCGCAACGGCTGATCCGGGAGTTCGCCTCCGGCGTGGAGCAGCTGATCGTGCTGGAGGAGCTGGACCCGGTGCTGGAGGAGCAGATCAAGGCTTTGGGCATCGCGGTACGGGGCAAGGATATCTTCCCCGCCTGCTTCGAGCTGCTTCCCGATGAGATCAAGCGTTACACCACGGAGGCGGGATTGTTCAAGCCCCGGACAGGGCAATCGCCGCCGGAGGACCGAACCGCGGCAAAGCAGACGCCGGAGCTGCCGATCCGCTCCCCGGTGTTCTGCGCCGGCTGTCCGCACCGCTCCACGTTTTACCTGCTGAAGAAGATGAAGCT
>Ga0315553_10002647_pt1 | contig 14270 bp, 16 predicted proteins | sample SalMarSW160140MG_FD_203099 | JGI IMG/M metagenome (GOLD analysis project Ga0315553, IMG submission 203099) | Salt marsh sediment microbial communities from the Plum Island Ecosystem LTER, Massachusetts, United States - Salt Marsh Sediment SW1601-40 ... | reverse complement strand
TCGCTGCGACGGTCGTTGGGTTGCCCATCTGGGCGAGCGCACTTCCCGCTGCGGCCATGATCGCCTACTTCGTGTGGTTGCCGCGCAGCGGGAGGTACGTTGTTCGCGAAGATCGGCCCCTGGCGCCGATGCGACGAGACGAGCGGAGCCAGGCGATCAGCGGCAGGGCAGCAACCTGCGCTTTCGTGGTGCAGACTCTGCTGGTCGGAGCAGGCATCGTCTGGGGCGCACTATCGCACCAGCAAGAGCTTAGCGGGTTCCTCGGCCTGGTGCTGGCCGGCGGTTTGATGACCTACCTGGTGGCTCAAGGCTGGCTGGCCGTTCGGAGTTGATCGTCAAGGGCCTCGGTCGCCTTGCGTCCAGGGGATTGAGGCCCCAATGTCCACACTCTTCGGCTGGACCCAACCGGCGAAGGAGTACTACGCGCCGACTGGCTCTCGCAGAATTGCCCGCTAGTCTACAGGAACCCCACGCCTTGCAGCAGGATCTCGTGGCGGCTCTCTTTCATCCGGCAGTGGCCAGCGGGAGATGCTGGACGGTGTCCGATGGCAAGAAGGGCACTTTGTTCGACTCTCGCAAATCCTGTCCGCCGCTCTCGTACGGCTCGATCCAGACCTGGTAGAGGCAGCAGTCGCTCAGACCGGTCAGTTCGCAAGACAGTTGGTCGGGATCGGTGATAGGAATCGGCGATGCCCCCTGGTCGGCATCGCCGCCGCCGTCGCTGGAGTAGCAGACGCGGTATCCATCCAGGTCAGGGTGTTGGGGCTTGTTCCAGAAGAGGTACGCCGTGCCGTCCCTCCATAGGCCCCGCAGCCTGACGTAGCTATCGACGTAGACGTAATCTATCTGGTCGTACCAGTCCTCAGGGTTCGAGGCGCCCGGCGCGCGATGTTCGAAGACGCCCAGTCCCGCGTTGGCCGCCAGTGCGAGATAGTCGTCTGCGTCGTCCGGCACTCCAGCCTCCGCCTTCAAGAAGTCGTACATCACGGAGTCTATGGCTACCGGGTCCTGGGAGAAGAGGAGGCTGCGAGGTGCGTCGTCGTCGAAGATGGCCCACCGCTCCGGCTCGGAGGACTGGTCGCCGCGGCTGCCATACAGCCCGTCGGCGATGGTCAGCACCGTTTTGCCCACGAAGTGCGGATTCTTGTAGATGTCCACCAGAGGGTTGTAGGTCGAGGTAAAGTCGTCCTCGGAGGGGAATGTGTAGCGGTGCAGAGCAGCGCAGTTGTGGATGCTCCCGAAGTGGTTCTTGAAGGAGAGAGTAACCCACGCACAGCAGTGCTTCTTCATGATGGGCATGTTGATCAGATACCGCGCTTTGACCAGAACGTTGCTGATATGCTGATCGGCCAGGGTTGGCTCTCCGGGTGGGGTGTCGAAGCTGACCGTCTCTGTGGAGCTGAAGCCCTGGGGGTTGCTGGTCGAGTCCCCCGAGAACTGGATGCCCGGGTAGTCGCAGCCATTCTTGAAGCGGGTGGGGATGGACCTCACCGCGTCGTAGACCCAGATGTCCGATTCTGCAACAGGGACCTCTTTGAGACCGGCGATCACCGCATTCACCGGCTCGATGAGGGCGTCGATAGCGTTGTCGCTGTCAGCCAAGGAACCGGCGTTATTGAAGTTGACCTTGATAGCCACCCTCTCGCCTGGGATGTAGTCGGGGAGCAGCGCCCTCCAGGCGTCTCCACGGCTCTTTCTCCCCGTGAGCTCCATGACGCCACGGTCCACCATCTCGCTGACCACATCCTGGTTCACGTAGTCGCCCCACCAACCGGTGGAGAAGTCCCAGGTGGTGGCCCGGGCGCAATGGACTTGCACCACCTTGGGTTTGGGCGCGCTGGGCGCTGCGACCAGGGGGAGGCGAGGTTTCAAGGCCGCCATACCCGCCAAGAGGGCGGAGAGCCGTAGGAACCGTTTGCGCGACACACGTCTGGCGCTGTGGGCACTTCTAGCAGTCATCAGGTTGTCCTTGTTGCCTGATCAGTGACAGGATCGCCCTATTGTATGCGCGGTGACAGCCACAGTCAATGTAGAAGCGTACCATTGTCGGTCGAGATGGTGGAAAATGGGGTCCGAGGTGTTGCCAAAGGTGGCCAAGACAGCTACAATACACTCTACTACGTTTGCCCATCGCTCGTCGGAGGAGTCACGATGAAGGTCCGGACTTGTCTCACACTGTTGGCGGTTGTCTGTCTCGTGATGGGCGGCTGCACGATCCCATCTCTTTCCATCAACGTGGAGCCGGCCGAACCGCCCGAGGAGGAGGCCACGGCTCCGCCCCTGGAGGAGATCACGCCTCTGGTGGTAGAGACGGCCGCCCCTGAGGCCCCCACAGCGGAGCCTGAGGCGCCGACTCCGACCAACACTCTGGTCGTACCGTCGGCATCGGAAGAGACGGCGACGCCGGAGCCTCCGGCCGCCGCCCCCACTGAGGAGGCGAGTGAGCCGCCCCCCGAGGAGCCCCAGGCCCCGGCTTCGCCCATACCCACGGCCATGGTGGACCCGGAGCTCGTGGCGCTGTGGGAGTACGCCATGGCTTTGAGGGAAGAGGTGGCGGAGCCTCTGGAGGAGATGGTGACGGCCCTCGACGATCTGGGGATCGGGAGCGGGGCGGGAGACCTCGTCGCCATCTGCACGGGTGTGGACGTAGTGGTGGGGACCATCGCCGAGGTGCAGCAGGGGCTGGACCAGGTGGGCCAGCCGCCTGTGGACGATCCCGATCTACACGAGGCCTACGACGAGTTGAATCTTGCGCTGGACGACCTGGCGCAGGGCTTCCAGTTGGTGCAGTCTGCCTGCCAGACGATGAATCTGGGGGCGGCGTTGGAAGCGAAGGACTACCTGATCAGCGGGGGCCAGCACCTGGAAAACGCCGCCGAGGCTATCGACCGGTGGGAGGACAAGGTGGGGTTGTAGTCCTTCCCCGGTTGAATCCGCGCCTGTCGAGGTCGACCCTTGGCGGACGTTGTGGACAGTGGGAGGTGGTCACGTGGGCGGTGAGGAGGAGAGTGAGGGGGCGAAGACCCCAGAGAGGGTTTGCAGGGTCTGCCACCTTCCCTACGAAGGCGATGAGTGCCTGTGGTGTAAGGCCGAGAGGGAACACGCCTCTGCGGTGGTCGAGCAGAGAGGCCGGCGCTACTCGAGAGATGAGAAAGGGAATCTGGAGAGCGGCCAGACACCCAAGTTTAGCTGAACCCCAGCCCTCGTTCCTTGAGGCTCACGTACCTCTGCTGGCCGATGATCAGGTGATCCAGCACGTCCACATCTAGGAGCTTCCCCGCCTCCACGATCTGCCGGGTGATGTTCACGTCCTCTGGAGAGGGGGTGGGGTCGCCTGAGGGGTGGTTGTGGACCACGATCACGGCTGCGCAGTTGGCCCTCACGGCCTCGCGGAACAGTTCCCCCACCCGCATCACGGAGGCGTTCAGGCTGCCGATGTAGATGGTGGGGATGCCCAGGACGCGGTTCTTGGTGTCCAGAAGCACAACTCGGAGGTGTTCCTGCTCCAGGAGGCCCATTTCGAGCAGCAGCAGGTTGGCCACGTCCGCTGGTGACTTGACCTGGGGACGTTCATCGGGCGAGGCTACCATCAGCCGCTTGCCCAGCTCGAGGGCGGCCTGGAGCTGGGCGGCCTTGGCCTGGCCCAGTCCGTGGACGTCGCACAGATCGGCGAAGCTGGCCTTGGCGATCCCCGCCAGGCCGTGGAATTGCGCCAGGAGACGGCTGCCCAGGTTGATCACGCTTTCGGACTTTGTCCCTGTGCGGAGGATGATGGCCAGCAGTTCGGAGGTGGAGAGAGAACCGGGACCGTAGAACTGGAGCCTCTCGCGAGGCCGTTCGCTCTCGGGCAGGTCCCGGATCATGGTTTGGTACTCCACCAACTTTCGCTCCTGCATCCTTCCTCCTCCCTCGGAGTCCCCCCGGTTTGGCCTGTCTGCGTGGTCCTGTCCCCAGTCTACTCAGCCATGAAGCTCCCGGTCCAGTAGGGTCGCTCCGGAACCTGGCCCGCGTCCAGCATCTCCCGCCACGCCTCATCGGTGAGACGGTCGCTCATCGGCCAGGGGAACTCGTAGTGGGAGAAGACGCCGCCCTTGGTCAAGACCAACTGCCCTTCGATTTCGGCGACTACGTAGATCTCGAAGATACGTCCCACCGCCTCCTCCAAGACGAAACCCATGGGATCAGTGGCTACGTCGGCCACGACCGCCGCCTCTTCGTCCTCCAGGAAGGCCCGGCCCTCCACTTCGTCCTTGTCGGCAGCAGCGATGGTCAGCCCTTCCAGCAGGCCGCCGTAGTAGAGGATCACGTCCTGCTCCTCCTGGTTGAGAGGCGTGCCTGCCAACTGCTTCTCCGCGATGCTGGTCAGGTGGGTCAGGAGCAGCTCCAGGCGCAGCAGGTTGTCCTTGCTTTCCCACATATCCTCGCTGTCATCCAGCAGGCCGCGAGACTCCAGCCCGTCGATGGTCATTCTGGTCAAGGCAGCCAGACGGGCGAAGGCCTCGGGGTTAGGCTCCACGTAGCCTTTGACCTCGGGCTCCTCGAAGACTCCCCCTAGTTCGGCGTAGGCCTGCTTGGCGTAGAGAATGGTGTCGTGCTTGAGCTCGGTCCAGCTTCCCAGCGCGGTGTGCAGGTCCTTGCGGGTCCAGGCCTGATTGCGCATGAAGGTTGGGTAGGATTCGCCCTTGACCTCGATGAGGGGCTGGAAGCTGTACATCCAGGCCCAGTACAGGTTCTGCGTCCAGCTATCCAGCTCCAGGGCCGAGATCTCACTCTGCATCTTGTTCATTTGCTCGTTGAAGTTGAGATAGTGGGTCTCGTCCATCTCCTGGAGGATACGATACGCCTCCTCGGAGCCCATGGCGGAGAAGATGTCCAGTCCCTTGGGCAACATGCGGGGATCGTTGATCGTACCCACACTGCGGAAGATCATCTGCTGGAAGATGTAGGCGTCGATCACGAAGCGCTGGCCCATGAAGCGGAAGCCTTGCGTGGCCTCGTCGCGGTCTTCCCAGATCCAGACCCACATGGAGTTGATCTGGGGCGGAGGCAGCTCCTTCGCGGCGTCCACGAACAGCTCCAGCTTCTCTTCGTCGGTGAAGATGGTGGGGTCGTTGCCGAGAGAGCCGTAGACCTCTTCGATCAAAGGATGGTAGTCGTAGATGTCCAGATCGTCGCTGACCCCCACCAGGAACGAGGTCGGCTCGTAGATACGCTCCCAGATCTGCACCGCCGGCTCGCCCTCGATCTCGGTGTTAGCCAGGGCCTGGGCCATGAGCAACGCCGAGACTGTCTCGCTCTCTTCCTTCAGCCGGAAGTTGATGCGCCCGTACCACATCATGGCCTTGAAGTAGCGCTGCCGGGCCTCGGTCTTGTTGTAGTGGCCGCGGGGAACGTACTGGCTGTAGTCCTCGGGATAGCCAAGGATAGGGGAGGTCTCGAACCCTTCGTGGGCCTCGATGAGGGCCAGTTCCTCCTCCACCGTGGCACGCACCGCCTGCGGCACCTCAGAAGCGGGCTGAAGTAGACTCTGAGCCACCGCGAAGTAGGCCACGTTGCGCAGGGCCTCCTCCTGGATGGAGGTCCCGGCCAGCGCGTCGCAGTGAGCTTCGGCCGCCCAGAGCATCCCTGCGGTCAGCTTCTCCAGATCTGCGAAGAAGCGTTCCTCTTCCAGGGTTCGCAGCACCTGGTCGAAGAGGAGGTGGTAGACGTGGTAGACGGAGTCGGTGGTGATGAAGATGGGCACTTCCCCGTAGCGAGCCTCTTCGTATAGATGATAGAACTCCCTGTACTCTGCGGGAGCGACCACGAAGCCATTGGCGCTCAGCAACTGCCGCTGAGCGTCGGAGAAAGCGAATCTTCCGTCGACCATAACACCGCTCAGGTCCACGGGCAGCGAGTAGCCAGCGTAAGCAGGCGGAATCGCTACCTGCACCGGCTCGTAGCTGGCGAAGCCGGTCTGAGAGACGGAGATAGGGCTAGCCAGGTAACCGAGGCCCGTGCTGGGCTCCTCCGTTGGGCTGGGGGTGGGCTCGGGTGTGGGCGATGGTGCCGGGGTGGCCGTGGGTCGTGCGGTCGGCTCGAGGGTAGGGCTGGCCACGGGTTCAGTCGTGGGCGGCATCGTAGGCGGAGGCTCCGTGGGCTCGGGGCTGGGGGCTGCGCACGCACTGAGCAAGACACTGAGGACCACGATCCAGGCGAAAAAGCAAGACAGCAGGCGTCGGCGGGGATAACGAGTCATCTTTCCAGGCTCCTTTCCCTACTCAGCTTCTCTCTTGTACGAGGATCTCCACAATGCCGTCGCCGGTGACGTCCTGCAAGGTCAGGTGTTCGTAGGTGCCGCCAGGGCAACGCCACTGGAGGGCGAAGCCCCACCCGTTCCATCGCCACACGGCTACGTGGCCGGGGTCCTGGTCGAGAGTGTCGGCGTAGCTTCCTTCCAGGACCACCAGTTCGTTGGTCCCGTCGCCGTCCACGTCCCCCACGGCCAGCTCGCTGATAGGATCGGCGAGGGGGGAGCTGCACCACAACGGCTTCCATTTAGTATCCCGCCAGCCGTAGAGGAAGAGCTGGTTGCGGCGACTACCCTCCTCCCACGGCGACGGGAAGCCAAACGTGTCGTAGAAAATGTCGGGCTCTCGAAAGAATGGTTTCCAGAGCACCAGGGACAACTCCAACAAACCGTCGTTGTCCAGGTCTGCGACTAGAGAACGGCGCACATCCCAGGAGGGATCGCTCGTCCACAGGGGCTCGCTTCCACGATAGACCTGGGCAACGCCGTCCTCTAGGGTCACCAGAGCGTCAGCGTCGGCCAGTGTGGCCTGCAGCCCATTCTCTCCATAGAAGGCCGTGACCACTGCTTGGTCGATTGAGACAGGGCCCAACCACTCCGTGCCGCCTTGATAGGAGAAGGCCACCCAGTTTGGCTCTGCCACAGCGGCCAGTGGGCTGCTGGCAGCCCCATCGCTCTCCAGCAAGGCTGCTGGCAGCAAGAGCAGCAACAGGACCAGGGCGATGCTAAATCGGTTCATCAGTTGGTGTGTGGTACGCGCTTCGGCACAGTGCCAGGGGCCAAAGCCCTCACTACGAGCGTCGCCGGCAGGCGTTGACGAAGGTCTCGAACAACCTCCGTTGCTCCGGTCGCTCGAACATCCGCTCCGGGTGCCACTGTACCCCCAGGAAGAAGGCCCTATCGGTCATCTCCACAGCTTCGACGATCCCGTCAGCAGCCCGGGCCACGACCCTCAAGCCAGGTGCTAGCTTGCCCACGGCCTGATGGTGGGCTGAGTTGACCTCCATCTCGGTGGCCCCCAGGATCTGAAACAACCGGCTATCCTCTTCTAGGACGATGGAATGGAGGCTATCGTTCCCTGGGTCTTTGGGGGCGTGCTGAACCTTGGTCTCGAGGTGCTGGACGAGGGTACCCCCGTAGACCACGTTGAGAAGCTGCACTCCCATGCAGATGGCCAGAACGGGCATGGGCCGTTCCAGGACCAGCTCGGCCAGGAGCCTGTCGTTGGCCCATCGGCTGGGATGGCATTCCTCGGTCTGGGGATGCTTGGGCTGGCCGTAGGAGTCGGGAGGCACGTCCAGGCCGCCTGTGAAGGCGAGCCCATGCAGCCGCTCGAGGTACTGGGACAGGATGGCGCGGTCCTCGACGACGGGCAAGAGCACCGGGAGTGCTCCTGCGGCAATAAGAGCGCGGTGATAGGGGACGTAGTGCCCTATCAAGTCCCGGGCGGGATTCTGGGCATCGCTCTGGTACCGGCAGGTGAGTCCGATCAAGGGGCGCTGGCTTGGCATCTGTGACCTCCGGGCGCTATTCTAGCCCAATTGGTCCTGTACTTCAAAGCCCTCTGTCGTTGTCTCGGAGAGGGGGCTGGCGTATAATGGCGTGCGAGGCCGCTTGCGCTTCCAGGGCGCCGGTACGGAGCGCTGAGCGCCAAGAGGCATCGTGAAGGTCGGACCTTGGCCGGAGAACCCGCGGCAGGAGGAGGTATCGAAGCATCATGTTCCCTCCCGTCTTCCCCATCTACGTTGGAGCGTTGACCCCGCTGCACCCGTATGCTCCGCTGGTCTGGCTGAGTGGGGTGTTCTGTCTCTGGGCTACGCGGTACACCCACCAACTGGCGGCCAGGTGGGGACCCGTCTTCTATGCTCTGTCGGCGGTGATCCGGCCCCTGGGTATCCTGCTCATCGGCGCGGGCTGGCTGGCGTTGTATTCCCCCGGTCCCGAATTCATGATGCCTCCCGTGGGCACGGTGGGGTGGCTGCCTTTCGGAAGCTGGACGGAGGCCCTGTGCTGGATAGCCATCGTCCTGTTCGCTGCCTTCGGTGCCTGGGCGGTGGCGGTCCTGGGGCTGCGGCAGTCGTTTCTGTACCGGCGTCTCGAGGATGGGCTGACCACGCGGGGACCCTACGGTCTGGTCCGTCACCCGCAGTTCCTGTCCGTCATCGGCATGACCTTCTTCGGCATGCAGTTGTTCAACCCGACGGAGTACCCCACCTTTGCCTTGAGCGTCTACTACCATTCCCTGGAGGCCAACTGGGTGCTGTTCACTGTGGCTCTCTGGGTGCTCTCCATTCTGGAGGACCGGGAGTTGGCGGCCCACTTCGGGAAGGAGTACGAGGAGTATGCGAGGCGGGTTCCTCGCTTGTTCCCCAACTGATATGAGACGGCCGCACGGCCACCGGATCGACATAGGATGGCGGAGTCCATGGCACCCCTGCTGATAATCCTGGGTCTAGCAGTCTCGCTGGTGGTGTGGGCGCTGGTAGCGCTGGTCTGGCGCTGGTCCACGGAGTTGATCAAGTGTCCCGAGCCCGATGAGCCCAGCAGCCCGGACGAATACGACCTACCCTTCATCGAGGTTCTCTTCCCTAGCTCCGACGGTCTGGGACTACATGGCTGGTTCATTCCCGCCGAGGGCGTCGATATTGCCTCCCTGGAAGAGTACGATTGGGCCACGGGAAGCAAGGGCACCATCGTTCTGGCCCACGGTCGTTTCGGGAGCAAGGACGCCGACCTGGAGTACGTGCCCTGGCTGAGAGAGGCTGGGTACAACTGTTTGATGTTTGACTTCCGGGGTCACGGTCGCTCCGAGGGCGGCTACACTTCCTTCGGCTTCCACGAACGGAAGGACCTGCTGGGTGCCCTGGACTTCCTTCGGAGCAAGAACATCTACACGGTGGGCGTGCTAGGCTTCTCGCTGGGAGCTGTCGTGGGCATTAGCACCGCCGCTGAAGGCGACGAGATCGTGGCCGTGGTCGCGGATGGCGCGTTCGTGGAGTTGAGGAGCGCGCTGGCGCGAGGGGCACAGGAGCGGCATCTGCCTGGGCGACTGGTGCGTGCTCTGGGCCCTTCCATCCTCTGGCTGGCGGGTAAACGGGTGGGAGGCGATTTGCAGCAGAGCGATCCCTTGCGCTGGGTGGACCGCATCGCGCCGCGAGCCTTGTTCCTCATCCACGGTGCGGAGGACCCGTACGTCTCTGTCGAAGACGTGCAGCGTCTGTACGAGCGGGCCGGGGAGCCGAAAGAGCTGTGGATCGCGCCGGGGGCCGGGCACCGTCGGGTGGACGAGGTCTACCCGGACCAGTATCGAGAGAGGGTGCTCGGTTTCTTCGACCGGTACCTGGCGACGGTGGAGGGAGAGAGAGAATGAGGAGTGGTGTGTTTCTGCTCGTGGTGGCTCTGTTGTTGGTGGCCTGTGGCACCCCTGTGCCCACAGCGGTTCCTGAGCCGCAGAGCGCCGAGGAGTACGTCGCGCGTGCAGAATCGTTCATCGAGGAGGAGCTGTATCCAGAGGCCATCGATGACCTCAGCGCGGCGCTGGAGATGGAGCCTCAGGATGCCGAGACCTACTTCCTCCGAGGGCGAACTCACTACGACTATGCAGTCAAGCTGTCGACCGACCTCACCGGCCAACCGCCTGAAGCCGTTCCCTTTCTCGACGAGCAAGTAGCCGAGGAGATGGAACTAGCCGTCGTCGACTATACTGCCGCCATCGAGCTGGATGCCCAGTACGCCAAGGCCTACAACAACCGAGGCAACGCCTACGCCACACTGGGGGATCTGCAACAGGCCCTGGCCGACTACGACCGGGCCCTGGAACTGGACGACAGCCTGGACCTCACCTACTTCAACCGGGGCGTGATCTACTACAAGCTGGGCAACTACGAAGCGGCCATCGCGGACCTGGAGATGTACCTGCAACTCATCCCCGAGGCCGAGGATCGGGCCCGCGTGGAGAGCCTGATCGAAGAGATGAGGGGGATCACCGAGCAGCAGTGAACGGCCGGGTCCTACCCGCCGCCCAGGTGGCGCAGGGCCAGCAGCAGGCGATCCTCTACCGACATCTCCTCGTCCGGCAGTGAGGCTACCGTGGCCCTGGCCTCCGTGTCGTTGTATCCCATGGAGATCAGGGCGGCGATCACGTCCGCGTCCGCCGGGCTGAATGGGGAAACAGGAGCCAGTTCCGCCGCCTCCAGCTTGCCCCGCAGGTCCAGAATGATCCGCTGGGCGGTCTTCTTGCCTATGCCGGGCAACTGAGTCAGCGCGTCGCTGTCGCCGGCGGCAATCGCTGCCCGCAGGGCGTCCACATGGCCTGCCGAGAGCGCGCCCAGAGCTACCTTGGGGCCAATGCCCGAGACGCCGAGCAGCGATTGGAAGAAGACGAGCTCCTTCCTGGTCTCGAACCCGTAGAGGGATACCTCATTCTCCCGCATGTGGAGATGGGTGTACAGTTGTACGTGCTTGCCGAGCGTGCCCCATCGGGCTACGAGAGGCGCCGGCACGTGAACCTTGAAGCCTACGCCTCCGGTTTCCACGACGAAGAAGCTCTCGCCTTTGTCGGTGACCGTTCCTTGCAGAGAAGCTATCATCTGTCCCTACGACACCATTGCGCGCCTAGTCTCCCTGCTCGTTGAGCGCAGCCAGGCCCAGCGCGAAGAGACCTATGCCCAGAAGGGTGACGTTGGTCTACACGGGCGCGGCGCCGAGGATACTCAACACCACGCTAGCCACTCCCATAGCCATGCCGACAGCCTTGAGCACGAGCTGCAGGAGTTGCTGTCTCTCTTTCATCCTCGATTCCTCCATGGTTTGCATACTGCCCTCGCACCTTCGAGCCGAGGGCGTTACCCGTTCGGCCGTGTATTCCAGTGGCCGCTACTGCTTCAGGGTGATGATCTCCTCACAGTAGGGCGTGTGAGGTCGCAGGGCTTCGTAGTTCCTGTCGAACCGCAGGCCGGGATGGATCCTGGAAAAGAAGACCTGCACCGGCATGTGATAGGCCTTCCGGCAGACCTCTCTGGTGTCGAGGCCGAGTTTCTGGCACACGTCGAGCGTGGGGCAGCGGTTCCACCACCTGGTCACCATCCGGTCCGGCGTCCGCTCGACGATCTCACCGTCGTCAGGAGCAGACACTCCCAGATAGGTCTCATAGAAGATGAGATACGCGTCGCCTACAGGGTCCCCTGTGAGTTGGAGGGCTCCCAGGTTCTTCTCCAACCACGCTGTCCGCTTCTCCACAGAACAGCGTTCCAGACACGCCAGAGCCACGTCCAGTGATGCCTCCTCAGCGATGCCGAGGATGGTCTGGAAGAGGGTGGAGTGGTCATCGCCACCGGAGTCGTATTGGGCTTTCACTAGCCGGAAGTACCTATCGTCCATCTTTGGAGCAAACCCTCGAGTGGTGGCACCTCACAAACCAAGCGTCGCCAGACGTGAGTCTGCCGGCAATCTTATCATAGCTGCAAGGTTCGTTCAAACGCCGAGGGAACATGCCCGAGGCGTAACGAGTTCACCGTCTCACCATGGGTTGCCTTCCGCAGGTCACTAGCCTATGATGTCACCGTTGGGCTGATGGACTGGCTGTCGGTTGGTGTGAGGGGTGAAGGCAGCTTTGCGGTACGGTCTATGGCGAAGGAAGCGGAGAAAAGCCAGGCCATAGGAGACGTACGGGGCACGGGAGCCAGGGCGTCGCTGGTTCAGGTGTTCGAGCTGCTCCTGGCGTCGCATGGCTCTCAGCACTGGTGGCCTGGGGACACGCCGTTCGAGGTCATGGTGGGCGCCATCCTGACCCAGAACACGGCCTGGCAGAACGTAGCCCAGGCCATCGGCAACCTCGAGCGCGAGGGGCTGCTCCACGCCAATGCCCTTCTCCACTCTCAGCCCGAACGGGTGAGAGCCCTCATCGCCCCGGCGGGGTACTACAACGTCAAGTACGAGCGCTTGATGGGCTTGTTGGGATACCTGGCCAGCTATGGTCTGGACCTGGGGGAGTTGCGGCGCCTGCCTCTGACCCAGGTGAGGGAAGAGCTTCTGGCGGTGAAGGGGGTCGGGCCTGAGACTGCGGACAGCATCCTCCTGTACGCCCTGGAGCGCCCTGTCTTCGTGGTGGATGCCTACACCAGGCGTCTGTTTACCAGGCTGGGCCACGACTGGATGGAGGAAGCCACCTACGATGAGGTTCAGGGGTTCTTCATGGAGGCGCTTCCCCGGGACACGGCCCTTTACAACGAGTTCCACGCTCTGATTGTCGTGCACTGCAAGGATACCTGCAAGAAGAAGCCCCGTTGCGAGGGTTGCTGTCTCTCTTCGCTATGCGTGGCCGGCCCACAGGCGGAGAGTGCGTGAGATGGCTAGGAACACGCTAGTCCCTCCCGGAGATCCCGAGCTCGCCTGGCGGCCTCTGTGCCAGGAGGATGGACCCGCGCTGCACCAATTGGAACTGGACTGCGCGCCGACGGACGGGGGCACCAGTCTCACCACAGTGGAAGAGTACGAGAGGAAGCTGGATCAGACCGGCGAGGATCTGGTCAAGGACACTCTATGCGCTGTGGATTCCAGCGGCCAGTTGGCGGCCTTTGCCTGGGTCACTCTCGACGCCAGCCTGAAACACGAGTGCCGGGCCTTCCTGGACGGCAGGGTTTTTCCCCAGCACCGTGGCCGAGGGCTGGGGTCGTTCCTCGTGCAATGGATGGAGGCTCGCGCTCTTCAGAAACTGTCCGAGTTAGGCGAAGACCGCCCCGGTGTGCTGCGTATCGACTTCTACGACCGCAGCGACGACGCGCTGGCCCTCTTCGAGCAGCATGGCTTTCGCTTGGCCTTCGCCGAAGACGAGATGCGGCGTGACCTCAGGCATCCGGTGCCGCCTGTGGACCTACCCGACGGCTACACCTTCGCGTCCTGGAGCCAGGAACGGGCCAGTCTGTTCTTCCAGACCTACCACGATGCCTTCAAGGAGCGTCCGAGGTTTCCCCATTGGAGCGAGGAGACGTGGCGACGCAACTTCACCGGCGGCGAGGGTTTCCGCCCCGATCTGTCGTTGCTGCTGCTGGAGGGTGCCGAGCCTGTGGGCTTCGCTCTGTGCTACATGCAGACGGAAGCTGGACCAGAGCCAACAACGGAGGGCTGGATCGTCCAGATGGGCGTACGGCCCGCTTGGCGCAGCCGTGGCCTGGGTGGCCTCTTGCTGGGCGAGGCTCTGCGCAGGTTCCAGGTCGAAGGGCTGAGAAGAGCCGTGCTGGACGTCAACGTGGATAATCACCAGGCGCGGCGGCTCTATGAGCGGCTGGGATTCGAGACGTGGAGGAGGCGTACGAGCTACCAGAAGGCGGCGGTGTAGGAGAAGGAGGGGGGGATGGCGCAGAAGGCTCAGCCGAAGAAGGACGAGATCGTTGCGGCGCTGATTCAGGCCCGAAGGAAGATCCTGGACGTGGCCCACACTTTGCCCCCGGAGAAGCAGGACCAGGTATTCCTGGGCGTGTGGTCCGTCAAAGACCTGCTCGCTCACCTCATCGGCTGGGATTACACCAACATCGAAGCGACCAAGTCCATCCTGGCCGGGGAACTACCTGAGTTCTACTCCTACCGCGATCGGGACTGGCAAACCTACAACGCGTTCCTCGTGGAGCAGCACAAGAAAGACGATTTCGTCGAGGTACTATATGCCGTCGAGGCCTCTCAACGCGCGCTGATGAGCTTCCTGGGGACGGTCCCCGCCGAGGAATTCGACAGGGACAGGGGGATTCACTTCAAGCGCTACAAGGTGACCATCGCTCGCCTGCTCCGGGCGGAAGCCGAGGACGAGGAGGAACACTACAGGCAGATCAAAGAGTTCGCTGAGAGCGAGAGCCCGTAGGCGTCTCGGGACTCTTAGCACCGGGCGTCCATGACATGGTGCCCTACGCCTTCGCCACGGGGATCTGTAGCTCGGTCACGTACTTCTCCGGTTTGGTGAGCAGGCCGGGTCCCTTGATGTACACCTCCC
>Ga0315553_10002646_pt1 | contig 14273 bp, 11 predicted proteins | sample SalMarSW160140MG_FD_203099 | JGI IMG/M metagenome (GOLD analysis project Ga0315553, IMG submission 203099) | Salt marsh sediment microbial communities from the Plum Island Ecosystem LTER, Massachusetts, United States - Salt Marsh Sediment SW1601-40 ... | reverse complement strand
TGCGGTGACGGCCTCTCGGGCCGAGCCGACGTGATTCTGTTTCCCACGGGCGCCGCGAGCGTCTTCGGCGAGGTGGCCGCCAGCGGCCGCGCCTTCCGCGGCGCACCGCGCGCGGGCGGGCTCGACACGCGCATACAGCGCGCCCTCGGCCGCGAACACGTGCAGGAGATCGCGGTCCTGCCCGTCCGCCTGAGCGGCCGCGTCGTGAACCTGCTCTACGCCGACAACGGCCCCGAGGCCCTCGGCGACGCCTCCGCCGCCGCCCTCACCGCCGTCTGCGCGCGCGTCGCCGACGCCTACGAGCGCCTGATCCGCGAGCGGAAGCGCAGCGCCGAGGCTGACGTCTTCGCGTACGCCGGACCGAGTGCGTCGCCCGCGCGGCCGGAAGGCCGATAGAGCCCTCACAACGCGGGTCTCCGGCTCGGGATCGCACGGCCTCGTGCCCGATGCCCCGCGGAATCGCGCGAATCCTCCCGACGGCTCGACGTGATCCGGGGAGATTCGTGAGCACGCACACCGGTAGGCGGTGGGGGCAGTCGGGAGCGAACCGGCCGCCGGGCCAGAGATCCCCGTCGACCAGGGTGGGTGCAGCGCACTTGCTCGAAACGGGCCGGGGTGTTCAGCCACATCCCCGGTGTTCCGATAAGCCCTCGGGCGGGCACCCAGCCGCCCCGCCTGGGTGGACAGATGCCGTTCCAGAACCGGGAAATCTCTCGCTCTTCTCGCACGCTCGAACGGGGGGCGCTCGTTGCCTACTTCCTCGGTGGCGTCGTGCCGCTCGCCGCGCTCGGTGTCCTGGTCGAGCGCCATGCCCTCTCTCCGACAGCCTCACCGGCCGACGAGCTCTCGGCGTTCGGCCTGATCGGTCTGGTCGGCGGGCTCTGTGTCCTGTCGCTCGGCAGCTTCCTCATGCTGCGTCGGTTGGTGATCCGCGCGATCGAGAAGGGCCTCGTCGCGGTCCATCACGACTCGCTGACGGGGTTGCCGAATCGGCTGCTCTTCATGTGCCGGCTCGAGCAGACGCTCGCCCACGCGCGGCGGCACGGCCAGCTGGCGGCCGCCTGCTTCCTCGACCTCGACGGGTTCAAGCGCATCAACGACAGCCTGGGTCACGCGGTGGGCGACGAGCTGCTGCGCCAGGTCGCACAGCGCTTGCAGGACAACCTGCGAGCCACCGACACCGTCTCGCGATCGAGCTCGGACGAGGAGGATCCCTCGATCTCGCGGCTGGGCGGAGACGAGTTCACGTTCGCGATCTCCGAGCTGTCCGATCCGAGGGTCGCAAGCACGGTCGTCTGGCGCGTCCTCGAGTCGATTCGCAGACCCTTCCAGTTGGAGGGTCACGAGGTCACGGTCACGGCCAGCGCCGGCATCGCGGTCTTCCCCATGCACGGCGAGGAGCCCGAGACGCTGCTGCGAAACGCGGATCTCGCCATGTACTCGGCGAAGAGCTGTGGTCGGAACAACTACCAGTTCTTCGCGGAGTCGATGGATGCGACGGGTCAGCGGAAGCTCAATATCGAGCGTTGTCTGCGCCGATCGCTCGAGCAGTACCCCTTCTCACTCGCCTATCAACCGATCCGTGACGCCAAGAGCGCCAGGGTCGTCGCCGTCGAGGCCCTGCTCCGCTGGGAAGATCCCGAGCTCGGACGGGTCGGCCCCGCCGAGTTCATCCCCGTGGCCGAGGAGGCGGGCTTGATCGCACCGCTGGGGGAGTGGGTGCTGCGCACGGCGTGCGCGCAGGTCAAGGCCTGGCAGGAGGCGGGCTTCCGCGTGCCGCGCATGTGCGTGAACGCATCCGGCATCCAGATCCGCCACCCGTCCTGGGTGGCCCGCGTGCGGACGATCCTCCAGACCATGGGGCTGAGCCCCGAAGCCCTCGAGCTGGAGATCACCGAGAGCACGATCCTGAGCGAGAACGACGGGACCCGGGAAACACTGCGGAAGCTCAGCGAGATGGGCGTCACCATCGCCCTGGACGACTTTGGCACCGGCTACTCCTCGCTGCGCTACCTCCAGGCCTTCCCCATCGACCGCGTGAAGATCGACCAGGCCTTCATCCAGAGCCTCAGCACCGAGATCGGCCGGTCTCTCACGGGTGCGGTCGTCTCGATGGCCCACAGCCTCGGTATCGCGGCGGTCGCCGAAGGGGTGGAGACCGAGGAGCAGGCGATGTTCCTGCGCGAGACCGGCTGCGACGAGGTTCAGGGATTCCTCTTCAGTGAGCCGGTCGCGGCGGAGGAGCTCGTCCGCTTCCTCGAGCGCGAGAAAGACGAGGAGTAGCCTGGCCAGGCGAAAGTGATCTGGGCACCTCGCGGCACGATGTCGCTCAGTGCTGGATCGACCGAGAGATCCACACGCACGTCGGGGTAGTCCGGCAGCAGCTTCGCGAGCGCCGGCCAGAGGATGGTCTCGGCGGCATGCTGGCTGGTCGTGATCCGGATCGTGCCGGCGGGCTTGTCCCGGAGCGCGGTGAGCGCGGCGAGCTTCGCGTCGATCTCATCGAAGGCGGGGCGGAGGGTCTCGAGCAGCTGCTCCCCTGCCTCGGTAGGTGCGACGCTGCGGGTGGTGCGGTTCAGAAGCCGGAGCCCGAGACCCCCGTCACTTCAGGCTACGGCCACCCGGGACGAGCCCAATTTCGGTCGCAGCACCGAGAACCGCGGTCGGGCCTGGGAAGATTCTCAAGGGCAATCAGGAGGTTACATCATGGAGATCCGAAAGCCGTTCAGCCAGTCGCGGCGCTCCAGAGCGAGTACTCACTCTGGTGGCGAGAGCCGGAGGTCCAAGTCCTGCCGACACTCGAGGAGCTCGGCATCGGCTTCGTGCCCTTCAGCCCGCTGGGGAAGGGCTTTCTCACCGGCGCGATCAGCGAGAAGACGAAGTTCGACGAGAGCGACTTCCGCAACACAGTCCCGCGCTTCGCGCCGGAAGCTCGCAGGGCGAACGCGGTCCTCGTCGATCGCCTGGGCGAGATCGCAGCCGGCAAGCAGGTGACGCGAGCCCAGATTACGATCGCGTGGGTGCTGGCACAGAAGCCCTGGATCGTCCCGATTCCGGGGACGACGAAGCTGCGTCGTCTCGAGGAGAACCTCGCCGCGGCGACCGTCGAGCTGACACCGGTCGATCTCCGAGACATCGAGTGCCCTCTCCACTGTATCGGTGGAAGGTGACCGCTATCCCCCGCAGCTGGCCGGACTCGTCGGCCGGTGAGGTTCCATTCGTAGGGGGTCACGGGAACCGGAGTCGCAACGTCACCAACGACGTCGATGAAGACGCCCGGGTGTCCAGGCACGTCATCCTTTCCGCGATGAGAGGACGGCTACTTTGACGCACCTCCGGGTTCTGGGCTCTTGGACCTCTCATTCACACCGTAGGTGTAGCGTCCGAGACCCTGTTTGTTCGCAATATCCGTACTAGTTGACTCTGCTCGCGTACGTCCTCTCGGTGTGTCGGCGCTCGCGCACGCACTCCGATGCGAGGCGACAGATCTTCAACGTCTCCCGGACGCGGCGCACCAAGACGAACGACGCCGACCGGCTCCGGAAGTATCTGTAGCGCTTTGGTCTGAGTTGGAGCGCGATTCGAGGCGCCGCGTCCCAAGACAACCTCCGCGAGCCAACGAACTTCGTACTATGATCGATGTGTCACGCGTCCACAAACCGACGATCGCAGCGCTCTGGTGAAAGGAGGAATCCGCATGACAAGCGACTACAGATTCTTGGAGGTTGAGACCCGAGACCGCGTCGCGTACGCGACCCTGAATGGGTCCGACGACCTCAACCGTTGGCCCCCCGATACCGAGTGGGAGCTGATCGACATCACCCGCAAGGTGGCCGCGAACGACGAGATCCGGGCCCTCGTGCTCACCGGTGCCGGCGACGCCTTCTCGAGCGGCGTCGGCCACGCCGCCGGATCCTTCGACCCATTCGAATTCTACGACCGCGCGCGTGAACTCGTGTACGCCTACATCAATCTCGACAAGCCGGTCATCATGGCGCTCAATGGCCCGGCGGCGGGCGGCGGGCTGACGCTAGCACTGACCGGCGACATCATCATCGCCGAGCGTCATCTGACATTCGCAGACGCGCACGTGCTGGGCGGGATCGTGTCGGCGACCGGGCCGTACCTGTGGCCGCGATCGACGGGCCTGCTGCAGGCCAAGCGCTACCTGCTCACCGGGGACGCCTTCGACGCCGAGACCGCCGCGCAGATCGGACTGGTCACCGAGGTCGTCGACACCGGCAAAGCGCTGACGCGGGCGACCGAGTTCGCCCAGAAGTTCGCCGCCATGCCTGGCGGCGGCGTTGCGGGTACCAAGCGGGCGCTCAACCAGTGGATGCGACGTGCGTCGGCCGAGATCTTCGACCACGGCCTGGCCCAGGAGTTCATGCGCTTTCCCGTTTCCAGCTTCGAGGCCATGATCGGTGGAACGGACCCCAAGGAAGCGGGGAAAAAGGCGCGCTGAGCCCCGCCGCGAGCGGGAGCCATGTGCCGGGTGTTCTCGCCTCCTTCTCCCGCCTCAATCGCGGGCCGTAGCTCGGCCTTGGCGCCGCAGCGCACGAGCCTTCACGCTTCGATCAGGGGTAGCCGCTCCCGCAGCGCATTCTTGGCCACCTTCTCGAGGGTCGAGCGCGGAAGCTCGTCGACGATGTGCACTTCGCGCACGACCTTGAAGTCGGACAGGTTCGCCTTGCAGAGGTCGATGATGCTGCTGGCGAGATCCGGTGGCGGGTTGGGACCGGCGATGACGAAGGCCACCGGAACCTCGTCGAGCATCGCGTGGCGTTGCCCGACGACGGAGCACTCGCTCACCCAGCCCGACTCGAGGATCACGGCTTCGATCTCGGACGCCGCGACGTTCTCGCCGCCCACCTTGAGCATGTCCTTGGCGCGATCGCTGAAGAAGAGGGTTCCGTCCTCCCCCATACGGATCACGTCGCCGGTTTCGAACCAGCCGTCCGCGTCGAAGCTGGCCGCCGTGGCGGCTTCGTCCTTGTAGTACTCCTTGAACAGGCTTACTCCGCGCACGCCGCGAATGAAGAGCGAACCGCGTTCGCCCGGACCGATCTCGCCGCCAGTTCCATCGGTTCGCCGCACCGAGATCTCATAGCCCGGCGATGCCCGACCGATACTCATGAGTCCGCCCGGGTGGTGGAGATCGACGACGATGCCGTGGGTGACCGTTTCCGTCATGCCCCACCACCCGATGGTCAGCACGCCGTAGCGCTCGTCCACATCGGGCAGGTGCACGGCGGGTGCCCAGAATCGGTACGAATGCGCGGCTGGTGTCGGCAGCGCAGCGAGCGCTTTGAGGCAGAAGGGGATCATCGACGTCCAGGTGCAACGATTGCGCAGCGACACCTCCCAGAAACGCGAGGCCGAGAAACGCGGCGTGAGCACCATCGTCGCGCCGGCCCAAAGTGTGCCGAGCATCGAGTACGACTGTGCGTTCGTGTGGAAGAGCGGCAGGGAGGTCAGCCCGATGTCGTCGTGCCTCAGGTTCATATGGAGCGCGTTCAACCGCGCACCCCATACGGCATTGGCGTGCGTCCACAAGACCGCCTTCGGGCGCGAAGTCGTACCCGACGTGTACTGGATGCCGAGGTCCGCCATCGGATCGACGGGGCGCTCTGGCACGGTCGCCGTTTCGGCCAGAAGGTCGGCGAAGGGAACATGCTCAACCGGAAGGGAGTTGCCACTCGGCTCGCCAGCGTCGTCCTCGGTCACCGCGAGGAAGCGCAGGTGCGGTGCGGACTCGTGGACCAGCTTCGCGAATCGAGGCTGCGTGATCGCGCACACCACCTCCGCGTGGTCCGAAAAGTACTCGAGATCCCGCGCCACCGAGCGCGTGTTGGTCGACACGGCGACCGCCCCGAGCTTTGCGCAGGCGAACCAGCTGATCGGGAATTCGGGGCAGTTTTCCAGGTGGAGTAGAACCCGCTCGCCTCGGACCACTCCGCGCGCGTGCAGGGCAGCGGCCACCGCATCGACGGCTGCAGCGAACTTCCGGTAGCTCCACGTCCGTGGCGACCCGGAGAATGGCTCCCAAACCAGGAAGGGTTTGTCGGGAGCGCGCTCGACCCACTGGCTGAGCAGCCAGGGAACGTCGCGTCCTGCCGCGAGCGCCCACTTCGTCGCGTCGATCCGAGCCGCGAGGGTCACGGTGCTGCCCCCTACCTCATCCATTCCAGCGATACACGCGCGCGGCGTTCTCGTGGAGCACCTTCCTCGCGATCTCCAGAGGCACCTTCTGCCAATTCTTCTGAATGTGGTCGGAGGGCCTGTCCGCGTGGGAGGCCGGCCCCGGCGACAAGCTCGTCGGGTGCGGATAGTCGGTCTCGAACATGAAGTTGTCGGGGTAGACCTCGAGCAGTGGGAGCGTAGTCGTTTCGAACCAGAGGGATCCGTAGACCTGACGCCGGAAGTACTCGCTCGGAAGCATGGGACGGTCGCGGACCACGCCATAGCCCTTCCAGTGCCAATCCAGCACCTCGAGGAGGTAGGGCACATAGCCAAATCCGCTCTCCACCGACACGAAGTTGAGGCGTGGAAAGCGCTCGCACACGTCGCTGCAGACGAGCCGGGCGATGGTCTCGTAGTTCGACATGAGCGAGAGGCTCGTTCCGAGCGCCGATTGCCTGCCGTCGAAGTTCCGCATGGACGACCGCATGAATCCGGCTGCCGTCTCTGCAGTGGCCTGGAACGCGACGTGGAAGTTGACGGCGAGGTCCATCTCCTGAGCGGCAGCGTAGATCGGGTCCCAATGGCGTTCCGTGAAGACCGGAAGGCCGACGCTCTCGTAGCGATTTCCGAAGAGGATCCCCCGATGGCCAAGATCCACGCAACGGCGCATCTCCTGGACCGCAGCGTCGATGTCCCAGAAGGGAACCATCGCGATCGGGATGAAGCGCTTGGGGTCCGCTTCGCAGTATTCGATCAACCAATCGTTGTAGGTTCGAATGCAGGCCAGGGCCAGCGGAGGATCGAGCTTCATGATGGTCGCGGATTCGAAGCCGACGATGTTCGGATAGAGGACCTGTGCCCAGATACCGAGATCGTCCATCCGCGTGAGGCGCTCCTTGGAGTGGAGTGCGCCGGGCTCGAGGTCCGAGTACTCGGCCGGCATGTTTGGCATGAAGTCGCGCCAGCCCGCCCAGCCGTAGAAGCCGACCGTGCTGAGCCAAGTGTCGCCGACGCGCCAGCGCGTCTGGCCGTTCTCGTCCGTGGCGGGCTTGGGCGCCCGATCCACCCACTTCTTCGGCATGCGGGCCGACCAGAGATCCGGCGGCTCGATGATGTGGGCGTCGGTGTCGATCACGGGGATTTCGCCGAGGAGTGTCGCGGGTGCGGTCACTGAGGATGTCTCCTTGATGAGTACTCTATCATCTGCGGGCGGGAGTGCGTCGATTTGCTGCGCCGATATCACCGCCTCCGGCAACGACGAGGGCCGTCCACTGCGAGAAACCAGGGATCCCGCTCCGAGGTGTGGCTGCCGCGCCGGTTCAGAGGGTGCGGCCGAGCTGCTTCAATTCGTCCACCGCGGACTCGGGCACGACGTAGCCGTCCTCATGCCGGATGGCGTCGATGTTCTTCGCGATCTCCTCGATGGGGGGAACTTCCGGTGACTGCCATCCTTTCGTAAGGCCGATGAAGACACGTGCATAGCGTCCTCCTCCCGCCGAGTAGATCTCCCGAGTGACCGTGCTCTCCCTGGAAACCAGGTAGAGGGCGAGTGGGGTTACGAAACCGGGCGCGAGCCTCGCGGCCATGCCTCCGAGGATGGTTTCTGTCAGTCGCGTGTTCGCGATCGGCGCGATCACGTTCGATGCGATCCCATGCTTACTGCCCTCGATTGCGAGGACGTTGGACAGACCGACGAGCCCCATCTTCGCGGCTCCGTAGTTCGTCTGTCCGAAGTTTCCGAAGAGCCCCGCGGCGGAAGCAGTGAAGAGGAACCGACCATATCCCTGCTCCTTCATCGCGCGGTAAGCCGGTTGTGAAACGTGGAAGGCACCTTTGAGGTGGACATCGAGGACGGCATCCAGCTCCTCTGCCTGAAGCTTGGGAAACGTCTTGTCTCGTAGGATCCCTGCGTTGTTGATGACGATGTCGACCCGCCCGAAGGAGTCGAGTGCAGCCTTCACGATGGCCTCGCCCCCTTCCAGGGTCGCGACAGTGTCGTAGCTGGCGACGGCCTGGCCGCCTGAATCGGAGATCTCCTTGACGGTCTGATCGGCAAACCGGGTCGATCGACCCGCGCCGTCCGGCGCGCCTCCGAGGTCGTTGACGACGACCCTTGCGCCACGACGCGCGAGCTCGAGGGCGTAGCTCTTGCCCAGGCCACCACCGCTACCGGTAACGATCGCGACCTGGTCGTCGAATCGGATCCGCATCTGTTTCTCTCCTTCTCGTCCCACGTCTGGGTACATCGTGCCGCGCGGGATCGACCGGGATCGCTCGCAGGTCATCGATCGCGCGGCGGCGCCGAAGCGATCCGGGCCAGGTTCCACTGCATCTGCAGGAGAAGCTTCGCGAGAACCTGGCGATCCTCTCTCGAGATGCCACGCCGAAGGTCCGTGCGGAGCTCCAGATCGATCTGCGTGATGGGCTCGACCAGATCCTTTCCCTTCGGAGTCGTCAGGATGCGCCAGGCGCGTCCGTCGGTCGGGTCGATCTGGCGCTCTACGAATGCATGGCGTTCGAGCCAGTCGATCGTCGTGCCCATCGCCGCGCGCCCCACGCCGAGCTTCTCGGCGAGTTGAGCCTGGCGCAGGGGCCCCGAGTCGTTCAGGAAGACGAGGACACTCGCCTGAGTGAGGGTCAGGCCGAGGTCGGCAAGACGAGCGTTGTAGGCAAAGCGGATCGCGCGAGCGGTCGCCATCAAGGTGGACTCGACGCGAAGCCAAGGCGGAGCGTCGAGTTCGTGGCTCGGGTGGGCGGGCGCCGTCACGTCGGATTCCGATCCCAAGTCCCAGTACCGTTTTCGAAGCTCGTCGAGATCCTCGATCCCATCGACACCCGGCTCATGAGTTGCCGGGAGTACGCGCACTGGCATCGACCGGCGTCGCAGAGACTTCGACGGAGAGTCCGACGGTCGACGAGGTATCGCGGGTCCCGCTTATCGATTGCATGCCACTCTCCAGGAATCTCCAAGAATCCGAGAACCACCGGCCGGGACGCGGCAGAGAATAGTATGGTACCATACTATCTAGAGCCCATGATGCAGCAATGTCACGCGGGAGCGAGATTCCGGACCCCTGGAAGAGAAGGGATGACCTCGCTGGAGCACTTCATCCGTGTGGAACGAGGGTCGACTGCGCTGCTCATCACAGTCGGGAACCGAGGCGTATCGACGTGCCGGAACGGACGTGCACCAGGTTCGCGATCATCGGAGCGGGTGCGGGGGGGATCTGCGCCGGGATCCGGCTGCGCGAGTCCGGTCGGAAGGATTTCCTGATCTTCGAGCGGGAGGCTCGCGTCGGCGGCACCTGGTATCGCAACACGTACCCGGGCGCGGCGTGCGACATCGCGTCCCATTTGTACTGCTTCTCGTTCGCACCGAATCCCGACTGGACACGCCCGTATGCGCCCCAGCCCGAGATCCAGCGATACTTGGAGCGGGTGGCGCGCGAGCACCGGCTCGACGAGCACCTGCGGCTCGGCAGCGGCGTCGCCACCGGGCGCTGGGACGAGGAACGAGCGCGATGGCAGCTCGTCCTCGACTCGGGCGCAGAGGTCGAGGCCCAGTTCGTGATCGGTGCGGTGGGGATGTTCGGAGAGATCGCGGTCCCCGATATCCCCGGCCTCAAGACCTTCCGGGGTCACCGGTTCCACTCCGCGCAGTGGGATCACGGCCACGATCTCGCGGGAGAGCGCGTCGCGGTGATCGGCAGTGCCGCGAGCGCGGTGCAGTTCGTTCCGGAAATCGCCAAGCAGGTCTCGCAGCTCCACGTGTTCCAGCGCACGGCCAACTGGGTCCTGCCCAAGGACGACACGCCGTACTCCCGCGAGCAGATGGAGGCGTTCCGCAGCCATCCAGAGCTGATGGCGGAACGACGCCAGAAGCTGTTCGAGCAGGTCGAGATCGCGCTGACCTATACCCAGAGCGAACCCTTCCGTCGTGCCGAGGAGGTGGGGCGGACTGCACTGCAGGTGGTCGAGGACCGGGTGGTGCGGGAGCGACTTACGCCGGACCACCCTTTCGGGTGCAAGCGGCCGCTGTTCTCGAACGACTACCTGCAGACCTTCAACCGGTCGAACGTGGAGCTCGTCGTCGATCAGATCGAGAGGATCACCGAGGACGCCGTAGTGACCTCGGACGGATCTGCGCGAGCCGTCGACACGATCATCCTCGCCACGGGCTTCGAGACGCGAGACTACGTGAGCGCGATCGATCTCACGGGTCGCGACCGCCGGCGGATCCGCGAGGCCTGGTTGGAGGGTGCCGAGGCATACTTCGGCGTCACCACGAGCGGCTTCCCCAACCTGTTCATGCTCTACGGGCCCAACACCAACGGCGGAAACTCGATCATCCTGATGCTCGAGTACCAGGTCGACTATCTCATGCGCCTGATCGACGCCATGGCCGCCTCGGGTCACGACTGGATCGACGTCCGCCGCGAGGTCATGGACGCGTTCAACGCCATCCTGCAGGAGGAGCTCGCGGGCATCGACGTCCTGCAGGCCGCATGCAACGGGTACTACCGCACCGAATCGGGCCGCATCGTCACACAGTGGCCCCACAACTTCGCGGAGTACCGGTCGCGAGTCGACCGCGATGACCTCTCGTCGTTCGAAGCGGGGCGGGCGCGCAAGGGTACGGCCGGCTGAGCGCGTTAGGACGGTACGATTCGCGATCTCAGTCCGGGAGCTGGACCGACCCGAGAATTCAGCTTTGCCGCGGATCGGCGATCTTCACCATCGATATACGTGGCAGGAGGCGAGGTTCTGAGCGAACTGGCTCATCCCCATGCCATCCGGGGACTTCGAGATTCCGGCAATCTCCACCCTGCGGGCCTTGAGATCGATCACGAACAGCGCGAAGTAGCGCACGAGCCCTCGCCAAGGGTCCGTTCTCGATATCCGTTCTGGCTGATTCTGCTCGCGTTTTCTCCCGGCGGCTCTGCGCTCTCTCCCAGAGCGAGGCTCCACCCGCAGACCGATTGGCGGTGGAGGGAGTCGGGAGCGAACCCGTCTCCGGCCCTTGAATCCCTGTATAACAGGGAAAATACAGGAATTTCCTTCGACTTTAGAGCGGGCGCTGGCGATCATTCGGTGGATATGGCGCCGATTCTCGCTCTTGGCACGAGATTTCCCTGGATCCGGAAACAGGGAAATGCGCGCGCATGAACAGGGATTTCTTCGAGCGGATCAGGGAAGTCATTGTCTCGGTGGCACAAGGCCAAGGCGGCGGAAGTAGAGCCGCTCCGCGACGACTCCACGCGCGTATGCGGAAGGCACTCGGCAGGGCGCTGGGCATCGCGATGGTCTTGGCCACCGGCTGCGCTGACGATCGACCGTCGGGGCCGTCCGAGTCGCCTGCCGGGGCACCGCCTTCCGATCTCCTCCGGCTCGAAGGAGTTGACATGGGCTCGCTCGCCAGGGACGGCTCGTCGGTTCGCTTGAGGGCGCAAGAGATGGTCTGGCGCAAGCGTTCCTTCGGGTTCCTCTCGGTCGCATTCCTGCGCGAGCTCCGGGTCGCAGAGGGCTCGATCCGGATCGACTTGAGCTCCAGGCCGTGCCGTCTCTCGACGGCGGAGGAGGCCTGTGGGTTCGACCCGGCCTGGAACGATGCCGTCCGTCCGGTAATCCGCGCCGGCAGCTTCGACAACCGGGTCTCGATCGCTCCGTTCTTGCTCGACGTGGTCGACGGGGGAGCCTCTCGATTCAGGATCCATGCGCACACCGCGGAGGCGGATGGCAGCGGACACCTCGATCTGCGCGGTGGGGTCCGGGTCGAGACCTTCACCGGTCAGGAGCTGCAGGCCCGGCGCGCGGCGCTCCTCGAGGGGGCGCGTCTGGCGGTGAGGGGGGGGTACTCGCTTCTGGCCGACGGGGCCCGGACCGAGGCCGAGGGAGATTCGGTGTTTCGCATGGCTGCGATCGGCGCACTGGAACCCGAGGCTCCTCGACGCCCCTTGGCCTCAGCGGCTCCGCCCGCCCCGGCGACGCCGTAGCATCGCGAGCGCCGCGACCGCGGCGACGAGCTGGCCGGGGAGAGACGGCTCGGGCAGCAGCACGCCGCGGAAGGTGGGATCCGGGAAGCTCCCGTCCTGAACCGCGTTGACCGCGTCGAACTCGGGCAGCACGTCGCGCACGTCGAAGGGATCGACGTCGTAAAAGAGGCCCAGATCCAGGGTCGCCCCCTCGGAGCCGAAGCTCGTCCCGAGCATCGTGTTGAGTGCCTCGAGGATGGTCGCCTCGTCGATGGTGGAGGTGCCCTGGTTCAACACGCTCGTCGGGCCGTCGAGAGAGCTTCGGAGAGAGGCGAGGTGCATGCGGAATTCGCTCTCCAGCACCAGCTGGGTGGGCTCGATCGTGAAGAGGTCGTTGGTCTGGTCGTCGACCTCGGACCGGATGGACGCCGAGGCGGCGAGGTAGGCGTCGATGGCGGCGCGGTTCGAGACGTTCGCCTCCGCCAACGCACTCCCGCTACCCGGAAGCAGCGTCACGAGGGAAGGGTGTGCGTCGACCACGCTCGTCTGGATCGGAATCGGAGACAGGATCGGCGTATACGAGTCGAGGTCGATCCCCGTGTTCAACGCGGCGGACTGGAGCAGCTGCGATCGCCAGAGATGGAGAGCAGCCTCCATGAGCTTCGCATCGCCGTAGTCGACCTCGATCTCGAGCCCGAGCAGAGCCCGCACCGCCGTGGCCGTCCCGATGACCTCCAGCTCGCTCTGCTGCAGCACGAGGACGGTGTTGGCCGGCACCGCTTGCAGGTCGGTAATCGAGGCGTCGATCGCGGGCAAGAGCAGCCCGGAGGCCGCTTCCTGGACATCGGAGCCGTCGGGCGAATTAGCGGGAAGATCGATCTCGTCTTCGAGATCGTGCGGGAGCGACGCGGAGAACGCATAGAGGTCGCGGCCGCCTGGAGTCACACCGAATCGGTCCATCATCTCTTTGACGCTATCGGTGAAGGTACCGGGATCCGGCCCGTTGACGTTCTCTCCGAAGACGCGCAGGATGCGCGTGGCTCCGCGGAGGATGCGCGCGCAGCCGTCGTTCGGGCTTCCCGCGACCGCGGCGGCGCAGGCATCGTCGGCCGCGGCGATGTCACCGACCGCGAAGAGCTCGTTCCGGCACGACGTCACGGCGACCCCACACGTCTCTTGGGAGGAGGCCGGAAGCGAGGCAGCGCAGAGCGGGAATGCGACCAGGATGGCGACGATTCGGGAACTCATCTGTGAAACTCTCCGGGATCAACGATGTGTGTGCCGTCCTGTTGCTTCCGATTCGTCCTGGACGAAGCATGACAAGTCGCCAGAAGAGCCAGTCGAACCCGGAGAGCGCGCCGATCATACGCGCGAATGCCGAGGGGATACAATCCCAATCGACGCTGCATTGCCCCGGAGCTCGAGCCGCAAGCGGTCCTGCACGTGTGCGTTCTCGATATCTGTCCTAGCTGACTCGGCTCGGTTTTTCGGATCGAGAATCGTACTCGTTTCCAGAGCATAGGCCGGGCCTCCCACGAGGTTCAGTCTCCTCTTGCCCGGCCGTTTCCCTGAGAATGGCCTCGATGTTGCGGGCGGTGATCACTCTCTGGATCTCGATCCTCCGAAGCTGCGCCGCTCTGCTCCGCAGCCGGCAAGACCAGACTCTCGTCGAGCTCGCCCTTCGCCAGCAGCTCGCGGTCTACGCTCGCCGGGTACCTACCGAGGCCCGAGGAGGCCCGAGCCCGAGCCGGGTTCCCAGCAACGTTGGATCACGTTTCTGCGGAACCACCGCGACCTGATGCCGGGATGGACTTCGTCGTGGTTCCGACCGTCCGGTTCCAGCTGCTCTACGTCTGGCTTGCCATCGACCATGGGCGAAGGCGGATCCTTCACTGGAATGTCACCAGCAACCCCACGGCTCGGTGGGTGATCCACCAGCTGCGCGAGTCGCTTCCCGATGAGCCGTAGAGTGAACCAGAAGTTCTTTGAGGGCCGGGAGCTCGAGGCCGACCCGGTAATCAAGCTCTACCGCTGATTCCGAGCGAACTTCGAAACCTCTCGACGGATCGCGCTCGAGAGACTTCGGCGAAGGGCGATCGATCGGGCGGAGGCCAGTGG
>Ga0315553_10002645_pt1 | contig 14279 bp, 16 predicted proteins | sample SalMarSW160140MG_FD_203099 | JGI IMG/M metagenome (GOLD analysis project Ga0315553, IMG submission 203099) | Salt marsh sediment microbial communities from the Plum Island Ecosystem LTER, Massachusetts, United States - Salt Marsh Sediment SW1601-40 ... | reverse complement strand
CGCAATGATGGTTTCAAGACGAAGCCGCTCATCGCGCGTAACAGTCACGGTGATCCCTGATCTCATTGCGCAAGAATGAGCTGCTTCGGAGAATTTGGGAATCGCCTGAATGGATCAGACCACTAGATCAACCCTCGTTCAAGTTGAATCACTTGAACGAGGTCAAGCCGATCGATTTCAAAAGACGAGCGCAACTGTTCCCGCGTCCATCCCCGCCTTCGTGGGGACATGCTTGGACACGCGTTGCGCTCGCAATATCATGCCTGGCGTTCAGCCGGCCTAAAATGCCGATGGGGCCGTCGTCGGGAGACGGGGATCGCTCAGGACACGTTCCGAAAACGATCGCGGATCGTAATCCGGATAATAGCCATAAGGCCCATTCTTGCGGATATACGGTTCGAATTCGAACTCATAGCGATGCCCGCCGGGACGGAACAGAAATCCGCGCACCTGCGGTTCGCGCTTGGACAGGGCCTCGTTCCCGACTCTCTCGCCGCTCCGCTTTCCGAAGCCGCCGGCCAAGGCCGTGCCCGACGTGACGGCCAGCGCACAAATTGCGATCAATGCAGTTACTCTTTTCATCGCTTTCTCCTGTCCGGCTCGGGTAAAGCCGGGTTGCGCCACGACTATGTTCTGCGCTTTACGTCATAACGCCGGAGGGCGAGCGCAGTTCGATCCGGCAGTATCGATGATCGTACCTTCTCAGGCGCCGTCGCGTATATGGCTCGGCAGCAACAATTGATGCCGGAAGGGCGGCAGCGCGATCCTGCGCGGCGGCTTGGCCGGCTTGACGTCACGGAAGCGTTGGCGCAAGAGCTCAATTTGCCCGAGTGGGGTAATGTAGAATAGAAGCACGTATTTCCTGGCGAGCGCGTAATTGACCAGCTTTTCGGCGTGATCGGCAGGAATTTCCCCAAGCTGGCGTGGACGGTCCTGCAATTTCCATAAGGATGCGCGTTCGCGGCGCGAGAGCTGGATGGGCGGCATCGGGAAACGGGCCTTAACCGAGGATCGGGCGTTACGCATGCAGGCGACGCTACATGGGGTTCCGTTAAGATTATCCTTAACGCCGAGCGAGGAAAATAATGACGGATGACAAGACGGCCTGGCCCACGGAGATTCGTCTGAACCCGGCCAGGGATCAACTGCATGTCGCATTCGACGACGGGAGCGCCTTCACCTATACGGCCGAGTTCCTGCGCGTGCATAGTCCGAGCGCCGAAGTGAAGGGGCATGGTGCGGACGAGCGCAAGATCATCGGCGGCAAGCGGAGCGTGATGATTGCGGACATCCAGCCGACCGGCAATTATGCGGTCCGGCTGACCTTCAGCGACGGCCACAGCACCGGGATCTATTCCTGGCCGTATCTGTTTGAGATCGGCGAAGACCAGGACGCGCTATGGCAGCAATATCTGCGCGACCTGGAGGCGCGCGGTCTCAGCCGTGATTGACGGGCGCAGCCTATCGCCAGTGCCATGAGGGCGGCCCCTAGGGACCGGTCTCAGGTTAAACCGCCACGGCGGCTGTGAAGAAACTGTCGTATCGCTGTGATAGGACTCATGGCTTGACCCCTATCGAATGCCGCCGGGCGGCCAGTCGCGTCATAACAACAATTCAACAACCAAGCGCGTGTCATGGTAGACCACCCACACGATCAACAGAGCCCATTGGGCGGCTATATTGGCGATATCGTGCTTCCTGATCTTCCAGCAGGCGCCGAGGCCCTTGCTCAGCGTGTCGTCCAGCGCCTCTATTTGCGCCGCTGGCTCTTGGGGCTCAGCTACTGTCTCATCCTGGTTTTCGTCGTCTTTTACCAGCTTCCGGCTTTGCCGGCTGTGTCGGGCATCCTTCTGATGACGGCCGGCGCAGCCTTCATTCCGCGTGAGGGCGTCTTCCGTCCTCTCCGGCTGGATTTGCGGGCTGGCGAACGCCGGGGCGCCGAACAGGCGCTTGCGGGTGTGCTGGAGGGGCTGCCCTCGCCCGTCATCCTTCTGGATGCACAACGACGCATCCTGACCTTCAACGGTCTCGCCAGGGATCTATGGCCCGCGCTTCGGGAGCTGGATCATATCTCCAGCGTCATACGGGACCCGGGCGTTCTCGAAGCGGCCGCGACCGTCAGCCCAGCGCAGCCCAAGCAGATGGTGGCCTATGAGCAGCGGGTCCCGATCGAGCGCCACATGGAAGCGGTCATAAGCTGGATCGGCAAGAATGCCGCCGAGCCCAACAGCCGCGCGCCCGCCATCATGCTGCATCTGCGAGACCTCACCGAACAGGACCGCATGGACACGCTGCGCACGGACTTCGTCGCCAATGCAAGCCACGAACTGCGCACGCCTTTATCGTCCGTGATCGGCTTTATCGAAACCCTCCAGGGCGCGGCGCGAAACGACGACGCGGCGCGCGATCATTTCCTCGACATTATGGCCCGTCAGGCGCGGCGCATGGCGCGGCTGATCGACAATCTGCTGTCATTGAGCCGGATCGAGATGCGGATCCATCTCAGGCCGCAGAACCGCGTCGATCTCGGCGATGTGGTCGAGCATGCCCTGATCGATCTGGAGCCGGTCGCGGAACAAAGTGAGATCAGTCTGCATTTCGGCGGCGAGACCGAGGGAGCCTGGGTTCTCGGCGACCAGGACGAGCTGATTCAGATGGTCTCCAACCTGGTGGAGAACAGCATCAAATACGGAAAGCCCGGCGGCAATGTCTGGCTGACCATCGAAAGCGGGAGCGAAGCCGGCGCCGGCAAAATTGTCCTGACCGTACGCGATGACGGGCCGGGCATCGATGAGAAGCATCTGCCGCGCCTCACCGAGCGCTTTTACCGCGCCAGCGACAAGGGTGGAGAGAAATCGGGAACCGGACTGGGCCTCGCGATCGTCAAGCATGTCGTCACCCGTCACAGGGGAGAGCTGCAGGTTTCCTCCAAGGTCGGAAAAGGCTCCACTTTCAAGATCGTCCTGGACCAAGCCCCCGCCTCCAGCACCGCAGGCGGCTTGGAAAACGCCGGTTAACAAGCCGACGCCGATCTTCCGTTTATCCTCAAGATTTTTCTTTTGAATCAGTGACTTGTGCTGTCACAATAACTTAATGCAGTTGTCATAATAATGAGGATGCGCCGTTGTTAAGGTCGACTCGAGGATGGCTTGCAGGCCGTCCTCCCTCCAACGCGCAAATCAAGGAGAGGATCAGTGAATAAACCTATCATCGCGCTCGCCACCGCGGTCGCTTTTTCCTTTGCTGCGATCGGACAGGTCTCCGCCGCCGACATTTCGGGGGCTGGCGCCACTTTCCCTTACCCGATCTACGCCAAATGGGCCGACGCCTACAAGAAAGAGACGGGCATCGGTATGAACTATCAGTCGATCGGCTCCGGCGGCGGCATCAAGCAGATCAAGGCCAAGACCGTGACCTTCGGCGCTTCGGACGCTCCGCTTTCCGGCGAAGACCTCAAGTCGATCGGCCTCGCTCAGTTTCCGATGGTCATGGGCGGTATCGTTCCGGTCGTGAACGTCGAGGGCCTCAAGGCCGGCGAACTCGTCCTCGACGGCCCGATGCTGGCCAAGATCTTCCTCGGCGACATCAAGAGCTGGGACGATGCAGCGATCAAGAAGCTGAATCCGGACGTCAAGCTGCCGAAACAGGCGATCGCCGTTGTGCACCGCTCCGACGGATCGGGCACCACCTTCAACTTCACCTACTATCTGGCTGACGTGAGTGCCGACTGGAAGTCCAAGGTCGGTGTTGAGAAGTCGGTTCAGTGGCCTGTCGGTATCGGCGCCAAGGGCAATGAAGGCGTTGCCAACAATGTCGGCAATACGGGCGGCTCGATCGGCTATGTCGAATACGCCTATGCGCTGCAGAACAAGCTGACCTACGCGAAGATGGCGAATAAGGCCGGCAAGGTCGTCGCTCCGACCGCCGAAGCTTTCGCAGCGGCCGCAGCGAATGCCGACTGGAGCTCCAAGCCTGGTTATGGCGTCATCCTCGCCAACCAGCCTGGCGACGACTCCTGGCCGATGACGGCTGCGACCTGGATCCTGACGTACAAGCAACCGAAGGATCCGAATGCGTCCGCAGAAGCCCTCAAGTTCTTCGCCTGGTGCTACGCTAATGGCGACAAGATGGCTAGCGAACTCGACTATGTCCCGATGCCCGACAACGTCGTCAAGGACATCGAGGCTTACTGGAAGAAGGAAATCAAAGACTCGAAGGGCAATCCGGTCTTCGCGTCGAACTGAGGTGTTTGGAGAGACCGGCCGGGATCGTCTCGTCCGGTCTTTCTTGTTGCATGGGCATAAGTCGAATATCGCCGCCGAGAGTTGGAGGCTAGAGCGTGAATCGGCGTGATTCTTGTGGTAGTTAAAAGGTGGCCAGATGACCGATGCCTCTGTGGAAGCTGGAGCCTTGATGAGCGGCGACATCTCATTGGCGAGAGACGTTACCAATCGAGCGAAAATCGCACGCCGCTTCCGTTTCAGCGATACGACATTCCGGTATCTGACCTACGCCGCCGCAATCGGCGTTCTTGCCGTTCTCGGGGCGACGATGATTTCGCTTGCCCTCGGCGCATGGCCCGCCTTCGCCAAATTCGGCCTCAGCTTCTTCTACACGGAAGTCTGGAATCCGGTCACCGAGAAATTCGGCGCCGCCGCTCCGATCTACGGGACGCTCGTCACCTCGGCCATCGCCATGCTGATCGCCGTTCCGGTCGGCATCGGGGTCGCAATCTTCCTGACCGAGCTGTGCCCACCGCGCCTGCGCCGCCCGATCGGCATCGCGATCGAGCTTCTGGCGGGCATTCCGAGCATTATCTACGGCATTTGGGGCCTCTTCATTCTGGCGCCGTTTCTTCAGAAGGTGGTTCAGCCTGCGCTGATCTCGATCTTCGGATCGATCCCGATCCTGTCCGCGCTGTTTGCGGGGCCGCCTTATGGCATCGGCATCCTGACCGCGAGTCTGATCCTGGCGATCATGGTTCTCCCTTTCATCGCGGCCATCACGCGTGATGTGTTCGAAGCCGTCCCTGCAATGCTCAAAGAAGCCGCCTACGGCGTCGGCTGCACCCGCTGGGAAGTGCTTCGTAGCATCACCATCCCCTATACGCGTGTCGGCATCATCGGCGGAACCATGCTGGGGCTCGGCCGGGCCCTCGGCGAGACCATGGCCGTTACCTTCGTGATCGGCAACGCCCACCGGATCTCGGCCTCGCTGCTAGCGCCAGGCACGACCATTTCGGCCAGTATCGCAAACGAATTCACCGAGGCCGACGGCGAAATTTATACCTCCTCGCTGATCGCGCTCGGCCTGATCCTCTTTATCATAACCTTCCTTGTCCTCGCCGCCGCCCGGATCATGCTCATGCGGCTTGAGCGGCGCAGCGGGAGCTAAGCCATGGCGCGCGCATCGATTACGGCCGACAACCCGTTTTACCGCAGACGGCGTATCCGGAATAACGTCGCCATGTCGTTGAGCGTCATCGCCGCGCTGTTGGGGCTGACCTGGCTGGCGTTGATCCTGGGCGCTCTGATCTGGCAAGGCTTCGGCGGCATGTCTCTCCAGGTCTTCACGGAAATGACCCCGCCACCTGGAAGCGCGGGAGGGCTTCTCAATCCCATCGTCGGCAGTGCTATGCTCGTTGGCGCGGCGATCCTGATCAGCGCGCCGATCGGCATTCTCGCGGGGACATACCTCGCCGAATATGGGCGCTATTCCCGCGTAACGCCGACCATACGCTTCATCAACGATATTCTGCTGAGCGCGCCTTCGATCGTCATTGGCCTCTTCATCTATGAAGTCACCGTCGTGCCGATGGGGCATTTCTCGGGCTGGGCGGGCATTCTGGCGCTCGCCGTGCTGGCGATCCCGATCATGGTTCGCACCACCGAGGATATGCTCCTGCTCGTGCCGAACGAGCTTCGCGAGGCGGCGTCAGCTCTCGGAACGCCGCGCTCCTACGTCATCCGCCGCGTGGCCTACAAAGCTGCGCGCGCAGGGTTGATTACCGGCGTTCTTCTCGCCATTGCGCGCGTCAGCGGCGAGACGGCTCCGCTGCTGTTCACGGCTCTGAACAACCAGTTCTGGAATGCCGACCTGAACCAGCCAATCGCCAGCCTTCCCGTCGTGATCTTTCAGTTCGCCATGAGTCCTTATGCCGAATGGCAGGATCTGGCCTGGGCCGGCGCTCTTATCATTACATTGTTTGTTCTAATCACGAGCATCATCGCGCGAGCGCTCGGAGCGACGCGAGGTAGTAAATGATGCCGAGGGACAATGGATCCGATAAGCTCCACGCCAAGGTTGAGTTCCGCAAACTCGACTTCTTCTATGGCGACTCCCAGGCGCTTTACGACATCAACATGTCGGTTTACGAGAACAAGGTGACCGCCTTCATCGGACCGTCCGGCTGCGGCAAGTCGACCCTCCTTCGTGTCCTGAACCGGATGTACGACCTTTATCCGCGTCAGCGGGCCGAGGGCGAGGTGCTGCTCGACGGCGAGAACATTCTGGCCGACAGGCAGGACGTCAATCTGCTGCGCGCCAGGGTCGGCATGGTGTTTCAGAAACCGACGCCGTTTCCGATGTCCATCTACGACAATATCGCCTTCGGCATCAGGCTCTATGAAAAGCTGCGGAAATCCGATCTGGACGAGCGCGTGGAGACCAGCCTGCAAAGGGCGGCCCTGTGGTCGGAGGTCAAGGACAAGCTCGGCTCCAGCGGCCTCAGCCTGTCGGGCGGTCAACAGCAGCGCCTGTGCATTGCGCGCACAATCGCATTGTCGCCCGAAGTCATCCTGCTGGACGAGCCGGCCTCGGCCCTCGACCCGATCTCGACCGCGAAGATCGAAGAGACAATCGACGAGTTGAAGAAGGACTACACGATCGCCATCGTCACGCACAACATGCAGCAGGCGGCGCGCGTCTCCAACTATACCGCTTTCATGTATCTGGGAAATCTCGTCGAATTTGACGAGACGTCGACCGTGTTCACCTCGCCGAAGGAGAGCCGGACGCAGGACTATATTACAGGACGCTTCGGCTAGCGGGCCGTGGGAGGACGGATCGTTTCGGCTACGGCCTGATCGCTTCCTCTCCACAGCCCCGAACGAGGGAACGGACCGGCTAGACGCACTTTGCGGGAAAGAGGCTCATGATGACGGAACATACAGTCGTCGCTTATGATGAAGAGCTGAAAACGCTCGACAACAAGATCGCTCAGATGGGCGGCCTCGCCGAACAGCTTCTCGCCCGTGCGATCGATGCGCTGCAGCAGCGCGATCCTGATCTTGCCGCAAGAACGATCGAGCAGGATCAGCATATCGATCGCCTCGAACAGGAAGTGGAAGACCTCGCCATCGATATCATCGCGCGGCGTCAGCCCGTCGCGCTCGATCTGCGCCAGATCATGACGGCCATCCGCGTCGCGGCCAATCTGGAGCGCATTGGCGATCTCAGCAAGAACATTGCCAAACGGGCGACGGCGACGGCGGAGGAAAGCCGTCCGAAGCAGCTCATGATCGGGCTCCAGCATATTGGCAGCAAGGCGTTGGAACAGCTGCAGATGGCGCTGGACGCCTATTCTCAGCGCGACGCCGAAAAGGCCCTCGATGTCTGGGCGCGCGACAAGGATCTCGACGCGATCTACAATTCGATCTTCCGTGAGCTGCTCACCTACATGATGGAAGATCCCCGCAATATCGGTCTGTGCACCCATCTTCTGTTCGGCGCTAAGAACCTGGAACGGATCGGGGATCACGCGACCAATATGGCCGAGATGATCCATTTTCTCGTCAAAGGCGTTCCGATCGCGGAGGAGCGCCCGAAAGGCGACACGACAAGCTACACCTTGCCGGAGCCGCCGGCGCGCTAGCGCAACGCGCGTCCGAATGGACGCGGGAACAGTTGCGCTAACTTTTTGAAATAGATTATCGGACCGAAAAGTGGGTACCGGTTTTCGGTCCGATGCGTAAGCAAAGGAATAGTGCGGGACACGATCCGGCCAATGAGAGAAGACCAGCTGATCGATGACGGCGAAGATCTTAGTGGTGGAGGATGAGGAGCCGTTGGCGCTCCTCCTGCGGTATAATCTCGAAGCCGAGGGCTTCGAAGTCAAAGCCGTTCACCGCGGTGACGAGGCGGAAATTGCGGTCGCGGAATCCCCGCCGGATCTCATCGTTCTGGATTGGATGCTGCCGGGCCTGTCCGGTCTGGAGCTGTGCCGGCGCTGGCGGAGCGGCCGGTCGTCGCGGAACATTCCGATTATCATTCTGACGGCGCGCGGCGAGGAGGTCGACCGCATACGCGGCCTGACCACGGGCGCCGATGATTACGTCGTCAAGCCGTTCTCCGTGCCGGAATTGATGGCGCGGATCAAGGCGATCATGCGCCGGTCGCGGCCGGAGCGCATCGCCAGCACACTGAGCGTTTACGACATCGTTCTCGACCGCGACGCGCATCGCGTGACGCGCAACGGCCGGGAGGTCAGGCTCGGGCCGACCGAATTCCGCCTGCTTGAATTTCTGATGGAAAGTCCGGGCCGGGTCTTTTCGCGAACCCAGCTTCTCGATGGCGTCTGGGGCCATGACGTCTATGTCGATGAGCGCACCGTCGATGTGCATATCGGCCGTCTGCGCAAAGCCATCAACCGTGGCCGTGACCGTGATCCCATTCGCACCGTCAGAGGCGCGGGATATGCTTTCGGCGAGCGGACAAACGAGCCGACGCTCTGACCGCTCCTGCCGCCCGCGATGCTTTTGTCCCCCGCGTCCCGCTTCTCAGGTTTTGAGAGCCGGAAGCATGACCCTCATCCGCTTCCGGCTCTCACCCCCGCTTTGACCCGCTATTTCCGGCGGCGCGCAGCCGGCTGGAATGCGGCCCGCGCATGATGCTCGCAATAGGAAATGCCGGCCACCTTCGCATGGCCGCAAAAGTGGAAATCCTCGTCCTGCGGATCACCAATCGGCCAGCGGCACATATTCTCCTTAAGGTCGAGAAGCGGCACCCGCAGGGGCGCGGGCATGTCCTCCGGAACGACCGAGGGGACGATACTCAGCGCAACGGCCGGCCTTTCGACGGGCGCGAGAACCGGCTTCAGCGCGACATTGCCGTGCGTTCTGTATTGCATGCGCGTCGGCCGCAAGGGCAGATGCGAAACACGATTGCGCGGACGCGACGAACGCATTCTGGACGTCGTGGCGCGTCCCGCCAGACCAAGCCTGTGAACTTTGCCGATGACGGCATTGCGCGTCACTTCGCCAAGACGGCCGGCGATCTGGCTCGCGCTGAGTCCGTCAGCCCAGAGCTTCTTGAGAAGCTCCACGCGCTCTTCGGTCCACCCCATTTCTTGCCTCCTCAATACGTCTGCGAATTCGTTTTTGACACGAGCACTCGCATCCGTGGCGGCAGGCACACATCACGCGAACAGGCGGACGCGGCGCGGCTACACGGAGCAAAGGCCCGCAAAGGGCTACGCAGGACTTGACGCTATACTTGAGAATTGATCCGGCGAGCGGGACAAGGAGAGAACAATCTGCTGCCGAATGAGCAATGACAGGAACGAATTACCAGGAGGTATTCAAAATATACCCCGCAACGTCATCGCAGACTTCATAATGGCACGGCTGCTTCGCGAACACAAATAAACGAATGGTTAATGCGGCATCGGGCTCGGCATTTTTCGGCATACTGTGTCTTTTGTGCCAATCGGCGGTGGCGGGCGGTCTCGATGACACAATTGACAGTCCTGCTGCAATCACCGAATGATCCTGGCATAATTGAATTCCCGACATTCGGCCCCGGCTTTTCGCCTAGGAGAGATTTCTTTCTGCCATGTCCGCATTGCTGCCCACATATGCCAGAGCAGAGCTCGCCTTCGAGCGCGGCGAGGGCGCTTCCCTCTATACGACGACAGGTGAGCGCTATCTCGACTTCGGCGCCGGTGTCGCGGTGACGGCGCTCGGCCATTCGCATCCGCATCTCGTCGCGGCGATCCAGGAGCAGGCCGGAAAGCTCCTGCACACCTCCAACCTCTATCAGATTCCGGGCCAGCAACGGCTTGCCGAACGGCTCTGTGCGGCCAGCTTCGCCGAGAAGGTCTTCTTCTGCAATTCCGGCGCGGAGGCGATGGAGGGCGCGATCAAGATGGCGCGCCGATATCACAGCCACAATGACGCGCCGGATCGTTACCGCATCATCACTTTCGAGGGCGCATTTCACGGGCGCACGCTTGCGACCATCGCCGCGGGAAATCAGCCGAAGCACGTTGCCGGTTTCGGCCCGAAGGTGGACGGCTTCGACCAGGTGCCGCTCGGCGATCTTGCCGCGACGCGCGCCGCCATAGGTCCGCAGACGGGCGCGATCCTCATCGAGCCGATTCAGGGCGAAGGCGGTGTGCGCCATGCGGGATGGCCGTTTCTGCGGGCCTTGCGCGATCTGGCCGATGAACACGGCCTCCTCCTGATTTTGGATGAGGTGCAGACCGGCATGGGGCGCACCGGGCGGCTCTTTGCCCATCAGTGGACAGACGTCACGCCCGATATCCTGGCCGCCGCAAAGGGCCTTGGGGGTGGCTTTCCGGTCGGCGCTGTCCTTGCAACGGACGAAGCTGCCGAAGGCATGACGGTCGGCAGCCACGGCACGACCTTCGGGGGCAATCCGATGGCCATGGCGGCCGGCAACGCCGTGCTCGATGTGCTGCTGGCCGACGGATTCCTCGACGAGGTCCAGAAGAAAGCACTGCTTCTGAAGCAGAAGCTCGCCGAGATCCATGACATGCATGGTGACGTCATCGAAGAAGTGAGGGGTGAGGGGCTGATGATCGGGTTGAAATGCAAACCGCCGAGCGACTTGCTGATCGGGGCGATGCTGCAGGAACATCTGCTCGGGATCGGCGCGGCCGACAATGTTGTCCGCCTGCTTCCGCCGCTGACCATAAGCGAGGCCGAGATCGTCGAGGCTTGTCAGAAATTCAGCGCCGCCTGCACAAGGGTAAGCGGGCAGCTCAAGAACGAAGATAGCGCCTGAAGATGGCAATACGGCATTTTCTCGACATCGACACATTCGACAGGGACACGCTGAAGCACATCCTGGCGAATGCCCATCTGATGAAGCGCGACCTGCGGGACGGCGGCGGACGCTACGGGCGGCTTGCCGAAGGCAAGACACTGGTCATGATGTTCGAGAAACCGTCCACGCGCACGCGCGTCTCCTTCGACGTCGCCATGCGGAAGCTGGGCGGGGAATCCATCGTTCTGAACAGTACCGACATGCAGCTCGGACGGGGCGAAACCATCGCCGACACCGCGCGCGTTCTCTCGCGCTATGCCGACATTCTGATGCTCCGGACAATGAAACAGGAAAATCTGGAGCAGCTCGCGGGCCATGCCGATATTCCGGTCATCAACGGGCTGACCGACCGCTCGCATCCTTGCCAGATATTCGCCGATGTCATGACCTTCGAGGAAAAGAAAGGCCCGGTCGCCGACCGCGTCATCAGCTGGATCGGCGATGGCTGCAACAATGTGGCGACCTCCTGGATCCACGCCGCGGCAAGGTTCGGCTTTACGCTCCATATCGGTGCGCCGAAATCGCTGCAGCCGCTGCAGGAGACGCTGGCCTGGGCGGAGCGCGAAGGCGCAAGGCTCGCCCTCTTCGAGGATCCGAGCGAGGCTGTGGCGGGGGTGGACTGCATCGTCACCGACGTCTGGGTGTCCATGGGCCAGAGCGATGAGGAACGCCGGCTTGCCTTGCTAAAGGACTATCAAGTCGACGACCAACTGATGAAATTGGCCGGGCCAAGCGCTATATTTATGCATTGTCTCCCCGCCCAGCGCGGACGGGAGGTGACGGACGAGGTGATCGACGGGCCTCAATCCGTCGTATTCGACGAAGCCGAAAACCGGGTCCACGCCCAGCGGGCAATTCTGGCGTGGTGCCTGGGTAAAACGTAAATCCAATTCACGGCGAAAAGCCTTATGGCAGACCACATCAAGCGCACGGCAGATGATTTCGTTCTCCCCTTTCAGATCGAATCGTCCGGCGCCAGGGGGCGGCTTGTTCGCATGGGTCCGGCGATCAGCGCGGTTCTCGGCAAGCACGACTATCCCGAGCCCGTCTCCAATCTGCTCGGCGAGGCGATGACACTCACGGCGATGCTTGGCGCCTCGCTGAAATTCGACGGCAAGTTCATCCTGCAAACGAGCAGCGAAGGGCCGGTCAGCTTTCTGGTCGCGCATTACTACGCACCGGGAAACATCCGCGGCTATGCCAGCTATGATGAAAGCGCGGTCGACGCCGTTGCGGGCAGCGCATCGGAGCAGGCGCGTCTTCTGGGCCAGGGCCATCTGGCCATGACGATCGATCAGGGGCCTGAAATGGAGCGCTATCAGGGCGTCGTGCCGCTGGAGGGAAGCAATCTTGCCGAGGCGGCCGATCTCTATTTCCGCCAGTCGGAGCAGCTTCCGACTTTCATCAAGATCGCCATTGCGCGGCATTATGAAGGCGGCAGGGAGGATCAGCCCGGCTCCTGGTCATGGCGCGCCGGCGGCCTCATGGTGCAGAAGCTGACGAGCGAGGGTGGATTGGCGCGCAGCAATGGCCATGATGCGGAGGATGCGTGGGTCCGGGCACGGCTCCTTGCCGCGACGGTCGAGGATCACGAGCTTCTCGATCCGATGCTGGAGCCTGAGCGCCTGCTCTACCGGCTTTTCCACGAGGAGCGCGTCCGCGCCTTCGACGCGACGGCCCTCTCGGCATTCTGCCGCTGCTCACGTGAGCGGGTGGAGCAGATGCTTGACAATTTTTCCGCCGAAGACATTTCCGACATGGCGGAGGACGGGCTGGTGAAAGTCACCTGCGAGTTCTGCAACAGCGAGTATGAATTCACCGTCGACGAACTTCTCGGCAAGAACACAACGCTTCAATAAGGGACGGCTCGGTGGACGATCGGTCCGAAAGGTAACTGCCCCGTCGTCTGCGCTGATCGCTTTTTTCGTCGTCCCGGAAACCCGGGAGGGCTGTCCGGGATCCACTTGCAGTTCGGCAAGCACTGGGCCGGACGGAGAAGCGAGTAGGCCCCGGCTCGCGAACCTTTACGGTGAGCGACGCTTGTCTGGTCGCGATCAGCAAGACATCGCGACAAGCGCTCACCTTGGGCCGGGGCGACGCAGAGTATGCTGTTTCGCAGAGATGTCCCAAGGGAGAAGGGCTGCCGGTGCGAGCCTGATCGGTCCGGCCTGAAACGATTTCGCTCTATTTGGGTTGGCAGACGGCGCGGACGCCCTCGGGCGGGGAACCGTTCGGCGTGCTGACGAGGACCGCGCATTTGGCCTCCCCATCCCCATCGAAGAGCCGGGTCGTTCCCAAGGCGAGCGTTTCTTCTTTCGCGACCTTGAGCCCGGCGCCCGTGAAACAGGACTCCGCCCGCTTGGCGATGGTCTCGATCAGCGCGCGGGCCGAAGCGTTTCCCGTTGGCGCCTGGAAGGTGCAATCCGATTTCGTCGGGCAATCGGCGCTCAGGCCGGCGGCCGTGCCGTATTCCTTTTGCAGCTCGGCCACACAGGAGGATGGTTTGCTCTGCGCCAGTGCGGATTGAGCGGCGAAGACCATCGCCAGCAGCCCCACGATCATTCGCGTTGAAAATATCGTCAGATCCCTCACCGATGATTCTCCTCTATTCTCCCGAATGATGGCCCCCCACTCAATAAAGAGCCCCGATTAAATTATCAGTATCCGCCCGATCTAATTCATCCGCTGCGCCGTATAAGGGCTGTCGAGCGAGAAGGCCGGGATCTCCACTTCGAAACTCTCTCCATCCTCGGTTTCCATCGTGTACCAGCCGAGCATGATGCCTGAAGGGGTGCGGAGCGGCGCGCCGCTCGTATAGCGAAAGCTTTCGCCCGGCTCGAGCGCCGGCTGCTCTCCGACGACACCCGCCCCGCGCACTTCCTGCATCCGCCCTTGTGAATCGGTAATCTTCCAGTGACGGGCCATGAGCTGCACACGTTCCTTGCCGCCATTATAGATCTCGACGGTATAGGCCCAGAAATAATAGTCCCGAAGCGGCGCGGAGTCGTCTTCGAGAAAATCCGGAACGACTTTCACCGTAATGCCGCGCGTCGTGGCCTCGTAAATCACCCGCAGCTCCCCTCCGCTCACATTCCGTGCAGCTCAGGCAAAGGCGCTGCGGAATGCCTGGTCCAGATCGCCGATCAGGTCGGCCGGGTCCTCGAGCCCGACCGACAGGCGAAGCATATTGTCCCCAATACCCATAGCCGCCC
>Ga0315553_10002644_pt1 | contig 14281 bp, 12 predicted proteins | sample SalMarSW160140MG_FD_203099 | JGI IMG/M metagenome (GOLD analysis project Ga0315553, IMG submission 203099) | Salt marsh sediment microbial communities from the Plum Island Ecosystem LTER, Massachusetts, United States - Salt Marsh Sediment SW1601-40 ... | reverse complement strand
AATCAGAATGGCCGTGTTATCGCGGCAACGCCGAGCGCAACAACATCACGCCCGCCTCGCTCACGATGCCGATCAAGCTCCAGTGGAAGAAGCAGGTAGCCGGAACAATCACGCCGCCATCCGCCGCGGCAGGCATGGTCTTTGCCGGCTCAGACAACCATTCAGTCTACGGTCTCGACGCGGGTAGCGGGCAGGTCCGCTGGCGTTACGTTACCGGCGGCGAGATTTGGGTCACCCCGGCCTACTGGCAGGGCCGCGTGTACGTCGGCAGCATGGACGGCTGGGTCTACTGCCTGCGGGCGGACAGCGGGGCGCTGATCTGGCGGTTCCGCGGCGCCCCGCACGAGCGGAAGATGATGTACTTCGGCCGGCCGCGGTCGCTGTGGCCGGTCGCCGGCGGGGTGATCGTCCAGGACGGTGTGGTCAACTTCTATGCCGGCCATTGCAGCCACGACCGCGTCTTTGTCTACGCCCTCGACGCGAAGACGGGCAAGGTGATCTGGGTGAACGACAAGTCGGGCCAGGCATACAAGGTCACGGGCATGGCGGGCGGGCTCTCACCACACGGCGTCTCGCCCAGCGGCCCGATCGCCGCCTCGAAAGAGGTCCTCTACATCCCGCACGGCATGTTCGCGCCCGCCGCGATGCGACGATCCGACGGCAAGATCCTCTGGTGGGGGCGGCGGGGAAACAGCACCCAACGGTCGAGCATCGAGGTCCAGCACATCGGCGGGCCCGAGCTCGCACTCGGCGGCGGCTTCCTCTTCTGCGGCGGGCCGAACCGCGTGACCGCGACCTGGCAGCGCTTCGTCGCTGTCGATGCCGGCACCGGGCGGTTCTGGGGCCAGGATGATCCGCGTCTGGCCAAACGCGCCGGTCGCGACCCCAAGACCGGAGAAGCAACGATGATCACCAGCGCCCGCTGGGGCACCAAGCCCATCACGTTCGGCGAGGGCGTCGCGCCCGTCGTGATCGATGGCGGAGTGTTCACGCTGGGGTATCGAGGCGGCTTCTTCGACCTGAAGAAGCACCTCCAAACGCAGTTCGGCAAGCCGAAAGGCCCGACGAACAAGTGGCCGGGCCGGCTGCCCGGTAGCACGCTCATCGTGGCGGGCGACAAGGTCATCGTGGCGGGCGGGAAGGACCTCTTCGCGCTGGCCCGCGCCGGCGGCCGCCAGCTCTGGCGCGGGAAGACCGGAGCCCAGGGCGACGTGCAGGGCAACGGCCTCGCCGCCGCGGGCGGCCGGCTCTTCGCAGCCACATCGAAAGGCGAACTCGTCTGCTTCTCGGCGGATCGCTGACCGCCGGCCGCTAAACTGGTTTGGGCGCCCAACCGTATTCTCGGGTGGTGACGGCGTGCTCCTTTCCGCGCTCGTTCCAGGGGAACTCGATCCTCAAGGTCGTGACAAGGTCGTCAGCCAAAGGGATTGACTCACCACCGAGACCACAGAGACCACGAAGAGTCGGTCCTCAGTCGCCCGACCGTCCTCTTCCGGCCCTTTGGCGCCGCGTGGTCAAATCTGCCTTCCGGCTGCAACTCCCAAGCCTACTCCCAAAAGCGATCCCCTTCAACCGGGACCTCACGCTCGAAAACAAATAGTGAAGTAAGTGAGATTTCACCGCAGAGATCACGGAAATCGCAGAGAACTCCCGAGGGATCAAGAGCTGACGACTTTGTGTCCAATGGCCCCCGGACAGCCGGGGGCCGCCCTGGCGCTGATGCCGGCAATTTGGAGGACTTGTCTTTCCCCGGTGGCCGAATGGGTCAATCGGGCGGTCCACGGCGCCGGGTGCAGTTGCGCCCGGCGCCCCTGCCTCCACGAGGACGCCAGCTTTGAGGATGAGAAAGACAGCAGGGATCCGGGTCGATCATCGACGGGCCGTGGTCGCGGTCTTGGCGGACAGTTTTTTTCTTGACAGCTCCCCCCCCACCCATAATCTGTGGTCAGTCGGGAAGGCCCATGTTTGTCTGTGCTGCTTGCGGGAACTTCTTGCTTGGGACTGTCCCGGCAAGCCAAGCCGGCAGGCCCCGTGAAGGGAGGTGAGCTAGACGCGGCCGCCGGGAGACCGGGGACCCCAAGCAGGACTTTCGCTCGAGCCTAGCGTGTGCAAGAGGAGGAAAGAGCCATGCCAGAAAGCATGCAGGAGATGATGAAGCAGATCTGGGCATACGTGCCGAGCCTGGTCGGCGCGTTGCTGATTCTCGTCGCCGGCTGGATTGTCGCGCTGGCGGTGGCGGCCGTCGTTCGGGGGGTCCTTCGACGCACGTCGCTGGACGAGAAGATCGCCAAGTGGCTGCTTGGTGAGGAGCGCGCCAAGGGGGCCAATGTGGAACAGGCCGCGGGGAAGGTGGTTTTCTACCTTGTCCTTGTGCTCGTTCTCGTGGCGTTCTTCCAAGCCTTGGGCCTCACCCTGGCCACCACGCCGCTGAACGAGATGCTGACACAGGTCTTCCAGTTCATCCCGCGACTGGTCGGCGCCGTGGTGCTGTTGCTGGTCGCCTGGCTCGTGGCCAGTGGTATGCGGCTGGCGGTGTCGCGGGGCATCAGCGCCGCCAAGCTGGACGAGCGCCTCGGCGAAGAGGCCGAAGGCAAGAAGACGCCCTTGTCGGCTGCGCTGGGCAATATCGTCTATTGGCTGGTGTTCCTGCTGTTCCTGCCTGCCGTGTTGGGCGCTCTGGAACTGGAAGGCCTGCTGACACCGGTCAAGGCGATGACGCAGCAGTTCCTCGCGTTCCTGCCCAACGTATTCGCCGCGGTGTTGATCCTCGTGTTTGGCTGGTTCGTGGCGCGCGTCGTGCAGCGGGTGGTGACCAACCTGCTGGCCGCCGTCGGGACCGACGCCCTCAGCGAGAAGGCGGGGCTTGCCAAGGCGATGGGGCAGACCAAGCTTTCTCACGCTCTGGGGCTCGTGGTTCAGGTGCTCATCCTGATCCCCGTGATTGTCGCGGCCCTCAATGCTCTTCAGCTCGAGGCGGTGACGCGCCCCACCAGCAACATGCTGGACGTGGTGCTGGGCGCACTGCCGGGCATCTTCGCCGCCGTGCTCATCCTGCTGTTCTCGTACCTGGTGGGCCGCCTCGTGGGGGTTGCCGTATCCCGCCTGCTGGCCGGGGTCGGGTTCAACTCGATTCTCGTGCGCCTGGGCCTGAGCAAGGCGGAGCCGGCGGAAGGCAGGAGGACTCCCTCCGACATCGTCGGCTACGTGGTCATCGTGATCGTGATGCTGTTCGCGGCCCTGGAAGCGGCGAGTGTACTTGGCTTCGTGGCGTTTGCCGGACTCGTGGCCGAATTCACCGTGTTCGCCGGGAAGGTCCTGCTCGGCGTCCTGATCCTGGCGATCGGGCTCTGGCTGGCGAACCTGGCGGCCAAGGCGGTCCAGGCCACCGGCAAGCCCAAGGCCAACGTGTTGGCGATGACCGCACGCGTGGCGATCCTGGTGCTCACCACCGCGGTTGCTCTGCGGCAGATGGGGCTGGCCGATGAGATCATCGGGCTGGCATTCGGCTTGCTCCTCGGTACTGTCGCGGTGGCGGCCGCCATCGCGTTCGGAATCGGCGGGCGGGACGTTGCGAAACGCAAGTTGGAGGAATGGGTGAAATAGTAGCCCCAACGAAACGTGGCTGCGGAAACATGGAACGGGACCGATAGGCGAACTTGACCACGGAGGCTTCAAGTGGGTGGTTTTGACGAGAGCAATGGCCGCAGCGAAAGGCTTGGCTCCTGGGTCACCGAGGGCTCTGCCATGGAATGCCGCGGCCCGTCGCTTCGGCCACGGTCTGGCAAGACCGCAGCCTGATCCTCCTCGCGGCGTGCGTGATGACGCGGGCGGGTCAGCCTCGGGCTGCCGGATGCGTATCCGGCGGCATGGATTTCAGCCCTTTGCGGGTTTGATCCAGAGTCCGGGCCTTGTCCCGGCGACGGACATCTTTGGAAGGACATGCCATGAAGACGTACCTTATGCGGATGACGTGTGCGGTGGCCAGCGTGATCGGCATGCTGGTGCTGAGTTCCTGTATGACGGCGCCCACCTCGGTGCAAGGCAAGGCCGACATTGAGAGCGCGGCTGCGGTGGCTCTGGCCAAGGCGAGAGAGGCGGACCCGACCCTGGTCCCCATACTCGACAAAGCCGGGGGCTATGTAGTGTTCCCCACGGTCGCCAAGGGCGGAGTCGGGGTAGGCGGGGCCTACGGCAAGGGCGTGCTGTATGAGGGAGGCGCCGTCGTGGGCTACTGCGATTTGACGCAGATGTCCGTCGGCCTCCAGCTCGGCGGGCAGGTCTACACAGAGATCCTCGCCTTGGAAACCGCAGAAACCGTGAAGATATTCAAGCAAGGCAATTTCCGCTTCGATGCTCAAATCACGGCCGTGGCGCTCCGGTCGGGCGCGAGCGCGAACGCCAAGTTCGCCAACGGCGTGGCGGTCTTCACCATGGCAGAAACCGGCCTGATGTACGAGGCCTCCGTGGGCGGACAGGTGTTCAGCTACCAGGTCAAGTGACCGACCAGATCGTCGCCGCCGGACCTCCGTTCGCACCAGATCCGTACACGTTCTACGAGTGGGACGAACGGAGGTGGGCGCGGCTGCTGTCTGGGGATAGGGGAAAGACAAGTGAGTAAGGTTCGCGTGTCGAACCCGCGGAACTGTGGCGTGCGCCGCAGCGGATGTGCAGATCCGAGTTTCGGTGCCTAAAGATGCGGCTCTCGGCGAATACCCTGTCGTTGTGACAGGGACGCCGGAGACAGGTGAATCCGCCTCCGTGGGATTCAAAGTGAAGGTGGTCGCTCCGTAATCGTTCCCGGCTGCAACGGAGGCCGGAACAAGAGAAGAAATACTTGGCAGAGGCCTGGAGCATGACCCTCGCCCGATGCTGTTCCGCTGCTTCTGTGGTGTCAGGCTCGCGATCCAGTGAAGCGGCCAAGTGGTTCTTGAAGGCACTAGGAAATGGAGCACCCTGAATAGAAGAAAGGGCTTCCCATGTACAAGGCGTTTTCTCTGGCGCTTCTCGTTGGAGGCGTCGTGCTCGTGACTCTCGGGATCAACGCGTCGGAGTCGCTTGGCTCGGACATTTCGCGCTTCTTCACCGGATCGCCCACCGACAAGGCAATATGGATGCTGATCGGCGGGGCGGTGCTGTGCATCGTCGGGCTGGTGGGGCTGTTGCGCGGATTGAGGAGAACTGCATAGGAGGAAGGAGTACGAGAATGTTGTACTACGCATTGATTTTCCTGCTTGTGGCTATTGTGGCCGGTGCTCTCGGATTCGCCGGCCTCGCGGGCACGTCGGCCTGGATCGCCAAAGTCCTGTTCGTGGTCTTTCTGGTGCTGTTTGTGGTCTCACTGGTGCGCGGCAGGCGGCATCATGCGTAGGCCCCGGTTGATCCGGAGCCCTTTTAGGAGAAGGCTCATGGGCAGGATACTGATGGCGTTTGCGGTTGTGGTGGCGCTGGCTCTCGGCACGGCGGGGTGCGAGAAGAAGAGCACATCCGAGAAGGTATCGGATGCGGCCAAGTCGGCCGGACAGGCCGTCAAAGAGACGGCGAAGGATGCGGGCAGGACCGTTGACAACGCCGTCGAGGATGCCGGCGAGGCCGTCGAGGATGCGACGAAGTAGGCCTGGAAGGCCACCGGCGAGGCTGCGGAAGACGTCGGAGCGGACGCGGGCGGAGCGGTCAAGCACGCGGTCACGGGCGCCATCGAAGCGGCCGACGAGATTGGCGCCGATGCCGTCAAGGCCACCCGCGACCTGCTGACCACCTCGATTGAGGGCGCCAAGGACGTCATCAAGGAGCCGTTCAAGTAGGCGGCCGTTGCGCGATTCCCAGGCGCAAGAACGCGTCGGAGGTGTCAGCTACCGCCGCTTGCGAACCGAAGGAATGGGCCGTCGGTCGCCTTTGTGCTGGGGTGGCTCGAGATCCCCGCGTGACCCGTGGTCATCTGCCGTTGCCCCCAGCCCAGCAGCAGATGGGAAACGGTCCGGCAAGTGCCTGGTGGAGCCGCCCCGAAGAAGGGGAAGGAGGAACCGAGCATGAACCTGCGTGTCGTCTGGATCATCTGTTATCTGGCCGCGATGCTCACGGCCATCGGCGCAGCGCCTGCCGCGGCCGGGGAGCCCGCCGAGCAGCCGGGCCCGGCGGACGCCCAGGAAGGCGTAGAGGTGCTCACGCGCGGTCCCGTGCACGAAGCTTTCGCGGAGACGGTGAGTTTCGACCCCCGGCCGGGAATCGTGGTGGCCAAGGAGCCGGCAAACCCCATCGAGGAAGTGCCGCCGGCGCAGAAACCGGAGGGGGCCGACGTGGCATGGATTCCCGGCTACTGGGCGTGGGACGGCGAGCGCGGCGACTTTCTCTGGGTCAGTGGCATCTGGCGGGCCCTGCCGCCAGGCCGTCAGTGGATACCGGGGTATTGGAGCAAGGTCGAGCAGGGCTACCAGTGGACCTCAGGCTACTGGGCAGACGCCAAGGCGACGGAAGTCCAGTATCTGTCGGCGCCGCCCGATACGGTCGAAGTGGGCCCCAACATCAGCGCCCCGTCGGAGGACCACGGCTGGGTGCCGGGTTGCTGGGTATGGGCCGGCGGTCGCTACGCCTGGCGGCCCGGGTACTGGGCGGCCATGCAGCCGAACTGGGTGTGGGTCCCGTGCCACTATGTCTGGACTCCTCGCGGCTACGTCTTTGTCGGTGGCTACTGGGACTACGGTATCCGCCGTCGCGGCGTTCTTTTTGCGCCAGCCTACTTCAACGCCAGGGTGTACAGGCGGCGCGGCTTCCGCTATTCGCCCGCGACGGTGATCGATCTCGCTCTGTTCACCGATCATCTTTTCCTGCGCCCGAGCTACGGCCACTACTACTTCGGCGACTACTACGCGGCCAGCTACTATCAGGCGGGGTTCTTCCCGAGGTCCTCGCTCTATGCCCGGCGCCACGGCTACGATCCTATCTACGCTCACGAGCGCTGGGAGCATCGGCGAGACCGCGGGTGGGAATCCCGCGTTCAGGCCGAGTTCCGCCGGCGCCGCGACCACGAGGACGCGCGACCGCCACGCACCCTGGCGGCCCAGACCGCCCGCGTGGCCAGCAGCGTCAAGTCAACGAACAAGCCCATCGTCGTTGCCACGCCGCTCGACCGACTGGCGAAGAGCGAAGGCAGCCCGGTGCGGTTCCAGACGCTAGGCCAGCAAGAGCGGAAGCGCGTGGATCGGCGCGGGCAAGACGTCCGCAAGATGCGCGACCAACGGCGGATGTTGGAGACCAAGGCGGCGGTGACACCACCCAAGGATCGTGAACCGGCCACCGTACGTCTTCCCAAGTCCCCTGTCGTGGGGAAGCCGCCCGAGCAGCTTCGCAGAGGCCAGGCCCCGCCGAGGGTGTACCAGGCGCCAAAACCCAATCCCTACGTCGAGCCCAGGCCACGAATGCCTGAGGGCCGATCCGATTGGCCGAGGAGAGACCGTTCGCGATGAGGGGTGAACACAGACCTCAATCGCTGAAGACTGGCTGTGCGGCAATGCTCAACAGCGGCGTCCGAGAGGCGCGGGCCACCATGCGCCAAGGCGGCCCGCAGAGAGCAACCCGTGATCGCAGCGACGCTTCACCGCCTACTGGTACAGCACGGATACGGCGGTTTCTTCGCGGTGCCGATGCTCGGAATCGTGGGTATGCCGATACCCGACGAAACGCTGCTGGCGTTCGCGGTCTGCCTCGTGATCATCGCCGGGATGATCGTAGCACTGTGTGTTGGTGCAGCCGAGGCTGCAAAGGTGCTGTTCTACAGGCACGTGCGTGAGTGACTGGAGGACATATCCGATCCCCGGCAGAAAAGGAGGCCGAAGCATAGGCAGCGGCAATTCTGTCGCGCAGGCGGCCTCTCCCCTGGCGGCTGGCCGGGCTGCTGCTTGGCGCGGCGGCCGCAGCAGCGGCTCTGGCGTTCGGCATCGGTGGCCGTGACTTTGCCGCCCGGAAGCTGGATGAATGGACCGGTCCGCGTCGCAGCGAGTAGGCCGGGGCAAGCAGGCGAACGCGAGTTGTTTCAAGGAATGCGCGAGGACCTCGCGAGGCGGGGTCAAGAGGTACCCCTCGACGGTCGGGGGGCAGACGTGGAGAATCCGCTCTGGCTCAAGGAGGAACACTGATGGAGAAGTCTGGACTGTCCGCAGTTGGCCGCACGGCCAAGATGGCGGTTGTTGGAGCGGTCAAGCTGACTGGAGAAACGGCAGAGGCCGTTCTGAAGGCCGCTCGCGACGTGCTGGTGACGGCCGTTGACGGAGCCGCCGATGTGACGACAGCCGCAGAGAAAGGAGCCGCGCAGGTGGTCACCGGCGCGGTCCGCGCCGCGGCGGAAGTCGGCGGGGACGTCTTGACGATCCTCAAAGCGGCGGTCAGGGGGACCGTGAAGGGCGCTTCCGACGCGGGGGCGGACGTGGGCAAGACGGCCGTCGCCGCCACCAAGGCGGGCATCAAAGCCGCGGAAGACGTCGGCGCGGACGCTGGCGGAGCGGTCAAGCACGCGGTAACGGGGGCCCTAGAGGCGGCCGACGAGATTGGCACCGATGCCGTCAAGGCCACGCGCAACCTGCTGACCACCTCGATCGAGGGCGCCAAGGACGTCATCAAGGAGCCTTTCAAGAAGTAGTACGACCTGACACAAACCACTCGGTTGCCAAGGGCGGAGCGCGCGCGGCGCTCCATCCCTTCGGTGAGTGACGTGAACATGACCCGCGCGCCAATCGCGTCGGCTGTGACGAACAGCGGCACAAAGCACAGCCAGAGCGCTCTCATTGAGTATATGTTCTTACCACGTGGCGGGCGCGTCGAAGATGTCACGTCGCTTGTGCTCGTCGGGATGCTGCTGGTGCCACTCGACCGCCGTCTTGAGCGACCGCCGAAGATCGTACTCCGGGGGGCCGAACAGCCGGTAGCATAGCGACGGGTTCCCCAGGAAGGACACGAACGGCCGCCGCGTGTCCTCGAACCGAGGCTCTACCCCGAGCAACTCGCCCACCACCTCGGCCATCTCCTCCGGTGTGACCATCTGCGGGCCGGCGACGTGGATCACTCGCGGCACCTCCGGCGCCTCGGCGAGGGCAATGGAATAACGAACGCAATCCGGCATGAACAGCGGCGTGGTGCGGATGGGCTTCGCTCTACAGATCTGCACGGGCCGGCCGCGGAGCATCGGCACGATCACCCAGGTGTGAGGGAAGCCGTTGCTGGCGCTCCACGGCCAGTAGTAACGGGGGATCACGACGTCGAGACCGTCTTCGTCGGCGATGGACTCGGCCACCACTTCCATCGCAAACTTGTAGGCGTGGTAGGGATTGGCGTCCGGCTCGCGCAGCGCCGACTCGTCAGCCAACTCCTGTGACTCTCGCACCACCCCGCCCGTCGAACCGAGGATGAACCGCTTCGCGTCGCGCCACGTCTTGAGCAAGCGGACGACGCCCTTGACCGACACGTTGCGCGCCGCGATCTCCTGCTCCCGGTTGGTGACCGCCCAAGTCACCGCCTGGTGGAAGACGTAGTCGAACCGCCGGGGCAGCGCGCCGAGGTCGTGCGTGCCCAGACAGAGCTTGTGGAAGACGACTCCGCCGCTCTCGAGCCGTTCGCGGTTGTGGTCGAAGAGGTCGACGCCGTGGACCTCGTTGTTCTTCGCCAGTTCGAGCGCGATCGCGGCGCCGACCCGGCCACCTGCGCCTGTGATCAAGACACGCTGGTCTTTCATCGGATACTTCGGTCTTACTGCCAGTGAGGCGACGCGGCGCGGCATTCGTCGAACAGCGGCGTCCGGCCCGTCGCCACGCACGCTGCAGCGTAGAGATACATCGACGCCGACCACGACTGCCAGTCGTTGCCCTTGGGCAAACCGGTGCGGGAGTCGAACCATTCGTTGAAACCGTACTTGAGCTCGGGGTTCACCGCGGGCCGGACCAGCCGCGTCAGGTACTTCAGTCGATCCCGGGCCCGGTCTATCCAGCCGGCGGCGACCAGCGCGGCCACGTAGAACCCCACGGTGAACGGCCATACCCCGCCGTTGTGGTAGTGCCCCGGCTGACAGTACTGCTCGTATCGGGGCTGCCAGTCCCGGTCGTATGGGCCGATGTAGGGGAACAGGCACGGCGGGCTCTCCAGCACGAGCTGCCCGGTCTGTCGCATGATGTCGATGTTCTGCTCGACGTACTCGACGATGGCGCGGGCGCGCTCCGGCGGGGCCACCCCGGTCAGGATGGCGAGGCTGTTGCCGATCAGGTCGAACCGACGTGAACTGTAGCTCTTGAACGTCCACAAGGCGTAGAACGGCTGGTCCGGGACGACCAGGCCCTGGTGGCGCTCGGGGCCGAACGACTCCATCGTGCTCGAGTTCAGGATCCCGTACAGCACGCTGGCCCGATCGTGCTGATCGTAGAGCCGCAGCACGGCGTAGAGCAAGACGTTCAGGAAGAGCGGGAACCCGGGAACCCACTGTTCGTCGCGCCAGTCAGTGGTCGGCTGCTGGTCGAGCACGACCTTGTCATCGGGGCTCTGGTAGGCCAGCCATCTCAGCGCGGTGCGGGCGGACGAGTCCAGCCACCGCCTGCGGCCGGAGGAGCGACGATAGGCGGCCAGTCCGATGAGGTAGAGCGGGGTGGTGTCGGAGGCGCCGCGGTTGTCGCCGTCGTGGGCGTACGAGGGGATGTGTCCCAGTTCCGACTGGTTGCCGGCCAAGGCCCCGAGGGTGAGACGGGTGCCTCGCAGCAGCGCGCGGTGCTGGATCACGGCGGTGGCCAGCGACACGATCATCTGGTCGCGCGTGTACGGCTCCGGATACCCCCATCCGGCCGTGCGCGGCAGGCCGTCGAACGGGCCGACGTTGTTGTGAAGCAGGACTCTCTTCGCCGCTTGGCACCCGCGGCCGACGGCGGGCGTGACGCGGAGGTCCTGCATGCGGACCTTGGAGATCTCGAGCATGCGAGCACTCCTACGGGAAGGTGAGGCCGAACGTATCGGCCAGCTCGCTGGCGATCCGCTCGGCCACCTGGATGTAGTGGAAATTCTCGACCACGTTGCGGCGCCCCTCGTCGCCCATGTTCTTACACGTGTCGTCCTCGGTGAGCAGCCGCTTGAGGTATTTCGCGAGGTCGTTCACGTCGGCGCGGACGGCGACCTTCTTGGGCTCAGGAAAGGCGATGTCCTTCCGTCGCTTATAGCCCATGTCAGCGGTGAGGGTTGCTTCCGATATGGTGATTTCCTGCGCCACCCGGGCAAGCAGCCCGGTCCGCTCGTGCTTGATGGTGTCCAGCATGCCCATCGCCGCGACGCTGATCACGGGCTTGCCGCAGGACTGGGCTTCGATCATCGGCATGCCGTAGCCCTCCAGCCGGCTGGGCGCGGCGTAGATGTCACACGCGTTCATCAGGTACGGGACGAAATTGCGCGTGAACTGGCCCCTGGCGAAGATGACGCGGTCGCCGATGCCGAGCTGTCGGATGAGGTCCATGTCCTCGCGCATCTGGCGGGTGGTGCGGGGCTGCGGCCAGACCTTGCAAACGTACTTCCAGTTCGGGCATTCCTGGCTGATGAGGGCCAAGGCCTGCATCACTTCCTGTGCGCCTTTGCTGGCGGCGTCGCCGCCGATGGTGAGGATGAGCTTCTCGTCGGGGTTGACTCCGAGCGAATCACGCACTGCTTTCACGCGCGGATCGCTTCTCGGGATAGGGCGGAAGACGTCGGTGTCGCAGCCAATCGGGACCACCTTCATGGTGTCCACGTTGACGCCGTCGCGCTCATAGGTCTCCTTGACCCACTGGCTCGTGGCAAGCATCAGTGGGAGTGAGCCCAGCACCTCATGGTAATTGGCGACGAAACCATCGGCCACGAGCCACGGTACCGCGGGCAGGCCGAAGCGCATCGGGTGCAGCACGATTTCCGGCGTGTGGCCCCACCAGCCGATCCCCACGACCACATCGGGCTTGAACCAGCGGTAGTACCATTCCTTCTCCTGCGCCCCTTCGAACGGCGCCGGGCGCGTCTCGACATCGATCTTCTCGAGACCCTGCCGCAGCAGGTCGCCCTGGGTGGCCAACCCGCCGGGGCTGGGCGGGTAGTCGTACAGCACAAGCACTCTCATAGGATCAGCTCCTCATCCGAGTCCTTCACCCGGAGGAACGCCTCGGGCGAAATACACGCGCGGACTTCAAAGCCGTCTTCAGGATACCCGTATTCATCCCGGACGATGCGCTTTTTCTCCGCCAACTGTTCTGCGGAGAGGCCGACCGTCCGGTTCGCCCAAGACGCCGGGCGGCAGATGCCGGCCGGGCTCTGCGCCTCGTACGCGAACGTCCACAGCCGCCGGCAACGCAGGCGCCCGGCTTCCGCCAGCGCGCCAACCACCGCGTAGACCTGTCGGTGGCGTGCGTGGCCGTACTCGCCGTTGCGGCCGTGCGTCAGACACAGGTCCCACTGGTACCCGCCGAGGTGGTCCAGAACGCGTCCGCCGATCTGACGCTCCGCGTCGATGGGCTGCAACGGGTCGCTGTCGTCCAAGTCAGATATGGCCCCGTGCACGCCCAACATCTGACAGACGCGCCCGAACTTCGGACCCCGGTCGGCGTCGTCACGTCGGCAGAGCGAGAGGACCGTCCACTGCCATGTCGGATGGCGGAGAATCAGGCCGCCGCTCCAGATGATCTCGTCGTCGGGGTGTGCTACGACAATGGCCGCGTCCATAGAGGAGATTATCACGCGCAAGGGGGGCCATGCCAAGCATGAAAACGGTCGGGGGCGCGAACGCCGGGGCGCACAAGAATCGGTGGCATGACCTCCGATACATTCAAGTAGGAGCTTGGATCTCCGGTTATCTGAGCGACTGCGACCAGACAAGAGACACCGAAGTATTCTCTCCCCAGCCACTTATGAATTAAGCGAAGGCTGCCCGAAGTGTGGCAGGTCCGTTGCTTAATATCTTCGCAGGTCGCTTGGAATACCTGGGCGGGTTCTCGGGGACATCATACTAATTGCCTCGACGCGGCGGGGGGATGAGGACATCGGGGACATCGGTGTCTGGCACCCGGCGAAGACGCAACCTGCTGCCGCAGAGGGCGGTGCGGACTCGGGATCAATTCTCGGCGGGAGTCTGGGGAGGACACAATGCCGAACTCCTCCTTTGAGGAGGTCGGGATAAGTGATATGTCCCGCGAACTCCCGGGGTCCAATCCGACGTCGGGACGACCGAACCGTGATGGCGCGGAGGCTGCGCGGTCAACGCGCACCCGCGTGGGAGCGCAGAGGGGTGTAAGCATTGGTCTATGGTAGCTCGGGGTGTAATGAATCTGCCCGGCCGGGGGGGCGCGGCTGTTTGGTTCGCGGCATTGGGGTCGGACTGCGGCAGGTGATTAGCCCCCAGAGGGCTCTGCTGCGAAGCGGTGTTTCCGGCTTCGCCGCAGAGCCCTCCGCCTGATACCGACCCTCTACCTGTAGCTAACGCCGACGTACGGCCCGGCGTCCGAGCAGACCCACACCCGACAGAAGCACGAGGACAAGCGTCCCCGGCTCCGGGATGGGCGGGACGCCGTCCGGGTGCGGCATTGTGTCCAGCGCGTTCAACTCGTCGGTGGCCAGCAGCCCGAGCTGAGCGGCGTTGACCCAGAGCGAGAAGCTGCCCTGGAAGTCGGTGTAGAAGACGTCACCGGGTGAAAACGCAGCGCCCAGCGAAGGCGATCCCGCGGCCAGCGAGAACAGCGCCTCGTCGAGGCCCGGGTTGAGAACGCCGTCGGGCATCCACATGATGATCTGGCCCTCGGGCGTTTGCTTGAGCGCCAGGTCGGACAGGATCAGCGCATCCAGGTCGTCGCCCGCCTGGAGGCCGATGTCGTTGACGCCGTCGGCGTAGACGCTGAAGCTGTTCGGCGTCGCGCCGGCCGACACGAGGATGTCCTCGGGCGAGTCGGGGCCGCCGCCAGCCGGGTTCGACGGCGCGTTCAGGGAAAAGAACGCGAACTTCCCGTTGTCGACCTGACCGTCCCCATCCGTGTCGACGCCCCAGGTTCCGTCATGGGTGTCCGCGTACTCGAGCGCGTCCAGGTCATCCTCCACCTGGTCGTTGAGGAACGAACCGTTGTTGGCGGGCGCTTGGAGGCCGACCTGCGCCTCGTCCACGAAGCAGACGTTGGCCGGCCGGTTTGGGTGATCACACACCCAGCACAGATCAACCGCGCCGTCCCTGAGGTGCTGCCCCACATACGCGCCGAACATCTTGAACTCTCCGGCCTTGAAGATGTCGCCGGCCGCCTCGTTGCCCCCGACAGGTGAG
>Ga0315553_10002642_pt1 | contig 14283 bp, 12 predicted proteins | sample SalMarSW160140MG_FD_203099 | JGI IMG/M metagenome (GOLD analysis project Ga0315553, IMG submission 203099) | Salt marsh sediment microbial communities from the Plum Island Ecosystem LTER, Massachusetts, United States - Salt Marsh Sediment SW1601-40 ... | reverse complement strand
CGTAAATCTGCTCTTTTTCATCTGTTTGGTCCTTTCAAAATCGAAGTATAACCATTTTTTTCGCATTTTGAATGGACCAGTTTTAGGGGGGAAGGTCATGCTTATTAGCTCAGTTTTTCAGTAGGTTGCGGTATATTATAACAACTAATGCGACTAAAAGACCCAAACCTACCCACATTAACGTTATACCTGAAATGCTTTGTGCACTAAGGTTTTCTGTAATGTGTTTGCCGCTGATTATGCATACTATAAGCACTGTGGCAGGCACACAACTTGCGGCAAAGGCAGTGAGTAAGTGCCCGCCTTTTTTAATGATACCCAGGCCGAGGCCAATCAGTATCATCGGAACGCAGCCTATTCCGAACACCAGCCGAGAGTGTATCTCAGCTTCTATTTCAGCCAGCGTTTGCTGTATTCTTATTTGAAGCTTATTTTGCAGGTCCTTCAGTCTTGGACTCGGCCCTTTTTTTAGTGCGGATGAGACCACTTGCGGCCGAATATCCTGCAAAACGTTTCCGGTTTTGAAGTTATCTGTAACAGATTTTGGCAGAATCAGGCCGTGGATTATATGTCGCATTTTCAAGTCTTCTGAGCTGTTCACATATGAATTATAAATATCCATTGTTAGAGTCGGTGCCAGCTTATCACCCTCGATATACAGAGAGACCTTTGTGGAACGCAGCGTGAGCAGGGGTTGTTTGCTGTTCGTATCGTATTCTACGACCGTAACTTCGCCGGACAAGTCGACTTTTTCCTCGTCTTGTGCATGAGCTTGAGCCGCTGTAAATTTGACGGAGTTCGGTTTACCGAGCAGTTCATAAAAGCTGTTCGGGTCGTTAGCCGTTTTGTCGGCAATATCTTGTGCCAGCAACTCGGCAGTAAATTGCGCGTACACTTGTTGAGCAAGTTTTGCGACCGGGTCGAAGCACATCAGGTCATTCTGAACTCTTCTCATTTCATCGTGCTTCTTGAACTTTATATCATCGCCTAACAGTGAACCAAACTCCACCCTCAATGACATCCATTCCCATTCGAACCACAACTCGTCTTCAGGGCCCATTTGGTATGTCTTATATGCCGTTATTTGTCCTTCGTTAAATCTTTCATGTGGAAAGAAGTCTACTTTGGCACTTTCAGCAGTGATGATTTTTTCTATTCCGCCGCCTTCTGTCTTAAGTATGACTACGCCGGAAAGCGTATTGTTCTGTGGGTCGGCGTGATCGGCATAAATCAGATACTGCTCGTCCGGTGGCACTCCGTAATAGCCTTTTCGCTGTATATTGCGGAAAAGTATCTGTTTGGCATCGGCCTTTAGAGATTTTTCGGCGAGATGTACAAAATAAGGCATCACGTGGAAACTCAAGATCAAATTTGCAATAGCTACAATAATCGCCAGTATCAGGGCTGGATAGACCAATGTCAGCAAACTTATTCCGCTCGCCTTGCAAGCATCGAGCTCATTGTCGCCTGCGAGTCGACCGTAGACCAGAGAGGCAGCGAACAGGGCTGCTATAGGTAGTATGAACGTCAGCGCTATTGGTAGGAAGTAGCCTATGAGATTGAGCACTCGTTGAGGTCCCACGCCATATTCCTGCACCGGTCGTAAAATGCTGCCGAGGCTGAGGATTAGTGCCAAAGCCACTATGGTCAGGACGGAAACTTTTAAAAGTTCCCAAAAGATATATCTATGCAGTGTAAAAAGCATTTTTTAGTCGTCGATATTTAGACGTTAATTACCATCCACTAAATACTATTCACTAAATGGCGCTTTGCAATAAAATTCTTCAGACGTTGCCTACATGGGTTGCGCTTCACGTTAGTGTCTATGACGAAGACCCACTCATCAAGCTTTTTTCGCCATTAGAGTCCATGGGATTCGGTCGTGCTGATGTGTTCGGCACATGGCCTTACCAGAAAGATTTAGTACAGGTTTTACAAATTGTTATCTGGTCTTGTTGAGCTGTTTTATGGAGTAGTCTTATTCTTTTGTAGGTTTCGTTATGCCAAATTTCAAAGATTGATGTTTTATTTACATCTCCCATGACAACTTTGCCCTCATGGTCCAGACAGCATAAAGCGATATTGCCATTGGACAATATGGTGAATGTTCGCCATACTCTTGAGCATGGTTTTCTTATTTTGGACTTTACGGCATGATCAAACTCAGAATCAGCCCAATTGTGAACTTTGCCAAAGGAGAATTCATCCACACAGTCCTCCAGGGATTGTATAGTTGCATTTTTATCCGATGTGCTGTGACAGGCAACCCTTATTTTCAATGGGGACTTCCTGAGATCTCTGATTCTAACCAGTTCTTTAATATTAGTTACGACCGTATCGAATTTGAGTGGAAACCGTATTTGTTCAAACTCCTCCTTTGTGGCTCCGTCAAAGCTTATTTTAATTTCATCAAGTCCTGCATCCATAAGTTCATCAGCTTTGTTTGCCGTGAGGAGGGACCCGTTTGAAAATATTATCACTCTTTTTAGGCCTTTTTCTTTGGCATACCGTACCCTTTTAGCCAGGTTTTTATCAAGTAAAGGCTCGCCGAAATTGTGTAAATGAACACTACCACAATTGTATTTGGAACATTCATCTATTATTCTGTTGTAAAGGACATCCTGCATGTGACTAATAGGTCGCCGCATTGTTCGATGTGGGCAGATTATGCATTTCGCGTTACAGGCATTAGTTGTTTCGACCCGTACGGTGTTGGGAAATTGACTCAGTGCAATATTAAAAGCACTTCCTATAAGAGAACAGGATACTTTCGACAGTTTTGTTCTGTTCTGCTCTGTTTTTTTAATCACGACATGTCCTTTTTATCTGCTTGGAGCTTTCGATTATTGTTTGTCATATAATCAGATGTAAGAAGTCAGCAGTTAGGTATCAGCATCATTCTGTTTTCTGTTTTTCTGTCTTATGTGGATACGGTATACGTAATGCGACATTACTTTGCAACAAAATTTTTTACGGGCCGGTTATCCGAGCATTTTTAACCATAGGAAATTCACCGGCAGTTGTTCGTCAGCCCAATCTAACAGATTTGAAAGCAGGAACGTGTTCGCCAGAATTTTCTTGCAAAATCAATTGAAAGGTTTTAGATTTTGACGGGAGCGGAGGGTTTTCGACGAAGGCGTAGCAAATTGAAGATACTAAATTTTGAAAAGGGAGCAAGAAGTAATGGCAAAAGCTGATATCGGCCTGATAGGTCTGGCGGTAATGGGTGAAAATATCATTCTCAATATGGAAAGCAAGGGTTTTACCGTGGCCTGCTTCAACCGTACTGTCTCAAAAGTGGATAATTTTATCAGCGGTCGTGCCAAAGGCAAGAACATCATCGGATGCAAATCTATCGAGGAGCTTATCGAAAACTTAAGCAAACCACGAAAGGTAATGCTGATGGTAAAGGCCGGCCAGGCCGTTGACGACTTTATCGAAAGACTCCTGCCGCATCTCGAAGATGGTGACATTATTATTGATGGAGGAAACAGTCATTTTCCTGATACTATTCGGCGGACGAAATATGTGGAAAGCAAGGGCAAACTCTACATTGGTACCGGTGTATCCGGTGGCGAAGAAGGTGCTCTTTTGGGCCCTTCGATAATGCCCGGCGGCTCAGTCGGTGCCTGGGAACACGTCAAGCCCATTTTCCAGGCCATTTGCGCCAAGACCGATGATGGCGAACCCTGCTGTGAATGGGTCGGAGAAAATGGTGCGGGCCACTTCGTCAAAATGACACACAATGGAATCGAATACGGTGATATGCAGATGATTTGCGAGACCTACCAGATGATGAAAGAAGGTCTCAGTATGACCAATCGGCAAATGCACGAAGTCTTCGCCGAATGGAACAAAGGCGAACTTAATTCGTACCTGATAGAGATAACAAGAGACATCCTCGCTTATAGGGACGATGACGGCAACGAGGTCATCGACCTTATTCTCGATACGGCCGGCCAAAAAGGCACCGGCAAATGGACAGGTATCGAAGCCCTGAATCTCGGCCAACCTTTGACCCTCATAGCCGAAGCCGTCTTCGCACGCTGCCTCTCGGCCCTGAAGGAAGAACGTGTCGCTGTATCGAAGGTATTGAAGGGGCCAAGGGCTAAGTTCAAAGGTGACAGGACTAAATTCATTGAAGACCTGCGAAAGGCATTATACGCATCGAAGATTGTCAGTTACGCACAAGGCTATGAGCTAATGCGTGCCGCTGCTGCAGAATACAACTGGAACTTAAACTACGGTGGTATCGCGTTGATGTGGCGGGGCGGCTGCATAATTCGCTCGGTTTTCCTCGGAAAAATCAAAGATGCCTTCGTTAAGAAGCCCGACCTGACGAATCTTTTGCTGGATCCCTTCTTCAAACGCGCCGTACAAAAAAGCCAGACATCCTGGCGACGGGTCGTTACTATGGCACTCAAGCTTGGCATTCCAATGCCGGCTGTTACCTCTGCCTTGGCCTATTATGACGGCTATCGCAGCGAACGCCTGCCAGCTAATCTCTTGCAGGCCCAGCGCGACTATTTCGGTGCCCATACCTACGAACGAGTTGATAAACCCAGAGGCGAGTTTTTCCATACGAACTGGACCGGCCACGGTAGTGAAACCGCAGCCTCAACCTATACAGTATGAGATTCTCACGCCATCTGACTTAAATAGCACCTTGAGAAATTAAGCTGGTACTTGATTTCGGCGTGTTATGTTGTCAAGACAAATTCGGGCGTTTCTTTTTAGTCTCTCAAGGCCCGAATGTTTGATGGGAGAATCCGCAAACTCAGCCTCGAATTCCTGTTGGTTCAAATTTAAGACGTGGTTCAGGTTAAGTACAGCCCTGTCATTATAAAATTTGAACAGCTTATTTTTGCAAACTGGTGCATTTTCTTGATAGGGACAGGCTAGTACACACTCATCACAGCCGAATAGCCGGTCTCCAATTTTTTCAGCCAGTTCCGGTGGTATTCGGTCTTTGTGTTCGATAGTCAAATAGCTGATACACTTATTGGCGTCAAATTGGCCATCGGGTCGCAAGGCCCCTGTTTTACAGGCGTCGATGCACTTGTTGCAGTTAGAGCAGTCCATTGTAATAGGCTCATCTGCTTGTAGTTTCAGAGTTGTTATTATTTCACCAAGGAATATCTGCGGGCCCAGTGTAGGGTTTATTAGCATGCGATTTTTTCCAATGAAACCCAGGCCGGCTCTGGCGGACAGTGCCCTCTCAGCCACCGGAGCTGAATCAACGCAAATTTTGAACTTGGAACACTCACCAGTAATAGAACCGATAAAATCGGTTAGTTCACGTAGTTGCCTTTTTATAAACAGGTGGTAATCTTCATATTGAGCATAGCTTGCCACTTTACCTGCCGGTACTGTAGCTGCCGGTGTATTTTGCTTTTGCGGCTTATAGTTTAAGCCGACTACAATTACTGATTGTGCGTTTTTCAAAAGTCTGGTGGGGTTGATGCGTTTTTCAAGGTTGTTGTGCATATAGCTCATCTGGCCTGCGTAGCCGGCCTTGAGCCATTCGGTCAAAAACTTGAGCTGCCTGGCATCGACGGGAGAGGTGTCGGTTATACCAGCAAGGTCGAAACCTAACTGGTATGCTTTATGTTTTATCTCTTGAGTTAAATTCATAGCACACATGGGCAGGTACAAGGGCTTGCTCCTATAAGCCTGCGCAATCGTCATATAACCTTACTTGATTTTGGTTATCTCAAAGATTACTGTGCCGCCGTCTGTAAATTCTGTGGGATCGGGACATTGAATATAGGCCTTGGTTTTATCGTCTTTGCCTTCAAGACCCCATTGCCCAGGCTCAGAGACGCGCAGCGCATTATAATAAGGCATTAAAGACGATAATGCATGCATACAAACAGGAATATCACTTACAAGCTGATAACCGGCCTTGAGCGTAAAAGAATCACCAACCTTGTATGTGGGGCAGTGGCCTTTAATCTTTTTAACCGTAACTACTAAGTCCATAGAATCGACCTCCAATAATGAGAAATAACTCGAATACGTATACACTATTATGTTGCTGCCGGCGGTTTGTTCAAGGCATTTCAGGATTGTGGCACAATTTTCGAGTGGTTGGCACAAAACAATTGTAAATCTTCATGGCGTAAATTACTATAGTGGCCGGTTAAGCTAAAGGAGACGAAAAATTATGGCAGAGGAGTTGATTGGTATTATAGGTGGCACGGGCCTGGGTGATGTGCTGGCTGAGCATTTAGTAGATGCGGAGTTACACGATATCGAAACGCCGTTCGGAAAGCCGAGCACAACCGTTATGGTTGGTACATTGGGCAAAAAACAAGTCGCATTTTTGAATCGGCACGGCAGGGGGCATAAACTTTCACCGAGCGAGGTTCCGTTTGCAGCTAATATCTTTGCCTTGAAGAAACTCGGCGTTCACACTGTGATAGGCAGCGGAGCGGTGGGGTCGCTTCGTGATGAGATTGCTCCCGGTGATTTAGTCATCGTTGACCAATTTATCGATAAGACGTTCAAACGAACAAACAGCTTCTTTGGTGGTTATGGAGCTGTACACTGCGAGATGGATGAGCCGGTTTGTGGGCGAGTTCAAAAGATACTTGCAGATACAGCAGAAAGCATTGATATAAAGACACATTCAAAAGGCACATACGTATGTATGGAAGGGCCACAATTTTCCACGCGGGCTGAGTCTCTTATGCACCGGGGCTGGGGAGGCGACTTGATTGGTATGACAGCTATGCCGGAAGCCAAATTGGCCAGAGAAGCACAGATTTGTTATGCCCTGGTTGCTTTAGCCAGTGATTATGACTGCTGGCGCCCACATAAGACTACGAAAGAAAAAGATACTCTTCTCAAAGAGATAATTGCGAATTTGCATACGGCGACGGATAACTGTCTCGAACTTTTCAAGGCTGTTTTGACGAGCAAGTGGGAGCTTGTAAGCGAGGATTGTCACTGTAGAAAAAGCCTGGAGTTGGCTGTATGGACCGACCAGAGCCAACTCGGGAAGGTAGAAAAAGAAAGGTTGAAAGTGCTTTTTGAATAGTCTAACACACCTTCTTCAGTTGGTTCCCTCTTGGTAGGTAATAATCGCTTTTCCGGGATTGTTAGTGATGATTTGGTGAGTGGAACCTCCAGAATGTAGTGTCATACAATGAGCTTTGTGGAAACTTTTTGTTGACCTTCGACGGTCTGGAGGCTATTGTTCGTAGTTGGTACTTGAAAAGAGCTTTGGCAGTATTGATGAATGGTTATTTTTGTTTATCATTAATCGTGTGTTAGACAATAATTGTTATTAATTGGCCTGCCTGATGGCCATTATACTCAAATCAAGTGTGGATGGAGAGACAATACTACAAAGATAGACTGTTTTTACCCACATAATACGATGTGTGCAATCACAAACTTCAAGAAAGGATATCTATGAGAGTAAAAGACAATCCCGAGGCAAATTCAATATTGAAAAAGGACGATTTGATTGTGATTGCCGGCGCCGGTGGTTTTATTGCAGGTGCACTTACACGATATTTCCACGACCAGGGTTTTACACGCATTCGTGCGGTGGACAAAAAACCCCTCTATCAATGGTATCAACACGTGCCAGGTGTGGAGTCTCTGTGTTTGGACCTGAGCTACGAAGACAATTGCAAACGAGCCTGCGAAAATGCGGTCGAGGTGTATAACCTTGCAGCAGACATGGGTGGTATGGGCTTTATTGAACGATTTCGCGTGGAGTGTCTACGTAGTATTCTGATAAATACCCATATGATTGAATCAGCATATCGAGCAGGGGCCCAGCGATATTTTTTCTCTTCTTCAGCTTGCGCATATAACACTGAGCTTCAAAAGCGTCCGGATGCTTGTGCTCTGAAAGAATCAGACGCGTATCCGGCTATGGCCGAGCGAGGATACGGCTGGGAGAAGCTTGTATCCGAAATGTTTTGCCAGGAATACTGGGCCGAACGTGGCCTGAAGACATTCATTGCCAGATTCCACAATGTCTACGGTCCGTGGGGCACATGGGATGGTGGCCGAGAAAAGGCTCCCGCTGCCATATGCCGCAAAGTTATTGAGGCCAAAGACACCGGCTCGGACGAAATAGTCATCTGGGGCGATGGCAGTCAAACCCGAAGTTTCATGTACATCGACGATTGCACTCAGGGCATCGATATGATTATGCACTGCGAGAAGTTGATTGCCACTCCAATAAACCTTGGTTCAAATTATATGGTTTCAGTCAATGAGCTTGTTTCTTTGGCTGAGAAAATCGGCGGATCCGAGCTCAGGCGTCAATATGATCCTGATGCTCCGAAAGGTGTCGGCGGCCGCAACAGCGACAACACATTTATCAAGCAGGTGCTCGGCTGGGAGCCAAGCACGCCGTTGGAAGAGGGACTGAAAAAAACGTATGTCTGGATAGAACAGCAGTATAAGGATCGAAAGGCAGGCAAACGCACGGTCAGTTGATAGTGTGATTTCCACTTTGGTTTGACTCTGCGGATTGATGATACTTTCTTAAGACAGCTTTATGGACAGAATTTGAATCTGAAGGGTCGAGCAGACACACACGACCGATTGGACTTCAGCTATGTAATTTAATGGAACTCTACTGCACAATGGGTAACAAGCATGAGTTCACAAAAATACACTAAGATCACGGATGTAGTGGGGAATCTTCCCTACAGAATTGCCCTATCAGGAGGATGGATAGACCAACCTTATGTATCAAAATATAATCCTTCTCCTCCCGGCTCGATGGTAGTCGTGGCTGTTGAGCCCCAGTTTCGGTTTATGGACCGCTCCGGTATCTGCGGGAGCACGCGTGAAATAGCTTTGAAGCTGTGGAACAACAAATTGCCTGATGACCCACCCAAAGAATTGGTCCGCCAACTTTACGAAATCGAGAACAAGGGAAAAGCCGAACCCTCAGGTTCGCAGGATATGATAGGCCTTATATACCCAGGCGTTAACAGACTGGATTACGATGTTAACATTCATGGAGGCATCTTCCCTGTACACATTGAGTCTAACAACGACCCGGAGGTTGCTTCCTGGCTCAGTAACGTTATCCAGGTTGTTCCGGTAGGTCCGCGACCTGATGGATATAATCCACTGGGCCGGAAGAACTTCTCACCTGAATGGGTCGACCGTCTCGGGCGTTCGGGTAAAGATTGCTATGAGGCAATTGTTAATAAAAACCTCAAAGCCCTAGGAGCTGCATTTAGTGAGTGTATGCTTTGTTGGCACACCATCTTGCCTGATATTCTGGAGCATCCAATTTTGAAAATAGATCTGTTGTCTCTTCTGGAGTATTACCAGTATAGGTATCCGGGGGCGATGTATTCGGGTTGTGGAGGAGGATACCTCTACGTGGCTTCGCACGAACCTGTGCCTGGTTCATTCCGCATAAAGGTAAAGATAAATAAAGCATGACAAATACGACAGACACTGTGGTTGTTTCAGGGGGCTTTGATGACATCCGGCCTCGGTATGTTCGTTTCCTGCAGGAGGCCTCTCGCTTTGGCTCACTGCATATCTTATTGTGGAATGATGCCTTTTTGCGATCAGTTACCGCGAAGGAACCCAAATTTCCCGAGCAGGAACGCCTTTACTATCTACAGGCGATTCGCTTTGTTCATCAGGTACATCTCGTGTGTGGTCTCTCGGATGCCGATATGCTCCCATCGGTTGCAGATGTCCGGCCAACTATGTGGGTTGTCCATGAATCTGAGCACACACCTAAGAAGCAGGTTTACTGTAAGGCCCACGACTTAGACTACAAGGTTTTGACACAGCAGAATCTGCAAGGCTTTCCCAATTATGGCTCCGGTGAATCGACCGCGGCGGGCTCTCGAAAAAAGGTACTCGTAACAGGGTGCTTTGACTGGTTTCATTCCGGCCACGTGCGATTTTTCGAAGAGGTCTCGAGACTTGGCGAACTTTATGTTATCGTGGGCCACGATGCAAACATCCGGGCGCTGAAAGGACCGGGTCGCCCTATGTTCAGTGAGCAAGAGCGGATGTATATGGTTCAATCCATACGCTATGTCAAGCAGGCCATAATCTCAACCGGCAATGGCTGGCTCGACGCCGAACCCGAAATAGAACGCATAAAGCCGGATATGTATGTTGTGAACGAAGATGGTGACAAGCGGATCAAAAAGCAGTACTGCCAGCAACATGGAATAGAATATGTAGTGCTCAAACGCCTGCCAAAACCAGGGCTTTGTCGTAGGACCAGCACGATACTGCGAGGATTCTAATGATATTGCGGTGACCGTCGGGATGCAAAGCCAGACTAAATTCAGATGCTGGCAAAGCTATTCAAGTTGCCATAGTTATCTTGTGATAGGTGATATGACTGTCATATGAGTAAAAAATGGTGAGCAAATTTTACTTGCGAACAGTTGGATATGTATTGCCAAAAGCAATATGCCTATTCATAATCTAGACAGAGCTAAAGGGTTGAAAATTTGTTGTATAGGAGATTAAATCTAAATCTTGGTAATCGTCACTAAAACTGTGTGCTAAAAAAGAAGCTTGCTTTGAAAATGTAATGGATCCTTAAATGGATAGAATAAATTCGAAAGGATTCTGAAATGAAAAGAGAAGTTCAAAAAACATTAATTCCAGTAATCAGTCTTGTTCTTATTTGCGTGGCAGGCTGCCAGGAGCAGGAAGTATCAGGCACGAAAAAGAGCAGACTCATAGCCGCAGAAAATATCCGATTGAGTAAAGCGATAGAGGAGCGTGACCGGAGAATCGAGAAGTTAGAGAAACTCCAGCAGGAGCAAATCGAGCGGCAGGAAGAACTGCTGGCAGAGTGCGTAACACAGAAAGAGACTTTACAGAAACAACTACAGCAAAACATTCGAGAACAGGTGGACAGTGTTTTAGCAGTTGTTATGGAAAAAAACGCAGAGTTACACAGCGAAAACGAGAGTCTAAAAGCGCAAATAGAGGAGCTTAAAACAAAACTCGCAGAGGACGAAGGGGTTTAGTAAAAAATAGAGGGTAAAAAGGCCAAAGCAACAGAAGTTACAATTCCTGTGATTATACCTTAATTATCGCGGTTGCATACTTTTCGGGCGGCCTTTATGCAATCAGGTAATTTTTCATCGGGATAATGTTTTTGCATTGCTGCTGCCACAAGTCCTGCGAACATCGGCTGTGGCCTTAGTGGCCGGGACGTCAGGCAGGGATGTGCCTGAGTGCCGCAAAAGTAAGGGTGAGACGGAAGCTCGAGAATCTGCATAATCGGCTGATTCGGTGCCTTTCCGGAAAACACCATACCGGCTTTTTCCAACTGTTCGATATACTTAGGGTCAACCTCGTAGCGATGTCTGAATCGCATTCTGACCGAGGCTGCCTTTCCGAAAAGCTTCCACGCCATCGTCCCGGCCTTCAAGTCTATATCCCTTCCTCCGAGACGCATATTTCCGCCTAATCCCTCAATCTTTTTCTGTTCCGGCAGTACATCAATCACGGGTTCGGGACAGTTCGGTTCAATCTCGGTGCTGTTTGCCTTTGTAATGTTGCAGACGTTGCGTGCAAATTCTACCACAGCCATCTGGAAGCCGAAGCACAATCCAAGATATGGCAGGTTGTTTTCTCTGGCGTATTTTATACAGGCTATTTTTCCTTCCGCCCCGCGTGTGCCGAATCCACCGGGCACAATAATCCCGTCCACGTTGGCAAGTTTGTCGCCGGCGTTTTCGTCGGTTATATCGGTTGTCTCAATCCACTTTATGTTTATATCGGTGCCGAGTGCGATACCTGCGTGTTCGAGGGCATTGATTATCGAAGCATAGCTGTCACGGACGGATGTGTATTTGCCTGTGATTCCAATGGTTACTTCGTGTTTGGCTGTACCGATTTTGTCGGTGAAATCACACCATCGAATCCAGGCCTTGCGTTCATGTCGAAGATTGATTCTGTCATCAATTTTCAGTAGTCTGGCAACCTCGAAATCCAGGCCAACCTCTCTGAGCATAGCCGGTATCATATAGATACTGGCCGAATCCGGCAGATTGATGACCCTTCCAAAAGGCACGTTGCTGTAGACGCTGATTTTTTGCCGGACCTTTTCGGTAACGGGATGAGCTGCTCTGCAGGCGATGATGTCCGGCTGAATACCGCATTGCATAAGCTGTTTGATTCCCAGCTGTGCTGCTTTTGATTTCTGCTCGCCGAGTGTTTGGGGCTCCAATATATACGTCAGGGCGACGAAGCAGCTGCTGTACGGGCCTTCCTCGTAGGCCAGCTCGCGCATCGCCTCGATGTAATAGGCGTTTTCCAGGTCGCCTGCGGTACCGCCGATTTCAACAAACACTATATCGGCGTCGGTCTCGGCTGCCAACTGTCGTAGTTTCAGTTTGACCTCGCCGGTAACGTGGGGAATCATCTGAACGTCTCTGCCGAGATAATCGCCGTGCCGTTCCTTGTTTAGGATGGAGCTGAATATCTGGCCGCTTGTGGCGAAATTTGTCCTGCTTAAATTCTGGTCGAGCATTCTCTCGTACGTGCCCAGATCCATATCGCATTCCATTCCGTCGTCGAGCACAAACACTTCGCCGTGTCGGAAGGGATTAAGCGTGCCGGAGTCTATGTTCAGATAGCCCTCGAGTTTGATTGGTGTGACCTTCAGACCCTTATCCTGCATCAGCTTGGCGAGGCATGATGAGAATATCCCCTTGCCCAGCCCACTCATCACAGTGCCCATCACGAAGCAGTAGCGGGTTTTTCCTTTTCTGTAACCTGCCGGCATCGGTGAGAAAAATTCGCTCTCAGTTGAAACATCACTGACTGAAGCTAATAAATCATTATCTTTCGGCATATACTCCCCTTTTTATCTTCGCCACAGAGTAACCTTTAGTTTTATTTTTTAAGCCACAGAGGACACAGAATTCACAGAGAAGTCAACAACTTACAGTTTTTGTTGCCTTAAGAAAAGCTAAGGTATTGTCATACTTTTGAATAACACTCTCATCACAACCTTTATTTTCAGCTTCTTTTTTCATTTGCTGAATCCCCTCCAAGATAAGGTGGTGCCTACCAAAATTGTAAGACCAAAGGCATTCTTTTGTTCCCACAGGTTTGATCGGAACATCATACTTGATGAGATCTCCCGACGACCCTGTGTAGCGTGTTTCGATGTCTTGCAACCTCTTACGAGCTAAAGGTGTCAAGACAAGTCCGAGCATTTCGAGCTTTTCCGCATATCCATAAGCATCAATGAGAGCTGGTCCAACGAAAATAGATTTTTCTGTATCGGCATAAAATTCACCGTAACTTATAGCTCCGCGAAGAGCCCATCTATCCTGTATCAAATCAGCAAAGAAATGCCCTGCGGATTGCAGCAGACAATTGAACCGAACCGAATCCTCTTTTGTAAAAGTAAAAAGAACAAAGCTGTCTGAAGCCCAAGTAAAAACAATGTGATCTGGCCAGTATTTTCCCTCTCTTTCCAGTTTCTCCAAGATAAGCAAGTAATGGGTCTGTACGAATGCTTCCAGACTAGAATTCTTAATTGTGTCTTCTAATAGTTTTTTAAATCCAAGAATATCAAAGCAAGCCACCCAGCAAGTACCGTTTATTATCTTATCATCTTGTGTATTCATTCTTGTTTGGTCAATATTCTTGTGATTTCTGGATTCCTGCTTTAGCAGGAATGACAGACAATTATTTTTGCTTTCGCCCTTTCATGTGTCTTTTTACAAATTCGGCGTATTGCTCTGGGGTGTCTATACCATCGCAGGTGTGTTTGACTTTTCTGACCAAAATAGAAAAACCATATTCAATTGCTCGCAATTGTTCGAGCTTTTCGATTTTTTCCAGTGGTGTCTGCGGCAGGTCGGTGATTTTCAGTAAAAATTCTCTGCGATAGGCATAAATCCCAATATGTCGCAAATACTGTTTTATATTTCCTACGCCGGATTTTTTCCTGTCATAAGGAATTGGGGCCCGCGAAAAATAAATCGCACAATTGTTACAGTCCGTTATTACCTTGACGATATTCGGGTCGGTTACCTGTTTGACATTTTCAAATGGTGCTGCAAGTGTCCCCATCTGTGCATCAAAGTCGTCAATCAGGAGCTTTGCCACTTTATCGATATTGGCAGGGTCAATCTCTGGCTCATCGGCCTGCAGATTCACCACAATATCGGCATCCAGCTCCCTCGCCACCTCTGCAATACGGTCGGTGCCGCTTCTGTGCTCGGCTGAAGTCAGCATGCACTCGGCCCCGAATGTATATGCAGCGGCAACGACCCTCTGGTCATCGGCTGC
>Ga0315553_10002641_pt1 | contig 14285 bp, 4 predicted proteins | sample SalMarSW160140MG_FD_203099 | JGI IMG/M metagenome (GOLD analysis project Ga0315553, IMG submission 203099) | Salt marsh sediment microbial communities from the Plum Island Ecosystem LTER, Massachusetts, United States - Salt Marsh Sediment SW1601-40 ... | reverse complement strand
CTCGTTCCCATCGCCGGTGCGGCTGTCGGCCTGGGCGGCCGGGTTCAACTGAAGCGGCGACTGGCCGGCGATCTGGTTGTTCGACGTGTCGCCGCCGGTTGATGCACCGCCATTGGTTGCGGTGGGGGAGGCGGCGCTTTGCGTGGGCTGCTGCCCCTGGCCTTGACCCTGCCCCTGTCCTTGTCCTTGCCCCTGTCCTTGTCCCTGCCCTTGGCCTTGCCCCTGGCCTTGCCCTTGTCCTTGCTGGCCAAGCGCTTGGGCGGCCTGTGCCAGCGCGTTGGCGCCGGCGATCTGATTAGCGGTCACCTCGGGTGAACTGGGGACGAGGCCCGTTCCCAGACCGCCGCTACCCTGTCCCTGCCCTTGGCCTTGTCCCTGGCCTTGTCCTTGCCCTTGTCCTTGGCCTTGCCCTTGGCCTTGGCCTTGTCCCTGACCCTCACCTTGGCCCTGACCTTCGCCTTGACCCTCACCTTGTCCCTGTCCTTGACCTTGGCCTTCGCCCTGTCCTTGTCCCTCGCCCTGACCTTCGCCTTGACCCTCTCCTTGTCCTTGTCCTTCACCTTGACCTTCGCCCTGTCCCTGGCCCTCCCCCTGCCCTTCCCCCTGGCCCTCCCCCTGGCCGGGTTCTTGGCCTTCGCCTTGTCCGGGCTCTTGGCCGGTTGCGGGGTCCTCGCCAAAGCGCGAGGCAGTTTCCAATCCTTCGCGGATGGGGACGTTAGCTACTTCTTGTTGGCCGGAGATGGCCGCGGCGCCTTGACCCGTGGCGCGCTGCGCCTCGGCGAACTGCCGCGTGGCTTGCTGTAGCGCCTGGGCCGCTGCGACCTGCTCGGGCGATGGCTGCCCCTGGCCGCTCGGTTGGCCTTCACCACTGGGTTGTCCCTCGCCACTGGGTTGACCTTCGCCGCTCGGTTGGCCTTCACCACTGGGTTGGCCCTCACCACTGGGCTGACCTTCACCACTGGGTTGGCCTTCGCCACTGGGCTGACCTTCACTTCCTTGGTTGGCCTCGGCGAGTTGATTCAGCGCATCGGCCTGTCGAGCGATTTCGTCGCGAGCCTCTTGCTGTTCGCGAGCCAACTCGGCAACCGTTTGGGCGATGTCGCGATCGCGGCGGATTTGCTGTTCGCGGGCTGCCAGGCTGGCGGCTGCGCGTTCGAGCGATCGCTCGACATCCTCTTGCGCTTGCGAAGCGCGGGACGGATTGTCGGACTGGGCGCTCTGCGAACCTTGCTGGGCGGCGTTCTCGCCTTGTCGCAGTGCCGAGGCAGCACCCGGATCGACCGGAGCGGCCTGACTCGCCAATTGGCCCGACTCGCCGGCTTCCCTGGCGAGCTCTTCACCCTGCTCGCGCGTGAGATCTTCGATCGCTTCTTCAAGCTGTTTGACGGCCTCTTCGAGCGACTCGGCCACTTGGCCCTGCGCTTCGGAGGCCGCCTGGTTGTCGCCCGACTGAATCTGTTGCTGGGCTTCGCCCGACTGTTGCTGTGCCCGGCTCAGCGTTTGCGCCGCCTCGGGCGCGGCCTCGGCCGAGAGACCACGGGCTTCGTTTGATCGCTCGCCCACGCGCTGCTGCGCGGCGGCATCGGGATTGCCGGGGTCGGACTGCGCCGCATCGGCGGCGGCTTGCTCGGCCGCAGCCTGGGCGTTTTGCAGCGCCTCGCGAGCCGCATTACGAGCGGCTTCGGCACGCGACGGGCTGCCCGTGAGCGTCTCGCGGGCCGCTTCGGCCGCGGCCTGCGCTGCTTCGGTCAGCGACTTGGCCAGCTCGCCGTCGGTGTTTCGGGCCAGCTCTGTGGCCGCCTCGGCGGCTTCCTGCTGGCGGATGGCGGCGTCGAGCGGGGTATTGGCGCGGCCTTCGGCCACGTCGCGAGCGGCGTCATCGGCCTGCTGCTGGCGGTCCAAAGCGCGACCGACCGCATCGGCCTGCTCGCGCGCACGCGCGGCCTCTTCGCGACCTCGGGCTCGCTCCTGCTCGGCCTGCGCCTGGCGAGTTCTTTCGAGCGCCTCCTCAAGTTGCTTGACCGCTTCGGCCGATTCCGCATCGTGCCGAGCAAGCGCGTCTTCGACCGGTTCGCGCACTTCGGCCACGCGCTCGAGCTGCTCGTCGGCCAGTGCGGCCAACTGCTCGGCCGTTTCGCCTTGTTCCTTGCGGAGCGCGGCTGCTGCCCGTGCAAGCTGCTCGGCAGCGTCTTGAGCCGCATCCGCTGCCTGAGCGGCCGATGGCTTGGAAGGCTCACCGGGCGCGTTCTGTGCTTCTGCTAACTGTTTGGCCGCTTCGCCAATGGGGGCAGCGGCGTCTTCGAGTTGTTTCGAGACTTCGGGGGCGGACTCGCGCACGCCTTCGGCAATGCGGTCGGCCACCTTGGCGATGTCCTCCTGCTCGTCGACGAGCTCCTTAGCCCGTTCCTCACTGAGTCCCGCCTCTTGGGCGGCTGCGTCGGTCTCCTCGGCAATGCGTCGCTCGGCCGCGGCGGCTCGTTCGAGCGCCTCGGCGGCGCGGGCCAGCTCGCCCGTTTCCACAGCCAATTGACGCCGTTGGGTATCGGCAAGCTGCGCTTCGACTTCGGCGAGTGCTCGCTCCAGCGCCTCGGCTGCCGTTTCGGCCGCACGCTCGCGCGAGTCGGCTGCTTCGGGTGCCGCCTGCTGGAGCGCCTTGGCCGCTTCGTCGGCCGCTTCTTGCGCATCGGCGAGGCGCGAGGGAACGGTGCCCGGCACGTCGGCGTTCTCGGCGGCGCGTTCGAGTTTCTCGGCTACTTGCTGCTCGTGCTGCGCCGCCTCGGCGGGATTCTCGCGCGATTGGGCGGTGGCAGCCTCTTGCTCGTGGGCGGCGTCCTGCAATTGCTCCTTCAACTGGCGAAGCTGCTCGACCTCTTCGGCCAGCTCGGCGGCGCTTTTATCGGCGCTGTCGAGGTCAATCGCTTGCTGGAGGATTTGCTCGATCTCGGCCAGGCTGCCGAGCACCTTGCCCTGTTCGAGAGTGGCCTGGTTCTGCTGCTTCTCGAACAACTGGGCGGTTGCCTCGTAGGCCGACGCCTTGGCCTGCTGAGCCAAGGGCTCGGTGGAGGGGAAACTGGACAGCGCCTGCGACAACCGGCCCAGGTCCTTGTGAAGCTGCGCTTGCTTCTCGACCAGCTCTTCGGAGCGCTCGCTGGTCAGCTCCTGGCCGCGGGTCTCGTCGCGCACCTGCTCCTGTCGGGCCATCAGCTCGCGAACCATGCGCAGCGCGGCCTCGCGATCGGCGTCGACCAGTCCGGCCAATTCGTCGATCTTCTCCAACAGGGCGCGGAGCCCCTTGATGACGGCCTCTTGATTCTTGGCAGCCTCGGGAAAGGCGGCGGCCTCCAGGTTGGCACTGGCGGAGTCGAGCTCCGAGGCGACCTGGCCGGCCTTGAGAATGCGCAAGCCATCGGCTGCCCCGGCGCCCACGTCGCCCCCCCACGTGCTCACGTCGGCAAGCGTCTCCACCAACACGAGGAACAGCGCCTTTACGTCGCGCTGATCCTGAATCGTCACCAGGGCGGTGCGTTCGCGCGCGTCGTCGGGCTGCTGGGGAAGCAGCGTGGTAGTGCCGTGCGCCTTTTCCTGCAGGGCGATAAGCTGACGCACCTGCGCCGCCAATCGAGCGATCTGCAACCGCCGCTGCAGCTTTTGCCGCTCGGCCATGAGCACGACGACCACCTCGCGAATGGTGCGGCGGGCATCGTTGAATTTGGCCGTGCGCTGTTCGGCGGTGCCTTGCTGCGATTCGGCCAGCAACCGCACGACGTCCTGCATCTGCTCGTCGACCAGGGCGTCGATGTTCTGGCGCATCTCCAGGATCTCGCCGTAGATCGGTTCGCCGTCGAGCCCGTTTTCCTTGAGCTGGCGAAGCTGGATGTCGAGCGTCGACGTGACCAGCTCGCGTGTCATGGCGCGGGCTTTTTCCTGGGCCTGCTGCTTTTGCCGTACGCCGTCGATTTCGGCGGCGGAGGAGGTTGCGGGCGCCAAGGCACACCAGCAAAGCGATGCGACGAGCGCGAGAGCGAAGGTCCGTTTCATGGCGTTTCTCCAATGCCGAGTTCGAGCTTGTTGATGTCGGTTAGGCGTTGTTCGGTTCGTTCGTCCGCTTCGAGAATGGCGGCATACACGCCGCTTGGGTCGGAGACCTCCAGCACCAAGGGATCGCTGAGAAACGTGGCGCCGGGCCGGTCGCCGCGGTAGTCGACTGCTTCCAGGTACAGCTTGATGCGATCTCCCTTGACGAGATTCATGGGCGAAAGGTCCAGCGAGTAGGCGCCGTCGTGAGGAAGGCCGTCGCGGCGGAGCATCTGCCCTGGGGCCAGGAGGGCAAACGTATGACGCTCGTCCGGCGTAGCCGGTTCCACGTTGCCCTCGTCGCTACTCGCGGCGGAGAGGCTCTGGGAGGAAGCGCTGTCGGCGGCGCTGGAAGCGGGGGTATTGTCGTCGGCTGCGCGGTCGCCGAGGGAATCGGTCGAGGAGCTGCCCTCCGCGTGCAACTCCGGCCGCTCGCGCTCGATCTGCGCGTGCAGCAGCAAGCGGGCAATGCCGTAGTCGTCGGTCACGCGGTAGTTGATTACCGGTCTGGCCGCGGGCAGCACCACGCGCAGCACCGTCGATGCCACGGCGCCGGGCGGCCGGTCGGCCTTGAGCCGCACGAAGCCGCGCAGCGGCGACTCCAGGTGCAGGCCGTCAGAGTCGATAACCTGAATCTCGAAGTGCACTTCGTCGGTAATCTGCGTGAAAGGAGTTTCTTCGCTACCCAGGGCCCAGCGAAATCCGTCGGAGTCCTGTTGCTTGAGCGAATACCGCGTTTGGCCATCCTTGGTTCTGGCAATTAGCCAGGCATCGGTCAAGCGTTTTTTGTTGGTGCACTCGATGGCCACGTCGACTTGCGAGCCTTCCAGCACCGAAATCTGCCGTGAACTGGCGTCGGCCGCGTCCGGCACCTCGACGGCCGCATAGTTGGGGGGGGTGGCAACGAGCCGCGTCTCCACGATCGGCAGAGGAATCATGTCGACCAAGGAGGGATCGGTCCAGGCGTCGCCGACCACGAGCTTATACTCGACCGGTTCGATCATGCGATCGACGCTTCCCACGTAAATCGCCGTCTCGGCCGCCGATCCCGGCCAGGAGGAAAGCACTTCGCTCAAGACATCGCGGGCGGCGGCGAGCGCGGATGCTTCCGGCAGGGAGTCGGCCAGCGGCCTGGCAGCGGCGGGGGCATCGAGCGCCAGCAGCGTTGCCACCTCGTCGCTTGTGGCGACATCCCATGCGCTTTCCGGATCGGCAATCGCCTGCTCGATGCGATCGCGTGCCGCTTCGAGTTGCACGCGGCGCTCGTCCAGGGAAAGCAGCCGCAACTCGACGTCGCGGTGCTGCGCCAGCGAGACCGGCGACACGCGAGCCGTACCCGCTTGTGGCGCGTCGCCGCTGCGCTGGGCGCACCGCACGGCGAACACCAGCGGCCGGCCCTGGGCACACTGCGTGGCTTCCGGCCGCACTCCGGGAAGGTCGTACTTGAGCAAAGTGCGGCCGTTGATCGCTACCTGCTGAATCTCGGTGCGGGTGGGGTAGTGCTGCGCACCCAACAGCAGGCGCTGGAAGAATACTTGTGCGTGCTGGGGAAACAGGAGCGCCAGCCCGACGACCAGCGCCGCGCTCACCGTTGCGGCGCCGGCGCGACGCGCCATTTGGGACCGCGAGAAGCCGGCGAACACGTCGAGCCCGGACCCCAGGTTCGCTACGTACTCGATCACGGCCCCTTCAAGCTGCGACGAACCCCAGCGAGCGGCGTCGGGCGACTCGAATTGCAACGCGGCTACCAGGTCGCTGTCGATCTCCTGCCGCCGCTCGACCATCAGGGCCACGTCGATCTGCGACTCGCGCACTCCCAAGAGCGGACGCGTGAAAAAGTGGAACGACAGGCCCACCACCAAGGCACCCAGCACCAACAGGATCGCCCGCTGCACCTCGTTGAGCGATGCACCGAACGCCTGGAAGGCGTAGTCGAGCGCGAAGATCGCCACCAGCACCCACACTAGCGCCAGCAGCAGCGACGCGCCGCCGATCGACCACCGCACGAAGCGACGCGCACGCCGCAGCGCGTTCAACTGACCGCGTAGTGTTCGGAGTCGACTCATATGAATGTATTGGTCGCTGACAAACTAGGATTCGTAAGCGCGGCGATTTCCCACGCTCGTACAAATATCACGTGCGATGTTCGTTCTCTGCTGCGACTGAAAACTGAAAACTGAACACCGAAAACTCATCGTCCATCAAATGTTCCTCACCCGGCGGTCATCCGCTCACGGCAATTTGATCATCTTACGTACAAACCACTCGCCCAGCATCAACAGCACCACCAGGCCGAACCACGCCGGAGTCGCCCACAGCCGGTGCTCGCGGCGGGTCGTTTCGACCCACGGTTCGACCTGTAGATCGTCGAGCAGCCGCGAAACGTTGGTCAGCTCGTACGACCGCCCGTGCGTCTCGGCAGCCAGTTGCTCTTGCAGTCGTGCATCCCGAACTCCGACGCGCCGCTCGGCCGAAAGTTCCGATACTTCGAAGCGTACCTCGCTGTCATTTCCCGCTACCGGATCGCGGACCCGCAGGCTGTACTCCCCGGCGGCGTAAACCGGCAGGTGGGCCTCGAACAGGCCTGGACGGACCAGCGGCACCGTGACCTGCCGCACTTGCGGCGCTCCGGCGCCAATTGCCGGCACGACCAACTCGGCCGACAGCGCCGGCTGGCCAAGCTGCTCTTCGCTCAGCGGCTCGAAGTTTTCGTCATAGGCTTCCACGGTGAGTGTCACCCGCTCTTCGGCGCGATACTGCTGCCGGTCGGTGCGGACGACGAACCGCTTCTCGCTCCCCAGCGCGTGGCTCATGCCCAGGCGGTAGATCAACTGCGACCAGAACTGGCGGTAGTACTTATCGCCGTACTTGCGACGCAGCCGCCACGTTTCGTTAAAGCCCAGGTAGACCACCTCGCCATTGCCGTAGGGACGAATCGCGATGAGCGGCTGCGGCGTCTTGCCGTCGTGGCACAGAGCCGTGGGGTGCTCGGCCAGGGCGTAGGCCTGATCGTGCAGTTGAGCCACGCTCTGGTACCACTGCAGCTCGCCCAGGTTGTCCCATGCCTTGTCGCTCTCGGCGTCGTTGGCCCCCAGGTGCATAAAGCTGTATCGCGCCGCGTGCGGAGTTAGCCGCATGCGGAAGGGCTGATCGTCGTGCAACGGCGCATCGGGATCGACGATGACCGGCAACAAGTCGGCCAGCGCCGTTGCGTGCAGCTCGCGTGGCCCGAAGCGCGGACCCGCGATCACCACCAGCCCTCCGCCGAATTTTCCCACGAACTCCTTGGCCATCTCGCAGAACCGCGGCGAGAGCATGGCACCCGGCATGTCGCCCACGAAGATCACGTCGTTGGCGAAGAACTGGCTCCGCTTGGGAGTGAGCGTCGGCAGAAACAGCACGTTCGACTCCCGCACGCGGGCGTCGGATGAAGCCAGGTAGGTGCGGAAGCCGTCGAGACCCACGAGCTTGTCGCGGTGGAACACTTCCTTCACAAAGCGCCACTCCCACGACGGCTCTTCCTCGATGAACATCAGCCGCAGGTAGTCGTCGATAATGTTCACCTGGCGGATGGCGCGGTTGTTCTGGTCGACCGCCTCCCCCTCGACGGGGTCGACCTCGGCCACGAACTCGAAGCGGCCCGAGTCCTTGGGCGTGAAGGGAAAGTCGACGATCTCCACGGGCGACGTCAGGGTGACGCTCTTCTCTCCCACGACCAGCGAGCCTGAGTCCGAAAGCGCTTCGCCCGAGAGCGGACGTGCCACCAGGCGGACGTGCACCTGGCTGTCGGTCAGTCCGCTCTGCCGCACCTTGACGGTAAGGTTCGAGCGTTCGGCCTTTTTCATTTTGGGGTCGGTTTGCAGGTCGATCGCCAGGTCGATCGCCTCGCGGGCGCCGACTCCCAGCGTGTAGACCGGTACGCCCAGCCGACCGGCCGGCGACTGACCGCCACTGGCGAGTCCCACGGGCGCCGGCCCCGAGTTGTTGGCGAAGTCGCTCACCACCAGCACGCCCGCCAGGTTGCCGGCGCCGAACTGGCGGCCAATATCGGCGACGACGGAGCCCATCGCGGTGACCTGGCCGTCGGCCGACAACTGCTCGGCGAGGTGGGCCGGTTCGAGCTCTTCGTTGTCGCCCGCGCTACGCTCCAGCTTGCGCAATTGGCTCGTGCTCTGTCCGTCGAAGAGGAACGTTTCGACGCGAACTTGCTTGTCGCGCTGCAGCCTGTCGAGCACATTGCCGCTCGGCCGGGAGAGAAAGCGGCGGACAAAGTCGACCCGCGAACGAGGCGCGCCGGCGTCATCGGCCTGGCCCTGCGCAGCGGGCTGGTAGCCGACGGCGGACAGCAGTTCGTCTCGCTGCGTCTCGGGCAATTCGTCCTCGATGGCCATGCTGTCGGTGCCGTCGATGACTACGAAGAAGTACGGCCGCTGGACCGTTGTCTGCGACAGTCGCAACACGGGTGCCGCCAGCGTCAACAGCAGCACGGCCAGGAGCACACCCCGCCACGTGCCGAGCACGACGCGTTGCCACAGTGCGCCGCGCTGCTGAAAGCGAACGTAAAAGACAATGGCCAGCGCGACGACTACAACGAGGCTGAGAAACAGCCAGAACGGATTGTTGCGAGCCCAGGGCGCCGACAGCGACACGTCGACCGAGTCGACCGACGCGACGTTGTTCAGACCCAGGAGCCAGCCTGTGATGCTTCCCATGTCTTTCCGATTACGCCCTTCGAATCGTTGCGGCGCTGGCAGTGGCGCCGTCAGGGGTGATGGAGGACGTATTACTCGCGAAACCGCCAGCGGGGAAACCGAGTGCGGTCGTGCCGTCCGCAGCGGCCGGCTCGCGTCGGGCCATGCGTGAAGCGGTGGGGAGCGCCAACAGCACCATCTCGACGAGCAGAAACAACAGCACCACCGCCGCCAGCAGCATCCAGAAGTTCTGCGCTCGCACTTGCGCTCCCGCCAGGCTGATCTCCTCGCCCGGGCCGACCCAGCCGACCGACGAGTCGGCAAAGCGCTCCTCAAAGCTGGCCCGCGACAGCGGCGTCAGATCCGATTCGGCCGCTTCGCCGTTGACGGCCACGGCCACTTCCCAAAGCGGCGTCGCTTCGCCGCCGGCGGACGAATCGCTTCGCTCGGCCTTCACCTGGTACACGCCTCGCTCCAGAGGTTGGGCGATGCTGAAACCGCGCTGCTGTCTGCCCACGAAGCCCGTCTCCACCGGCTCGGACGACGATTTGCTTCCGGGGCGTGTAAGCGTGAGCGACATCGCCGGGTCGTACGAAGGCAGCGGCAGCGTAATCCGCTCGCCCGCCGCAAAGTTGCGCGGCGGCAACGTCGACTGCACCATCCGCCGCAGTATGCGGTCGAACACCAGAATCGTATCGGTGGTATGGAGCGTGTTCCAACTCGAGCTCAGCCCACTGGTCACCAGCAGCACCGTTCCTTTGCCGATGCGTCGCTCGACGAGGTAGGGCATGCCCCCGGGGGGTTGGTCGAAGCGAGCCAACACGCGCGGCAGCGTCGTCTCGGCGAGTTGGTCCAGCCGCTGGGCGCGTTCCTGGGCGTCGTCGGGCAAAGGTTCCAGGTCATCGTCCGTCGCGTCGGTGGCCCACAACAGCCAGTCGGGGCGCACCTCGCGCAGCCGCCTTTGGCTTTCGGCCACGGCGGCAGGCACGCTTGCGGCGTTGCCGCGGGCTTCCTGCTCGGCAAGCTGGTCGCGCCCGGCATCGGCTTCGGCGATGATGCGGTCCTCGGCGTCGAGCCGCTTCCTTTCGTGCTGTTTCAGCGTGTCGAGCACCGCGGGGCTTTGGTCGACCTCCACCGCCTTGAAGAAAAGCGGGAGGGAGTAGAAATCGCGCAGCTCTTCGTTCGACGTATCGGCAAGCTGGAAGTACTCGTGCGACGCCAGGCTATCGAACGAAAGCGTGAACACTTGCAGCCGCTCCGCCGCGATTTCGGGCACTTCGCCCACCGGTAGAGGCGCCAGCGGTGCGGGAAGAATGCCCGCCCCGTCGAGCCAAGCGGCCGCGTTCCACAGGGCCGGGTCGAAGTCGCCGCCGGCGGCGATCACGAGCTGCCCCCCCTGCTGCACGTACTGCCGCAGCAGCGGCACCGCTCCTTGCGGGTCGGCGATGCCCGCCACCACGACAAGCCGGGCGTCGGCAAGCACCTGTTCGTCGAGCTGATCGATGGTAACGTGCCGCGTCTTCACCAGGTGGGTGGTGTCGTCGCCGCGCCGCGTGACGGGGGCCAGCAGTTTGCGAAGCGAGCGCGTCTCGCCCAGCCGACCCTGAATGCGGCTTTCCGAATCGTCGCTGTACTGATCGACGAAAACGATGGGCAGTGCCGCCACCACGTCGACCATCAAGTGCCGCTCGTCGTCGGCCGGGAGTCGGTCGGGGGCGACGCTCACTTTTGCCGGCACGGTGATGGGCTGACCGGGCCGCGGCGAAAAAGCATCGAAGCGGTATTCGAAGCGGACTTCGCGTCCTCCCAGGCCGGGCTCCAGCGTTACGGTCTTGGAGGCGACTTGCGTGCCGTCGATCCATAGCGTCACGGGAAGGTTGACTCGGGCCGACGGTCCCACGTGCTCGATGGTGGCGACGAACGTGGTGGGGGTTTCCACGTCGGCGAGCCCATCCTGCACCCGGAAGTCGGAGACCCAGGTGTTCTCCCACTCCGCGGGCGACGTGTCGACGAACTGCACGGTGGGCAGGTTGGCCAACAGAGAGCCGCCCCCCGCGTCCCGCCAATTGGCGCGCTGCTGATCGCTAAAGACCACCACGCGGCGGCCCAACGGGGGACCTGCGTCGCACGCTTTTCTGGCTTCGTTAATGGCCTGCACGACACTGGCCGAGCGGTCGACCACCTCGATGGGCGCGAGCGCTTCGGCCGCGTCTTCCTTGGCATAGGGATCGGGGCTGTAGCCGGAGCGCGACCCGCACAGCGGAATGATCGAAACGCGGCTCGCCGCGGGAAGCCTTTCGATGTACTGCTTGGCACGTTCTTTGGCGCGGTCCAACAGCGTGCCGCCGGCGGGCAGTTCGTAGCCCATGCTCATGCTGTTGTCGATCACCAGCACGGCGTGCAGCGGTTGCGAGCCATCGAACGCCGTCTGCTCGTCTTTCTCGCGGCCGATCTGCATGGCGAGCGTGGTAGCCGCGACGGCTAGCAGCAAACCCGCCACACCGAACGAAGCCCACCGCGCGATGGGGCGCGACCAGAGCGCCGCCCCGACGACAACGGCCAGCACGCCCAGCAGCACGGCCGGAAACACGATCAGCCACATCAGCACCGAGTTGGGTGACACAAAGGGTTGGGCCAGCGCCAGCCCAAACAGCAGCACCGCCAACGTGCGCAGCGCCAACAGCGCCACGTCGCGCAGCTCGAGAATGCGGCGATTGCGCTGCAGCGCCTCGCGCAAAAAATCCATGGCCGCCCACGGCACCGTGCGAAAGCGGCGCCGGTTGAGCAGATGGATAACGATCGGCCCGGCAGCGCAGACCAGTCCCGCGACCGCAAACGACCACGCCGACAGTGAGGGAATAAAGTTCATCGTGCGTGGTGGCCGGAGGCGCGATCCGTTGTTCGTAATTTCCGAGGGTGCGGGGCGTGGTTGGAGCTTATTCTAAAACCATCGGGGACTGGCTCATTTTGCACCCTTCTGCGAAGCAAAATGTGCCCGTCTCCTTGTCCGCGAACTTCATTGCGAACCATACCGGGAGCGTAAGCTCTCGATCTTCCCCTCCTGGAGAATGGGCAGGTACCGGTTGGGAATCGCCAGCACGAAGCAGGCCACCGCAGTTCCATACATGTCGCCGGGCATGCCCCCGACGCGCCCGCCCCCCTGGGCCCCTTGGTCGCGCCATTGTCCGTTTACGCGGGCGTTGTTGCCGTCGATCATCTGCGACTCGACCAAATAATCGCGCAGGATCGGGTAGCACTCTTCCCAGTACGTGCCCCCCACCTGATACATCGCCTGGCCCACGTAGTAGAACGTGTACGAGTCGAAGGGCATGCTGCCGTCGCGCCGCCGGGCCTGCGGCAATTGCTTCACGGCCGCCGTGATGACCTCCATGTTCTTGCGGATCCGCCAGTCGTCGTACTGACCGAACTCTTGCAGGCACACGACCCCCGCGGCCGCCATGGCGATCGTTCCGCCGCCGCCCCCTTTGCCGTAGGTGAACTGGCCCGGCAGCTTCTGCTGCTCCGATTCCGGCAGGTCGCGACGTCCGTTTTCCGGGCAGTAGTGCTCGCGCACGCTTTTGATAGCCAAATCGATCACCTCGGGCGGCACGTCGAGCCCACTGTCGACGGCGCTGCGCAGCGCCTTGGCCTGCATCACCGCCAGACTCAAGTCGTGCCCGTTCTGCTGGCGTCGGGCCTGGTAGTCCCAGCCGCCGTCGTCGCACTGCGTGGCGGAGATGAGCTTGAGCGACCGATCGAGCACGGCGTTGAGGCGGTGGTCGCGGCTGGTGGTCATGCCGTGCGCCTGTCCCAACACAAACGTCGCCAGGCCGTGGTTGTACATGTCGCGCTGGGCGTGCGAGATGTTCAACAGGCCCGAGGGCTTGGCGTTATCGATGACGTAGTCGAGCGATCGCTGTAGCGGCGTGCCGTATCGTCCTCGGCCGGGCGCTTCGCCGGCGGCCATGAAGGCCAGGGCCCCCATGCCCACCAGTCCCAGGTCGTTGGATTCCCAATTCCCCTCGCGTCCCTGGTTGCGGGCCAGCCATTCGAGACCCAGATCGAGGGCGCGTTCGCTCGCGGCGGTGGTTTCCCAGTCCCCCTCAGCCCGAGCCAGGAGCGGCGTGAGGAGAACGGCGAGAAGGGCCCAGGCGGGCGCCGTAGCGAAGTAGCGGGTCATGTTGGGCGGCTGCTTGCCGGTCGCGGGGGAGAGTGCGGCTGGTTTCGCGAGAGCTTCACTGGCGATGCGGGGAATTGCCCAGTTTGCCACAAGATCGCCACGGGTGCGACCTTGCATAAGACATCACTTATAGGACATATGACCTGAAATGTCGAATCGTTACGCGCATTTGCCCGAGAATTGGCCGGAAATCTCCGATAGCCGCCACATTTATGTGGCGCGTCTGCGGCATCACAGCCAGCGTAGCTGAATTCGAAGGAACGTAGCCGAATTCGCAAGGATTCAGCCGGGGGGGTTGGCCGTATCGACTGAACTTTTGCGAGTTCGGCTACTTGCCTGAGCTCTTGCGAGTTCAGCTACGCGCTACCGGCAAGCGGCCATTACTCCACCAGTTCGAGCGTCTTCCAGTACGTGAGGGTGTCGCCGTTGACCGGACTCGCATGCACTGTCAGCCAGCCGCTCTTGCCCGCCACGCCCGTCAGGTCGATCTCCTGTTCCATCCAGGGACTTCCCCCGGCGTCGATGTCCTGCGACCAGAGACTCTCGCCCGCGAATCGCACGTCCAAACGCCACTGCCGATTCGGCTCGACAGCCGCTTTGAATCGCAGCCGCGCCGCGCTCCCTGGGGGAAACGATACCTCGCGCCCCCACACAACCGGCGCTTGTGGGTCGCAGCGCACCGTGAGCACGTCGTGCTCGCCCAGCGCTTCATCGGTAACGGGGTTCTCGCGGGACGCTCCACTCGACAGCATGACCCACGTGGGGAACGCTTCGGCAGCGGCCGATCGGAGCGGCCCGCGCAAGTGGCCCAGCCACACTTCGTCTTGCGGCCGCAATGCGGGGATGCGGCCGGGCGGCCCGTTGGGGATCAACTCTACAAAATCGCGGTTGGGCTCGTTCGTGCCGCGGCCGAAGAATGCCCACAGCCGGTCGCCATGAGGCACGAGCGGCCCCAGCCGTGGGCTGTCGTCTTCCAGCGGCGTCAGGGGAGCCGTGGCGACGCGCTCGCCCGTCTTGGTGTCGAGCCACACGAGCTGCACGTCGGTGGGCCCGCGCATGCGGCGCAGCGACGCGCGCCGCGCGTACAACAGGCCGGCCTCGCCGCCGCAAAGCTGCCCCTCGAGCAGGCCGTCGGTCTTGTGCTGCCAGCGCAGGTTGCCCGCCTCTGCGTCGAACGCGGCAAACCCCGTGTCGGTCTGCACGACGAGGTGCTCGCCCGCGATGCCCGAAATCCGCTGCACGCCGGGGAGCACCACCTGCCATTGCCGGCGGCCCGTTTCCAGCGACAAGCACTCGATGGTGCGTACGCCAGGCTGCGCGACGTAGATGCGTTGTCCGAC
>Ga0315553_10002639_pt1 | contig 14287 bp, 15 predicted proteins | sample SalMarSW160140MG_FD_203099 | JGI IMG/M metagenome (GOLD analysis project Ga0315553, IMG submission 203099) | Salt marsh sediment microbial communities from the Plum Island Ecosystem LTER, Massachusetts, United States - Salt Marsh Sediment SW1601-40 ... | reverse complement strand
CTCCATGCGGTCGAGTTCCTGCAACAGGTCGTTGGGAAACTCGATGTCGGCCTTGTCGATCTCGTCGATCAGCAGCACCGGCCGCTCGTCGGCAACGAAGGCGTCCCATAATTTGCCGCGCTTGATGTAGTTGCGGATGTCCTTGACCCGCTCGTCGCCGAGCTGGCTGTCGCGCAGGCGCGAGACCGCGTCGTATTCGTACAGTCCCTGCAGCGCCTTGGTGGTCGACTTGATGTGCCACTCGATCAGCGGCGCGCCGAGCGCCTTGGCGATCTCGATCGCGAGCACGGTCTTGCCAGTGCCGGGCTCGCCTTTGACGAGCAGCGGGCGTTCGAGCGAAATCGCCGCGTTGACGGCGACTTTGAGGTCATTGGTGGCGACGTAAGCGCTGGTGCCTTCAAAACGCATGGGTGTCCGACCTTCGTGCGGGGGTGGAGGCGACCTTAGAGCATTTTCCGCGGAAGTGGGAATCGGCGAGCCGCACAAAATCCAGTCACAGGCGAAACGTGAGCGCAGGTCAGAGTTCTACCGGAACGGACTCCACTTGCGCGCGCTTGGCGAGGCGCAGCGAGCCCGCTTCAAGCCCTCGGAGCGGGCCCGCTACTCCCATCAATTGTTTGTGATCTAACTGTTTCGGACGCGTTCACGGACGGAAAGTCCGTTCCGGCTCAGTCGTCCGGAATCGCCCGCCGCGCGCAAGGCATGACGATGTATTTTGCCGGACATGCCGACGCGATGCGCGACTGCAGCGGATGGAAGCAGCGCGCCGCTTGTCCTCAGGCGCGGCCGAGCAGGCCGGCGGCGAGTTCGCGGTTGATGCCGATCAGCGATGTCAGCGGCTCGGGTCGCGGATCGGAGGTGATGGCCATCGTTTGGTGGGTCACAAACAATCCGAGATTGGCGATGCTCTGGCGGATTTCGACCGGCAGCGGATGGGCGGAATCGCTGATTGAAGCGAGCAAGAGGCTCCACAAATTACGATTATAGATCAAGGCGTCAGCGACCTCGTGGCGGGCGCTGTCCCAGCGGGTTTGCACGTCCTGCAGCCGCAGCGCGCCCTCGATCAGAATGGCCGCCTCGAACTCGCGCGGATTCGCCGGCGCGTCATTCGTGGCAGTGTGCGGCGTGAGGGAGTCTTGCATCGTTCAGCTCCGTCTCTCGGCGATGCCCGCCCCCCGGAAAGCGTCGCCGCGTCGTCTGCGATCGGCCGGCGTGCCGGCGGATCGGCATTGATGATCTTCCATTCCTTACGGTGCATTCGCCGCCCGGTTTCACCTCGATCTGCAAAGCTGTCGGCGAACGTCCGGGTTCCTGGGCTACCAGGAATCGTTTCATGCTTCTGCTTAAAGCAAAGTTAACGGCATGGTACGGCCTAGCCTGCGACGGAAGCGCGCAGGAAGTGTGGTCACGCAAGCCCCCGCGTCGCGTCGCTGAACAGTTCGTCTACCGCGAACGCGCGCGGGATGAGCTTCTGTTTCGCGGCGTAGCCGATGACGACGTCGAGCGAGCGACGGACGCCCTCGACGCCGAAGCGCAATGGATCGAGTCCTTCCGCGGGAGGCGGAAGATTGGCCGCCTCTTTGCTAGCGCGGAACAGGCGAAACACCTCCCCTACGAGGTCAGGGCGCGCGGCGGCGATCTCCTCCCGGATGACCAGCATGTGGTTGATGGGGATGCCGCCATGCGATCGCGCGAAGGCGAGGTCCTGCGCTTCCGCGTCGGGAATGAGCGGAGCGAGCCGCGGATCGGGGAGCGTGTCGCCCGCGATTGCGGCGTCGAGTTCGCCCGCAAGCAGCATCGCTACGAGTTCCTTGCCGGCAGGCGCACGCTGCACATGCGGCGGGTCGTGGTAGCCTGCCACATGCGCGTCCTCGAAAGTCACCCAGTGGATGCGCGCGGGATCGACGCCATACAATTCCTCCAGCATGCCGCGCAGCCACACGCCGGTGGTCACGCTGTAGGCGCGCACGCCGATCCGCCGTCCCGGCAGATCGGAGGGTGCAAGCGGCCCGCGCGCCGGATTGTAGTAGATCGTGTGAAGCTGCCCGCGCCCCATCACCGTCACGGGAATCAGCGCATAGGGCGCGCCCTGCGCCTGCGCCATCAGAAACGTCACGATCGCGAGTTCGCCGAGGTCGAAGACGTGCTCGCGCACCAGCGCTTTGAAGCCGCGGTTGGCGGGCGCGATGTCGGCGAAGGCGAAATCAATCAGCTCGGAGCGGAGCGCGCCGCTGCGCAGGGCGCGCGTCTGCGGATAGTCGCCGAGCAGGGTGTAGAGCTTCGTCCTTTCGCCTCGCTCCGGCATGGCGCGCTCTATTCGGCGGCGGCAGCGGAGGCCCGCGCCAGGCGCGCGCTGAGGCGGCTATAGACCTTGCGCGCATTGCCCTCGAAGATCTTGTGCTTGTCCTCGGGGGAGAGCCAACTCACCTGGTCGAGATAGCGCTTGGTGTCGTCGAAATCGTGCCCGGTCTGCGGGTCGACGCCTTTGACCGCGCCGACCATCTCGGAGGCGAACAGGATGTTGTCGGGCGGCACTACCTTGGTCAGCAGCTCGATGCCGGGCAGGTGGTAGACGCAGGTGTCGAAATAGACGTTCTTCAATAATTCTTTGAGCGGCGGACGTTTCAGATTGATCGCAAGCCCGCGATAGCGGCCCCAGTGATAGGGCACAGCGCCACCGCCATGCGGAATGATGAATTTCAGCGTCGGAAAATCCACAAACAGGTCGGCGGTGATGAACTGCATGAACGCGGTGGTGTCGGCATTGATGTAATGCGCGCCGGTGGTGTGGAAGTTCTCGTTGCACGAGGCGCTCACATGGACCATCGCCGGCACGTCCAGCTCCACCATTTTTTCGTAGAGCGGATACCAGAAGCGGTCGGTCAAGGGCGGCGCGGTCCAGTGGCCGCCGGACGGATCGGGATTGAGGTTGCAGCCGACAAAGCCGAACTCGCGCACGCAGCGTTCGAGTTCGCCGACGCAGTTCGCGGGATTGACGCCCGGCGACTGCGGAAGCTGACACACGCCGATAAAGTTTCGCGGATAGAGCGTGCACACGCGATGGATCAGCTCGTTGCACGCCTGCGACCATTCCAGACTCGTGCCGGCGTCGCCGATATGGTGGCCCATGCCGGACGCGCGCGGCGAGAACAGCGTAAGGTCGGTCCCGCGCTCGCGCTGCAGCCGGAGCTGCGCGCCTTCCAGGCTCGCGCGAATCTCGTCGTCGCTGATAGCGAGCGCGGCTCGGCTCGGCTTCTCCGCTTGATCCTTCAGCGCCGCGATCTGGCGCTGGCGAAAATCGAGCAGCTGACGCGGCTCGGTGGTGTAGTGGCCGTGACAATCGATGATCATGGTTCTTGTGCCTGAAGCCGCTCACGCATCCTCGGGGCGATCGACATAGACGAGGCCCGCGCGCGCGAGCGGATCGCGCATATTGTACATGTCGAGGCCGAGTTCGCCGGAAGCAAGCCTTTGCCGCTTGCGCTCCTCGTCGGCCTTGCGCGTCTCGCCTTTGGCGGCGACGTCGGCCGCGGCGGTGCGCGCCACCACGACGACGCCGTCATCGTCCGCCACCACCGCATCGCCCGGCGCGACGCTGACGCCCGCGCACACCACCGGCACGTTCACCGCTCCGAGCGTCGCCTTGACCGTGCCGCGCGCCGAGATCGCCCGCGACCAGACGGGGAAGCCCATCTCGCGCAAGACCTTCACGTCGCGGCAGCCGGCGTCGATCACGAGCCCAACGACGCCGCGCGCCTTCAGCGAGGTCGCGAGCAGTTCGCCGAACATGCCGTCATAACTGTCGGTGGTGCAACCGACGACCAGCATGTCGCCCGGCTGGCACTGCTCGACCGCGACATGGATCATCCAGTTGTCGCCGGGCTGGGCCAGCACGGTGACCGCCGGACCGGCGGCGGCGCAGCCCGGCCAGATCGGGCGCATATAGGGCTTCATCAGCCCCGCGCGGCCATAGGCCTCGTGCACGGTCGATACGCCGAGCGCGCCGAGGCGTTGCGCGACCGCGGCTTCGGTGCGCGCGATGTTGCGGACGACGATGGTTTTCACCGGAAAATCTCCTTCCGGGCGCAAGAACGCAGACCCTCTCGTGCGCGGTTCTGCCGAAAACCAGGAAGGAAGGCAAACGCGGGCTCCCCCGGCGTCGGTCCGTGCGACGCGCCGCCAGCGCGCGATCGTCATGGGAGTGAGTCCTGATCGATCGCCGCCGCGCGGAGGAGGGCCGCATCGTCCTCTGGCCGTGAGGGGTTAACCGGCGTGCCGGCGCCAAGCTCAAATCCGCCGGAGGTTGCGAGATCCGGGGCGATCCGCAGCCGCCAATGCGCGAACGGGCTGCCCAAATGGCACCGCGCGGCGGAGTCGATGACGAAGTTGTATGGAGGATCATCGCGCGCCCGCCGGAGCCTGCCCAGCGTTCGGCGCAGCAGGCGAGCGAACTCGTTCGCCTGCGCGTCGTCAATTTCAAGGAAAGACGCCTGATGCCGCTTCGGAACGATCCACATTTCGCTCGGATGCGCGGCGGCGAACGGAACGATCACCAGGAATTGTTGCGTATCGTCGATCACCCGCGTACCGAGGTCGCGCTCGATCGCAATCTCCTCACAGGTCGGGCAGCGGCCGGTCTTTTCGAAACGATGCCGGCCCCAGTCCGCGAGCATGCCGAGCAGGGGCGGAACGAAGCCCACCGCCAAAACCTGCGAATGGGGATGCGACAAGGAGGCGCCGCCTTGCCGGCCGTGATTGCGAAACACAATGACGGCCTCGATTCCGGGCTGCGCGAGGAGATGACGCGACCGGTCGCGATAGCTTGAAACAATGGCTTCGATCCCGGGATCGGCAGCCGTGGCGAGATCGCCGTCGTGCCGCGGAGTTTCGATAATGATTTCGTGGATGCCAAAGCCGGCTTTCACGTGATGGCGATCGGCAGGCCGTGCCTTCGCCTCGGGAGAAAGAATCGGAAACTTGTTGGGTACGACGCGCACCGCCCAATGCGGCGGCGCATCCGTCTTAGTCTCGGCGACGATTCCGGGTAGGGACGTTTCGTTGCCGTCGCAGAAGGGACAATGGGGATCGAACGCCGGTCGCGCGACCATCTCGGCTCGCCGCGCCAACGGCTGCGCGCCGGGGCGGAGCTGGCGTTGCGGAGCGATGATGACCGAGCGGCCGGTGGTCGGGTCCTGCCGCAGCTCGCTCATTTCGCTTCCACAGCCACGATCTCCTTCTGTAATCCGATCCATCACGTCAAGGGGTGACACCGCGCACTTCCGACTATTTCGCGTGCCGAATATCGAGAATGTCCAACACGGGGCACTCTGGCGCCGTGGTGCCGGTGCACTGGGCAACGGTCTTGGTGAGCAGGCGCTCCAGCTTACGCAGGTCTGCGATTTTGGTGCGGATGTCGTCAAGATGTGTCGATGCAATCTTGCGGACTTCCCGGCATGAGGCTTTTTCCGGACCGCCGAGTCGCAGTAAAGTGCGCACGTCATCGGCCGAAAGCCCCAATTCGCGTGAGCGCCGGATGAAGGCGAGGATGCGTGCTTCCGCGTCGCCATAGATCCGGCGCCCGCTCGCCGTGCGCGGCGGCGCTGGCAGCATGCCGATCTTCTCATAGTAGCGGATAGTCTCGATGTTCACGCCGGTCAGCTTTGACAGTTGACCGATCGTCAAGCCCGCGGCTCGCGCATCCATGATCGCGCGCATGAGAATGTCCTTGATCCTGTAGTTACTACAGGATGTAGCCTTCATTACATGACAGTCAAGGACAAGCCGATCCCTGCAGAATCTGCGGGTATGCAAACGTGGCTCGCGTTCGGCGGCCTGCTTGCTGCGCTGGCCGCGTCCTCATGCTGCATCCTGCCGGTGGTACTTTTCAGCCTCGGCATCAGCGGCGCCTGGATCGCGAACTTCACCCAGCTGGCGCCCTACAAGGCGTACTTCATCGCCGCCGCGCTCGGCTGTCTCGGAGCAGGCTACGGGCTGGTCCACCGTTCATCAAAGAGGGCCTGTGCCGACGGCGAAGCCTGTGCGCGCCCGCTGCCGAACCGGATCGTGAAGGTCGTTCTCGTCCTCGCGACTGTGCTGATGGTCGTCGCTCTCGGTTTCGACTACGTCGCGCCCTATCTGCTCTCTTGATGACAGGAGAAACGCAAATGACCCGATATCTTGCGCCGATGATTCTCGCGCTGAGCCTGTTTGTCTCGACGCAGGCTTTTGCCGGGGAGCGCACCGTCACGCTAGCGGTGCAGAACATGTTCTGCGCGGCATGTCCGCATACTGTGAAAGCGAGCCTGCAACGGGTGCCCGGCGTCATCAAGGTCGTCGTCTCGTTTGAGAACAAGACCGCCGTCGTGATCTACGACGACACCAAAACTGGTGTCGATGCTCTCGCTGCCGCCACCACCAACGCCGGCTATCCGTCCGCCCCGAAGGGATAACGCCTGTGATCCTTCAGTCCGTCATTACCTGTCCGCATTGTGCGATCGCAGCGACGGAAACCATGCCCACCGACGCCTGTCAGTTTTTCTATCGTTGCACGGGCTGTGGGGTACGGCTGCGGCCCAAACCGGGCGATTGCTGCGTATACTGCTCCTACGGCTCCGTGCCGTGCCCGCCCGTACAGGCCCAACGGTCGGGCGCAGCGGAAGCGGCGTCATGCTGCACCGGACAAGGTTCATGACGCTGCGGCCGCACGCATTGCCGCTACACCGGGCCGCCGTCGCAGAAGGGACAATGGGGATCGAACGCCGGTCGCGCGACCATCTCGGCTCGCCGCGCCAACGGCTGCGCGCCGGGGCGAAGCTGGCGTTGCGGAGCGATGATGACCGAGCGGCCGGTGGTCGAGTCCTGCCGCAGCTCGCTCATTTCACTTCCACGGCGACGATCCACTCACGCGCCTTCGGCGCATCCTCGAGCGCGAATAGCCTGACGGCGCCGGGCATCAAAAAGCGGAAAGCAAGAACGGCATAGCGGATCCATTCCACATTGGTAATGACAGCGATCCGCTCCCAGCGCAACAAGTGCCCCATGCCGACCTTGAAATCCTCCCACATCGCGCCCGGCTCGATGCCAGAAAAGTCCGGGTCGATCTGATAGTAGAGGCGGACTTTTTCGTGCTCTTTGAGCGCGGCTTCGACAGCCGGCGTTAACTGCGTCTGATAGTCCTGCCTGGTAACGCGGCCCTTGCACACAAATGCGACGACATTGCTAGGAAAATCTTGCAGGCGCTCGATCATCGGAAACCTCCTTTCTTTGCGGGCCTACGGGTTCTCATCGTTGTGCTCCGGCGCTGGCCGCTTTGCGCGGTTCGCCCCCGGCGGTCTCGCGCGCGGCGACGCGTTGCTTGACTGCGGGAAAGCTGTCGGGGCTCACCGAAATCGAATCGATGCCGCAGTCGACGAGGAATTCGGCGAACTCCGGATGGTCGCTGGGCGCCTGGCCGCACAGGCCGACCTTAGCGCCAGCGGCGTGGGCCCGTTCAATCACGTTGCGGATCATCCAAGTCACGGCCTCGTCGCGTTCATCGAACAGTTCGGCGAGTAAGGCGGAATCCCGGTCAACGCCCAAAGTGAGCTGGGTGAGATCGTTGCTGCCGATCGAGAAGCCGTCGAAGCGCCGGGCGAATGCTTCGGCGACGATCACGTTGGAGGGGATCTCGCACATGACATAGACCTGCAGGCCATTCTCGCCCCGGCGCAAGCCGTTCTCCGCCATCACCGCCAGCACGCGGTCGGCCTCCTTCGGGGTGCGGCAGAACGGGATCATGACGACGACATTGCGGAAGCCCATTTGCTCCCGCAGGCGGTGAATCGCGCGGCATTCCAACGCAAATCCATCGCGGTAAAGCGGCGAATAGTAACGCGAGGCGCCGCGGAACCCGAGCATCGGGTTCTCTTCTTTCGGCTCAAATTGCTTCCCCCCGATCAGATTTGCGTATTCATTGGTCTTGAAATCGCTCATGCGCACGATCACGGGGTTGGGATTGAACGCGGCGGCGATGCGGCCGAGTCCGCATGCAAGGCGATCGACGAAGTATTCGGTCTTGTCTGGATAGTTTGCCGTCAGCTCGGCAATCGTGGACTTCGCGTCCTCATCCGCGAGGGCGTCGTAGCGCACGAGCGCCATCGGATGCACCTTGATGTGATTGCCGACCACGAATTCCATGCGGGCAAGACCCACACCATCCGTTGGCATCCGCCACCAGCGAAAGGCGGCGGCGGGATTGGCCATGTTCAACATGATTTTGGTGCGGGTTGCGGGAATCTTGGAAAAATCGAGCTCGGTGCTCTCGAAGTCGGCAATCCCTTCGTAGATAAATCCCTCGTCGCCTTCGGCGCAGGACACGGTGATTTCCTGCTCAGGATGGAGAAGATGTGTCGCGTCTCCCGTGCCGACCACGGCCGGCAGCCCCAGTTCACGGCTGACGATGGCCGCGTGGGAGGTGCGCCCGCCATGATCGGTCACGATCGCGGCGGCGCGCTTCATGATCGGCACCCAGTCCGGGTCGGTGACGCGCGTGACCAGGATCGCACCGTCGACAAAGCGATCAATCTCGCGCGGGCTTTCGATCAGGCAGACCCGCCCCGCCACCACCGCGTCGCCGATGCTGAGGCCGGAGAGGAGGCGGCGGCCCTTTGATTTGATGCGATAGGAGCGGAGCCCGCTCGCCGTCCGGCGCGACTGCACCGTCTCCGGCCGCGCCTGCACGATGAATAGTTCGGCGGTGGCGCCGTCCTTCGCCCATTCCATGTCCATCGGCTGGCGGTAATGGTCCTCGATCACGCAGGCCCAGCGGGCGAGTTGCAGGATGTCCGCATCGTCGAGCACGAAACGTGCCCGCTCTGCCTTCGACGTCGGAACATTGCGCGTCGGCCGGTCGCCGTCGGTAGCGTAGATCATCTTCTGCGCTTTGGTTCCGCGCTTCTTCTCGATAATCGGCGTGAGCGAGGCGTCGGCCAAGAAAGGTTTGAACACTTCGTACTCGTCGGGATCGACGGTCCCTTGCACGACGTTCTCGCCGAGCCCCCACGCGGCGTTGATCAATACGATCTTGTCGAAGCCGGTCTCCGTGTCGATGGAGAACATCACCCCCGACCCGCCGATATCGGAGCGGACCATGTGCTGCACGCCGATCGACAGGGCGACCGTCATATGATCGAACCCCTTGGTCTGCCGGTAACTGATCGCGCGATCGGTGAAGAGCGAGGCGTAGCAGCGGCGGCAAGCGTCCAGCAGCGCCGTCTCGCCGCGAATGTTCAGATAGGTTTCCTGCTGGCCGGCGAAGCTCGCGTCGGGCAGGTCTTCGGCGGTGGCGCTGGAGCGAACGGCGACGTCGACATTATCTCTGCCGCTGCGCCGGCAGAGCTCGCGATAGGCTTCGACGATCGCCTGCACAGTCTCGTCGGGCCAATCGCCGCGTAAAAAACTGCGACGGATCGCAGCTCCGGCCTCCGCGAGCGCCGTCTTCCCCGACGCCAGCTCGGCAAGCCAGCCCGCGATCGTGTCTTTCAAGGCGTTGGCGTCGACGAAGCGCCAATACGCATCCGCGGTGGTGGCAAATCCGAGCGGGACTTTCACGCCTTTTTCGCCAAGGTTGCGCACCATCTCGCCGAGAGAGGCATTCTTTCCGCCGACTTTGGCAATGTCACCGCGGCCAAGTTGGTCAAACCAGAGCACTCGAGATGATTGTGTGCGCATGACGTACTCCTCAGACTATGTCCCCCGCGCACCCCTTAAGCGGAAATTCGCTTCGAACGAATCAAGCAGATCGAGCCAATCCTCCATTAGTCGCGTCATTAGGAATCGGTCGCGCACGGTCGCCCTGGCTGCCTCGCCCAGCCGTGCCGCAAGCGATCGGTCTTTCAAGAGCGCGACAATTCGCTCCGCGGCCTGTTCGATACTGTCGACCAGGAACCCGTTCGCTCCATCGTCGATTTGCTGCGTGATGCCCCTAGCCCGGCCGCCGATCACCGCCGCTCCCTTCCACATCGCCTCGGTGACGGTCAGGCCGAACCCTTCGCGGATCGACTTTTGCAGCACGACGGCCGCCCGGCGTTGCAAGGCGTTGACCAACGCGGAATCCTGCACCGAGAGGATGCGGATGCGCTCCTCTGCGCATTCGCACAGCGAAGCGAACACGTCCTGACCTTCGGGATCGTCGGTTGCGACATTGCCGACCAGCACCAGCGTGCAGTCCACTTGTTTGCGCGCGATCTTGAACGCGTCGATGACGCCGTGCGGGTCTTTCCATTTATCGAAGCGCGACACCTGCACGACGAGCGGCAAGTCGGTCGGGATGTTGTAGTGGGCGAGGCGCTTGTCGATCTCGGCTTCCGAGAGGTATTTGTTGGTCGTCGAGAACGGGTTGATGGCCGGCATGATGAAGCGCTGCGGCCTGCTCAGTTTCTGGGCATAGGCCGGCAGCGACAGCACGACCGCATCGTAGCGCTCGATGAGCGGCGCAAGGTAGGACCACATGGCTGGGTTGGGGTGCGAGAGGTCGATGTGGCAGCGCCATATCCACGGCGCCTTCTTGCGATAATGTTTGACGAGCGGCAGAGGCTGCGGATCATGCACGATGACCACGTCGTGATCGAGGTGGTTGCGGATTGCATTTTCCAGCGCAACCTCTTCATAGATCTGCATCTTGAGCTCGGTCAGATTGATGTCGGCGCCGTGCAAGGCATTGTGAATTTTCTTGGTGACGCTGAAAAATTCGGGCCGGCCCTGAATCGCGCGCCAGCCGGTGGGGATGCCGGCGGCGTTCATCAGCAGCGTGATCGACGAAAGAATTTGGGCGACGCCGCCGCCGTAATAGGTCGAATTGATATTCACCACATGCAGGTCGGCGAGCTGCCGAGCCTTGTCGAGAATGCGATCGACGGCCTCGGGCCCGATCAAAGCCTCGTAGTCTTCGACACGGGTCACGGCGACATTGGCGGCGGTTGAGAGAGGATCGAGCATGGTCACTCCTCCGCTCCGAGGCTCCGAGGGGAGGCTGCCTTCGACCCTGATCGCAGCGGTCAGGTGATACAAGCTCGTCAAGCAGCATCGGATCATTGTTTTTAATCAATAAGGGCGATGGATGGCGTGAACACGCATTGGCAACTGTTGCCAAAATCGCTATCTTTTGGAGGAATCAGTGAGATTAGGCCGATGCCGACCCGCAATATCAGCCTGACCCCCGAGCAGGACGCCTTTATCGACGAGATGCTGAAGGCCGGTGAATACCGCAACGCCAGCGAGGCCATGCGCGACGCCATCCGCGCGCTCCAACAGCGGCGCGCAATGGATGCGTTGAAGCTCGAACGCTTGCGGCGGAGCATCGATGCCGGGCTCGCCGACCTGGAACGCGGCGACTACGAGGAAGTCGATGACGCCGACCTTGAAGCTTGGCTCGATCGCCTCGTCGATCCGGCCCGCTCCTGAAACTCCATGGCGCGCTACCGGCTTACGAAGTCGGCCAAGGGCGATATCGGTTCGGTTTTGAGGACGAGCGAGGAACGGCATGGGCGCGACGCCCGCACGCGATACTCCGCTCTGCTCCTCGCCGCGATGCGCCGAGTCGCTGAGGACCCGGAGGGCCGTTCGACCTCAGACCACAGTGAGTTGCGGCCCGGCATCCGCAGCTTTCACATCCGGCACAGTCGCGGCGAAAGCCGCGAGGCGCCGGTGGCGAACCCGGTGCATGTGATCTTCTACCGCGTGATAGAACCAGGCTTCGTCGAGATCGTCCGCGTGCTCCACGACCGCATGGAGCCGAGCCGGCATATCGCCTCGGTAAATGAAATGAGAAACGAGTAATGCGGCCGTGCGACGCGCTTGCACGGTTGCGGGCTCAATAATCAAATCGAGCGCAATGTGAAGCAGGCGAAGTACTTGGTACGGCTGGGTGGACTCGAACCACCGGCTTGCTGAACCGCAGTCTATACAAGATGCTGAAATCATTGAGCCAAGTTCGAATTGGCCGGCGCGACCGACAATCGTGCCGCATCCGGCTAGAATGCAATAACGACCTGATTCGGCGGAGCGAGAGCGATGCGGAAAGTCTTCCTTGGCGGATTGGTCCTCGCCGTTTTGATCGGGGGTGCATTGTGGGCGTTCGTCATGTTGTTTGGCGAGTCGACGACGTCCCGGCGTCCGGCGCTCACCGAGACGGCGCCGCTGAAAGCGCCGTCGCGCGTGTCCACCGTCTTCGTCCCCGTCGCCATCGCCAACAAAGCAATCCGCGACGCGATGGAGCCTCAAGCCCCGCGCAATCTCACCGGCAAACGTGAGTATCCGCTGAGCGAGCTTCTGGGCAAGGCCGATGTCGACTGGAACATCAACCGTGGTCCGCTTGCGATCGATGGCCGCTCGCAGTTGCTCGCCATCACAACAACCATCAGCGGCCAAGTGCACGTAACCGGGCAAGTCGGCAATCAGATCGGCCAGATCGGAGACCTGATCGGGGGCAATATCGGCCGCGCCGTAGGCAATCTGGCGGGAAAGCCGTTCGACCAGACGCTCGATATTAACGGGAACGTCACGATCACCGCGAAGCCGGTCTTGACGCCGAGCTGGCGGATCGATCCCAATCTTGCCGCCAAGGTCGCGCTCGCCGACCGCACGATGGACATCTCGGGCTTCAAGTTCAACGCGACGAAAGAAGTGAAGCCGTATCTCGATCAAACCGTCGATCAAGAAATGGCAAAGCTCCGCGCCCAACTTCGCAATGACCCGACGTTGGAGCAGACGGCGCGGCGAGAATGGGCGAAGATGTGCCGCTCGATCTCGCTCGGCGCGGCGGGACCGGACATGCCGGCGCTGTGGCTCGAGGTAAAGCCGACGCGCGCGATTGCGGCGCAGCCGAGGATCGATCCGAACTGGGTGATCCTCACGCTCGGCATGCACGCCGAGACGCGGGTCGTATCGAGCGAAACCAAACCGAGCTGCCCGTTCCCGGCCAAGCTCGAGCTGGCGCCGCCGACCGACAGCGGCAAGATCGCGATCGCGGTTCCGATCGACCTGCCGTTCACCGAGCTTAGCCGCCTTCTCGACGCGCAGCTCAAGGGAAAAACCTTCCCCGACAAAGCGGACGCGCCGGTGCACGTGACTGTGCACAAGGCGACGCTCGCTGCCTCCGGCGACCGGCTGCTGATCGCGCTCAAGGTCAGGGCCAAGGAGCAAAAGAGTTGGTTGGGGTTGGGCGCTGACGCCGACGTGTTCGTCTGGGGCAAGCCCACTTTGGACAGCAAAGCGCAGATCCTGCGCTTCACCGACCTGACGCTCGATGTCGAGTCGGAGAGCGCCTTTGGACTAGCCGGGGCCGCCGCTCGTGCCGCCATTCCCTACGTGCAAAGCACGCTCGAGGAGCAGGCCGTTATCGATCTCAAGCCGATGGCGTCGACCGCGCGCAAGAGCATCGAGGCGGCGATCGCCGACTTTCAGAAACAGGCCGACGGCATGAAGGTGGAAGCCTCGGTGACTGGCATCCGACTCGCGGCCATTGAGTTCGACGCAAAGACGCTGCGTGTGACCGCCGAGGTCGAGGGCACGGCTCAAGCGACTCTGACCAAGCTGCCGTAAAATCAGATTGATCGGCCGATCCGCCGCCATCCACGGGTACTGGCTCAGGGGACCTCGACCGCCGGCTTCCAGGCTCCACAGCCAGTGTCAGGCCATGGGAACTGTGCGGGGCACGGCGATGCGTTTTCGCGGACGACGCGATGGTTGGTTTGGGTGGGTCCAGTCCAATCAGAGGAGCAACTCCGCCGGCCAACGAGGTCACAGGCTGACCACGTGCCGCGGCGGAGCGAAGTGGCGATCAGCGAATACGGCCCGCATCCCTCCCATAGCCGCCGCCGTGGCCGCCTCTGGCATAGCCGACGGCAATGCCTCCTCTGGGAGGACCGCCGCCGTGGCCTCCTCTGGGAGGACCGCCGCGGTAGCCTCCTCTGGGAGGACCGCCGTAGCCCCCTCGTGGAGGACCGCCGCCGCCGTAGGCTCTAGGAGGACCGCCGCCGTAGCCTCCTCTGGGAGGACCGCCATAGCCTCCTCTGGGAGGACCACCGCCGCCATAGGCGCCTCTGGGCGGGTAGCCGCCGCCATAAACTCCCCGGGGAGGATAGCCGACGGGCGGGCCGAAGCCGGCGCGCGGATATCCATACGGACGGCCGTAGCGCGGACCGCCGCCCCACGCCCAACCATTCCACCCCGCCGGACCGCCCCACCAGGCGCCCCTGATCCATGGGCCATAGTTGCAGACGTACCAGCCGGGGCCGCGCCATCCAGCCTC
>Ga0315553_10002638_pt1 | contig 14289 bp, 11 predicted proteins | sample SalMarSW160140MG_FD_203099 | JGI IMG/M metagenome (GOLD analysis project Ga0315553, IMG submission 203099) | Salt marsh sediment microbial communities from the Plum Island Ecosystem LTER, Massachusetts, United States - Salt Marsh Sediment SW1601-40 ... | reverse complement strand
TTGGCTCGATGTTTTTGCTTTCCTTAGCGGCCAGGACAACACTCTGGATGCGATGGACTTTAGTTGGCGAGCCGCTTCGCCCGCACCAGTCCAAATCGGCATCTACAACATCCATGTCCCATTGTTTAATAAGTAGCCCTTTTCCTTCTAATTCGCTGCATTTATGCGCAACCAGCTCTTTAACATCCGCCTCGTCGGCGCCCGGGTTCTCAGCCTTGATTTTCTGCTCAACTCCAATTGGTGTCATTGCCTTTTTATACTTCATCATCTTTTTTGCAGCCGCAACTCTCGGCTCATTCGCATCGCTGGTGACAGTCAGCAGAACCGGCAATTTGGTTTTAACCTGTTGCCAGCCGTTGCCGATGTTTCTGCGAGCTGTTATGGTCTTGCCGTCAAGTTCCGTCAGCTCTTCAATATAGGTAATTTGGGTAATGCCAAGTTTCTCTGCCAACTGTGGGCCGACCTGTGCTGTATCGCCGTCAATTGCCTGTCTGCCGCAAAGGACGATGTCGTAGTCTACTTTCTTGACCGCACAGCTTAGGATATAGCTGGTAGCCAACGTATCGCTGGCGGCACATCGAGGGTCGGTTATTAGGATGGCATCATCCGCTCCTCGGTAAAGCGAATCCCGCAGGATTGCGCTCGCGGCTGGAAGACCCATCGTGATGACTGTTAGATGCCCACCGAATTGTTCCTTGATTTGCAGAGCCAGTTCAAGGGCGTTGAGGTCTTCCGGGTTGAAAATAGCAGGCAGTGCCGAGCGATTGACCGTTCCGTCGTCGTTCATCGCTTCACCCGTAATCCTTTTGGTATCAGGGACTTGTTTGATTAGAACAAGGCATTTATAAGGCACGTGTCATCTCCTTGATTGGTTGTTAACTGTCTTCAGACCGACTTTCAAAAGACCATTAGTTTAGCGGGATTTGGCGCCGGGTCAACTCTAAAAGTATCTTGGTCTGTAATGACAGGTCTGTGGTATCTGGGTGGAAAAACCGCTAAACTCTTAGTCAGGAAAGGCCGATTTTACTGCCAAAAGGTGCTATCTTTCTGATAAAAAGCGCAAATTTTTTTTGACAATGCTTCCCATAAATTGATAATTAGCACTAATATCTTTGTTATCGGGTGTGAAAGTTAAAGCCAGTAAACTGGCTGTTCAGTGTAAGCACATTGCCCTTGGTTTCTGTTGGGGTAATTAATGACGAGCGAAACAAATTACGATACGCTTTTTGGCAAAATGGCGCTGGACCAGGGCCTTTGCACAGACAGGGAGCTGCGCCACTCGCTTAAGGAGCTGCAGTCTCGCCGTAGAGTTGATCCCATAATGCTTCAGGAGCTTATGGTTAAACTGGGTTTTATTACTGAGACTCAGGCTGAAAGATTAAAAACAAGCATAAAGGAAAACAAGGCTGTAGCACACCAGATTCCCGGTTATAAAGTACTGGGCAAAATCGGCGCCGGTGCGATGGCCTTCGTTTACAAGGCTCAGCAGTTGAGTCTGAACCGGACCGTTGCGATAAAAGTTTTGCCAAAGCGATTCAGTGAAAATCCAGAATACGTGCAGCGGTTTTACAAAGAAGGCCAGGCTGCCGGCAAGCTCAATCACCCCAATATTGTTCAGGCCATTGATGTTGGTGAAGCGGGTGGATACCACTATTTTGTGATGGAATATGTCGAGGGCAGGAGCATAGCAGATGATTTGTCGGCGGGCAAAGTTTTTGACGAACATGAGGCGACCGAGATGATTATTCAGGTCGCTCACGCACTTGCTCACGCCCATGCCAATGGGCTTATTCACCGTGATGTCAAGCCCAAGAATATAATGATAAGTAATGACGGCACTATTAAGCTTGCGGATATGGGTTTGGCGCGTGAAACAGCGGATATTGAAGCGGCCCAAAGCGAAGCAGGCAAGGCTTACGGGACACCATACTATATCGCACCCGAACAAATTCGCGGCAAGATTGACATCGATGGCAGAGCTGACATTTATGGCCTCGGTGCAACTTTTTATCATATGGTAACCGGTCGAGTGCCGTTTGTGGCCGACGATTCCGCGGAGATCATGAGGAAACATTTGCGGGAAAAACTGATCCCGCCTGACCATATAAACACTTCACTGTCGGCTGGGGTATCTGAAGTTATCGAAATAATGATGGCCAAACGCAGGGATGAACGCTACAAAAATGTTAAGGAACTGCTCATGGATTTGGAGGCCCTTCGAGATGGCCGACCGCCGCTTCAGGCGCATAAAAGATTTGACGTTTCTGTGCTTGAGCAGTTGGGCAAGGGAGATGTCGTTAAAGTTAAGCCGGAAGATTATGAAGAAGATACTGTCACTCGTTATCGAGTTGCGGTCTTGATTTTAAGTACGGTAACGGCAGTAACTATTTTGATAATTTTTCTTCTGTTATTGCGTGGTTAATGGTGGGTTGAGCCGCCGTTCACAAATCCCTTTCTACGAGACAATTTATGCCAAGAGGCGGCGCACATTTTTCTTCTGAGGAACTTGCTCGAGTCCTCAGTCACTACGACATCGGTGTTATTCATCAGGTAAAGGCTCTCTCTATAGGTAGCAGGCGGGTGCCGAAGATGGTAATCGAATCTGAGCGGGGCAAGTTCTTCCTGAAGCGCCGGCCGAGGGGCAAAGACGACCTCCGTCGCGTTTCCTTTGCACACGCTGTCCAGACCCATCTGGCGGACAAGGCCTTTCCGGTCGCCTCTGTTGTTCCAGCTCGCGACGAGGCCGGTACAATCCTGCAGCTGAACAATCACGTTTATGAGTTTTTTAGGTTTGTCGAGGGCGCCCGCTATGATGGATCATCCGAAACTACGACCGAGGCCGGTAGGCAATTAGCCGAATTTCACCGGCATTTGGCTGATTTTGCTCACCCGGACAAGCCTTTGGATGATAGTTTCCACGACTCTGCGACCGTTCGCAGACACCTTAAGACAGCCGGAGGCACCAAAACAGCCAGGCCGGACAAGAAATTGCAGGTTATAGCCGAGAAACTGATGATTCTTTACAACGCCTCGAGTGTTTGTGTAAATGGTCTTGGATTTGACTCGTGGGACAGGCAGGTTGTGCACGGTGACTGGCATCCGGGTAATATGCTCTTTGCCGGGCACAGACTCGCTGCGGTTCTTGATTTTGATTCTATTAGGATAGCACCGGCTGTTACCGATTTAGCCAACGGGATGCTGCAATTTTCAATTGTTGCAGGCCGACCGAACCCAGCCGATTGGCCCGATTACTTCGACCGCAAAAAACTCGTTCATTTCTTGAACGGCTACCGGAAACTAATAGAGCTTGATAAGAATCGACTGGACTCGCTGCTCGATTTGATGATTGAAACGATGATAGCTGAGGCTGTATTGCCGGTAGCTGCAACTGGTTTTTTTGGTAACTTAAGCGGCGTGGATTTCCTTGAGATGATTTTTCGAAAAACAAAATGGCTCAATAAAAACCGAAAAAAACTAAACAAAGCAATAAACTCCTGATTTGTGCCCGTCAAAAAATCTCTGCCGTCTCTGCGCAGGCAGGGGCCTTCATCAGAAATCAAAAACTGGCGTTGGGAGATAGTAATATCTCTTACGCTGTTTTATGGTCTAAGAAGCCTTCGAGTTTTCGGGCCCTTACAGGGTGCTTCAGTTTTCCGATGGCCTTTGCCTCAACCTGTCTTACACGCTCGCGGGTAACTTTGAAAATTCTGCCCACCTCCTCCAGCGTATAGGTGTAGCCGTCGCCAATACCGTACCGCAGCTTGATGATTTCACGTTCACGATACGAAAGTGTTTTCAGGACTATGTCGATTCTCTCCCTAAGCATTTCCTGAGTAGCGGAAGCTGCAGGAGAATCGACCTCGTGGTCTTCGATAAAATCACCGAAGTAACTGTCTTCGCTTTCACCTATGGGTCTGTCGAGACTGATTGGATGCTTCGATATGTTAAGTACCCTTCGAGTCTCTTGAACGGTCATGTCAGCCTCTTTGGCGATTTCTTCAATAGTAGGCTCTCTGCCCAGTTGCTGATGCAGAATTTTGCTGGCCATCCGAAGCCGGCTCATTGTCTCTATCATATGGACCGGAATACGAATGGTTCGTGCATGGTCGGCAATCGCACGGGTAATTGCCTGGCGAATCCACCATGTGGCATACGTGCTGAATTTATATCCTCTGCGGTACTCATATTTGTCCACGGCCCTCATCAAACCGGTGTTACCTTCCTGGATTAAATCCAAAAAGCTAAGCCCCCGATTGCGATATTTCTTGGCAATAGAGACCACTAATCTGAGGTTTGCACTTGAGAGCGTTCGTTTTGCGTTCTCGTATTCAGCAAAGACCCTGTCCATTATTAGGACCTTTTTCTCGAGTTGTTTTGGGGTCTCCAGCACCAGTTCCTGAAGACCTGCTAACTCTTGTTTTATTGCCTCGATATCTTCCGCAGTTATCTGGTTATTGACACCAGCCTCGATAATCTGTTGTAACTGTTGCATTTTTTGGCTTATACCGTGTAGTTTATTTCTCATCGGTTGAATCCGGCTGGTACGCAAACCAAGCTCTTCGAGTAGCGTTGCGATCTTTCGTCTGTTTCTATATATTTGCTTTAATTCCGACTTATTGTTTTGCGTCTGGAGGGATTTTTTAAAGAGATTTTGGTTGTTTTTGAGCAGTTTAATTACTGTCGTAATGTTCTCAGGCAATCGTTTCTTTATTACGTTTTTTCCGAGGTGTTGTGTAGTACCGGTCTTGATTGTTCTGTCAAATGATATCGAGCCATCGTCTACCTGCTGTAGCAGATTGAGGGAGTTCGAAGCGCAATAATCACACTGCAGCATCTTTCTTCTGAAGACCATCCTGGTTATTTCAATTTTTCGTGCGAGTTCAATTTCAGACTCTCTTGTCAGCAGGGGTATCTGGCCCATTTGCGTCAGGTACATCCTGATAGGGTCGTCAATGCGTCGGGAAATTTCGCCCTTAACCAGCTCTTTTTCGAGCAGTTCGTCCTCCTGTAGTCGCTCATCGGCGTCCGCTTCCTTTTCATCTAGGGCCTCTTCGGGTTCCTCGAATTTTTCTTCCTCGGATTCCTCTTCCTCTTTGCCGATTTTTTGGGATTCCACATCTGCTTCTTCAATCAGGCTGATCCCCATTTCGTCCAGTGTCGCCAACAGACTGTCTAAACGACTGGGACTGATAGCTTCCTCGGGCAATCCTTTGTTCATTTCCTCATAAGTAAGGAATCCTTTTTGCTTGCCCTTTTCAATAAGCGTTTTTATCTGCTGTTCATCCCTTCCGTGTTTGGTACTCGCTGGGGGAACATTCTCAACACCATTTTTGTCAGTTGTTTTGTTGGTTTTTGTTTTTTCTTTGGCCACAGCCGGCACCTCTATATTACTATTAAAATTTAACCTCTAATCACATCGGACAAGAACTCAGAATACTCCGAGCATTTTGTGTTTCATTAAATATATACTTTATTTTACGTTTTTTTATCGGAAATTGTTCATTATACCATCCCCGTACTATGGGGATTTCGTTTCCCGGAATGCTCACGGATGCGCTCCAGAAACTGTCTCGGGTCCTCTATCGCTTTTATCTGGTTCTTTTGTCTCTTGTTCTGGTATTGCTCCAGCACTGCTAAGGCCCCCGATAAGCGAGACTTGAAATTGCCCTTTTGTTCACCGGTGTGCGTCAAATCCACAATAGAACTGCTGACTTCTACCGATTCAGTTTTTGCCAAAATTTCCGCCGGCGATGTATTAATATCGGCGCCTAACGTCTCGAACAATATGTTTGCTATCTGCCTCAATATCGGCACGTCGAAAACCTCTGCTGTAATTTTTTGTTTTACACTCTCATAGAGCTGCGGCTCATTGAGTAATACCTCCAGGATCTCCCGCTGGGCTGCGGCCCAAAGACCTTGGCCGTAATCTGCACTTTGCACTTTTCGTTTTTGGACATTTCGGTCAGCGGTTTTTGCCATTCTGTTGGCTCTTCTGGATAGTTCGGCATTTATCTCCTTGATGTCGAGGCCGGTAATCTTCGAAAGACGATTAAGTATCAGACCCTTATCTAAAAGCGGCAGATAACCGGACCATAAGCAGGTTGCTATCGTCTGTAGATATTCTTCGATCGCCAGTCTTCTACCGGCAAGAGTATCATCACTGCCGAATCGCTCCATTAATCTGTTCCATTTGAATTCGAAAACATCAACAGCCTCGTTCACTAATCGTTCGAATCCTTCTTTGCCCGCAGCCAAAAGAAAATCACATGGGTCTTTTCCTTCCGGCACCGAAGCAAGTTTTATATCTATACGTTGTGACAGGCAAACCTCCAGTGCCCTGTTAGCGGCCTCAGTGCCTGCTGTGTCACTATCGAAAATCAATACTACCTGTTTGGCATACCGACGCAACATACGTCCGTGTCCGGTGGTGAAACTTGTTCCCAACGTCGCGACTACATTGTTACAGCCTTTACTGTGCGCCATTATGCAGTCGGTGTAACCTTCCACAACAACTGCTGTCCCCGTCGAGACTATCTGGTGCCGAGCCTGCTCCAGACCGTATAGCGAGTTGCTTTTGTCAAACAAAGCTGTAGTCGGTGAATTTATATATTTTGCACTCGTTTCATCCAGCGTTCGCCCGCCGAAGCCGATGACTCTGCCCGTCACATCAGTGATTGGAAACATCAGGCGGTTTACAAATTTATCCTGATACTGGCCTGTGACCAGACCTGCCTTTTCCAGCAGTTCCATCGGAACCTTCTTCCCCTTAGCTGTCCTAATCAAATCATCCTGTACTGCAATGGCCAAACCAAGTTGCCATTTCTTTGCGCTGTCCGGCGTTATTTGCCGTTTGGCGATATAGTCGCGGGCCTGCTTGCCTTTCTTTTGGTCGTTTAGGTTTTCCTGGAAGTATTTAGCTGCCCAGGCGTTGGCCTTTGCCAGCCTGTTCGGGTCGACATCTGCAGATTTCCCGATTTTACCCTTTGCACGTCTGACTGGCTTGAGCTTTATGCCCGCCCGCTCGGCCAGTCTTTCTATAGCCTGCGGAAAAGTTAAATTCTCTCGCATCTGAACAAACGTGAAAATACTACCGCCGGCACCACAAGCAAAACACTTAAATATCTGCTTGGCCCCATTAACATATAAACTCGGGCTATGGTCGTCGTGAAAAGGACATAACCCAATCATCTCCCTGCCCTTTTTCACCAGATTCACATGCTCGCTTATTACATCAACTATATCGTTGGCCTGCTGAACCTGATTCACTGTGCTGTTGTCAAACATCCCTGGCATAGTAGCTACCAAAAATCCCTTGTAACTGATGAATGTGAGTCTTCCTCCACGACCGGTACAGCTGCGACATAGGTTGAAAATCCAACCGAGACAGCTTACAAAGACTAACTACATAAATATAGCCACCGATTGTCAAAAAGTCAAGTTATGGCAAAAAAACCCGTTTTTAACACTGCTAAAGGCGTTTTCGGATACTTTGGACACTTGGTTAAATCAGACACAGAGGTGCTGGGTCATCTCAAGTTTGTAACTTTTGTGCCGTTGAAGTATCAGACCAAATCACACGCCTCGACCGGCATCCAGTGCGGGTCTTTGCCTTCCCATTTGACATTGCAGCCGATGGGATTGGTAAGTGGTACACTCACGGGTTTGCCGGCCAGATGTTCTTCCAATGCTCTTTCAAGGTCATTGACCTTGTTTTTTCTCGCCTCCCGAGGATTATCTACGCCTCGCCCGGTGTAAATTAGCTTGCGTTCTTTGTCGAAAACGAAAAAATGCGGGGTTCGTAAGGCGCCATAAGCCTTTGCAACTTCCTGCGTTTCGTTATACAGATAGAGCCAGGGAAATTTGTACTCCTTCATCTGTGCGACCATATGCTCGAAATCATCTTCCGCGTATGTGTTCTTACTGTTCGAATTGATTCCGACGAATTTAACACCTTCAGAGGCAAATTTGCCGGTAGTCTGTCGCGTGACTTCATCGGACCCTATGACATAAGGACAATGGTTGCAGGTGAAAAAGACCACCAATACCTCGACATCGTCAAAATCAGATAATTGATAAGTGTTACCGTCTGTGGCGGGTAGTTTGAAATCCGGCGCCTGTTCGCCTAATTGTAATGTAAAAGCCATAATAAACACTCCTTGTTACAATAAATTGTTTTCAGAATTAACAGAAAACTATTCCTAAACTTTAGCAAGCCTAAGGCAGGCCGAAAAAACCCTTGCTTGTAGTAGTTATGTCCTGGGAGAAATCGGCCAATTCCATCTCTTTTAGCTCGGCTGCAAATCTGGCTGTGTGAACCATAAGAGCCGGCTCGTTTATCTTCTGCTTTCGCATCGGCTCCGGCGACATATAAGGACAATCCGTCTCAAGCATCAATCTCTCTACCGGCACGACCTTGACAGCCTCCCGGCTAACCTCAGCATTTTTAAAAGTAACAACACCCGTAAAAGAAATATAAAAACCCTCATCCAGAACAACTTTAGCCTGCTCAGTCGAGCCGCTGAAACAGTGAAAAACCACACCCTTAACTCCTCTGCCGTGTCTGCCCAAAATCTCCATCGTTTCATCGAACGCCTCTCTGCAATGCACAATCACCGGCAGATACAGTTCTTTGGCGATTGTTAACTGACCCGCGAAAAGCCTTCTTTGGTCTTCGTGCTGTGAGTAGTTGTAATGATAGTCCAGACCTGTCTCGCCGATGGCCACTACCTTTGTATGTTGTGCGAGCTCTCTCAGCTCTTTTAGTGTATCTGCCGTCACAGTTTTGGCATCGTGCGGATGAACCGCAACTGCTGCGTACATATTTTCGAATCTGTCGGCAAGTTCCACCGCCTTTCGATTTTGATCCGGGTCGGTCCCTACCGTCACCCAGCCGGTAACGCCTGCACCTTTACTGCGTGCGATTACCGCCTCGATGTCCCCGGCCAGGCCATCGAATGTCAAATGACAATGTGTATCAATCAGTTCCATTGGTGACCTTGTGTGTACAATCGATAATTACGTTCTCAATAGTCTCCCCGGCTTTCACAGTTATCGTTAGTGACTCAACGCTTTCGTAATCGCCCGCTTGTGGAGGACCCTTTATGTAATTGTCTCCGAAATTGTGCGGTTTGTCTTTGTCCCATACGGCTTTAATCCAATACTCGCCAGGAGTTATACCTTGAATAGTGAAAGGCACGTCACTTCCCGGCAGTTGGCAGTTATGGAAATAGTATTTCCCCAAATAAGCAGTTAATTGGTGGACTGGTACTTCAAGGTACCATTTCCCTTTATTGGTTGTGCCAGGGATAAGGTAAATACATATCCAACCATTTTCTTCTTTGGGAGGCTCAGATAGTTTTATTACTCCTTTAACCGACCCAAGATAATGATATTCCTCATCAGGAAGCTTCGACTTTTTTGTAGGTATGCCATCCCATTCGGCCAAAATGTGATCTGCCAAAGCACGATTGGAAGAGCGGCAGTAGAAAAGGGGAGGATTTCCGAATCTTCCCCTATACCATGCAGAAAAATCTTTATCATTAAGAAACGATTCGATTATCTTTCGATTTTCAGGTTTTTGAAATCTGCCCAGAAACTGTAAAGCTAATTTGCAATATTTTTTTGATTTTACTCCGGCCTCACGAGCCCAAAGACAGCCCTTCTCATTCCAACGTTCTACCATCTTATCGTTGATTCTGACTTCGTTGCCGGTATTTACTTCCCATGCCAACCAACGCTCTCCATAGCGGAGCCATACGCAAAAATAGAGTTCCCCATTATATTCATCGAGGAGTATAGGCTGAGAGCCCCAACTCCGGCCGGAAACGCTACGTCGGGTCAGCTTTTTGAATTCTTGTTCATCAATATCCTCAGGGTAACGCAATATCTGCTCTAATGAGTAATTTTTGATGATTCCCTTTTCGTTATAGAAAGCTACAACATAATCGCCAAAACCGCCGTGAACGCGCCTATTGCATTCATTAACCGTCACAACGTGTTTGCCATCATCTGAAATAAAAACGTCTCCCGGCCCGCCTTCGTTACCCAGAGTGCATTGCCACAAAGGCTTCCTTTCTGGACCGTCAATCTCGAAGACCTCCAGCTTTGCTTTCGTCTCTTCTTTAGCTGCTGTCACATGAGCGACAAATAGTTTATTGTCGGAGAAATAGTCTTTCTCTGGTGGACAACTCCAGGTATCTGCGTAAGCGGCTTTGACCGACACAGTAACCACAAATAAAAGAACAAGTATTTTCTTCATTTCTTTAGCCCTTTTAGCTCCGGCTTCCTCCATTACTACGGCACAAAAGCATTTTCAAAATGTCTTACCTGTCGCTCTTTAAAGCTCCTCGCTCATATCTCCCTTTTCAACCGGAAAGATACCTCCTTAACATCATCTTCGTGTTTGATTGTCATCGTAATCTTTTGCTTATCGCCGGCCTGTTTTAGTCGCCCAAGCTCCCACATTTCGTACTCACTTGCATTTTTGCCGTTCACCTTCAGGATGACATCGTCGGTTCGAATCCCTGCTTTATCTGCAGGGCTGTCCTTATCAACAGAATGAACAACCGTCTGGTTTGAAATGCGCAGAAGATGTAAGCCGGTCATATCTATCTCGTTTGTTTTGTCGAATTTCTCACCTTTTTTGAGGTAGACCTTGTTGTTGGGAAAATCAAAGGTAACTAAATGGCGAGATAAGAATGTCAGTCCCAGGCGAGAGAAATTACCCTCATCGAAAATGAGATTCTTATAGCTGAATGGACCAATGGTGAAACTTCCGATGCGTGCTACACGCGGGTTGATAGTGCCACTGGCAGTTTGAGCTAATACTTCCGATGTTCTAATTTCGTTCTTCGAGATAATTTCCTTAAATATAATGTGGTGTAAAGCACCTGTACATACGGCGCCCGTATCAATAACAAAATCTACTTCTGTGTCCTTAAGCACAGTTCCGGTAATATATGGCTGGCTTAGTGAATGATAGTTGATTCGCACTGCTTCTCCCCAGTCAGGATGTTTGCCGGCCTTTGGTTTGAGGAACAAAAGCTTGCCCTTGTCGAAATCTATTTGGACTACATGTTTCTTTAATAAATTCATTCCTATAGCCACATTGACCTTTTTGCCCAAAATTAAACTTAACATCTCGAAGTCTGTGCAGGATACCTCGCCGTAATCTTGCAGGTTAAAAGGCCCAATAAAGGCTTCGGGGGCATCAAATAATTCAAGCGTGATGGGACTGCCTGCTGTTCCTCCTTTTGTAACTCTTTTTGCTTCTCCGAGTTCGGGCTTTAATGAAGCATCGAAAATTGTGTGAGAGCAGCCTGTGTCAAGAAAAAACAAATACTCTTTCCCCCTGAGCCTGATGGGAAGAAATATTGCACTCTCTCCTTCTGTTTCTCCTTCTGTGATTGTGAATTCAGCTAAAATCTTTTGGTTTGCAGGACTGTCGGAATTGTTCTCAGGCTCTGCCGCATAGCCGGTGGAGATAAACAAGGCGAAAAGAGATGAAGCCAAAACTGCCAAACTACTTAGGACTATCTTTCTCATGTTAAGTCTCCTGGTAGGACTAAGGCACAAAAGCATTTTTATAATGTCTTACCTGCGGCCGGCCGGATTGTCCCAGCACTATCGCAACAACGTCGAAACGAAAAGGGCGGTTCTCTATATCATGCCTCGCAAGAAAATAACGAGCTGTCCGCAGCAGCTTCACCTTCTTGGGCTGTGTAATGGAGTCCTCAGGTGAGACAAAGCTCTCGTCCACTTTGGTTCTGACCTCCACAAAAACGATAGAGCTGTCGCTATCGACCATAACAAGGTCGATTTCGCCGGTTTTCCAGGAAAAGTTCCTCGCAAGAACCTTCAGACCCTTTCGTTTCAGAAACCTCTCGCACCGCTTCTCACCCCATCGGCCGAGCTGTTTGCGGTCAGCCAATAGTTTGCGTCTTTTCAACAGCAAATTTCGTATCTCGCTTCTTGTTATTTCGGGGCGGTGTGCTCGCTGTGGCGATGAGCGAGTCTGACAGCCTTCCCAGTCCGCTTACGCAAAAAATACAGCTTTGCCCGTCTTGTTTTGCCGCTTCGGACCGGCTTTATATCAATAACATTGGGTGAATGCAACGGGAAGATTCGCTCCACGCCCTCGTTATTGACAATTCGCCGCACCGTGAAGCTTTCGTTTATCCCTCTGCCTTTACGCGCAATTACCGTACCAGTGAATATCTGGGTGCGGACCTTATCGCCCTCTTGGATACGGCAATGAACATCAACAATATCGCCGACCTCGAAAAGAGGTATCTCTTTCTTCAGGCTTTTGCTTTCAACGGCATCCAGTACTTGCGTTTTCACTGGTATATCTCCTTTGCTAATTCGTATCTTGCCAGGAATATGTTTTTTAAGGTAAAAACGGGATTATACACGCTTTTGCCCAAAGAACAAGCACTTTTTTCTAAGGTTACTATTTTCCGGCTTTTTCGCTTTTACTCGAAAATTGCGGCTGTGCCATTATCTTGTGGCATTGTATCTCAGCCGCGATAGAATGGCCCTTTTTAGGTACACAACGATGAAAGACGTATTCGACAAAAAGCTGGCAAGTGCCTTGCGTGGCGTCTGGTCCCTGTATGGTGCCGCGTTCGTGATGTCAATAGCCCTCAGCGTATGGTGGACGGCTATGCCGTTTGTCCTCCGCAACATCGGAGGCTCAGAAAGCCACGTTGGTTACGCCTGGGCTGCCAATATGTTCGCCTATATGTTTTGTTTGTTCCTGGCAGGCATAGCCTTGGGCCGGCACAATCCTAAGAATACAACACGCACCGCGACCGCTGTTATGTTTGCTTCAGCATTGGTAACGTGCATCGTGGTTTATGTCGTCCTGTCAAAGAATTTGATTGGCAACCTGTCGATGATATGGGCAATAATTGCCGTCGGCACAGTGGCCGGAGCCGCAATGTCACTCTTCTGGCCTTTTCTTATGAGTTGGGTCTCGGAAGATTTCGAGGGCCCCGCCCTGAATCGCCGCCTTGGAACCTACAATTGTACCTGGTCAGGTGGAGCCATAATAGGCCCCTTGGTCGGCTGTGCCCTTGTCGAGACAAGTACACTGCTTCCCATCGCCTTGGCTGCCGCAGCCCTGATACTTTGTTTCCTGTTTTTAAACATCGCAACCGAGGGCTCCGTTCGCACAACTTTGTTTGGTGGTGAAGAAGCCCGCCCCGTTGCCGGCTGTGAAGATAAAGCTGCCTTGATTCGGTTCCGCTGGATGGCCCGCATCGGATTGTTCTGCTCCTGGGCCTGCCTGGGTGTCACTCGCTCGCAGTTTGCATTACTCTTTACTGATATGGGCTTCTCCGAGACATGGTTTGGCATAATAATTGCAATCTTTGGTATCTGCAATTTCGCCATGATGGCCGCCGCCGGCAGATGTGCTTTCTGGCACTTCAAACCTGCTCTTTTACTCACAGCCCAGGCACTGCTTTCAGTAGCAGTGTTACTAATCATCTATGGCAGGTTGCTGCCTGTATTTGTCTTGTCGTTTGTCATCATGGGCTGCGGCTTCGGTTTTGCATACAGCTCCCACCTTTACTACGGCGCATGCGGGACCAACAAACGCTCCATCCAGATGGTTATTCACGAGGGCACACTCTCTATGGGAGTTGTCGTTGGCTCTGGCGCGGGCGGATACCTCGCAAAGAACATCGGCCTTTACCAGCCTTATTGGTTAGCCCTGGCCCTGATTGGCGCAGGCTTTTTTGCCCAGCTGATTTTACTCCTGTATGGTAAACTCATCCGGCAGGCCGCAAAGTAGACCTCAAAGATTCCGCTGTTATGTCATGGCACTGACGGCAGCCTTTTACTTGTGACCATACACAGGCGGGTCATTCACGAGCAGTGAATCCTCTTTACCTGCAGGTTCGCTCCCAACCACAGGTGGCCTGCCTCGCTTTATATCCTGTCCATCCTGGTAAGTGTAGATGTTGTCGTCGTTAGCACCACAATATGAGCGTAGCTCGAAGTTTACGTGTGCATCAACAAACAAAACGTTTTGTCCAAAGCTTTCATGGGCAATTGCATTACCGGCATTCTGGGCTACCCTGTCACCATCAGGGTCGAAAACTCGAAAATCCCTTGCCCTTCCAGCAGGTGAAGCAATCCATGGATTGCGGTCGGCTGCAACTGCCATATCGCTTCTACTGTTTATTGTTAACGCGTGTTCTCCATAGGGATAATGGTAGCTGTAACTGCAATGTCTGGCTGGGTCCGGACCAAAGTCCCAGGCGTCAATGAGCTCGCGGCAGT
>Ga0315553_10002635_pt1 | contig 14298 bp, 12 predicted proteins | sample SalMarSW160140MG_FD_203099 | JGI IMG/M metagenome (GOLD analysis project Ga0315553, IMG submission 203099) | Salt marsh sediment microbial communities from the Plum Island Ecosystem LTER, Massachusetts, United States - Salt Marsh Sediment SW1601-40 ... | reverse complement strand
TCTCCCATCACCTGCAACCGGAAAACGTTCGGCACGAGCCGCATCTGGGTGTCGCGGAAGCCGGTGACGTCGAAGAAATGGTAGTCGCCGTGGACGACCAGGACGGGTTTGCCGAACGCGCGCGCCTCGCGATCGATCGCATCGATGGTGGCGCGATATCCCGAAGCCGGTGGAATGTTGTTTGCGGTGTCCTTGATATCCCACAAATAGGCCTGGAAAATGAGCACGACGGCCTTTGCGTTCGTCTCCTTCGCCTTCTCGAAGCTGTCGGCCAACCAAGCGAGATTGGCGCGATTGCGCTCGAAATATTCGGCCGCCGCCTGCGGATCGGTGGTTTCAAAGCCGTTGTTCGAGCCCGGAATGTTGAGGGTGACGAACAGCACGTCGTTCTTGGTAAACCGCGCATTTTCCACATAGGCGGCGAAGGACGGCAGCGCCCGTGCCTCGCTTTCGACCGGCATCGACGTGCGCCCGAGGCTCTCCCCGGGATTGGCGAAAAACATCTGGCGCAACTTGGCGAGCCGCTCGCGCGGGTCGAACGGGCTCTCGCGGTTGCGATGGCAATCCGTCCATTCATTGTCGCCGATCGCATAGACGAGCGGCCGTTCGAAGGTTTGAAACTGATCGTAGACCTTCTGGAACGCCTCGTCGGTGCACGCGCTCGAACCGCTCTTGATGTCGCCGACATGGACCGAGAAGGCCGGCTTCAGTCGGTTGATCTCGGCGATCAGCCGGTCGAACCGTGCATAGTCGTTGGGAACGCTATAGGGCATGTCGCCGAGCGCGACGAAGGAAAAAGCGCGTTCGCCCCCGACCGATTCGGCGGCCACGCTGATCTTCGGATTGGACATGACCGTCATGAGGGCGAGGAGCGCGGCGCCGATGCCGCGCATTCGCAAAGATGTATGGCCCATACTAACCCTCTTGCTGGCTCAGAACTCGGCGACCACGCGCAGCATCCGTTCGATGTCTTCCGGGCGCGACAGCCGATGGTCGCCATCCTTGACGAGGGTCAGCACGACATCGTCCTGCGAGAGCCGGGCGACCAGATCGAAGGCATGCTGCCAAGGCACGTCCGGGTCTTTCACGCCCTGCAGGATGCGCACGGGGCACCCGGCTTCGATCAGTCCGCCAAACAACAGGTGATTTCGTCCCTCCTCGATCAGTCGCCGCGAAATGCGCAGAGGCGCTTCGCCATATTGCGATGGCTTGAACCATGCGCCCTTGGTTTCCAAGTCGTGGCGCACGGACGGCGGGCACCGTTTCCAGATCAGCTCCTCGGTGAAATCGACCGCCGGGGCGATCAGCACCAGTCCGGCAATCGGCGCCGTGCGGGCGGTCGCATTGCAACGCACCAGCTCGCGAACGAGCAGGAGCGCAAGCCATCCGCCCATCGAGGAGCCGACGACGATCTGCGGGCCATGGCAATGCGTACTGAATACGGCGACGGTTTCTTCCAGCCAAAGGCCGATGGTGCCCGCGTTGAAATCCCCGCTCGATTCGCCGTGGCCGGAATAGTCGAACCGGACCAAAGCGCGCCCCTGCAGCGCCGCCCAATCATCGAGCGCATGCACCTTGATGCCTTTCATGTCGGACGAAAAACCGCCGAGCCAGACCAGGCCGGGACCTTTGCCTTCGCGGCGGCGCACCGCGATTTTGCGCTGGTTCGGTTCCACGCCGACGGTCATGAACGACACACCATGTTCCATGCGCTCAAGCCTTATAAATCAAACGGATGTATGGCTCATTGCGGCCGCGGAAAACAAGCTGACCCCGCGCGTCGGGGGGGCGACGCCAAATTCCCATGCGACTAAGGGGCTTTCCGCTCTGGTCGTGTTGCGATCCACGAATCGCGCTCGCGCGGGGCGCTATATTGCCGGCTCTGCCCGTGCGGTCCATACCCATTCATCGCCATGGTTCGTACGGGTCCGCCGCGCCAGAGGTGGCCGGAGCCCGGGTTGGCACCGTCGAATTCGTCCGACAGCGGGACGATCGGGAGCCGATCTCCCCAACCTTCGCGGCTGGATCGGAGTGCCGTTGACTTGCCGCGGTTTTATCCCAATTCTAACGCTTCCGGTCCGTAAGCGAGCCTTGCCCTGCCGCGTGAACCCAAAAACCCGCTAGGTTCGGCCCGTTTGCGACGGTCCACGCAACGACAGAGGAGAGCAGAGCCATTCGTCGCCCGATGAAAGCGGCGCTCCCCGTCCAGAAGGACGGGCCGCGCGTGAATGAGGAGATTCGAGTTCGCGAAGTTCATTTGATCGACAAGGACGGCGCCAACTGCGGCACCGTCGCGGCCCCGGAGGCCTTGCGGCTCGCCCAGGAGGCGGGCCTTGACCTGGTCGAGATCGCTCCGAACGCAGATCCGCCGGTCTGCAAGCTGATGGACTACGGCAAGTACAAGTACCAGGAGCAGAAAAAGGCGGCCGAAGCGCGCAAGAAACAAAAGGTGGTCGAGGTCAAGGAGATCAAATTCCGGCCGATGATCGATGACCACGACTACAACGTGAAGATGCGTTCGATGCTGCGCTTTTTCGAAGAAGGCGACAAGGTGAAGGTGACGCTGCGCTTCCGTGGACGCGAAATGGCGCACCAGGAGCTCGGGATGCAGTTGCTCTCCCGGGTCAAGGACGACACTGGCAAGCTCGCCAAAGTCGAGCAGGAACCCCGGATGGAAGGCCGGCAAATGGTCATGGTGTTGGCCCCGCGGTAAGGCTTTGCCGATGGGGGCGCCGCGGCAACCGCGGTCACGGTTTGGATAGGGGGCGGGTTCCAATCCCTGGAATTCGCCCGACCTTCCGCTGGTTGCCATTTTCCCCCGGCTCTGCGATAAACCCGGCCTTTCCGCCGCCCGGCTGAATAAGGGCTGCCGTGGCGGCGGCGCTGCTCGCCAGCAACGCGCTCATCATGAGCATTTCAACCGCACCGCCGGAACCGCTGGTCCCGGATGGGTGGCCGGTTTCGGGAGAAGAGCAAAATGCCCAAAATCAAGACCAAGTCGGGCGCGAAAAAGCGCTTCAAGGTCACCGGCGCCGGCAAGGTGCTGTTCACCCAATCCGGCAAGCGCCACGGCATGATCAAGCGATCGACCAAGCAAATCCGCGAGCACCGCGGCACCAAGGTCATGTTCAAGACCGACGGCGATCGAATCAAGAAGTACTGGCTGCCGAACGGCTGATTGCCTTTGCGGCCGCGCCACCACGCGCGACCTTGCCAGCTTACCTGTAGCAAGCTTTTTCGAGGAGATCGGCCATGGCCCGCGTCAAACGGGGCGTTACCGCCCATGCGAAGCACAAGAAGGTCCTGAAAGCCGCCAAGGGCTATTACGGCCGGCGCAAGAACACTATTCGCGCCGCCAAGCAGGCGGTGGAGAAGGCGAACCAATACGCCTACCGCGACCGCAAGAACAAGAAACGCACGTTCCGCGCCTTGTGGATTCAACGGCTTAACGCGGCGGTGCGGCCGTTCGGCCTTCCCTACAGCCGGTTCATCGACGGGCTCGCCAAAGCCGGCATCGTGATCGATCGCAAGGTGCTGTCCGACCTCGCTATTCACGAGCCCGCGGCGTTCCAGGCGATCGTCGAGAAGGCGAAGGCGGCGCTGCCGGCATAGGGCTTCGCCTGCGGGACGTGGGAGCGGCCCATGATTGACAGCGCCTATGCCCGGCTTATGGCCCGCTACAATCGCTGGCAGAACGAAAACCTGCTGTGCGTGGCGACTCTGCTGTCCGACGATGAGCGTAGGGCTGAACGGGGCGCATTTTTCGGGTCGATTCACAAGACGCTCAGCCACCTCTTGTGGGCCGACCACATGTGGATAAGCCGGTTTTCCGACCTGCCCCGGCCGCCGGGCGGGATTGCCGAATCCGTATCGCTTTATCCCGATTGGGAGGGGCTCGTGCGCGAGCGGCGGCTGATGGACGCCGCTGTCATTGACTGGGCAGACACGGTCGACGAGGCGTGGCTCGCCAGCAATTTGATCTGGTATTCCGGGGCAGCGAAGCGCGAGATTACCAAACCGCGCTGGGAGCTTGTCGTGCATTTCTTCAATCACCAGACGCATCATCGCGGCCAGGTTCATGCGATGCTGACCGCCGCAGGCGGCAGGCCGGGCGATACGGATCCGATCCTCATGCCGGAGTGATTCGGTGGCCGAATTCGACGCACTTGAACAAACCATCCTCGCGGACATCGCGGCAGCCGCCGACGAGGCGGCGCTCGAATCGGTCCGCGTGTCCGCGCTGGGCAAGAAAGGCTCGGTTTCGGCGCTTCTGGCGACGCTTGGCAAGATGACGCCGGAGCAGCGCAAGGCGATGGGGCCGGCGATCAACGGGCTCAAGGATCGCGTGACCGCGGCGCTCGCCGCGCGCCGCCAGGCGTTGAAGGATTTGGCGCTCGACCAGCGCCTCAACACCGAAACGGTCGACGTGACCTTGCCGTTGCCGGACAGCCCGGCCGAGCAGGGCCGCATTCATCCGATCAGCCAGGTGATCGATGAATTGACGGCGATCTTCGCCGATATGGGCTTTGCCATCGCCGAAGGGCCCGACATCGAGACCGACGATTACAACTTCACCAAGCTGAATTTCCCGGAAGGCCACGCCGCCCGCGACATGCACGACACGTTCTTCTTCCCGGAGAAGCCGGACGGCTCGCGCATGCTGTTGCGCACCCACACCTCGCCGGTGCAGGTGCGCACCATGCTGGGCCAGAAGCCGCCGATCCGCGTGATCTGCCCCGGCCGCACCTATCGCTGTGACAGCGACCAGACGCACACGCCGATGTTCCATCAGGTCGAGGGGCTCGTCATCGACAAGGGCTCGCATCTCGGCCATCTGAAATGGATCCTCGCCGAGTTCTGCAAGGCCTTCTTCGAGGTCGACCATGTGAAGATGCGGTTTCGGCCGTCGTTCTTCCCTTTCACCGAACCCTCCCTCGAAGTCGACATTCAGTGCCGGCGCGACAAGGGCGAGATCAGGTTCGGCGAAGGCGAGGACTGGCTGGAAATTCTTGGCTGCGGGATGGTGCACCCGAATGTGCTGAAGAATTGCGGGCTCGATCCCGAGGAGTATCAGGGCTTTGCTTGGGGCCTCGGCATCGACCGCATCGCCATGCTCAAATACGGGATGCCCGACCTGCGCGCCTTCTTCGAGGCCGACGTGCGCTGGCTCTCCTATTACGGCTTCCGCCCGCTCGATTTCCCCACGCTCGCGGGAGGGCTGAGTGGCTGATCATATTTGGACTAACGAAAAGCTTGCAGCGCTCGATCTCAAATCGCTCAAGACTGTCAGAATAAACGCTGAGCGGAAAGGCGTCGCAGATCTGATTGCGATGTGTGATCAAGTATTGGCGTCCAGAGCAAGAAAGCCAAGCAGGGAGCGTGCCTCGAGTTCCACGCCTGAGGTTGGCGAGATTGTGCTCGAATATCACTTCGTGTGCCGAAATGATCGGGGAATTACTTTTAATCCTGATGGCACGTTTTGGAGCACATCGTGGGTTGTCTCCGAAGAGTTGCTCAAAACCAGTATGCGCTATGGCGCTCGTCTAGCTCTCCATAACTCTAAGATTGAACCTTCCTATCGCCAGGGGATCATAAAGGACTATCGTCGCATTGGCGGTTTCGAGGATGGGAAAATTGAATCCAGAATCGATTTTCTGGTTTCTCCGGACGACAAATGTTTGCCTTGGGCCGGCACTGGGACGGGAGAAAAAGGCTACAAGCGCGCTAGAATTTCTGACGCTTCGAGAGTTGCAGCGTTGGAGGAATAGCACGAGATGAAATTCACCCTCGCCTGGCTGAAAGAGCATCTCGACACCGACGAGCCGTTGGACAAGCTCGTCGACAAGCTCACCATGATCGGGCTCGAAGTCGAGAACGTCGAGGACAAGGCGAAGGCGCTCGCGCCCTTCACCATCGCCTATGTGGTCTCGGCGGAGCAGCACCCGAACGCCGACCGCCTGCGCGTATGCATGGTCGATACCGGGACCGGCGCGCCGGTGCAGGTCGTGTGCGGGGCGCCGAATGCGCGCACCGGCATGAAGGGCGTGTTCTCGCCGCCCGGCACATTCATTCCCGGCAAAGCCATGACGCTCGCGGTGGGCAAGATTCGCGGTGTCGAGAGCCATGGGATGCTGTGTTCGGGGGCGGAGCTGCAAATCTCCGAGGATCACACGGGCATCATCGAGTTGCCTGACGACGCCCCGGTCGGGATGCCTTACGCGGAATGGGCGAAGCTCGATGACCCCGTCATCGAAATCGGCCTCACGCCGAACCGGCCCGATTGCGCGGGCGTCAACGGCATTGCGCGCGATCTTGCCGCCGCCGACATGGGCAAGTTCAAGGACGCTCCGATCAGGCCAGTAAAGGGCGAATTTCCCTGTCCGGTGTCGGTCACGCTCGATTTCGACGCGACCCCGTCGCTCTGTCCGGCCTTCGCGCTGCGGCTGGTGCGCGGGGTTGCGAACGGGCCGTCGCCGGAGTGGCTGCAGCGCCGGCTCACGGCGATCGGCCTGCGCCCGATCAACCGGCTCGTCGACATCACCAACTTCATCACCTACGACCGCGCCCGCCCGCTGCATGTGTTCGATGCCGCCAAGGTGCGCGGAAACCTCACTGTGCGCCGCGCCCGCACGGGCGAGACGCTGCTTGCGCTCGACGGCAAGACCTATGCGCTCGACGACTCCATGTGCGTGATCGCCGATGAGCAGGGCGTGGAATCGCTTGCCGGCATCATGGGCGGCGAAGCAACCGGCTGCTCGGATGCGACCACCGACGTGTTGATCGAGTCGGCGTTGTGGGACGACATCAATATCGCGCTCACTGGCCGCAAGCTCGGCATCAGCTCGGACGCGCGCTATCGCTTCGAGCGCGGGGTCGATCCGGCCTTCACGATTCCTGGCCTCGAACTCGCGACGCAGATGGTGCTCGAGCTATGCGGGGGCACGCCGTCCGAGATCGTCGTGGCGGGACAAGTGCCCGCAGCGGACCGCGTCATCGACTTTCCCCTTGATGCGTTGCAACGCCTTGCCGGGCTCGACGCCAGCCCGACCGAGGTAACGCGGGTTCTCACGCGGCTTGGCTTTGCCGTTGCCGGCGAAGGCGGAAGCCTGAAGGTCGCGGTGCCGTCGTGGCGGCCCGACGTGCACGGTAAGGCCGACATTGTCGAGGAGTTGGTGCGCATTCTCGGCGTCGATCGCGTGCCGCTGACGCTGTTCGAGCGCGGCGAAAGCGGACGCAGCGCGGTGCTCACGCCGATCCAGGTGCGCACGCGCAAGGCCAAGCGCGCGCTCGCCGCGCGCGGGCTGGTCGAAGCGGTGACCTGGTCGTTCGTCGCCAAGAAGGAGGCGGAGCTGTTCGGCGGCGGCGAGGCGGCGATCGCGCTCGCCAACCCGATCGCAGCGGAACTCTCCGACATGCGGCCGAGCCTTATCCCGGGTCTGGTCGGCGCGGCGCAACGCAACGCCGATCGCGGCTTTGCCGACGTGGCGCTGTTCGAGGTCGGCCAGGTTTTTCGCGGCGACCGGCCGGAGGACCAGTTCACCGCCGCGAGCGGCGTGCGGCGCGGGCTTGCCAGGCCGTTCGGCTCGGGACGTCATTGGCTCACTGGCGCCAAGAGTGTCGATGCGTTCGATGTCAAAGCGGACGCGCTCACTGTGCTCGCGGCCGCGGGCGCGCCGGTGCAGGCGCTGCAGATCGTGCCCGGCGGGCCTGGCTGGCTGCATCCGGGCCGCTCCGGAACGATCCAGATCGGGCCGCAGAACATGCTCGGCCATTTTGGCGAACTGCATCCGCGTGCGCTCGATGCGCTCGACGCCGAAGGGCCGCTCGTCGCTTTCGAGGTGATCCTCGATCGCATTCCCGAGCCGAAAGCGAAAGCGACGCGCGCCAAGCCGCCGCTCGAACTGTCGCCGTTCCAGCCGGTCGTGCGCGACTTCGCCTTCATCGTCGATCGCGCGGTGAAGGCGGCCGACCTCGTCCGCGCGGCGCAGGGCGCCGACCGCAAGCTGATTACGGGTGTGACCATATTCGACGTTTATGAAGGCGCAGGCATCGATCCCGACAAGAAATCGATCGCCATCTCGGCGACATTGCAGCCGCGCGAGAAGACGCTGACCGATGAGGAGATCGAGGCGGTCGCGCAGAAAATCGTCGCCGAAGTCACCAAGCGCACCGGCGGTGTGCTGCGCGGATAATCAAGTCCGCCGCGCGATCAACCGGCGGACGACGTCCCCCGTAAATACCGCAAAGGCGAGCGCGCCGATCAAGCCGATCCCCGCCGCGCCGCGCACGATCATGCCGTTGTCGAGGATGATCGCCGCGGCGACCCCCACGACGCCGACGCCGTGGCAGACCGCATGCACGGTGAGCGGCCCTTCGGCCGCCAATTCCGACAACAGGGGAGGGGCGCCTTTCGGCTGCGTTACATGCATCGAGGCAAGGAACGGGATGATCCGCTGCAAAATGCCGAACAGGAAGGTCATCAGCCAGCCGCCGAGCAGCACGAGGCCGAACAGCGTCGCCCCGTTCGGTCCCGCCCAGTCGTACAATGCGGCAAGACCGATCAGCGGCGTGAGCAGCAGGCATGCCCAGGCACAACGCACCAGGACGAACGACAGACCGAGTCGCTTGCGCATGCCCGTCGAGAGCGCGATGCGCATCAGCCAAAGATGCGCAATCACGGCGCCTAACCCGATCAAGCCCGCCACGGCCAGGATAGGGGTGCTGCCGAGCAACGCGCCCATCGTCCCGAGCACGATCGCAACGACGGCGGCGGCGAAGGCGGCGTAGGCCGGGCGCTTAGCCGGCGCGCTCGACAGCGCGAACATAGGCACCAGCACATGGCTGAAGCCGAGCGCGAGCATGCCCATAAAGCCGAAGCCGCCGAGTATCATGTGCGCAAGCGCGACCGCGGCATGGTCACCGAGGAAGCCGGTCTCGAAGTCGATGGACAGCGCAAGCCCAAGCACAACGAGCGCGATCAGCGCGACGAACGCCGCCCAGCCATAGGCGGCGACGACCTGAAGGCTGCCGCCGCGGCGCAGATTGTCGGCGAGCAGACCCGCGAACAGGAGAAGTCCCGCCGTCGTCGCCACTGCGCCCACGATCAGGACAACCGGATCGTACGCATACATTCCGGCGATCAGCACGATCAGGCCCGGCACGGTAAGCCAGAATACCAGGCGGATCGGCCAGACGGCGGCGAGCGCCCGCCGCGTCGCTACGGGGAGGAGCTGCACCGCCGCACCGATCGCGGTGGTCGTCAGCACGCCGAGGGTCAACAGATGCACGGCTGCGAGCGCCGGTCCCAATCCGCCGCGGAAGCTGACGGCCTCCTCGCCGGCGACAAGCAACACGATCCACAGTGCAATGTGGAACACTGCCGCCGCGACGAAAAATCGGAACGGCAATGAGGGCGGCAGCAAGCGGCTCTTGGCGCCGCCAAGGAACGTCGCCGCGAGCGTCACGCGCGCATGCGCACGAGGCGCAGCCGCACTTCGTCCTCACAACTCGGATCGCCGCAAGATGACGCGACGACTTCGTGGCTCCAGCCACGCTCGTCGAGTTCCGGGTAGAGGAACAGCGGCTCTTGATCGAGATGCACGATGATCACGTTGCCCACATCGCCGCGCTCGATCAGCCCCAGCGTCTGCACCAGCGGCGCGGGACATTCGAGCCCGCGGACGTCGAGATGCACGCCGTCCGACGTGGTCCAGAGGCGGGAGCCGTCGGGGGATTCGCAGTCACAGCTCATCAAGTCTTTCCCTGCAGGCCGGCGAGCCGGGCGGCCAGGCGGCGCGCAAGCGCGGCGGCGGCCAGCCGGCGATAGTTGGCGGAAGCAAGCGTCGTGCGCATCGGTTGCACCTGTTTTTGCACGAGCTTGTCAAGCCGCGCCAGCGCTTCTTCGTCGAGCGGGCAGCCCAGGAAGCTCTCGGTTCCCTCCAGCAGGAAGGGCCGCGAGTTAGTTCCGGTCAGACCGACGCGAAACTCCGACACGGCGTCGCCGGCCATCGCCAGGCTGACCGCGACGCCCGCCAGCGGGAAATCGATCGAGCCGCGCAGCCGCACCTTGGCGTAGCCCGATGGTGGCGGCGCGGCGGGAAGCTGTACGCAGATGACAAGCTCGCCCGGCGCAAGCTTCAGGTGCGCGCGGCCGTCCTCGATGTAAAGATCGCCGAGCGGAATGCGGCGGCGACCGGCGGGGCCCAGGATTTCGATCTCGGCGCCGAGCACCATCAAGGCTGGGGCGAGATCGCCGCTGAAGGCGGCGTGGCAGCGCTTGCCTTGCGGCGCGACGTGGCAGGTATCGCCGCGATTCTTGAGGCAGTATTGGTTGGCGTGCCGCCACCATTCGCTCTGATTGTAATAGATGCAGCGCGTATCGAGGCAGAGATTGCCGCCGACGGTCGCCATGCAGCGGTGACTGGGCCCGGCGATCGCTTCGGCAGCCTCGGCCACGGCGCGATAGCGTTCGCGGATGCCGGGGTCGCTGGCAAGACGCGCGAGCGTCACCCCGGCGCCGATGCGCGCGCCGGCGCCAGTGATCTCGAACTCGTTGAGCACATCGACCCCGGAAAGGTCGATCAGGAGATCGGGCTGGCGAATGCCGCGCCGGATGTTGACCATGAGGTCAGTGCCGCCGGCGATGTAGCGGCTCTGCGCATTCTCGGAACACAGCGCGATCGCGGCTTCGACATCGCGCGGACGGGCGACTTGGAACGGCGCAAGCTCAGTCATGACGCGGCCTTTCGCATGGCCTCGCGGCGGGCCTTGCGGCGCCGCTCGACCAGCGCTTCAACGACGCGGTCCGGCGTTACCGGCAGTTGGTCGAGGTCGATGCCGACCGCGTTGGCGATGGCGTTGACGAGCGCAGGCGGCGCGCTCGCGAGTGCGCCTTCACTCGCCTCCTTGGCGCCGAACGGCCCGTTCGGGTCGATGCTCTCGACGATGTGCACTTCGATCGGCGGCGATTCCGCGCTGGTCGCGACGCGGTATTCGAGCATGCTCGCATGCGCGGGCAGGCCTTCGAGATACCGGGTCTCCTCGGCAACTCCCTGACCCAAGCCCATCCACACCGAGCCTTCGATCTGGCCTTCGACGGCAAGCGGGTTGATCGCACGGCCGCAATCGAGCGCGGCCCAGATCTTGTCGACCGACACCTCGCCGGTGTCCTCGTCGACGCTCACTTCGACCACCTGCGCTGCATAGCTGAAGCCCATGGTGGAACCGACCGCGCCGCCCTTGTGCTTGCCGCCCTGCGCTTCCGGCGGACAGGTGAAGGTGCCTTTCGCCGTGATCGTGCCCTCATCCACCAACGCTTCGCGCACGACCTCGTCGAACGAAAGCACCGATTGTCCGCCGTAGCCGACCCGGAACACGCCGTGCTCGGCGATCACGTCCTCCGGGCGCGCTTCAAGCTTGCGCGCCGCGGCGTCGATCAGCAGCGACCTCAAGTTTTTTGCCGCGTCGATCGCGGCGTTGCCGACCATGAAGGTGATACGCGAGGAATACGCGCCGTTGTCCTTCGGGGTGATTGCGCTGTCGCCGGCAATGACCCGCACCCGCTCGATGGGAACGCCAAGCGTGTCGGACACCGCGATCGCCACCATGGTCGAGGAGCCTTGGCCGATATCGGCGGCGCCGGTGAGCGCGGTGATCCCGCCATCGAAGTCGACCTTGACGTTGACGGTGGCGTGCGGCTCGCCGGTCCAGTGGATCGGCTTCGCCGCGCCGCTGACATAATGGGAACAGGCCAAACCCAGACCCTTGCCGCGCGGCAGCTTGCCGATGCGCTCACGCCAGCCGCTCGCCTTCTCCACGCGGTCGAGGCACTCGGCGAGACCGTAGCTGTTGATGGTGAGGTCGTTGGCGGTGCGCATCGGCGCATGCAACAGGTTCTTCCGGCGCACCTCGAACGGGTCGAAGCCGAGCTCGCGCGCCATGCGATCGACCAGCACCTCGAAGGCGTGGCGCACCGTGACCCCGCCGTGGCCGCGCATCGCCCCGCAGGGTGGCAGGTTCGCGTAAACGCGGTAGCCGTCGTATTTGATCGCGGGAATGTCATAGATGCCGTGCAGCAGCGCTCCGGCGTAGAGGATGGTGACGATGCCGTAACCCGCATAGGCGCCGCCGCGCTGGGTCACCTCCGCCTCGCACGCGGTCATGCGGCCGTCCTTGGTCATGCCGAGCTTGATGCGCATCGAGGTCTGCGGCCGGGCGCGATGGGTGAGGAAGTTCTCCTCGCGCGTCAGCTCCATCATCACCTTGCCTTGCGCGGCGCGCGCGAGCAGCGCGGTGATGATCTCGAAATTGAGCACCTCGACGCGGGCGCCGAACCCGCCCCCGACGAACGGCTTGATCACGCGGATGCGCGACTGTTCCATCTCCAGGCAGCGCGCCAGCATCAGGTGCAGGTAGTAGGTCACCTGCGAGGTGCTGCGCATGGTCAGGCGTTCGGTGAACGGGTCGTATTCCACGAGCGCCGCATGTAGCTCGATCTGCGCATGGTTCACCTCGGCGCAGTCGATATTGACCTCGCGCACGAGGTCGGCTTCGGCGAAGCCTTGCGCCACGTCGCCGAACGTATGGTGGACCTGACGTTCGAGATTGCCGGGCTTGTCGTGATGAATGAGGGTCGCGTCCGGCGCGCGTGCGGCCTGCGCCGTGTAATAGCCGGGCAGTTCGCGCACCTCGAACTCGATCAGGTCGAGAGCCCGTTGCGCGGTCGCCGCATCGACCGCGGCGACGGCTGCAACCGGCTCGCCACGGTAACGGACCTTGTCGCGCGCCATGGGATACTCGTTCATGGCGACCGGCAGCACGCCATAGGGGTGCCGGCAGTCCTCGCCGGTGACGATCGCGACCACGCCCTCGAGCGCGCGTGCCTTCGACACGTCGAGGCGCAAAATCTCACCGTGACTGACCGGGCTGCGGAAAATCCGGCCGACCAGCGCGTCGGCATGATTGAGATCGGCAGTATAAAGCGCCTTGCCGGTGACCTTCTCGATGCCGTCGATGAGCGGGACGCGCCGCCGCTCGGCTTCGAACTGCGCCGTTACTTCGTTCATCGGGCGGCCTCCGCAGCGGTCTGCACGGATTCGATGATTTTCACATAGCCGGTGCATCGGCACAGATTGCCGGCTAAGGCCCCGCGGATCTCATCCTCGTTGGGATGCGGATTTTGCCGCAGCAGTGCTTCCGCCGCCATGATCATGCCCGGCGTGCAATAGCCGCACTGGGTCCCGAGCTTCTCGTGGAAGGCGCGCTGCAGCGCGCTTGGGCGGCTATAGGCGGCCAATCCTTCGATGGTCTCGACGGAGCGGCCGGCGCAGCGCACGGCGAGGGTGAGGCAGGACAGGACCGGCCGGTCGTCGACGAGCACGGTGCAGGCGCCGCATTCGCCGCCGTCACAGCCCATCTTGGTGCCGGTCAGGCCGGCGACGTCGCGCAGATAATCGATGAGGAGTTGATTGTCGGCGACCGCGTCTTCGCGCCAGCGTCCGTTCACCTTCAATCGGACGAGTTCTTTGCTGGGCAACAAAGGGTTTTTGCTCATTGGAACGCCTCCCTCTCCCCGTTGGCCGGTCTTATCGTCGGTCTTGCCAGCATCTCACCGGCGCCCCCGGTCGAAATCAAGTCCAACCTTGTCGACGCCATTTGGCATAAAGTAGCATTTCGGCACGAAAATACCTAATTAAATTCGCAGCGCAATACCGATTTTTTGTGATCGCCGAGACGCCTCTATGGAGGGGGTCGATTGCGCGTGGGCTCATTCGGCCGCGGCGCTATGCCCCTGCGAAAGGTTGTCGAGGGAGGCGATGATATGGCCGGCAAGCGCCTCAATGGGCGAATGGCAGGGTGCATCTGTCACGTGAAGGAGCGGGGTTTTCGGGTGGCCTCGGCGGACGCCGGGGCCGACGATACCGCTCGCGCCTCAGAAGCTTATGGATCACGCTATGACCGCACTGACGTCTTTGCGAAACGCCGTATTGCCTGCCTTCCGAGCACTCGATCGGGTCGGCGCCGCAGCGGCCAAGCGCGTGCGGCATGCCTGCGAGATTCTCCGCAACCGGCGTGACGCCGCCGTGCTCGCCTCCTTCAACGACCGCATGCTCGCCGACATTGGGCTTACTCGCTCCGACTTGCATGACGCCTTCGCCGAGCCGCGCTGGCGGGACCCGACGGCTGTTCTCGTCGCCCGCGCCGAGGAGCGCCGCACGGCGCGCCGCCGCGGCGCCTGGCCTTGGCCGGAGCCGCGCGACGTGCTCGCCCCGTCGATCGTGCCGCAGGCCGACGCCTGCG
>Ga0315553_10002634_pt1 | contig 14301 bp, 10 predicted proteins | sample SalMarSW160140MG_FD_203099 | JGI IMG/M metagenome (GOLD analysis project Ga0315553, IMG submission 203099) | Salt marsh sediment microbial communities from the Plum Island Ecosystem LTER, Massachusetts, United States - Salt Marsh Sediment SW1601-40 ... | reverse complement strand
CGGCCTTGGGAAAATCAAATTGCGGACTCACCGGTTTGAACATCGTCTCATTCTCCGCCGTCGGTCTTGCTGATGGCCGGCTGAACCGCAGGCACCAGCTCTTCTTCCGTAGCCGCCAACGCATCGGCCGCGGCCGGCTCTCGCTCTGGGGCGAACAGCTTGATGCGCCGCCACGCACCACTCCGCCATCGGTAGCCCAGCACCATCGCCAGGATGATAATGTACGTCGTCGACGCACCCCATGGCCCGAACGACTTGGCGTCGGGCCATAGCTGCACCGCCAGCCACCCGCCACCCACGACGACCAGCCAACACAGCGACACGGATACCATGGCCGGCCAGCGCGTGTCGCCCGCACCTTTCAGGCCGCTGTTGTACGACACACACATGCCGTCGAAAACCTGAAACACCGCCGCAAACACCATCATCCACCGGCCCAGATGCAGCACCTCGGGGTCCTTGCTGAACACGCTCACCAAAGCGCCGCCGAACAGAAAGAAGGCCACGCCACACACCGCCATGTACCCGCAACAGAGCTTCAGGCCCACGCGGAATCGGCGCTCGGCCAGATCGAGCCGACCCTCGCCGATGGCCCTGCCCACCGCCGCCGAGATGGCGATCCCCACACCGATCGCCGGCATGAACGACACGTGCAGGTATTGAAACACGAACTGACTGGCCGCAATGTGCACCTTGCCGAAGCTGCCCACCAACCACGTCACGAACATCGCCCAGGCACTGACGTCGGCCGCCCACTGCAAGCCGATCGGCGAGCCGATCCGCAGAAGGTCCATCATCCTGCTCGGCTGCACACGCCAGGTGCGACGCGAGGCGAACTGCTTCCGGGCCATGCCCCACCACAACGCCACCACCAAGAAGCCCACCCGGAACACCGTAGCCGCCACCGTCGCCAGGGCCGCGCCGGCCACCTCCAGACGCGGAAAGCCCCATTCCCCGAAAATGAGTACATAGTCGCCCACGACGTTAAACAGGTTGGCCGCAATGGCCGACCACATGGCCACCTTGGGGCGATGGACACCGGCGAAGAAACTGGCCAACGCCATGGCCGCTGCCGACGGCGCCACCGACAGCAGAATGATCTGCATAAACTGCCGCTCCATGTCCTGGAGCTGGCTCTCGTGCCCGAAGAACCGCACGACGGCCGGGATCGCCGGCCAGAGCAGCGCCGCGCCGGCGCCGAGCATCAGGGCCAGCCACACCCCCTGCCACGCGTACGCGCTGCACTTGTCGTATTCTTTGCGGCCCAGACACTGCGACGCGAACGTGTTGACCACGGTCATGACGCCCAGCGCGAACCCGATCACCGAAAAACACAAGATCCCGCCCACAGCCGCCGCCGCCGCGTGCCCCACCCCCAGACGAGACAGCCAGTAGGTGTCGACGAACTGCATGACCGTCCGCGACATCGTCGTCACGACCATCGGCCACGCCAGCGTCAGCATGACACGCAGGTCCGACCCGTCGGCGGGTTCTTCGGTCACATGGATTGGCTGAGACTCGGCCACGTTGCGTCCCTACACCCGTGCGGGTCACGAAGCAAAAAAAGCCCCGGCAGCGTCGTGGGCTCCCGGGGCTGATGATTTTCGATCCGCAGCGCCGCTAAGAGCCCCCGACAGGGGCCGAAATAATGATAATCGGGGCGACGCTGATCTTCATCATGACAGTCTTTCTATCGGATGACCGACAGGCCGCAGTGTACTCATTCCGCCCCGGCCGGGTCAAGCGCCGCGTGACGAAGATCTTCCCAGGAAAGGCCCTTCCCGTCAGGCCATCCGATCCCACATCTCCAGCGTGATCCGCCGGTCCGGTCGCCCGCCCGACAGCACCCGCCGAACGTCTTCCACCGCCTGGCGGCCCTGGTTGTGACGGGTATGGATCGTGTTGCCCGCCATGTGCGGCGTCACCAGAACGTTCTCCAGGCCGTACAGGGGCGAATCCTTCGCAGGAGGCTCGGGGTCGGTCACATCCAACGCGGCACGGAGCCGACCGCTCCGCAGCTCGGCGATCAGGGCCTGCTCGTCGATCACCGCTCCACGCGAGGTGTTGACCACCAACGCGTTGTCGGGCAGTCGCGCCAGCAGCTCGGCCGTGATCATGCCTCGTGTTTCGTCCGTGACCGGCAGGTGGATCGTAACGATCTCTGACCGGTCAAACAGTTCTTCGAGTCCGACCGCCTCCACTCCCAGTCGCTCGACCAGCTCAGCCCTAGCGTACGGGTCGTAGGCGATGACCTTGCACTCGAACGGCGCCAGCAGCGGCACGACCTGCTCGCCCACCTGCGACAGGGCCACGACGCCCACCGTCCGACCGCGCAGCTCCCACAGCTTCTCTACGGGCTGTCGAATGCCCTTCCAGTCGCGCGTCCGTTGCAGTTCGCGGTCCATCGCCCAGGTCAGTTTCAGACCGGCCAAAATAAACATCAGCGAATGCTCAGCCACCGCGTAACCGATCTGATACGCCCCTTGCGTCAGCACGATCCCGCGTTGAAGGATCTGGCGACAGGCGATCGGCCGCACCGAACCGGCTGTGTGAGCGATGATCTTCAGGTTCGCCGCGTCGTCCAGCATCTGCGGCGTGACGGCGGGTGTGCCCCAGCATGTCATCAACGCGTCGGCGTCGCACAGCGATTCGGCCATGACGTCCGCCGTGATCTCGCCTTCGTCCGCTAGCAGCCGGACGTCGGCAAACGCCCGCAGTGCTTCGAGCGTATCGGCTGGCATGATCAGCGGCATGTGACCCGCGGCAATGGCGACCACCACCTTCGGACGAGCGGCATGCGACACGTTTCTCCTCCCGCTTCTGTGCAAACACCCGGTCAACGATCGGGCGAGTCTACGCGGCCCGGCCGGTGCGTCAACTGCCGACGGCGCAGGCAAGGACACCCGAGCCCGGCAAGTGCTGCCATAACCGCACCTTGCAATCGTCCCGGTCATCGCCCACAATGACGAAAACCGACTTTGACGGCGGCCGGTAGACCGCTCGTCGGACACCTAAGGACGAAAAAACGAAATGCGTTGGACCCAATTCTTCATTCCCACCCTCAAGGAGACGCCGGCCGACGCGCTGGTTCCCTCCCACCGATTGATGCTGCGGGCCGGGCTGATTCGCCAGGTGGCGGCCGGTTCCTATGCCTACCTGCCCCTAGGCTATCGCGTGCTGCGAAAGGCCGAGCGGATTGTCCGCGAAGAGATGAACCTCGCCGGGGCGATCGAGCTGTACATGCCCGCCATGCAGCCGCTGGAACTGTGGCAAGAGACCAAGCGTGACGAAGCCATGGGCCCCGTGTTGATCCGCTTGCAGGATCAGTCCTGGCGAAAGGGCACCGTGCTCGGACCCACGCACGAGGAGGTCATCACCGACATCGCTCGCGCGTTCGTCAAGAGCTACAAGCAGGTGCCGATCAACCTGTATCAGATCCAGGTCAAGTTCCGCGACGAGGAGCGCCCCAAGAGCGGCGTGCTGCGGACCCGCGAGTTCCTCATGAAGGACGCCTACTCCTTCGACCGCGACAAGGCCGGCCTCGATGCCAGCTACGACAAGATGTACCAGGCCTATTGCCGCATCTTCGACCGATGCGGGCTTGGCTACATCGTGGTCGAGGCCGAAAGCGGCGCCATCGGCGGCGACGTCTCGCACGAGTTCATGGTGCCCACCGACGCGGGCGAGGACATGCTCGTCCAGTGCCCCAGTTGTGGCTACGCGGCCAATCTGGAGCGGGCGGCGTGCGCGGCGCCTCAGGCCAACACGGCGTCGGACCAGACACCGCCCCTCGAAACCATCCACACCCCCAACATGCGGACCATCGACGAGGTGTGCGACTTCCTCAAACGCCGGCCCGAGCAAATGATCAAAACGCTCGTCTTCACCGGCGACGACGGCAAGGCGCTGGTGGCCCTGGTGCGGGGCGATCACGACATCAACGAGAACAAGCTTGCCCGCGCCGCCGGACTGGCAGAGGTCGAGTTGGCCGACGCCGCAACCATCGAAAAGCTCACCGGCGCCGCCGTTGGCTTTGCCGGGCCGCAGGAGCTTCAGCAGCGCGGCGCGCGAATCATCTGTGACCGCAACGTGGCTGCCATGCACGACGCCGCCAGCGGCGCCAACAAGACCGACTACCACGTCACCAGTGTCGAGCCGGGACGTGATTTCGAGCTGCAAGAGGTAGCCGATATACGTGCTGTCGTCGCAGGCGATCGGTGTCCCCACTGTCAGGGCGAACTGGCTTTCAAAAAGTGCATCGAAATCGGTCACGTCTTCAAGCTCGGCACGAAGTACTCGGCTGCCATGGGCGCCAACTACCTCGATGAGGGCGGCAAAAGCCATCCCATGGTGATGGGGTGTTACGGTATCGGGGTCAACCGGATCGTAGCGGCCGCGATCGAGTCGTCCCACGATGAGGACGGCATCATCTGGCCCATGGGGCTGGCGCCGTTCCACGTCGAGGTGGTCGCCATTGACGCCGGCGACGCCGAAGTGATGGCCGTCGCCGAACGTCTTCAGAGCGATCTGGAGGCGGCCGGTATCGAGGTGCTGCTCGACGACCGACCCGCCCGGCCGGGACCGAAGTTCAAGGACGCCGACCTGATCGGCCTGCCGCTGCGCATCACCGTCGGCAAAAGAGCGCTGAAAGAGGGAGTGGTCGAGTTGAAGCAGCGCGGCGACACTGAGGTAATCAAACTCCCACCCGACGAGATGGTCGGTCAGGTCGCGCAACGGGTCAGCCAGGCCCTTGGCTGAGAGGGTGTGGGACTCCTTGGGGAGATCGCGCCGATGGGCAAGCCGCGGCCGCCGCAAAAGGTCAAGCTTATCGTCGGCATGCTCTCGGGCGACGTCGATCTGCTGGCGCGGGCGCAAAAGCTGCTCGGCAGGACATTTGGCACCGTCGAGCTGCAAAGCGATGTATGGCCCTTCGACGCCACCGATTACTACGAGGCGGAGATGGGCCCACAGCTCAAGCGGAAGTTCGTGGCCTTCGCCGAGTGCATCCAGCCCGATGCCCTGGCGGAAATCAAGCGAACGACCAACGACCTCGAGGCCAGAATCTGCGAGGACATGCTCGTCGACCCCGACCGTCGTCCGGTCAACCTCGACCCGGGCTACGTCGCTCTGGGCAAGGTGGTTCTGGCCACCACCAAGGACCACGCACACCGCATCTATGTCCAGCGTGGCATCTATGCCGAAGTTACGTTGAAATTCGAGCACGGTGCCTGGCGCCCGTGGCCGTGGACCTACCCCGACTACGTGGCCGGCACGTATTACGATTTCTTCACCCAGGTCCGCGAGCGCCTGCACCAGCAACTCCACACGCTGTCGGATCAGCCGTAAGCCGTTGCGTAGGCCGGGAGTGTCATGATCGGGCTGGTCATTGTGAGTCTTGCCGTCTCTTTGGCGCTAAGTCTGACAGGCACGGCGCTGGTACGCTCGTGGGCGCTGCACCGCGGCTTTGTCGATACGCCCGGAAGACACAAGGCCCACGCCAGGCCGATCGCGCTGGGCGGGGGCATCGCGATCTTCTGGTCGGTCGTGCTGCCCATTGCCGCAGGACTCACCGCCGCGTGGGTTTTCCACCTGCGCGGCACGCCGGCACCCGTGGTGAGCCTGGCCGAACGCTTCGTGGGTGCAGGCCGGTTCGCCCCGTTGCTGGGCGGTCTGATCGCCAAGACGCCGACGGCCCTGGCCATCATGGGCGGGGCGTTCGTGTTGCACATCCTGGGGCTGATTGACGATCGACGCCCGCTCGGGCCGGGCGTCAAACTCACCGTCGAGGCGCTGGTGGCGGCGCTGGTGGCCGCCTTCGGGCTGCGCATCGCAGAGTTTCTCGGCCCGGTGCTCTCCGCGGTGGTGACAATCCTGTGGCTGGTGGTCGTCACCAACGCCATGAACTTCCTCGACAACATGGATGGCCTGGCCGCCGGTGTGGCTGTTATCGCGTGCGGGGTGCTTGCCGCTGCCAGTGCGGCAAACGGGCAGATCTTCGTACCGGTGCTGTGCGGGCTTGTGCTGGGTGCGGTCGCAGGGTTCCTGCCGTACAACTTTCCCCCCGCATCGGTCTTCATGGGCGACGCCGGAAGCCTGCCGATCGGCTATCTTCTCGCCGTTCTTGCCGTCCTGACGACCTACTACGACCCCGCGCTGCACTTGCAGCCTTTCGGGTTCTTCCTACCGGTGGTGGTGCTGGCTGTACCCCTCTACGACGTAACCACCGTGGTCTGGCATCGCCTCCGGGCCGGTGCGCCGCTGTTTGTCGGCGACCGTCGGCACTTTTCGCATCGCCTCACGGCTCGCGGGCTCTCGCCGCGCACCGCCGTCCTGACGATCTATCTGGCCACTGCGGCCACCGCACTGCCTGCCACCTTCTTGCCTCACGCCACGTGGCCGACGGCGACGGTCATCTTTGCCCAGTGCATCTGTATCCTGCTCATCGTCGCAGTCCTCGAGCACACCGGTACCCATGGCCAAGCCAAGTAAACAAGCGCGCGCACCCTCGACCGGGGCGACCGGTCACTCAGCCGCTCGCTATCTTGAGGCCGCGGCGCTGTTGCTGCTGCTTGCGGTGCTGGCTTTCCGCCCGCTGCTCAGCGAGGTGTACGAGTACGTGCCGCTCCAGCCGTGGCTGGCTGCGCTTGCGCCGGCGGGTCCCGGGCCGGCCACGACCATTCTCACCGGGGCAGCGATCCAGTTGGCCATCCTTTGCTGGCTGCTATCGCGCCTGGTCGACGGGCGTCTGGCCTACCGGTTTACCGGCCTGGAGATCGGCTGGCTGATATGTGCGGCGGCTGCCCTGATCTCGTGCAGTGCAGCCGGCAACAAACGCGCCGCGATCACGGCCGCAAGCGACCTGTTGCTGCAAATCGCCGCAGCGATGCTCCTGGTGCAACTCCTTACCTCGCCCGCGCGACTGCGGTTGGTTGCATTGGTGATCGTCACCGGCGCTGCCGTCTTCGCGCTGAAATGCGTCGCGCAGTGGGCCTATGAGTTCGACGAGACGCGGCAGTTCTATCAGCAGCACGCCGTTCAAGGCGCCGGTCAGTACGCTCTCGATAACGAACCCGGACATCGTGAGTTGTTCGAAAGCCGCCTTCAGGCAGGGGAGGCCACCGGCTACTCCTTCCACAGCAACGTGGCCGCCGAGTACCTCGTTATGGTCGCCTTTGCCGCGCTGGCTTTGGTTGTGGCTCGATGGGGCGCGGGTCGGACGACCGGCGCGAGAGTGGCCGCGGCCCTGCTGCTGAGCGTGCCGCTCTTGTGCTGTCTGGCGCTTTGGCTGACGCGTGGCCGCGGAGCCATGCTCGCGGGTCTGCTTGCACTCGTGGCGCTGCTTGGCATCGTTGGATGGCGCTGGCGCCGAAGCGGACACCGACTCGGCGCTGCGATTGCTCTTGGGATACCGGCGATCGGGCTGGTAGCCGTCGGCGCTATCCTCCTTACGGCGTGGCTCGGCTGGCCATCGGCTGTCGCCAACAGCAACCGCCGCTTCCTGCAACAGCTTGCCGGCTCGATGACCTTCCGCCTCCAGTACTGGCAGGGCGCCCGTGCGATGATCGCCGATCACGGCCTCACCGGTGTCGGGCCGGGCAACTTCGGCAGACGCTACCTTCAGTACAAGCCTCCATCCGCGCCGGAAGAGGTACAGAACCCTCACAATATTGTGTTCCAGATGGTGGCGGAGTGGGGCTGGCTGGGAGGAGTGGGCCTAGCCGTGCTGTTTGCCGGCGCCGCCTGGAAGTGGCTTCGCGCGCCGCCGCGGTCGGGCGACAGAAGCAAGGAGGATGGCCCGAGTCCCCGAGATCGAGAAACGCTCATCTGGCTTGTTGCGGTCGGCCTCCTGCTCATGCTGGCGCGGGTGCTCATGCATCGTCATCAGTCGCTTGGTTTTGTGGTCATCGAGGCGGTCCTGCCGGCAATCTTCTGGTTGATCTTGGCGTTGCTGCTCTGTCTGGCGTCAGGGGTCGCCGAAGTGCCGACTCGCACCGTCCACCAGCCGCTCTGGCGGCCTGCGCTTGGGGCGGGTCTGGCAGCTTTCGTCCTGGCAAACTTGGTCGGATTTTCGTTCTTCACGCCCGGCGCGGGGCAGACATTCTGGGCGCTGCTGGCGATAGGTCTGGCCGTACCCGATCTTCACCGCAGGCCCGCGTCGACACCTGCACGTGGCCGGTGCACGTTGGCGATCGGTGTCTTCTGTGTGATCGCCACGTGCTATTGGGTGGGCCTGGGCTACCAGCCGCTGCAGACCGCAGCCCTGATCGACGCCGCCCGGACCACACCCCGACCCGCCCGTCAAGTCGCCCTCTATCGGAGCGCCGTGGCCGCCGACCCGCTCGACCCCGCTCCACCGGTACTGCTGGTTGATTGGCTATTTGGTCAGCCGCGCCCGATGGCGTCACCGAACGAGACGATCGGCGAGGCGATTGGCATGCTGCATGAGGCGGTCCGGCGCGATCCCTATCAGGCTGTGCTCTATCGCCGACTGGCGCATGCGTATGGACTTGCGTATCGGGTCGAACCCACGCAGACCGACGACCTTCGCGCAGCCTGCGACTGGATGAGGCGAGCGGTCGAGCTATACCCCACGTCGGCCCATGGGCGCGTGCTGTACGGCCGCCTGTTGGCTCAAGCAGGCCGCGCCCTACAGGAACCCGACCTGTTCACCCAGGCTATCCAACAACTTCGCCTCGGTCTGGAGTTCAACGAGCAGTTTCCCCCGCAGGAGGTCCGCCGATTCCGCCCGGACTTCTGTAGCCAGATCGAGGATTTGATCGGGATCCTTCAACAGGAACGGTCGGAGTTGATGCGCTGAAGCAGGCTGATTCTCATTTCTGTGCCGCACCACAACTGGCGCGTACAATCAGCTTCGGCTCGATCCGGATTCGCTTTGGTTCCTCGCGCTTGCCTGTCAGCCGCTCATGCAACAGTTCAAAAGCCAGGCGCCCAACCTGGTCAACCTGGGCATCGAACGTCGTCAGCGGCGCCTCAGCCAGCCGGGCGTCGGGCAGGTCATAGTGGCCTACGACCGCCACGTCCTGTGGCACACGAAGCCCCATTCGGCGGGCGGTTACCGCCGCCAACAACGCCACGCGGTCGTGGGGGCAGACGATCGCCGTGGGCCGCGGATCGCGCTTGAGCAGACGCTCGACCGATCGCGGCACCGACTCAAACCAGTCGCCCGGCGAAAACGTGACCCATTCGTCGTGCGGCTCCTGACCGGCCTCGCGAAGCCCCGAGCGATAGCCGTCCAGATACCCAGCCATCGAGTGATCGTCCTGACGGCCGCCCACAAATGCGATCCGCTTGTGACCAAGGCTCATCAAGTGCTTGGCGGCTTCGCGACCGGCGTGAGCGTCGTCGATCCAGACTGCATCGGCTTGCAGGCCCTCCCCCGTGTGATTCATCAGCACCACGCGGTCGGAAGGCTGCAGTACCTGCGCCAGGATATCGGTCGCAAGACGGGTGGCTACCAGGGCCATACCCTCAAGCTTCGCCCCGCGGAACTTGCCGATCGCCTCGGCCACCCGCCCATTGCCTGCCGGTGCATCAAACAAGGTCACCGCATAGTCGACCTCAGCCGCACCGGCACCGAAGGCCGACACAAAACGCGCCGCCAGCACCCCGTAGACTCGCTGGCAGTAGACCCCAACGGTCCGCGTCCTTCCGCTGACCAGCGCCCGGGCCACCGTGTTGGGCGTATACCCGAGGCGCCGGGCCATCTCCAGCACCCGCTGCCGCGTTGATTCTCGGACCCGCTTATCCCCTCTCAATGCCATCGAGACGGTCATGGCCGAAACGCCCGCCTCTTTCGCCACGTCGTAGATGGTCACCGCCACGAATCCACCGCCTCTCTGACCAACATCTTCGACTGATGGGAAGGGCAATTTTATCGATAAATGTGCCCAGGTCAAGCGAAAAAACTCTCCCCGCCTCCCCAGATCGAGCACCGCCAGACGCCCTAGCCGCGTGTAGCCGTAGACGTTTGCCCAGCCGCCCCGGTCGACTCAGCCGCCTCGAGCCGCCGCTTTAGATACAGGTACCGACGCCACGTCGAGGACGAGCCCGGATCGACGTTCAACTCCTCCACGTAGTAGCGAAGGGCTTCCTGGGGCCGGCCTTGAATCTCGTGGATGCGAGCGATGTGATACCGCACACTCGGGAAATACGACGCGATCCGCACCACCTCCATCAGCCGCGCCATGGCGTCATCGTAACGCCGCTGACGGTAATCCACCAAGGCACGGTTATACAATAATCGAGGTTCATCCGGATCCTGGGCCAAAGCCCGGTCAAATGTCTCCCTCGCTGCGTCGTAATCCTCCTGCATGCTTTGGCAGTTCCCCAGCCTCAATGCGTACTCGCTGCCGTCGTGCCCGGCCGCCATGCGCTGCTCAAGTTGTCTCTGCGCGCCGGCAAAGTCGTCCAGCACCATGGCTCGGTCGACCTGCCGAAGAAACGTGCGTTGCTCGTCGTTGACCGCCAGCGGCAAGACCGTCATGATCACCCAAAGCACGCTGGCCAGACCGAAGACCATGGCGCCCAATCGCCAGCGGCTGGCTTTGCGACGTTCCCGATCGTGTGCGTCGGACAGGTCAGGCATGACGGATACCTCGTTTGGTTATACTAGCTGCCCTACTGATCCGCGGCAACGGGCCTGTTTCGCGCCGCCGGATCGGCAGCAAACCCCTCTTGGCGCAGGCCTTGGCTGCGCTTGCCTATGTGTGAAGATATGATCAGCAAGAAACGTTTCGCCCATCCGCCAAAAACCGCCAGGCCGTCGCCCTTCTGGGCCTGGAACGACCGGCTCGAACCGGCGGAGCTGCAACGCCAGATCCAACTCATGAAGCAACAGGGATACGGCGGCTTCTTCATGCACTCACGAGTGGGTCTGGATACCAACTACCTGTCGGCAGAATGGTTCCAGGCCATACGTGCCTCCTATCGGTCGGCTCGCGAACTCGACATGGAGGCCTGGCTCTACGACGAGGATAAATGGCCCAGCGGTGCGGCCGGCGGCTTGGTGACACGCAGCCGACCCGATTGGGCGCCCAAGGGCCTGGCGGCCACGCGGATCGGACACTCGCAGCTTGCGTCGGCCCTGCGCGACCCGGCGACCTTGGCAGTCTACGCGGTGCGGCGCACGGGCGCGCGTCGGCTGGTCTCGGCGACTCGTGTGCGCGAGGGCGACCGATCGCGCGGCGAACTCTGGTGCTTCGCCTGGCAGGCGCAGCAGCCCAGCAACTGGTACAACGGTGCGACCTACATCGACACGCTCGATCCTGCTGCGGTGGCGGCGTTCCTCGACGTAACCCACGACGCCTATCAACGCCGCGTCGGCAAATGCTTCGGGCCTCATATGCCCGGCATCTTCACCGACGAGCCCCACTACCGCGGCGCCATCGGCGCGGGGCGCGGCGGTCGGGCTGCGGCTTTGCCCTATACGACCGCGCTGCCCGAATACTTTGCCCGGCAAATCGGTATGGACCTGACCGAGGTCCTGCCCGACCTGTTCTTCGACGGTCCGCGGTCGGCGGCGGTCCGCTATGCTTACTTTCGCTGTGTGACACTGCGTTTCCTCGAGAGTTTCACGATTCCCTACGCCCAACGATGCAGCCGCTACGGTCTGGCCATGACCGGGCACATGCTGATGGAGGACGATCTGGTCTCGCAATTATCCGCCATCGGCTCGGCCATGCCGCACTACTGGTACATGCACGCCCCGGGCGTCGACCACCTGCTGCGCCGTCACGATCATCTGCTCACCCATCGCCAGTGCAGCTCAGTGGCTCATCAGGCGGGCCATCAAAGGGTCCTCAGCGAACTCTTCGGTGTCAGCGGTCAGGATATGAGCTTTGAGGACCAGAAGTGGATTGGCGACTACCACCTGGTCAACGGCATCAACCTTCTCTGCCCACACCTGATGCTCTACTCCATGGTGGGTGACAACAAGCGCGACTACCCCCCTACCTTCAGCTATCACCAGCCGTACTTTTCACGGATGCATCTCGTCAACGACTACTTCGCCCGTGTGTCGCACCTGCTGTCGCAGGGCCGGCCCGTCGCCGACGTGTTGCTGCTGCATTCCATCGGCAGCGCCTGGTCGACGGTGGCGCCGTTGCTGAACGACAAGGGTCGCGCGATTGACTCGGACATGGCGCAACCCACGCGCCTGTCGACGCAATTGGACGCTGCGCTTGCATCGCTCGTCGGCGACCATCGTGACGTCCATCTCGGCGACGAGATGCTTCTGGAACGGTTCGGTCGCGTTCGGGGCAAACAGCTTGTATGCGGCAAAATGGCCTACAGTGTGGTCGTCGTCCCGCCATCCACGACCTGGCACGCCAAGACGGTTGATATGCTCGACCGCTTCGTGGCCGGAGGCGGCAGGCTCGTGTTCGTCTCGCCCACGCCAAAGCAAATCGACGGCCGACCAGCGATGGCCACGTGGCGACAGCTTCTTGGCCGCAAGGGCGTGTCGGTCGTGCCTCGCTCGAAGCTGACATCTGAACTTGCTACATGGCTGCCGCGTCGCGTCAGCGTGCAGGATTCGACGGCTCGCCAGATCAGCGATATCCGTCACGCCGAACGAGTCGACGGCAAGAAATCGATTCTGTTCTTCTGCAACGTCAGCCGCAAGCGAACCTACCGGGCGTCGATCCGCCTGAACGGTTCTGGACGCGTCGAGAAGTGGAACCCCGCGACCGGAGCCACCGAACCGGTTCCGTCCCGACGGGTTGGACGTCAGACGGTTGTCGACCATGAGTTCGCCCCGGTCGGCTCGCTGCTGCTCGTCGTCGACGGCTCGGGACGTCCTGTGACTGGCCGACCCCACAAGTCGCGACGCCTCCGCAGTATCCCACTGGCCGGGCCATGGACGTTTCGCCGCCTCCATCCCAACAGCATGACGTTGGATTTCTGCCGGCTTCGCGTCGGACAGGCGCGCTTCAGCCGCGCCATGCCCGTCTGGCAGGCCCGGCACAGGCTCTACGAACAGGCGGGACTGAAGCCCTACGTCGGCATCCAGCCGTGGGCTCTGCGGCAGTTAAAGGTCAAGGCCAAGCCGCTACCCGTGACGCTTCGCTTCGAATTTGCGTCGGAACTGGACGCTCCCGACGTGGCGCTGGTCGTCGAACGGATGGAGCGCTTCAGTCTTCGCGTCAACGGACAGCAGGTTGGCTCCCAGCCGGACGGGTGGCACTGGGATCGTCAGTTCGGCAAGCTCGAAATCGGCAAGTGGGTGCGGCGCGGCCGCAACCAGATCGAGCTTTCAGCTCCCTATGCATTGGATACGCCCATCGAGGACGCCTATCTGGTCGGCCGCTTCGCCACCCAGGCTCTGCGAACGGGCATGTTTGCCCTGTGTGCCGAGCCTCAGACCCTCAGCAAGGGCGACTGGTGCGGGCAGGGCTACCACTTCTATTGCGGCAATATGCTGTACACCGGCGATGTTGAACTGCCCGCCCGCCTGCCAGGCCGGGCCGTGCTGCAACTGCGCCAACCGATGGGCTGTGCCTTCGCCGTCCACGTTGACGATCGCGAGGTGGGCTCCATCGGCTGGCAGCCCTGGCAGATCGACCTGACCGGCGCGGTTCACCCGGGCCTCAACCGCATCGGCATCGAGGTGGTCGGCACGCTGCGAAACACGTTCGGCCCGCTGCACCACACGCACCGCGATCCGAGCTACTGGTGGGGCCCCGACGCCTTCGTCGACCGCGACCACTGGACCGACCGCTACCAGTTCGTGCCCTACGGTCTGGGCGGCGCCAAGCTGCAACTGTTTGAGGGCTGATTTGCTGCCGAGCGGGCTCGCCGGCCGGCCGAAATCCCGCTTATCCCCACCGTCTGCGCGAAATTCCACATGACATGTTGACTCACCAGCTAATCGCGAAATAAGTCCAAGCGTTACTTCTTTATTCACAAGAACTTAACACTATGCGCATCCCTGAGCGAAGCTGGCATGAGCTTTGCGCTCAGCCTAGCAAAAAGGGAGCAGTCCGCGCCGAGGCCCGACGTGGCGCTGGCGGCAGTCCCAGGCTGGAAACGAGCACGCCGGGAAGTTACCTTTGCCCTGACGCTGTACGAGCGGCAGGAATCCTACACGGACGAGGAAAGCAGATTATGGCCCAAACACGCATGATCACGATCGACGGTAACGAAGCCACTGCGTCGGTGGCCCACCGGACCAACGAGGTTATCGCTATCTATCCCATCACCCCATCGAGCAACATGGGTGAGTTCGCCGACGAGTGGTCGGCGCGCGGGCAGAAGAACATATGGGGTGTAGTCCCCGACGTG
>Ga0315553_10002633_pt1 | contig 14301 bp, 12 predicted proteins | sample SalMarSW160140MG_FD_203099 | JGI IMG/M metagenome (GOLD analysis project Ga0315553, IMG submission 203099) | Salt marsh sediment microbial communities from the Plum Island Ecosystem LTER, Massachusetts, United States - Salt Marsh Sediment SW1601-40 ... | reverse complement strand
ATTTCAACTTCGCGCAGCTTGTTGATTACCTGCTCCGGAGAATGCGATTTCTTGACCATGTCTTACCCCCTTTATTTTCAGTTCCAGTCTAACATTACTACTGGACTCCTTTTTGGGGGGCAGACCATCATCAAGATGCGAGTTCAAGTTCTTTCATTTCAACAAAAAGGCTCCCATTTTACAAACCGGGAGTCTGGCAATTGCTACTAAATTTTCGAGACTGGTTCTGGAATCGTTCCCGAAATTCGATTACCAGATTGTATTGAATTTCCTCAATTGGTAGCTAATTGCATCGTTTTTCACCAACAACCTGATATCCGAAGACCGGTGCTCTATCCACCGAGCTACAGGCGCGCGAGGCTAAATTGAGGACATTTGAGCATGTTCGTCTTTTTGAATGCTGTTAATTAAAAAATAATGCGAGAACTCTATACAATTGTGCAAGACAAGATAGTCTCGGTCAAATCCTTGAGCGCACGGAATGCTAACTACTGACGATTATTCAATCTATCACTGGATTCAACTATTGACTATTCTATCATCTGGTCTCTATGATGGGGAATATTGTATATGCAGTAACCGGTTCATTCCGGTTCCATGAAGAAGCATCACAATGATCAAGGAGGTTGATTCCGATGTCCAGCTCGATTGTTATCGATGAGAATGTACCCATAGAGATGAGAGACGGAGTGAAGTTGGCATGCGACGTCTATCGTCCCGGGGCCCAAGGTGAGTATCCGGCTATCCTGGTGCGTACACCGTATCATAGCGATGAAGTCTTGAACTTCAGCTATGTCCAGGTGCTGTCCACAGTCCGGGCAGGATATGCCCTGGTGATGGCATATGTCAGAGGAAGATATGGATCCGAAGGCACCTACAATTTGACCGCTCCACAGGAAATTGAAGGAGCTGACTGCTATGATACGGTCGAATGGATAGCCAGTCAGTCATGGTGCGATGGTAACATCGGAATGGCTGGCGAATCCGCCCTCGGAACGGTCCAATGGAAGACGGCCAGGGAAAACCCTCCGCACCTGAAAGCAATCGCACCTTCATTGACGGGAGCTCCCGGAGAGAGGAGACCGGATATCACAGATGCTCCAGCCCTGCTGAACGTAGCCGTGAGTTTTACGATGCTGGTAGCCGGGGACGTAGTCGACAAACTGGAGGCAGACGGACAGGACACGACCGAATACCGACGGTTGCTAGAGGAAGTGAAACAGGATCCGTCTCTGGTCTACAATTATCTACCGCTCAAAGACGCGCCTCATTTTGATATTCCCGGGGTACGGGAAATCTGGCATACGACGCTGGGTATCAACGCGCAAACGGTGCAGTCCCCGGGACCGGAACCGTATCCTTTCGAAAAGATAACGATACCGACGTTGAATATCGCCAGCTGGTATGATCCCTGGGCGCGTTTTTCATTCGATACGTTCCTCAACATGCAACAGAAAGCGGGGAGTGAGTATGCCCGGGAGCACCAGCACGTGTTTGCGGGACCGTGGTGTCACCATGCTCCGACCAGGATCCTCGGTGACATCGATTTCGGGCTCTTCGCCGATGAGCCAGGTTCGCGGGCCTGGGAGTACCAGCTATCGTTTTTCGATAAATACCTCAAGGGAAAAAACGTCGATCTGCCGACCCTTCGGTATTTCACGATGGGCAGGAACACCTGGCACGATGCATCGGCCTGGCCGCTGCCGCAAACCAATTGGCAGCGGTTTTACCTGCACAGCCGCGGTGGTGCCAATTCCTACAACGGAGACGGCGTACTCAATAGGGAGGAACCGGGAGCAGAACCGATAGACACCTATGTGTACAATCCCTTCCATCCGGTCCAGACCGCCGGAGGTAAAGGCGCCGAAGCGGAAAACGGTTTTGTCAACGGTCCTATGGATCAGGTCCATGTTGAACGGAGGGCCGACGTCCTGTGCTACACCACGGACGAACTTGCCGAGGACATAGAAATCACCGGACCGCTGGAATTGCACATGTATGCGTCTTCATCGTGTAAAGATACGGACTTCGTGGCCAAGCTGGTGGACGTCTACCCTGACGGCCGCGCTATCAATATCGCTGACGGTATAACCCGGGCCCGGTACAGAAATTCGATGTACGAACCGAAGTTTTTAATACCCGGAGAAATAGAGGAATTCGTCATCTGGCTGGGACCTGTCAGCCAGTTGTTCCGGCGCGGTCACCGCATCCGTATCGATATTACCAGCAGCAATTTCCCTTGCTTCGACCGGAACATGAATACCGGTGATGCTGTTGGAATAAATGCGGACGGGATCCCGGCTTTACAGACGATATATCACCAGAGTGGCTTTGTTTCATTCATCGATTTACCGGTCATTCCCGAATAACGGCGTTTTAGATGCAGAAACGTACCGACAAGAAGTAATGGTACCAAGGGAAGAACTTGAAGCCAGCGTTCAGGGATTGGAAATTTAGTGCTGGCGTCAGGAAGAACATTGTCGAGGAGTCATCGGTTTAAGAGTCGTTATTCCTCATGTGACAAGATACGTTATACAGAAATTCATACCAGTCTGCGGTACACGATGTTGCCCCCGATTATGGTCATTTCCACCTTGATATCACCGATGTTCTCCCTGGGGACGAGGTAGGGATCATGTGACAACACGACGAAATCGGCCAGCTTACCGGGTTCGATGCTGCCTTTGGATTCTTCCTCGAAGCCTATTTTCGCGCCGTTGATAGTGAACATTTCGATAGCTTCATAGACATCGATGCGCTGTTCTTTCAACGGATGATTGACGCAAGCGTGTATTCCCCCCAGAGGGTTCATCTTTGTCACAGGGCTGTCCGAGCCTCCGGAAACCAGTATCTCTTCATCAAGGATGGAGCGGAACACGTGTCCCCTTTTTACACGTTCATCACCCAGAAGCGAGCGGTAATAATCGAGGTCAGGTCCTTCACAGACCGGGATGAACATAGGCTGCATGCCCAGAGTGACGCCGAGGCGGGCCACTTGCCTGATCTGTTTCCTGGTAGCGATCTCGAAATGCTCGATGCGGTGACGATGGTCTTTCCGGGGATACTTATCGAGGACTTTTTCGTAGGCCCGGAGCACCTGGTCGATAGACCTGTCCGATTCCGCATGGATTGAAATCTGAAACCCAGCCTGATGTGCTTTTTCAACAAAACGATACATTTCATCATCGGTATAATAAAGCATTCCTAATGTTCCGGGGTCGTCGGTGTATGGTTCATATAGAGCGGCGGTACGACCTTCGATAGATCCATCGGCGTATGTGGCCACACAGACACTATCACAAGATATACCGGCTTCGATCACCTCATCAATGCTTTCTGGTGTCAGCGGGTAGAAAAATGGTAGGGTTTTAATCCGGATAGGCAGGATGTCTTTATGTTTGAGAATAAGGCAAATATCTTGGAGGTTTTCTTTGGCATGAATGGAAGTCGTACCGGTTGTAATGGCTTTTTGAGCCATCGCACTAAGCTGTTCCAGGCGTTTGTCGTTATCAGAAAGACCGATTATGTGGTACCAGACATCCGTAGAAGCAGGATCCTTGATAAGGCCTGTGGGATTCCTCTCGGAATCAATGACGACCCCTTCCGCATCAGGTGAAATTCCCAGCTGTTTCAAAGCCAGACTGTTGAGCATAAAAAAATGCGTATCGTAATGCTGAATCGATATGGGGTGCTTCATAGAAACAGAATCCAGTTCAGCAATGTCAGGAAATCTCTTTTCCTTGACCATGAGGCGGTTGTATTCCCAGCAAAAAACCCATTTTCTCGGCGGAGTTTTTTTACACCTGTCTTTTATCCTGGTCAGTGTCTCAGAAATCGATGATACTGAAGATAGATCGACGCCCAGTCTGGATCTACCTGTAGCCAGGGCGTGAGTATGAGTATCGATGAAACCAGGCAGGATGGTCTTACCCGTCAAATCGATGAATTTTGTTGCTTTATCGACACTCGCTTCAATTTCTTTGAGGGAGGAGACGGAAACAATCTTTTCTCCTTTGATACCGATAGCTTCCGCCCGCGGCTGTTGATTGGCCATAGTGATGACATTGCCTTTGACAACGATATCAATGCTTTTATCCATAGTTGCCTTTCTTATTCCAGCTGTTCAGTTCAAAAAACTGCAACATTTGTGAAAACTAAAGAGAGTCTTATTCTCTTACAATCCCCTTTACTTCCCTCGGGTATAAACGACCTTACCACCAACGATAGTCATCTCTACTTTGATATCTTTTATGTTCTCATGCGGTACACGATACGGGTCTTCAGCTAAAACCGTAAAATCTGCCAGCTTGCCCGGCTCAATGCTACCTTTTATGTCCTCTTCAAAGCCTATTTGGGCATTATTGATGGTGAATATCTCTATGGCTTCATGGAGGTCGATACGCTGTTCCTCATTGGGATGGTTAAGCAGGGCGTAAATACCCCCAATAGGGTTCACACGGGTCACGGGAGTGTCTGAGCCCCCTCCGACCAATACCTCTTCATTTAAAATCGAGCGGAAAGGCTGTACCCTTTTTACTCTAACGTCTCCAATGTAGGTCCGATAATAATCCAGGTTAGGGCCTCCACAGACAATCGTAAACATCGGTTGCATAGCCAAAGCTACCCCGATCCTGCTGGCATGTTTTATCTGGCGCCATATGGGAAACTCAAAATGTTCAATCCGGTGCCGGTGGTCTTTGCGGGGATATTTTTCCAGGACTTTTTCATATGCCCAGAGTACCTGGTCAATAGTTCTTTCTGATTCAGCATGAATTGAAATTTGCAGACCGGCTTGGTGCGCCTTCTCAACAAAGGCGTACATTTCGGCGTCACTATAGTACAGCATACCCAGGGTTCCGGGATCATTGGTATAAGGTTCGAACATGGCGGCAGTATGACCTGAACCGGAACCATCAGCGCATATCGCAATGCATTTTGGGTTTTTTATAAAGTCGGCGTTGATCACATCGTTGATATCTGTATCTGTTCCCCGGCACATTACCATATGGTGAATTCGTACAAGGATTTTGTCAAGATTCCGGGAGATAAACTCAGTATTTTCCATGCCCTCCTTAGCAAAAAGGGTAGTGATACCAACCGAGGCTGCTTCTTCGGTTACCAATTTCAGGGCTTCCATCGCTTCATTTTCGTCATCAAAGTTTTCCCTGGAACTTAAGCCGCGGGGAAAAGCCGGGTCATATAGCATTCCGGTAGGCTCCCCATTGCCATCTGTTTCCACCCCGTCCATACCAGCAGTGAAGCCGGTTATCCTCAGAGCCGGGGTATTCACCATGGAAAAATGACCGTCGAAGTGCGATATCCATATGGGGTGTCTGATGGTAATCTCGTCCAACTCTTGTCTGGTTGGAAATCTTTTCTCGGCTATTTGAAGGCGGTTATATTCCGGGCAATATATAAGTTTTCCTTCCGGGGTCGTATTTGCTCTTTCGCGTATTCTATCCAGGGTTTCATTAATTGTTGTTACGGAGGTCAAATTCACACCCAGCCGGTTCTTACCGGTGCCCATAAGGTGGGCATGGCTATCCATGAAGCCGGGCAGGGCCGTTTTCCCGGTGAGATCGAGTACCTCTGCAGATTTCCCGGCTCCTGCTTCGACCTTATTGACGGTTCCTACCGAGATGATCCTGCCTTCTCTGATACCGACGGCCTCAGCCCGTGGCTGCTGGTTGGATACGGTGATGATGTTGCCTTTTATAATGAGATCAAGGTCCTTCATAAATCGAGCCTTCCTTTCTGATCCTGGCCTGCCCCCAATAGCGATACCACCTGTTAGGTCAAAGCTTCACTCATTATCACCTCAGGAGCAGGTGGTCGATAACCGAGCGAGCTATGTGGTCGGATGTGATTATACTCCTGTCTCCATTGTTCAATCAAGACCTTCGCTTCTTTCAGCGTCGTAAATATCTCCATGTTTAAGAGTTCGTCCCTGAGTTTACCATTGAAGGATTCTATATACCCGTTCTCCCAGGGACTGCCCGGTTCTATATATAAAGTCTTCACTCCTATCCTGCTCAACCATGTCCTTATCGCCTTGGCCGTAAATTCAGGCCCGTTATCACTCCTGATATGCTCAGGTATCCCCCGCAGGATAAACAAGTCGAAAAGCTTGTCTATCACTTCCTGTGAGGTGATCCGTCTCTTTACCAGCAGTCCCAGACACTCCCGGGAATATTCATCAATAATGGTCAGTATCTTGAAAGCCCTGCCATTGGCAGTCCTGTCTATAACAAAATCATAGCTCCAGACATGGTCCTTATACTCCGGCCTTAGCCGGATACAGGATCCGTCATTCAGCCATAGTCTACTCCGTTTGGGTTGTTTCTTCGGTACTTTCAAGCCTTCTTTCCTCCAGATCCTCTCTACCCTCTTGTGGTTTACCCTCCAGCCATACTCATTGTTCAAAATGGCCGTAATCCTTCTATATCCATATCTGCCATACTTCGTCGCCAGGGTAATGATGTCACCGGTCAGTTGCTCTTCATCCGACGGCGGCAGTATAATACGACGCTGGGTAGACCTCGATTGCTCAAGCACCTTACAAGCCCGTCTCTCCGATACGCCATGCTTATCCCGTACTTTGACTATCAGCCGGCGCCTGCGGGACGGGCTTAGAAGTTTCCCTCCGCTGCCTCTTTCAGTATCGCGTTATCCAGAGATAAATCAGCTACCAGCTTCTTTAACCTGGCATTTTCCTTCTCCAGGTTTTTAAGCTTCTTGGCTTGTTCTACCCTCAGTCCGCCGTACTCTTTACGCCAGCGATAGTAGGTGTGACTGCTAACTCCAATCTTCTTGCTGACAATGGCGATGGTATTTCCCTGCTGTAACTGTAATTCAGCCTCGCGGAGTTTGTTGATGATCTGTTCCGGTGTGTATCCCTTTTTGGCCATCTGTTCCCCCTTTTATGAGATTATATCTGGTATCGTCTAAGGGGGGCACGTCACCCTCATATCAAGATAGGTAGCAGGATCATCATCCCTAGGATCAGGCTCATGGAGATGCTTTCCGGTTAATGCCCCACCCGGCGTATCAGCGTGTTCATATTACCATCCTTAATAAAGTTATTCACTGGAGAAAAGTGCTGGTGCTGTCGCTTGATATCCGCCGCAAACAGATTCAGGTAGGTTCGTACCGAAGCAAGGCTGGAATGCCCGAGTATTTTTTGTAGGCTGAAAATATCTCCTCCGTTGAGGATGTAGTTCTTAGCAAAGGTATGTCGGAAGGTGTGGCATGAGCACCTCACGCCGCCGATACCAGCGTATTGCCCATAGCGCCTGACCATTTGCTGGAGCCCACTCATACTCAATGGTATTCCACAATCACCGAGAAAGAGTTGACGAACTTCAGGAGTTATCGGTTTAGGTCGATAACGGTTGATATACTTCCACAAGGATTTCTGCACCAGGGACCCGATCGGCACCTGTCTTTCCTTGTTCCCCTTGGCCCGCCGTATCTTGATCAGGCCATCTTCAAGGTTGATATCATCCAGGCTTATACTTGTCAACTCCGATGCCCTGAGGCCGGTATCGAGAAACAAGAGGATTATCATCATATTCCGGTAGCCGATATCGCCATTTCTCTGGCAGACTTCCAGCATGCCGGTTATCTGTTCTCGGCTGAAGGTATCTAGAACCTTAATCGTGCCCCGGGGAACCGGGATCTTGGACATCGGATTAACCTCAAGATATTCCTCCCGTACCACCCAGGCAAAGAATGCCTTGAGAGAACGGACATATCCCTGAACTGTAGCTGTAGATAGAGGCTTACCCCGATACGGCGTTTTCGCTTCCGTCTGGAGGTATTGGATAAATGCCCGGATGTGGGCTCTCTGGATCATTTCCAGGCTGGTAGGCATTTCATTACTTTTCAGGAACCCGATAAACCTGCCGATGAAGGCAAGATACCATTCGATGGTCTTGGGGCTTTTACCCTCTGTCTGGCAGGATAGCTTGAATCCCTGGACAAGGTTTCCCAGTTCTAAAACGCTGGTTTTCATTCCGACCTCCTTAAAAGATAAGGGTGACAATCTGCAGGAATGTCAGGGTGACACCCCTGCGAGGCCAATAAAAAATCGGCCCTTTTTGAGGCCGATTCCATCGTTTTTAGCTTTGACGGATTTTTCAAGTAGACCGTGCATGTCAATAGGTAGAACCAAAATCTTCTCTAAGACCTTTGCTTTGGTCTAGTGAAGTTCGAATCCAATCCACTAGCCCACATTGGAAGCATTCCGAACTTTTCTTTGAGGAGAAGGGGCTTATTCCAGCTCTACAGCAGTTGTTAAGCTCAGCCCCAACAGGTAGAATCTTAAGTAAAGAAGAGCGGACAAGACGGTAAAGAAGAGGACAAGTAAATTGAATAGTAGTATCCCGTCATTTTCAAGAAATCTCAATCTGCTTATCGTAGGTGACTGTTCAACATTCTACCAAGAGCTAGTAAGGTTGAGCTATACATTACCAGTTACTAGCGAAGATGAACTTATCAATCTCATACAATTCGGAAAAGAGTTTTTCCCTGAGTCAACTTTCGAAATCAGTGCTGGCATGACACCAATAGATGAGAAACTGGTAGCAATGATAAGACACGGGCAAACCGAAAAGTTTCTGGAGAATATACTCCCAATAATATGTTTTCTATATAATTTTAGAGGTGATAAAGAATTTATAAGTAAAGTAAAGACCAATATAACAAATCCCACTCAGTTTAATGATACCTTTTTTGAATTAAAATGTTTGAATAATTTCCACAAGAATGGTTATTCTTTTCAATATGAACCGGAAGTCTTTGTCGGCGAAGGGGAGAAAAAACCCGATTTCCGATTGACCAAAAACGATATTGAACTATTCTGCGAATGCAAGCAGGTTAGAACTGGACAGAATAGAGCCGAACTGAAGTTTGATGAACAACGCGCTTATGTGGAAGGCAAGTTACCGAAGACCCTTCAACGGCAGTTGTCCGATGCGAAGCTTCGCCTAGAGATAAATTTCCAGAGAAGCCCCTCATTAGCAGACCTAGACGAGTTAGCGCAAAAAGTAAACCTATGGTATAGCGAGACTCAGGACTTACGGGAATTGGCCATGCAGCAGGTCGGGAACAGCATTGAGTACTTGGTTATCTCACAAAGCAAACCAAGCCCATTCCCAATGATGGAGAGAGCTAGAACCATTAGTTTCCAGGTCAGAATTGGCAAACCTTTTTTAATCGGGGATCCGATTAATAGCTCTGGAGGCGAGATAAGTTTTGTATCGACAAACCTGACAAGGAGAACAGCAGAGTCTTTCAAGAATATTATCCGAGAAGCAAAGAAGCAATTACCAAATGATAAGCTTGGTATCATAATAATTAACAGAGCTAAATTATCAATCGCAAAAGAGGCAATAGAAAGAAGGATAAATCTTAAGCATTATAGCAATATCATTGTATTTGTTATAAACCCGTTCGATGACTTCGGGGTATGTTATAAAACCCAATATAGAGTATTGCTTTCTGAATTATTTAAAGGATTTCAACCCCAAAATCCATTTGTGAAAATGTAATGCAGTACTCATTCTAGTGGCCGTGAGACGCGCTGGGTTCGAATTCTAGCTGGCCAGCCAATCAAGAAGCCCGAACTTCTGTTTGAGAAAAAACAACTTCTGCCAGCATTGCAGCAACTGCTCATACAAAGAAGCCGCGACTAGCAGTTCGAGTCCCCTCAGGTGGTGGGTCCTAGCAATTCTATCTTCAATAAACTACCTATTTAATACAACTTAAACAGTCTCGATTTATCGGGCAAATCCCGCAAATTGGATCCCGACGTTTACAGACTATGGCCGCAAGGTCCAGATAAGCGAAATCTTATTATAGAAAAAGGTCAGTCATTTTTTGCATAAAAGAAAACGAAACTATTTACGAAAGAAAGGAGAAAAATGAAATTAGGAAATGGGAATGTGCCGCTGACAAATATCAGTCACTTGGGGGTAGCCGTAAAAGACGCCGAAAAGACCGCCGGATTTCTTTCTTCAATTTGGGACATCGGTACGCCAGAGGTTGCCGATTACGAAGCAAAGCCGGAAGAGCTTATATCCGGGGTACCTTTCAAGGTTCGACTTGTTTTCATCAAGTTTGGAACGCATACTATTGAGCTACTACAGCCGCTAGACGATAAATCGATCTGGTCCAAGTTTATTAAAGAGAAGGGCGAAGGAATCCATCACATTGCTTACGGCGTCTCCAACTACGACGAGATGGTGACCAAATTCCAGCAGCAAGGACACCCGATGCTGGTGGCCGCTATATTCCAAGGCTGTCGCTGGTGCTATTTTGATACCAGCCCTGGGGGTATGGTCATCGAATTCCGCGAAGAATATAAACGAATGTAGAATTTGGCATTATACGAATTTTGGTTATTATGTTTCATTACTTTATTGCTAAATAGGGAAAGGGTAAGACAATGAAAAAGCTAATCAATGACCCATATCAAGTAGTTGAGGAAACCATTTCCGGGATACTGAAGGCACATCCCTACCATTTACGCATGGCGAAGGATAGTGAACGGGCTCTTGTGCGTGCTGATGCGCCTGTCCCAGGCAAGGTTGCTATCTGTACAGGAGGGGGTTCGGGGCACATACCCGTATTTCTTGGTTACGTGGGGCCAGGGTTAGTTGACGGTGTTTCTGTCGGCAATGTGTTTTCCTCACCGAGTGCCACCGATATGCTGGCAGCCACCCGGGAAGTGAATAGCGGCTCTGGAGTATTATATCTTTTTGGTAATTACCAGGGTGATATCATGAATTTTGAAATGGCGGCAGAGATGGCTGAGATGGAGGATATAAAGGCGCAGATAAGTATTGTTAAGGATGATGTCGCCTCAGCTCCACGCACGGAGATGGAACGACGGCGTGGAGTGGCTGGTATCTTTTTCGCGTATAAAATTGCGGGTGCCAAGGCAGATACCATGGCGAGTTTGGAAGAAGTCAAGGCCATTACCGACAGCGTGATAGAAAACACCTGTACCATGGGCGTGGCACTCACCCCCTGTACAATCCCGGCGGCCGGTAAACCAACCTTTACTATCGAAGAGGATGAGATGGAACTCGGCATGGGCATTCATGGTGAACCTGGTATCGAGCGTTCCAAACTGTTACCAGCCGATAGAATCACAGAAATAATCGTGGAAAAAGTAATGAATGATATCCCAATAGATTCTGGTGCCGAAGTAGCGGTTTTGGTTAATGGCCTGGGCGCTACACCTCCCGAAGAACTTTATATCATTTATAATAGAGTTCATCATATCCTCAGTGTCCACGGAATAAAAGTATACCGTAATTATATCGGCGAATACGCTACATCGATGGAGATGGCGGGTGCATCGGTGACTTTACTTCGGCTTAATGAGGAGTTTAAAACTCTTCTCAATGCCCCGGCATTCTCACCTTTCTTACCCCAGTGGAGAACACTATGAGCGAGAAGAGCCTTGATACTGCGCGCATGATTACTATTTTATACCAGGTTGCTGCTGACCTAAAATCACACTCCGAAGAACTACGTCAGCTTGACGCTAAGCTGGGAGACGGTGACCTTGGTGTTACGATTGAACTGGGCAGCAAAGCCATGTCCGAATACCTGCAAAATACAAGCGAAACAGATATCGGGAAATTACTGGCTCAATGTGGCATGCACATCAATCAAGCAAGCCCCTCAACCTTCGGAACGATTCTTTCCTCTGCCTTTATAGGCGGCGGACGGGCGGTGATGGGGAAAACCCGGCTGGAGACGAAAAAACTTGCCCTGATAGGTGAAGGTGCCATTGAGAATATCATGAAGCGTGGGAAGGCTAAGATTGGAGATAAAACGGTAATAGACGCACTTTTCCCGGCAGTAGAGACATTTAAGAAAGAAATGTCCGAAGGAACTGATGAGAAGACCACCATTGAAGCTGCTGTCAAAGCTGCTGAGGACGGTATGAAGGCGACGGTGAATATGACAGCCAAATTCGGCAGAGCCCAGTGGTTTAAGGAGAAAAGTGTTGGTGTACAGGACGGTGGCGCCACGGCGATGTACTATATAATAGAATCTTTTGCCAATTATTGGATAAGTTCAATATCTCTAGACGAAGCTTAATTTATAGACTCTGCTGGTGTGTGTCTCAATAATAGACTAGAATTAGATAGACATCCGAAGCGTTTATACGATTTCGGTTGATAGAGATAATTAATGATATGGCTAAAGTACCACTACCATACGGAGACTCTCTGCTAGAAGTCGATATACCCGGGCTGAATGCCGAGAGCATCCTTACTGCAAAATTTATTGCCGGCTTGAAACACCCGGAAGAAGCAATCCGGAATTCCTTAGAAAATCCCCTGGGCTGCCAGGGGCTGAGGAGTCTTCTTAACGACGATGATAAGGTTGTTATCATAACCACCGATAATACCCGGCCCTGTCCTGACGATATAATTGTACCGGTAATACTCGAAATGCTTACGGCGATATTACCCCCGGAGAACATTACAGTAATTATCGGGCTCGGCCTGCACCCGCCACTGAATCACGAGCAACTGGTAAAAAAATTGGGTAAGGACATCATCGATAGATTCAAAGTATTTAACCATGACCCATCTGAAACGATAAACATAGGCGAAACGTCACGAGGTGTTCCCGTAGAAATAAATAAAAAGGTTGCCGAGGCTGATTTTCGTATCAGCACCGGATTTATAGAACCCCATTTTTTCGCCGGTTTTTCCGGCGGTCGTAAAAGTATAGCTCCCGCGGTGAGCAGCGCCAGATCAATCAGGAACAATCACAGTTACCGGATGTTGGATAACCCCTGTTCTCGAGCGGGCATCTTGAAGAATAATCCGGTACATGAAGACATGGTTGAACAGGCCAGGATGGCCCGCCTCGATTTTATCGTTAATGTGACTCTCAATTCCGAAGGTGAGATTACTCATGTATTTTCCGGCGACCCGGTAATTGCACACGAAACAGGGTGTCAGATAGCCAGTAAAAATGCCCAAATACCAATAACCAGCGCATACGATATCACGCTAACCACCAACGGGGGAGCACCTTTGGACCTCGATTTTTACCAAACGTGTAAAGGAATAGACACAGCGGCACAAATAACCCGGAAGGGTGGTATCATTATCATGGCCGCTGCCTGCGACCAGGGAATCGGACCCGAGGAATTCCGGATACTACATACATCCTCCAAGTCGCCGGAGGACGTACTGGCTAAGTTGAGTCGTTCCAGCTCCTATGCAGAAGGCGTCAGCTGGCAAAATCAATTACTGGGTCGCGCCCAGCAAGATCACGAGATATTCCTTTTTTCGAATCTGACCGATGATGAAATAAGTCCTATGATGATTACACCCATTCATTCCGTTGAGGAAGGGCTTGAGATAGCGTATAAAAGGCTGGGTGCTGATTCCAGGGTGGGGGTAATACCCCGGGGGCCGCTGGCTTTACCAATGATGATTGAGGATTAACGGGAATCAAATTCTCCTATAGAAATACATAATTCTTCCACCTTGTAAAACCGCCCCGGCACGTTTTTGCATAGCGGCGCCGAATCGTTCATAATAATTGGCAGACCACCTATAAAACCGGAGGTGATGGCATGGCGTCAACCACCGACTATAAGAAGTACGAAAGCGAATCCATGTTTGCCCACGAGAGCATGATGATGAGACCCAACTTCCCCCAGCCTGATTTCTATAAAACGATATTTAAAAGCTGGGGAATGCACACCGACGATTATAAGGACTAGAGAAAACCGCCGCTGATAGATAATACTACGGTTTAACCTTTTCGCGATAGAAAGCATAGCATGCCCCTTTTCCCGAAGATAAAAGCATTAGAATCGTTGAGAATCGCCTCCTTCCGGATGTTCTTTGCCAGCCGTTTATGCGATTCGGCGGCGGTTAATATCCGGCAGATAAGCATGGGGCTGCTCATTTACCGTCTGACGGAATCGCCCCTAATCCTCGGTGGACTGGTCCTGGCACGGGCCGTACCGCTGATGGTGGTGGCGCTGCTGGCCGGGGCTATCGCCGACCGGTCGCAGAAAAAGTACGTTATCCAGATTGCCGGAGCTGTGGATGTACTCATCGTCCTGGCGGTATTCTTCAGTTTGACCTCGGGTTATTTAAGCGTGGAAAATGCCGGCTCCTGGTGGGTCCTCATCGCCGTCTCTTTCGTCGACGGTATTACCACCACCTTTAAAGGTCCATCAACGGATGCTATCATCGTCGAGGTCGTCGGTGAGAAACTCATCACCAATGCCGTCGCCCTCGCCCAGGTAGG